>Ga0208794_1000055_pt1 | contig 150255 bp, 148 predicted proteins | sample 32_taG_FD_184106 | JGI IMG/M metagenome (GOLD analysis project Ga0208794, IMG submission 184106) | Marine viral communities from the Gulf of Mexico - 32_GoM_OMZ_CsCl metaG (SPAdes) (version 2) | ecosystem: Environmental > Aquatic > Marine > Oceanic | place: Atlantic Ocean: Gulf of Mexico... | reverse complement strand
ATGGCGCAAGCGGGTCACGGGCCGCACTACCAAACATCAGTCGCTTCGCTCGCCCGATGTGATGCGAGGCTACTGCCCTACCCAGTACAAACGTTAACGCCACTGTCTTATTGTCCCACTCTCTCTCTTCTAATATCTTACTCACTAGGAAGGAACAGAGAGGCGAAGACCATTTTCAGCGCCCCAATAATGTTATATTATCACATAACATATACTATGAAAGGTCTTGGCAATGTCGTTGCTTTCTCCCTTACCCGTGACCGTGCTTTCCGGCTTTTTAGGTGCCGGCAAAACCACCGTGCTCAACCATATCCTGGCGAACCGTGAAGGCCTCCGGGTGGCGGTGATCGTCAATGACATGAGCGACGTCAATATCGATGGTACCCTGGTACGCGGCGGCCCAGGCGAGTCAACGCTCGACAGTGACGTTGCGCTCAACCGCGCAGACGAGCGCTTGGTCGAAATGAGCAATGGCTGCATCTGCTGCACTCTGCGTGAAGATCTGTTGGTCGAGGTCAGCCAACTGGCCCGTGAAGGTAAGTTTGATTACCTGGTGATCGAGTCGACCGGCATTTCTGAACCGCTGCCTGTCGCCGAAACCTTCACCTTTGAAGATGAGAGTGGTCAAAGCCTTTCCCACGTTGCCCGGCTAGACACTCTCGTGACGGTGGTGGACGGGGCTAACTTCCTCGCCCAATACCAGGAAGCGCAAAGCCTTGAAGAGGTCGGAGAGAGCCTGGGCGAAGAGGACGAACGTAACGTCGCAGACCTGTTGGTCGACCAAATTGAATTTTGCAATGTCCTACTGATCAGCAAGACCGACCTGATCACTGAGAAAGAGCTGGACGCTTTGAAAGCGATTCTACGCTCGCTCAATCCCGACGCAGACATCGTGCCCATCACCCAAGGTGGCGTGCCGCTAGAAAAAGTGCTGAATACAGGCAAGTTCAACTTTGAACACGCGCAGCAAGCGCCCGGCTGGCTGAAAGAGCTACGTGGCGAACACATCCCCGAAACCGAAGAGTACGGCATTGGCAGCTTCGCCTACCACGCTCGCCGCCCTTTTCACCCTCAAAAGTTTCACGACCTGTTAAACGCCGAATGGTTTGGCAAAGGCCTGCTGCGCTCGAAAGGCTTCTTCTGGCTGGCGACTCGCCCTCGCTATGCGGGCCAGTGGAGCCAGGCAGGTGGCATTGCCCATCACGGCCCGGCAGGAGTGTTCTGGAAAGCCATTCCTGAAGCCGACTGGCCAGAGGCCCCAGAGTATCGCCAATTCATTATGGAGAAGTGGCAAGAGCCGTTTGGCGATATGCGCCAGGAGCTGGTATTTATCGGCCAAAACCTAGATGAGCCCAGAATGCGTGAAGCGCTGGACAGCTGCCTGCTCAGCGAGGCGGAGCTTTTGGAAGGCATGAAGGTATGGCAGCAACTGCCCGATCCGTTCCCAGCCTGGGAGTGACAAAACCACGTCACACCGACACCACCCCAGCACTGGCCGGATGCGCCAACGCTTGCCAAGCGTCATAGGTGGTAAAGAACACTTGGCCGGTGAGTTCGTGATAAAACGCCGTGTGCGTTAGGCGATCCATCACCGGCCCTTTCACCTCGGCCAAGTGGAGCATGGCACCGGCGTCTTTCAGCCGACCGTTGATCGCCTCCAGACTCTCAAGGGCCGACGCATCGATGACATTCACTGCCTGACAGGTGAGCACAATGTGCTTGATCGACGGCGAGCGGGCGGCCAGCGCCATGACGGTATCTTCGAGATAGCGGGCGTTGGCAAAATAGAGGCTTTCATCGATGCGCAGCATGGCCACATGTTCGTCGGTTTCTACCTGATGGCGCTTCACGTTACGGAAATGCTCGGTACCCGGCACCCGCCCTACCACCGCACTGTGGGGCTGGCTGGTGCGGTAAAGATGTAGCCCCAGCGAGAGCACCACCCCGCTGATAATGCCCACTTCCACGCTGTGCAGAAGGGTCAGCAGCAAAGTAGCGACCATCGCCACCCCGTCGCTGCGGGAGTATTGCCAGGTCCGCTTTACCGCTGGCAAATCGATCAACGTCCCCACTGCCACGATAATCGTGGCGGCCAGCGTGGCGGTGGGTAAAAAGGCCAGTAAGTCAGTGAGTAGCAGCGTCGCCAACACAATCCCAAGCGCGGTAAACGCCCCCGCCAGCGGCGTTGCTGCCCCGGCTTCAAAATTGACCACCGAGCGCGAAAAACCGCCCGACACCGGCGGGCCACCGCTAACGCCAGCGCCAAGATTCGCCATACCGAGCGCAATCAGCTCTTGGTTGGGGTCGATACGCTGACGGCGCTTGGCGGCCAGGGTCTGCGCCACGGACACCGACTCTACAAACCCTACCAAGCTGATCAGCAGCGCCGCCGGGAGCAGACCGAGCCACAGCGATTGATCCAGACTCGGCAGCGTCATGGCAGGCAGGCCACTGGGCACAAAGCCCACCACATCGACCCCGCGCTGCTCTAGTTGGAAGCCCCAGGCCAAAAGCGTAGTCACTACCACGGCCGAAATAGGCGCGGCTTTGACCATTAACCCTGCCCAACTGGCAGGCATTCCCAGCTTGGTCAGCCAACCATTCAGACGCTTGCGACACACCCATAGATACGCCCAAACGCCAAGGCCCATCAGCAGCGTTATGATATTCACCTGCTGCCACTGACCCAATAGCGCTCTCAGCAGTTCCACCACGTTATGGCCGAATGCTTCAACCCCCAAAATGTGCTTCAACTGGCTGATCGCGATCAAAATCCCCGAGGCTGTCACAAACCCGGAGATCACCGGATGGCTGAGAAAGTTGACTAAAAAGCCCAGCCGAAGCACGCCCATGGCGATAAGAATCAGCCCAGAGAGCGCGGCCAGCACCAGCGCCGCACCGATATACTCCGGGCTGCCCGGCGCAGCAAAACTGCTCAGCGCCGAGGCCGTCATCAGTGCTGCCACCGCCACCGGCCCTACTGCCAAACTCGCGCTGGTGCCAAAGACGGCGTACAGCACCAGCGGCAGCATGCTGGCATAGAGCCCCATTTCCGGCGGCAACCCTGCCAGCATGGCGTAGGCCAGCGCTTGCGGCACCAGCATCAGCGTGACGATGACTGCGGCAAGCACATCCCGCGTGAGCAAGCCCCGATGATACGTTCGCAGCCAGCCGATTAGCGGCACCCAGCGCTCAATGATCATGATGCAGTCTCAAAATAGGTATCTGCTGATACGGGGCCTTCGTACTAGGGTTTCACGCGTCTTCGCTTTTTATTGGGTGCTCCGTTCAAGGCCATGGCGCTGATCTTCCAAGTCAACCCCTGCCGCATGGGCCGCCGCAAACAGTTCCGCCAAATCGCACTGCTCGTGCTGACGCTTGGCGAAGGCCCACAGGTGCGTGGCCCGCTTACCTGAGCGGCAAAACGCCAAGAGAGGGCGCGGCAGTTGTTGGAGCGCTTCAGCAAAGGCGCGGATGTCAGCCTCACTGTACTCGCCTGGCTTCACGGGGATATGCACCCAGGCAAGGCCAAGCTGCTCAGCTTTTTCGCGGTAGCGCGCCTCGTCGGGAAAATCTTCGCTCTCACCCTCGATGCGGTTACACACCACCGCGTGAAAACCACGGGCTTTTACCTCTTCCAACTCATCCACCGCCAGCGCTGAGGTGATCTCAACGCCTGGCTCCAATGGCTTCGTTTGCATGACCACACCTCCTCTTGGTTTGGATAACCTCAATCCCAGGCCGCACCTTCTAGTGCATCCAGGGGGATTTTTAGATAGCGCTTGCCGTTGGCTTCTGGTTCCGGCAAACGGCCACCGCGAGTATTCACCTGCAGCGCGTGCAAAATCAGCTTGGGCATGGGTAGCTCGCTATCCCGCTGGTGGCGCAGGGTGATGTACTCCTCCTCGCTTTTGCCAACCAAGTGCGGGTTGTTGGCTCGCTGCTCATCGACGCTGCTCTGCCACTTTGGCTCACGGCCGTCGGGCATATAGTCGTGGCCGGTGAACAGCCGCGTATCGCCCGGCAGCGTGAGAATCTGCTGAATGGAGTCCCACAAGGATTTGGCGCTACCACCCGGAAAATCGGCGCGCGCCGTCCCAAAATCAGGCTGAAACAGAGTGTCATGCACAAAGGCGGCATCACCGATGACGTAGGTGATGGAGGCCAGCGTATGACCTGGCGAGTGCAGCACGCGAGCGCTGAGTTCACCAATGGCAAACGTATCACCCTCGACAAACAGCGTGTCCCACTGGCGGCCATCGGCCGGCATCTCCGGCCAGTGATAAATCTCCTTCCACAGGGCCTGCACTTGCGTGACGTACTGGCCAATCGCCGTCGGTGCGCCGGTTTTCTCTTTTAGGTACTGGGCTGCTGAAAAATGGTCCGCGTGGGGGTGCGTATCCAGAATCCACGCCACCGTTAGCCCCTCTTCCTCTACATATTTCAGCAACGCATCAGCGCAGAAAGTCGCCGTTGCGCCGGATTTCTCGTCGAAATCCAGCACCGGGTCAATAATCGCGCACTGTTTGGTAGCGGAGTCGCTGACGATGTATTGAATGCTAAAGGTGCGCGGATCAAAAAAGCCCGCCACGTCGGGTGACCCCGCACCGGTGCTTTGAGATAGGGCGAAGGTCTTCATGCTTATCTCCTAGATACGTGAGTATGTATGCTTGACGCCTACGTGCCAATTATTGTTATAAAGATAGCTAATTATGGAATATAAGCAATCACCACCAAAAAAATGCCGCCTCCCTGGCAACAGGGGGCGGCAATCCATAAGAGTACTAGTGGCGCAATCGATACGGGCTAAAACGCCTTCTCCAACGCAAAGCGCGGCTGGGTGCTCCCCTCTTTCGTCACGCTCTCCATGAACATGGCTAGCGGGCGCACCCAAAGACCGTAGTCGCCGTAGAGCGCGCGGTAGACCACCAGCGGCTCTTCGCTTTCGCTGTGCTGGGCGGTGCCCACCACTTCGTACAGGCTGCCTTTGTAGTGGCGGTAAATACCGGGAACGGGAGTGGTCATTCGTTTTCCTCTTGAATAGCTTGAGTGGCGGCGGGCTGATTCGCTTTCTTAGCGAGGCGCTCCAGCACTTTGGAGGCGGCCACGAAGCCAAAGGTGCCGGTGAGAAACGTCGCCGCGCCAAAGCCGGAGGCGCAGTCCAGCCGTGTAGCCTCGTTGCTGCCGGGCTTTTGTAGGCACACTTCGCCGTCGGCACTGGGGTAGACCAGTTGCTCGTCGGAGTAGACACACTCAACGGAAAAGCGCCGCTTGGGGTTGCGGGAGAAGCCGTAATCCCGGCGCAGCCGCGAGCGCACTTTGGAGAGCAGCGGGTCGTGCTCGGTGCGGGTCAAGTCCGCCACTTGAATGCGCGTGGGGTCGGTCTGCCCGCCCGCTGCGCCGGTGACGGTAATCGGGATTTTGCGTCGCTTGCACCATGCGATTAGCGCCGCTTTGGCAATCACGCTATCAATGGCATCCACCACATGGTCGGCATCCTCAGGAATGCGCTCGGCCAAGTTGGTGGGCGTGACGAAAGCGGTATCCGCGATGATCTCGATCTCGGGGGCAATCAGGCGGCAGCGCTCGGCCAGCACATCTACTTTGGGCTGGCCAATCGTGCCATCCAGCGCGTGGAGTTGGCGGTTGACGTTAGAGACACACACGTCGTCCAGATCGATCAGCGTGAGTTTGCCGATGCCCGAGCGGGCGAGCGCCTCGACCGTCCAGCTACCCACACCGCCGACCCCGACCACCACCACATGGGCACGGCGAAATGCCTGCGCCGCACGCTGGCCGTAAAGGCGCCGAATACCGCCAAAGCGGAAGTCATAATCGCTAGAAGACGTCGTGGATTCATTCAATGACATGGGCTGGCTCACAGTGCTTGCAGGGCAGAAGGCGTGGCAATGGGCGGCGTTCGCACGCTATCTAGCGGTAAATGCCCCTGCCAGCCAAACTGCTCGAACAGATTTTTCATCGTCTCATCCACGGCGCAGCTGAGCTGAATGCGTTTATCCAGCAGCGGGTGATCAAACGCTAAATAGGTCGCGGCAAGCAGCAGCCGCGGGGCGGCCATCTGCTCGGCAAAAAAGCGGTTGTGGACACTTTTGCCATGCTTGGCGTCGCCAATGATCGGGTAGCCGCGGCGGGATAAGTGGCGGCGAATTTGGTGCCGCCGCCCGGTCAGCGGCCGTGCTTCCACCAGCGAGTAGCGCGCGACGGGGTAGCGGTCTACCTGTACCGGCAGCTCGACGCTATCCAAGCGGCGAATATCGGTCATCGCGGGCATGGCGGGCATTTCTGCCTTGGGGCGCGTGCCGTCCTCCTCCCGTAACGGGTAATCCAACCGCTCCTGCTCCGGCGCTTTGCCGCGCACCACCGCCAGGTAGCGCTTCTCTACCTGGCGTTCGCTAAACCCTTCGCTCAGCAGGGCAGCCGCCTCGGAGGAGAGGCCAAACACCATCACGCCGGAGGTGGGCCGGTCCAGCCGGTGCACCGGGTAGACCCGCTTGCCGAGCTGGTCGCGCAGGCGCTGAAGCAGGAACTCGGTTTCCCCACGCGCCAGCGCTGAGCGGTGCACTAACAGGCCTGACGGCTTATGCACCGCTACAAGATGCTCATCCTGATAAAGGATGTTAAGTGGCTGCATGGAACTCCTTGATACATAGGCAGAGCATTTGGACATGAAACAGAAACGTGAAAAAGGGGCATAAAACAGAGATGTGGAATCGCGGGCTATTGTCGCGACTTGGCGCGCTAATGTCATCCACTGGGTAAATGAGAATGACATTCACAAACCTACCCAAGCCAATAGTTATGTTATAAGATAACTTTTTAAATCCATCAGGAGTTCCTTATGAAGCGCGCCTTCGCTGCGGGGGTTACCCTACTGCTTGCTTTGCCGACCGCCTCTACGCTTTGGGCGGCTGACCAACGGCTAGATATCGTCGCCCCTTGGGAAATCAAGAGCGCCGACCCGGCCACCTCCGGCTACGTGTTTGGCCGTATGCGCGTAGCGGAAACCTTGGTGGATACCGATGCCGACGGCCAGCTTGCCCCGGGGCTTGCCACTGAGTGGCAGGTTTCTGATGACGGTTTGTTGTGGCGCTTTACCCTTCGCGAAGGCGCGACGTTCCATGACGGCAGTGCAGTCACGGCTGACGCGGTGCTGACGAGCCTGGAAGCCGCGCTGGCCAAGCCCGGCATTCTCGACAGCGCTCCCATTCGCCAAATGAGCGCGGATGGACGTGACGTGGTGATCGCGCTCGATAGCCCCTTCTCACCGCTACCTGCGCTGCTGGCCCACTCGACGGCGCTGATTCTCGCGGAAGCCGCGTTCGATGCGCAGGGCGATGTCGTCGCGATGATCGGCAGCGGCCCTTACCAAGTCGAGGAGCTAAGCCCGCCCCAACGCCTGACCGTGACGCGGTTTGATAACTACTGGGGCGGCGCGCCCGCCATTGCCAGCGCCAGCTATCTCGCCGTGAGCCGTGGCGAAACCCGCGCGTTAATGGCGGAGAGCGGCGATGCGGATATCGTGTTTACCCTCGACCCCGCCAGCCAAGCGCGGCTCTCCCGCAATGCCCGCTTAACGCTGCATAGCGAACCGCTGCCGCGCACGATCATGCTGAAGCTCAACGCCGGACACGCGTTACTGGACGATGCCCGCGCCCGCCAAGCGCTGAGCATGGCGATTGACCGGCAAGGCATTGCCGCCGGCCTGCTGCGCACGCCAGAGGCTGCCGCGGCTGAACTCTTTCCAGCCAGCCTAGGGCCGTGGCACCTGGGCCTAGAGGCCAGCACTGCCCAAGATGTAGAGGGCGCCAAGGTGCTGCTAGCAGAACTCGGCTGGCAGACGGGCAGCAACGGCATGCTGGAGCGCGATGGCGAGCCTTTCGCGCTAACCCTGCGCACCTACGCCGACCGCCCCGAGCTTCCGCTAGTGGCCACCGCCCTGCAAAGCCAGTGGCAGGAGATTGGCGTGGCGTTGGAAGTCGCTGTGACCAACGCCAGCGAGATTCCCTCTGGCCACCACGACGACAGCCTGGAAGTGGGTCTATCGGGCCGCAACTATGGCTTGGTACCGAACCCGCTGGGCTCGTTGCTAGACGATATTGGCAGCGACCCAGACGCCATGGGCGGCGACTGGGGCACCATGAACTGGCGCGATGAAGACGTTGCTCAGTGGCTCGACACCCTTCGCCAAGCCACCGATGAGCAGACGCTTATGGATCTAGCGCCGCTCGTGGCCGAACGCCTGCATCAAGAAATGCCGCTCATTCCCATCGCCTGGTATCAGCAGACGGCGGCGGTGAACCAGCAGTTGGAGGGCTTCTCTATCGACCCGCTAGAGCGCAGCTACCGCATTGACCAACTGGAGTGGGCAGAGTGATCTCACGCGCAAACCAAGGGCTTAGCCACCTGCTGCTGTCGCGGCTTTTTCAGGCGGGGTTAGTGGCGTGGCTAGTTGGCACGCTGACCTTCGTTCTCACTCGCACCCTACCGGGGGATATGGCCTACCGCATTGCGGCCGGGCGCTATGGTCACGATATGGTCGACGGAGCGGCGGCGCAAGCCGTGCGGGCAGAGCTGGCGCTCGACCAGCCGGGGCTGAGCGCGTATGCAGGCTGGCTGTGGGACTTGCTACAGCTGGATTTAGGCCGCTCGTTGGTGAGCGGCCGCCCGGTGATCCAGGAGCTTTCCCACCAGCTAGGCCACTCGCTCAGCCTGGCCGTGATCGCGGTGCTGCTCTCGCTGCTGATTGGCCCACCGCTGGGCCTGGCCGCAGGGCGCAAACCCGGTGGTGTGTTAGATCGCGTGAGTGAAGTGGCCGCCAGCGTGCTGCGTGCCCTGCCCGCTTTTGCCGTGGGGCTGTTACTGATCATGCTGTTTGCGGTCACGCTGGGCTGGCTACCTGCCGCAGGCCATGGCGGTACCGCACACACCGTGCTGCCTGCGCTGACGCTGGCGCTAGGTTTAGCCGCCGTCTCCAGCCGCGTGGCGCGTAACGCCATGGCGGACGTGTCGCATTCCGCTTACTACACCTTTTCTCACACCAAAGGCCTCAGCGCACGGCAAAGCTTTTGGCGCCACGGCCTGCGTAACGCCTCGGTACCCGTGGTGGCGTACCTGGGCGTGCAGTTCGTTTACCTGATTGAAGGCGTGGTGGTGGTGGAAACCCTGTTTGCCTGGCCGGGCATCGGCCACGCCCTGGTTCACGCCATCGTGGCTCGGGATGTGCCGATGATTCAGGGCACCGCGCTGGTGATGGGGCTGCTGTTCGTGCTGCTCAATACAGCGGTGGATATGACCTGCTACCTACTCGACCCACGGAGACGCCGCGCATGATGCCTGCTTTCTCATCATCTTCCACGGCGTCGCGTAAGGCGTCATCACCCTTAAGCTGTTACTGGCCATCCCTCACCGCGCGTCAGCGGTGGGGCGCGGGCTTACTCCTATTGCTACTGGCCTTTGCCTGGCTGGTGCCCTGGTTGAGCGATGCCGACCCTGCCCGCCAGCAGCTCACGCGCATTTTGCAGGCACCTTCGCTGACCGAGCCTTTCGGCACCGACCATTTGGGTCGCAGCATGCTGGCACGCTTGGCGTCAGCCATTCAGCTATCGCTGGGCATGGCGCTACTGAGCGTGGCCACCGCCGCCATCCCTGGCGTTCTGTTGGGTGTCATGGCCGGTTGGCGAGGCGGCTGGTGTGACCGCGTGCTGGGCAGCATCGCGGATGCCTGTCTCGCCCTGCCCGGCCTGCTGCTAGTGCTTCTGCTGGTGGCCATTGCGCCCGGCAATTTCTGGGCGCTCTATGTGGGTATTTCACTGGTGCTGTGGATCGAGTACTTCCGCGTGGTGCGTGCCCGTACCCAGGCGCTGGTGAGTTCGCCACAAATCGAAGCGAGCCGTCTTCTCGGCTTTGGCACGGTGATGCTGTTCCGCCGCCACTTGTGGCCAGAGCTAGCCCCCCAGGTATTCACCTTAGCAGCCTTTGGCGCCGCCAGCGCCATTCTCGCGATGGCGGCGCTTGGCTTTGTGAGTGTCGGATTGCGCCCACCCACCGCCGAGCTTGGCCTGATGATGATCGAACTGCTGCCCTACTACCACGAAGCCCCCTGGGCCATGGCACAGCCGATCATCGTTCTGTTCGTGGTGGTACTGAGCTTAAACCTCCTGGCTGGGAAGGACCCGCGATGACATCGATGACCTTAACCACCACGCTGCTACAAGTGAACGAATTAGCGATCAGCGGGGACGGCGTCACCATTGCCCCGATCAGCTTTACCTTGGAAGCCGGTCAGCGCCTCACGCTACTAGGCGAAACCGGCTCCGGTAAGAGCCTGATCGCCCAAGCCATTATGGGCACCCTGCCTGCTGGACTGAGCGCCCAAGGCGCGCTGGAAATCGCCGGAAAGCGCTTTGCGGCAGCAGAACCCGCTACCCGCCACGCCCTATGGGGGCGAACCCTGTCGCTGCTGCCTCAAGAGCCCTGGCATGCGCTCGACCCCACCATGCGCGCACAGGCGCAAGTCGCGGAAACGCACCGTTTTGTAGCGGGAAAAACAACGCCAGCCGCCAACGAGGCCGCCAGCGCAGAGTTGAGCCGCTTGGGCTTAGCCCAGGCGCTGAACAAGCTGCCGGGTGAGCTTTCCGGCGGCATGGCCCAGCGGGTGGCGTTTGCCGCTGCCAGTGCGGCGGGCGCGCCCATCGTGATTGCCGATGAGCCTACCAAGGGCCTGGATGCCCCGCGTCGGGATGAAGTGGTCGAACTGCTTGCCCACACGCCTAACAGCGGCGGCGCACTGCTGACGATTACCCACGATATCGAGGTCGCCAGGCGGTTAGGGGGCGACGTCATCATCCTGCGTCAGGGCCAGGTCGTTGAACGTGGCCCGGCGGACGTGCTGCTCAACCATCCACAAACGGCGTATGCCCAGCGCTTATTAGGGGCGGAGCCCAGCCGCTGGCCAGACCCGCCCTCTTTCACGGGCAGCGCCCAGGCACCGGTGATCCGTGCGGATGCGCTGCGTATGGCGCGTGGCGGGCGCGAGCTGTTTCGCGACCTTTCCGTCAGCGTGCGCCCCGGGGAAATCGTCGGTGTTGTCGGCCCCTCCGGCTGTGGCAAGAGCACGCTGGGCGATATTCTACTCGGCGTGACACGCCCCAATGCTGGCCGCGTTGATATCTCCCGCGAGATGCCGAGGCTTGGCCGCCAAAAGCTCTACCAAGACCCGCCCGCCGCTTTTTCACCCCACTGGAGCCTGACCCAACTGCTGGAGGATTTGCAGCGCCGCCACCGCTTCGAGCAGCGCGCGATTGCCCCTTTGATGCAGCGTTTGGGCCTAAACGAGCAGCTGTTGAGCCGTCGACCGGGTGAGATCTCCGGTGGTGAGCTGCAGCGCTTTGCCATTCTGCGCGTGCTGCTGCTCAAGCCGCGCTTTCTATTTGCTGATGAGCCTACCTCACGGCTCGACCCTGTCACCCAGCAGCAGACGCTCAGCCTGCTGGTGGAACTGGCCCGGGAGCAGTCCTGCGCGGTGATGCTGGTCAGCCACGACCCGGCATTGATCGAGAAAGTGTGCGACCAGACGCTCACGTTGGCGGGTTGAGCAGCGGGCAGCTACGCTGTAATAGCGCCCCTTTTTAGGGCTTCCATGGATAAGGAAAGGAGCAACCAAGATGCGCTATTCACTACCCCTTACCGGTATTGCCGCGAGCATGCTGTTGGCCACGGCGGTTCACGCTAACGAGTCGCTGGATGTCGAGATGCATAAGGTCAGCGCCGACGGTGTGGAGGAGTCCATTGGCACGGTGGCCGTTGAGCATACCGAGCACGGCGTGCTGCTCACTCCCTCACTCACCGGTTTAGAGCCGGGTGTTTACGGCTTTCACGTCCACCAAAATGCTAGCTGCGAACCTGCCGACAACGACAGCGGAGAGATGACCGCTGCGCTGTCGGCCGGTGGCCACTACGACCCAGAAGAGGCGGGCACCCACCAAGGCCCCTACGGTGACGGCCACTTGGGTGACCTGCCCGTGCTCACTGTCAATGACGATGGCGAAGCCAACCTACCGGTACTGGCTCCGCGCCTTAGCATGGAAGACATGCCGGGCCGCAGCCTCATGATTCACGCCGGGGGCGATACTTACGCGGATGAGCCCCACCTCGGCGGTGGCGGTGCCCGCATGGCCTGCGGCGTTGTCTCGTCTTAATGCTCTATTGATGCTGTTTTTGCCACCGTTTCAAACCGGGCAGCCTCATGGCTGCCCATTTTTTTGCTGACGGATCAGCGACTAACGTCGCGGGCCACTAAAGTCGTAAAGCACTTATCGGCACGTCTCTGTACATTCACCCCGGCTAAATAAGCGCGGCTTGCTGTATGGCTGTCCGCTTGACACCCTCCCTGACCAGTTGAGTGCTTTACATGATTACGTTCATTCTCTCGATAGTGCTATTAGTCGTGGGTTACTTTACCTACGGCAAGTTTGTCGAGCGCGTGTTTGTCGCGGACCGCAAGCGTCAAACACCGGCGTTCAGTATGCGCGACGACATCGACTACGTGCCGATGAATACCACGCGCAACTCGCTTATTCAGCTGCTCAATATTGCCGGCGTGGGGCCGATTTTTGGCCCTATCCTGGGTGCATTATATGGCCCGGTGGCGTTTGTATGGATCGTGATTGGCTGTATTTTCGCAGGCGCGGTGCACGACTACTTAACCGGCATGATCTCCATCCGTAACCACGGCGCCCACCTGCCCCAGTTAGCGGGTAAATTTCTGGGCAAAACGATGAAGCACGTAGTGAATGGCTTCGCGATCTTGCTGCTGCTGTTGGTCGGTACCGTATTCGTGACTTCTCCGGCGGCCCTGTTGGCCAACATGACGTCGCTGTCGCTCACGTTGATCATCCTGGCTATTTTTGCCTATTACCTGATTGCCACGCTGCTGCCGATCGATAAAGTCATTGGACGTATTTACCCCTACTTCGGCGCACTTCTGCTGTTCAGCGCCGCTGGCATCGGCATTGGCTTGGTCGTGACGGGCGCACCTATCCCAGAGCTGTCGTTCCAGAACATGCACCCGGATAACGCGCCGATCTTCCCGCTGCTGTTCCTGACCATCTCCTGCGGTGCGCTTTCTGGCTTCCACGCCACCCAAACGCCGATCATCTCGCGCACGACGGAAAACGAAACCAACGGCCGCAAGATTTTCTACGGCATGATGATCGCCGAGGGTGTGATCGCCATGATTTGGGCAGCGGCGGCCATGAGCCTGTTCCAGGGTGAACAGTCGCTTTCCGATGTATTGGCAGCGGGCGGCCCGGCCGCTGTCGTGAGCGAAGTGTCCACCACGATGCTGGGCGCGGTTGGCGGCACGTTAGCCGTGCTGGGCGTCATTGTGCTGCCCATCACCTCGGGTGATACCGCTTTCCGCAGCGCACGGATGATCATTGCCGACTATTTGAAAGTAGAGCAAAAGCCCATCGTCAAGCGTATCTTGATTGCGCTGCCGCTGTTCGTGATGTCCTACGCGCTCACCCATATGGACTTCACGCTGCTATGGCGCTACTTCTCCTGGGCCAACCAAACCACCGCCGTGATTGCGCTCTGGACCGGCACGATGTATCTAGTGCTATCGCGCAAGCCCTACCTGATCACCTCGATTCCGGCGGTGTTCATGACCATGGCGACCTTCACCTACCTCGCCTACGCGCCGATTGGCTTTAACCTGCCGCTGCAAACCAGCTACATCGTCGCGGCACTTGGCACGCTAGTCTGTATTGCGCTGTTTATGAAGCGCGTGCGCCGCCTCAGCCGCGCCACCTTTAGCGTGGATGAGCCGGTGCCTGGTGCGCTGGATCAAGAAACCACGCTGGCCACGAGTAGCCGGTAGCGTTCAGGCCACGACGTTGCACTGAAACGCAAAACGGGCAGCCCCTTGGGGCTGCCCGTTTCTATTCGCGCGTTGACGCGTGGCTGGATCGCTGACTTACTCTTCGTCAGTGGCCAGGGCCATGTGCTTTTGCAGGTAGTTCTGAATACCCACCTGATCGATCAGTTTGAGCTGCGTTTCGATATGATCGATGTGGCCTTCTTCGTCGGCCAGCAGATCGCGAAGCAGATCACGCGTCACGTAATCTTTGACGCTTTCACAATAAGTGATGGCTTCGATGTAGTCGTTACGGCCGTCATGCTCGATCTTGAGATCGCACTCGAGCATCTCTTTGACGTTTTCACCGATGTGCAGCTTACCGAGATCTTGAAGGTTCGGGATGCCCTCCAAGAACAGAATGCGTTCGATGAGCTTGTCAGCGTGCTGCATCTCTTCGATGGACTCATCGTACTCCCACTTGGCTAGCACTTTGAGGCCCCAGTCTTTATACATTTTGGCATGTAAAAAGTACTGGTTGATCGCCACGAGTTCGTTGCCAAGCGCGATATTGAGATGCTGAATTACTTTCGGATCGCCTTTCATGCCGTCACCTTTTTTAGCGTATTGCCCTATAAAGTACTGTTTTGCACCGTACTCTTACGTTAATCAAGGAGTATAGGCCATAAAAGGCTAACTCCCAACGGTGTTGAGAGTATCAGCCATGGCGATAAAAATTCAAGTAAATCAATTATTTGCTAACGATAAGCCTAACAAGAGTGATTCGCGTCATACGGCGTAAGCGAGACTCATATCAGACTCGGCGCGTACGGCCTGAACGGCCTCGCGGGTGAGGGATTTGGCGAAGCAGGCGCATTTGCCACACTGGGTGCCGCAGCCAGTGGCTTCGCGGACTTCCCGCCAGCTGCGCGCTCCGTCGCTAACCTGCTGGCGAATCTGATGATCGGTTACTCCCTTGCACACACACACGTACATGGCGACACCTCATAAAAATCATGAGGTGAATGTAAATGATTCGCATACATCTTTTCAAGTAGAAAACGTTGTTCTTTAGTATCGATTCGCCTTAAGGCCATTGAGACATGGCATAACCCGTTGGTCGGCGGGCTATTTCCGTGGGCACCGCTCTCCCATTATTTTTTCGGCAGCACCACGGTCTCTGTCTTGGAGGCGATGTCGGGCCAGCTTCTGCGCTGCCCATCAAACAGTACCCACCAGTAGCCAATACCGAACGCCGCCAGCGAGAGCCACGCGGTTGCGCAGCGAATCAGGCTCTGCTTCAGCGTGATCGCATGGCCATCCAGGGTTTGCACCCGCAGCCGCCACGCCTGCATACCCAGCGTCATGCCACCCCGGCGCCAGGAGTACACGAAAAACAGCGTGACGAAAAACAGCAGCATGAGCCGCAAGCTCCAGATATCGAAAGCCGTAGTGCCAATCTCCTCGGCGGGCTGGCCGAGCACGAAGCGGAAAAAGGCCAAATGCGCCACGGTCACGGCGATCCAGATGGCCGTGACCAAAAAGCCATCGTACAGCATGGCTCCCAACCGTCGACCCAGCCCAGCGGGCCACACGTCATCCAATTGAGTAAAGCGTCGTGTCGTCACTGTTCTTGTCTCCTGGTTCGCGTCTTCGCGGCGCTTAGCCATTTCGCCGTAAGAAGTAGATCCCTACCGCGGCACAGGCAAGGGTCGGCACCAGCACCGCCCAAACGGGGGAAAAGCCAAAGATGGTGGACGCCGGGGCGAGCAAATCCTGTACGTACTTGAACACCAACCCGGTGACCACGCCATAAAAGACCCGCGTGCCTGCCGCCACTGACCGCAGCGGACCAAACACAAACGAAGCGGCAATTAGCACCAGTGACCCCATGGTGAGCGGCATCAACACCTTCTGCCAAAAATAGAGGAGCGGTTGGTCTGCCTGTAGGTTCTGGCTTTGGAGGAAGTTGGCGTACGCCCAAAGCTCGCTAGGCGCTTGGCTTTCAATATCCCGCAGCAAACGCTCCAGCTGGGTCGGTGTGAGCGCCGTTTCCCAAGCCGCACTGGGCTGGTACGCCGACTCGGTGCGATTATCAAAAATGCGCGTGGTGGTCACCCCTTCGAGCAGCCATGCGCCCTCTTCCCAGTGGGCACGATTGGCATGGGTGGCTTCGACTAAGCGGCGTTCGTCGAAGCGGTAGCGGGTTAAATCCAGCACTACGTTATCTGCCCGAATGGCACCGAAGCGGTAGACGCTATCGCCTTCGAACTGCCAACCGCTGCGGGTGGTGAGCATGGCCCCCTCGCCTTGGCGCTGCTCTAAGCGCCAGGCTTCGGCGTACTGCTCGGTCCGTGGGCTGACGAACTCTGCCACCAGTAGCACCACAACGACAACCAGCAGCACGGGCTTCATCACGCCCCAGACAATGCGCGCCAGCGATCGGCCAGCAGCACGCATCACCGTCAATTCGTTGCTAGAGGCCATGCTGCCCAGACCAATCAGCGCGCCAATCAGCACCGCGACCGGCGCGTACTGATAAAAGCGCCAGGGGAGTCGCATCCCCAAGTAGAGCAGCACGTCTAGCGCGCTGTAGTCGCCCTGGGTATCCCCTAAATCTCCGATATAGGCAATGGTGATATCCAGCCCCAGCAGCACGAACTGCACCACCACGATGGCGGCCAGCACGTTACGGGCGATATAGCGATCCATTTGATCCATTGCGATCAGCATTAGCGCATTCCCTTACGTTGCGAGTGCCATAACAGCAGTAAGCCAAGCCCCAAGAACAGCGCATGCACCGGCCACACGCCCAGCGCCACCGCGAGCGAACCACTCCCGATGGCATCGACGGCGGCCAGCAGCAAACTCAAATAGGCAACGTAGAGAAACACGGCGGGTAGCAGTTTGGCGAAGCGTCCTTGGCGAGGGTTTACCCGTGAAAGCGGCTGGGCCAATAGTGCCAAGATGAAGACCATGAGCGGCAATCCTGCCCGCCACTGGAACTGCGCCTGGGCGCGCGGGTCGGGGTTTTGCCACAGCTCAGCGGTGGTGGCGTATTCGAGGGAGTCCAGCTCTTGACGATCCCGACTCAGCCCTAGCCGCAGCGTGTAGCGCTCGAAGGTCAAACGCTCGGCATCTTGGCGACCGGGGGTGACACCGTAGCGTTCGCCATCTTCAAGAACGAGAAAGCGACTGCCGGTGTCGACGTTCGTTTCCTGATAACCCGTACCCGCCCGTGTGATGTAGCTATGGGTCTTCTCAGCGCCGGCCATGGGCTGCTCGTGCACCAGGACTTCCTGCATTTCCGTGCCGTCACTGCTGAAGTCAGTGATGTAGGCCGTCCGCCCACCGCCGAAGTCTTGGAAACGTCCAGGGGCGAGCACCGATACGTCCAAACGGCTGCGTTGCTCCTCCAGCGTCGCCTCGGTTTGCAGCGCCCCGGCCGGAGTCAACCATACACTACATACCCCCACCAGCACCGCGACCACCGTGGCGGGCAGCAGCGTGACGCGAAAGAGCCGCGTTGGGCTCATGCCACAAGCCACCATCACGGTGATTTCACTGTTCATATAGAGCTGCCCATACGCCAGCAGAATGCCGAGGAAAAACGACAGCGGCAGAATCAGCTCCATGAAGCCCGGCAGATGAAACAGCATCAGGCTGCCCAAAATCGTGACCGGGAAGTCCCCCTCGGCAGCATCCGAGAAGTAGCGGATGAAGCGGCTGCCCATGATGACCAGCAGCAGAATGCCTGCCACGGCAGACATCGTCAGTAACACTTCGCGAGTTAAGTACCGAAATAGAATCAACGCACTCTCCGACTAGTGGTGCAGGTGACCATGCAATGCGTCCATGGCTTGGGTACACTAATCAAACTGGTAGCAAACACTAAATAACGGGGCATTATCCCGAATCACTCGTTGCTTGTCTTGTTGGAGACGTCATGGAATTTTCCGTTCAGACCGCGAACCCCGCCAAAGCCGAAACGGCTTGCCTCGTTCTCCCTGTCTATAAAGGTAGCGACTTACTGCCCGCCGTGGCCAAATTAGACGACGCCAGCGAGCGCTTGATCGGCCAGCTGCTGGAGCGCGGCGACTTCGACGCGGCGTTGGGCAACACGCAGCTAGTGCCTTTCGCACCGGGCTTGGGAGCCGACCGCATTCTGCTGGTGGGGTTGGGTGAGCGCGACAAATGCCAAGAAGCGGCCTTTATCAAGGCACTTGATGCCGCCATGGCCGCCCTGGTCAAACTGCCCGTGGACGAAGCCAGCGCCACCTTTACTGACGTACCGCTCGACGATCGCGACGCCGTCTGGAAAGCACGCAAGACCCTAGAAGCCGCCGAACGCGCGATTTACCGATTCGATCACTTCAAGTCATCGCCGGCCAAAGCGCCTAGCTTGGCCAAACTGACGCTGATCGTCAGCGATGCCGGCGATGCGCCGCTCGCCAAGCAAGGCGCCGCCCTAGGCACCGCCATTGGTCAGGGCATTAATTTCACGCGCACGCTCGGCAACCTGCCGGGCAACGTATGCACGCCGCGCTATTTAGCCGAGCAGGCAGAAGCATTGGGGCGCGATTCCCAAGGCGCGCTCGACGTTGAGATTCTAGACGAAGAGGCACTAGAGGCCCTGGGCGCTCATTCACTGCTGTCAGTGGGCCGTGGCAGCGTCGAGCCAACACGCCTCATCGTGATGAAATACCAGGGTGCAGACAACCCCGACGAGGCGCCCCATGTCCTGGTCGGCAAAGGTATCACCTTCGATACGGGCGGTATCTCGCTGAAGCCCGGCGAAGGCATGGATGAAATGAAGTTCGATATGGGCGGTGCGGCCAGCGTCTTCGGTACCGTCAAAGCCGTGCTGGCCATCAAACCCAAGCTCAACGCCGTGTTTATCGTTGCCGCCGCCGAGAACATGCCTGATGGTGCCGCCACCAAGCCGGGCGACATTATCAAAACGCTCAAAGGCCTGACGGTGGAAGTGCTCAACACCGATGCCGAAGGCCGTTTAGTACTGTGCGACGCCCTTACCTACGCTGAGCGCTTCACGCCTGCCAGCGTGGTCGATATCGCCACGTTGACGGGCGCGGCCATTATTGCCCTTGGTCACCACGCCACCGGCCTGCTCTCCAACGACGATGACCTAGCGCTTGATCTGCTGGATGCCGGTGAAACCGCCTGGGACCGCGCGTGGCACCTGCCGCTATGGGATGAGTACCAGGAGCAGCTGGACTCCAACTTCGCCGACTTGGCCAACATCGGTGGGCGCCCGGCAGGTACGATTACCGCTGCCTGCTTCCTATCACGCTTTGCCGACCACTTCCCCTGGGCGCACCTGGATATTGCCGGCACCGCTTGGCATTCGGGCAAACAAAAAGGCGCCACCGGCCGCCCGGTGGGTCTGTTGACCCAGTACCTGCTCGACCGTGAAGCCGACGCTCAGGTCGTCGATGGCGACGCCTAACCTCACAAACCGGCCAACAATGGTTGCCTTTCGTTAACGCAACCGTTAAACCTGAACGTATGTGCGTGTGCCAGCGCGTCCAGGCACACGCCAACCATACGATACGCTTAATAGATGCCCTTCGGGGCTTGGCTCTAGCGGAGAGAACACGCCGTGCCCACAGCTTCAGATGCTCAACTTGAATCGCGTTTTGAAATTTTGCCGTCCAATCAGCCGATGGCCGATGAGATCCGCGATAACATCCTGCAAAACCCAGGGTTTGGTAAACACTTCACCGACCATATGGCCCACGTGCGCTGGACCGTCGATGCCGACTGGCACGGCCACCAAGTACGCCCCTACGGCCCGCTCACCCTCGACCCTGCCGCCTCCGTGCTGCACTACGGCCAGGAAATTTTCGAAGGCATCAAGGCATACCGCCATGCCGATGGCTCTATCTGGACCTTCCGCCCAGAGAAAAACGCCGAGCGTTTTCGCCGCAGCGCCCGCCGCCTAGCGCTGCCCGAGCTTTCCGATGACGACTTCATCGGCTCGCTGAAAGCACTGCTGGCCCAAGACCACGCCTGGGTACCTACCCCAGCCAGCGACGCCGACGAGTGCAGCCTCTACCTTCGCCCGTTTATGATCGCCTCAGAAGCCTTCCTTGGTGTGCGCCCGGCTCACGAAGTGGACTACTACGTGATTGCCTCTCCAGCGGCGGCCTACTTCAAAGGCGGTATCGAGCCGGTCTCTATCTGGCTCTCCTCACACTACAAGCGCGCGGCCCCTGGCGGCACCGGTTTTGCCAAGTGCGGTGGCAACTACGCCGCCTCGCTGGCCGCCCAAAAAGAAGCCGCCGCCAACGGTTGCAGCCAGGTCGCCTTCCTGGACGCTGCTGAAAACAAGTGGATCGAAGAGTTGGGCGGCATGAACCTGTTCTTCGTTTATAAAGATGGCCGCATCGTCACACCGCGCCTGACCGACACCATCTTGGAAGGCGTGACCCGCAACTCTGTCCTCACTCTGGCCAAAGACGCCGGCCTCACCCCCGAAGAGCGCGCGATCAGCATCGACGAGTGGCGCGAAGGTGCTGCCTCCGGCGAGATTACCGAGGTGTTCGCCTGCGGTACGGCTGCCGTGATTACCCCGGTTGGCGAACTGGTCACGGAAAACGAGCGTATTCGTCTTCAGGGTGATGGCAATAACGAAGTGGCCAAGCGCATTCGCAAAACCCTGCTCGACCTTCAGTATGGCCGCAGCGAAGACAAATATGGCTGGCTGACCCGCTTGGTATGACCCTCTAGCGTTACCCAACACCTGGCCGCCACTCACCGTGGCGGCCAGGCTGCCAAGCGCGTTGACCCCGCTGGAGCCACCGATGGCACGCATCGATTTTTATATTCTGCCCGATACCACCCTAGAAGCGCGTTTACAGTTCGCCTGCAAGCTCGCCGAGACGATTCACCGCAAAGGGTATCGACTGCACCTCCATTGCGAAGACAAAGCGCTAGCCGAACAGGCCGACGAAGCGCTATGGCAGTTCCGCGATGATGCTTACCTGCCCCATGCACTGGAAGATAGCGAGCTGGCTGACACTGTGCCCATCACACTCGGCTGGCAGCAGCTACCGGTGCCTACTGAAGAGACGGCGCTGCTGAACCTGCACCCCGATATACCCGAAGGTATCGAGCACTTCGCTCGGATTGCCGAGATCATCAACCAACACCAACACGTGCTGGTCGCTAAACGCGCCTGCTGGCAGCGCTACAAGGCGCTTGGGCATGAGGTCGTGCCGCACAAGCTGGGGTAGCGCTCTACACGTTAAACGTCCCAAGCCTCATAACAACAACTCAATGGATGAGATTGCCGATGCTTTCCCATACCTTGTTAGCCCGCACGCCGCTAGCTGTTATCGTGATTGCCCAGCTGTTTGGCACCTCGCTCTGGTTTAGCGTTAACGGTGTCGGCTTAGCGCTGCAGGAAGCCGTAGGCCTTAGCGAAAGCGACCTCGGGCTGCTCACCATCGCCGTGCAGGCGGGGTTTATTACCGGCACCCTGCTGATTGCGACCACTGGCTTGGCCGACCGCGTGCGCGCCAGCCACCTGTTTGCGATGTCTGCTGTACTGGGCGCGCTGATTAACGCGGCCTTTATTAACGTCGCAGATAGCGTCACCTTGGCGGCAATGGCACGTTTCTTAGTCGGGCTTTGTCTGGCGGGCATTTATCCGCTGGGCATGAAGCTGGTGGTGAGCTGGACACCTACCCACGCAGGCTCGGCGCTTGGCTGGTTGGTCGGCATGCTCACCCTCGGCATTGCCTCGCCGCACCTGCTGCGCGGGCTCACCCTGCATCTTCCCTGGCAGTGGCCACTGCTGTTGGCCTCTGCCCTTGCTCTTCTGGCAGCGCTGATGATTTTCCAACTAGGCGTGGGGCCACATCTGCCTGCTAAGGCCAACGGCGGGCGACCTTGGGCGGGGCTTGCCGCATTCAAAGAGAAAAACTTCCGCGCCGCCGCGCTGGGCTACTTCGGCCACTGCTGGGAACTTTACGCCCTCTGGGCGCTGGTGCCTTTTTTGGTCGCCAGAGAGCTAGAACGCTTAGGCGCAGCCCCGGGCCTGCAGCCGTGGCTAAGCTTTGCGGTCATCGCCTTGGGGCTTCCCGGCTGCGTATGGGCAGGCTGGTGGAGCCGACGTATCGGTAGCGGGCGGGTCGCGTTTATCGCGCTGGCGGTATCTGGCACCCTGTGCCTTATTTATCCGCTGCTAGGCGGCCTCTCCCCCTGGCTGCTGCTGGCGCTGCTTGCCCTATGGGGCGTGAGCGTGATTGCCGACTCGGCCCAGTTCTCTGCCCTAGCCTCCGCCAGCGCACCGTCCGAGCGGCTGGGCGCGGCGCTGGCCATGATGAATGCGATTGGCTTTGGCCTCACGATTCCCTCCATCGCGCTGGTCACGGCGCTATGGGCAAGCCAAGGGCCTTGGGTGATTGGGTGGTTGCTACCTGGGCCCATCATTGGCCTCATCACGATGCGTAGACTGATCACCCGCTGACGGTAGGGGCTACGTTTGGTAAGGTGCCCTCACCATTACCTATCCACGCCCGATCAAAGAAGGTTGTCGCCATGAACCACGCTGCCCAGTGGGTGCCGCTCAGCCAAGAGCACCACGGCGGTTTGATGTGGCAGCGTTTTACTGCCTACCACTTCGCGCAAACCACTACCCAGGTCGCACTGGCAGACGCTGAGCTTCGCCATGTGGCGGCGAATGTTCCAATCGCGCTAACGGAAACCGCCGAAGGTTGGCAGGCCGTTGCGCTGCTGGGGCTGGAAGATGGTCAGAACCTTCTGGTAGACGACCAGGGGCGCTGGCGGGCAGCCTATGTGCCTGCCGCGCTGCGCGGCCACCCGTTTGGGCTACATTCTGACTATCCTGGCAGGCTGTGTATTGACCAGCACTCGCCCTATGTCGTTGAACGCCTGGATGCCGAGCCTTTTTTCAACCAGCACGGCGAGCTGGCCCGCTTTCCTGCCCAGGTACTGGCATTTCTACAGCAGCGTGAGCAAGGCTGTCAGCGACTTTCCAAGCGTATTACCGCGTTGGCCAAGGCGGCACTGCTGACGCCCTGGCAGCCCCACGGTTATCAAGGCAGCACACCGCTGTATCAAATCGACGAGCGCGCTTGGCAGGCCCTTTCTGCCAAACAAGTAGGGCTTTTCTGGCAATTGGGTGCCGTCCCTTTAGTGTACGCTCTGCTGCAATCGCAACAGCAGCTTGGCCGTTTGCAGCTCTATCAGCAACGCAAGGCGACGACAGAACCGTCCGTGCCGCCCTCAGACCCCCTTGCCCAATGGCAAGAAGCGCTGAGCAACGAAGCCGAATATGACTGGCCGAGCGCTACCTAAACGCGCTAAGTACCGATGCTCTTCAGGAACGATAATGAATGTGAACGTAACCAGGTCGCTCATACTCGGCCTAATGCTGGTCAGCCCTTCACTGATTGCTCAACCCGTGCTGGAGGAGCCACTGGCCGAGATGGCCCCCTTGCCTGCTTCCTCTCTGGATGGCCCGGCTTTTTCGCCTGAGCTTAAAGAACTCCTTGATCGCTTTCGCTGGCAAGCCAGTGAGGCGACGGGCAGCTCTGTGGCACTGGTTGCGTTACGTGAAAAAATTCAGCAAGCCATCGAGCAGCAGCCCGGCATTCTGGCTCAGCGCTCTCGGGAGCGGGAATCCGTGCTGCGCATTGACGAAGTGCGCGCCGTGCGCCGCCCACAGGTGAACGCAGGCCTTGAGTACCGCAACGACCTCCAGCGTACTGAATCACTGCCCGACCGCGGCTCCCGCGTCGATGCCGTGGTCACGCTGAGCCAGCTACTGCTGGATTTCGGCGCGAGTAGCGAACGCTTACGCGCTGCCGACCTCAGCGCAGAAGCGGAGTTTTGGCAGTCCCAGTCCAGCGTTGAAGAAGAAGTCCTCTACGCGGTGAACGCTTACCTAGACGTGGCTCGTCTGACCGCCCAGCGCCAGTTGGCCGAGCATAACCTTGAGCAGCACCAGCGTATTTTTGAAGACGTGAGCCTACGCCGTGAAGCAGGCGCAGGCTCACGCGCCGACGTTCTGCGCGCGCAAAGCCGCTTGAGCGATGCCAAATCACGCTTGGTCACACTGGAAGGCGAGCTGGCCCGGGCGATTAACGTGTATCAGGAAGCGTTTTTCACCACGCCGGATGTGCTGGCGCTGCCCCAGGGTGCCGCGCTATTAAGCGATGCCAATGCAGACCGCCTGCTAGACAGAGCGCTGGCGCAAAACGCCGCGCTGCGCAGCCAGACGCTCACCAGTGAAGCCAGCGACGCCGAGGCCCAGGCCACCCGGAATGCCCGCCTGCCCAGCCTAAGCGTGGCGGTAGAGGGCCGCCAGTTCGATGTGAACGATTTCAACGAATCCGACAACGACGTCGCGCTGCTCTTTAACGTGGACTACACCCCCTACAGCGGCGGTGCTACCTCCTCGCGGGTTGCCCAGGCGGTCGAGCGCCAGCAGCAGAGCCAGTACGAGCAGCAGGCGCTGCGCCGCGAGCTAGAGCGCGAAGTACGCTCTGCCTACACCGATACCCGCACCCGACGCGCGGAGCTGGAAGCGCAAACCGCCACGCTCGCCGCCGAAGAGGAAGCCCTGCTGGCCTACCGCGACCAGTTTGCCGTTGGCCGCAGTAGCATCAACGACTTGCTCGACGCTCAGCGCGACCTATTTCAAACCGCGCTGGAGCTGATTAACCGCCGAGTGCGCTGGGAACAGGCCGCTTTCCAGCAGCTCGCGGTCACTGGTGAACTGCTGGATGTGATGGAGATTCATCTTGAACGCCGCTAACCCCCATCAGGACGACCTAGAGCAGTGCTTGACCTTCGTGGCCGCCCACCTAACGCTGCCCGTTTCTGAAGCTGCCGTGCGTGCTCACCGGGTAGGCAACGAATCACCGCTGACCCCGGACGGCTTCATTGATGCCGCCAAACGCCACGGCATGGTCGCCGCACTGGGCGAGCATACCCTCGCCACCCTGGGTAACTCGCTGCTGCCTGCGGTGGCGCTGCTGAAAAATGGCCGCGCGGTGGTCCTTATCGAGCGTATCGATGAGGAGCGCTTCGCGCTGTTTGATCCAGCCTTGGGCAAGCAGCCCGTGGAAACCAACGTAAGCGCCCTGGAAGAGGCGTATATCGGCCACCTCATTGCCGTACGCGCCCGCTACCGCCCGGTCAGCTTAAATTAGTGAACCAGCGATTCAAGGCGGCCACTGGTTCTGGAGCGCGCTCTCATCGAATCGCTGGGTGTATACCCAAGTGATTATTGCCGCCGCGCTCACCAACTTTTTAGGTCTGGCCACGTCGCTGTTCATCATGGTGGTGTACGACCGCGTACTGCCTAACGAAGCGGTGGAGTCGTTGGTGGCACTCACCATCGGTGTGAGTATCGCCCTGCTGTTCGATTTTGCGGTAAAAACCCTGCGCCAGCTGTTTATCGAGCGGGCTGGCCAGGAAGCAGATTTGCGCATGGGACGACGTATTTTCGATCACGTGCTCAACCTGCAAATGAGCGCAAAGCGTGGCTCTACCGGCGGCTTTGCCAATACCCTCAGAGAGTTTGAGACACTGCGCGATTTTTTCGCCTCGGCGTCACTGGTCGCCGTTGTCGACCTGCCGTTTATCCTGCTGTTTATTGGCGTGATTTATCTGATTGGCGGGCCGCTGGCCATCATCCCCATGATCGCCGTTCCCCTTGTATTGCTGATTGGCATCGCCGTTCAGCCGTTTCTCAAACGCCTTTCTGGTCAGGCCTTTGAAGAGAGCCGTTCCAAGCAGGGCGTGTTGATCGAAGCCGTTGCTGGCTTGGAGACCATCAAGGCCAGCGGCGCGGCACCGATGATTCGTAAACGCTGGGAAGAGAGCGTTCACCAGCAGTCGAATGTAGGGCGTAAAGGGCGCGCGATTCAGCAGTTCGCCCTCAACGCCACTGCCTTTGCCCAGCAGGCCGCCCAGGTCAGCATCGTGGTGTACGGGGTCTTTTTGGTGGGCGATGGCACCATCTCCATGGGGGCCATGATTGCCTGCGTCATTCTCACCGGGCGCGCGCTGGCGCCGCTGGCACAGCTGGCGCAAACCATGACCCGTATCAACCAAGCGCGTACCTCCTACCGCGCGCTCGACCAGTTGATGAACATGCCCTCCGAGCGCCCGGCAGGCCGCCACTACCTCAGCCGCCCCACGCTGGAAGGCAAGCTGCGCCTGCAGGACGTGAGCTTTCGCTACCCCGAGCAAACTACCGCAGCGCTGGCGAATATCAACCTGACCATCGAGCCCGGCGAGAAAGTCGCCCTGCTTGGCCGCGTCGGCTCCGGCAAGAGTACGCTGGCGCGCCTACTGCTGGGCATTTACCCACCGGAACAGGGCGCTGTGCTGGTCGATGATACCGACCTTCGCCAAATCGACCCTGCGGATTTACGTCACAACATTGGCAGCGTTCTGCAAGAAGCCTGGCTCTTCTCCGGCACCGTGCGGCAAAACATTGCCATTGGTGCCCACCACCCCACCGATGAGCAGATTCTCAACGCTGCCAAGCTTGCCGGAGCACATGAGTTTATTGCCCGCCACCCCAAAGGCTACGACATGCCGATTGGCGAGCGCGGTGAGGGGCTCTCCGGCGGGCAACGGCAGTTGATCTGCCTGGCACGCGCACTGCTGGGCGCACCGCCCATTCTGCTGATGGATGAGCCCACCAGCGCCATGGATATCCAAACCGAAAAAGAGGTGATTGCGCGCCTGAAAGCCGCGAGCCCAACGCAAACGCTGGTGGTGGTCACCCACCGCACTAGCCTGCTGGAGCTGGTGGACCGCGTGGTGATTCTCGACCAGGGCCAGATCGTCGCCGACGGCCCCAAAGCCCAGGTCATGCGCCCTGTGGAAGCCGCTCCCCACCGTTCGCGTGAAGGAACTGCCCAGTGAACCGTCCTACTTCTCAACTGGATTTTGAGCACTTCGTACGTCACGGACGTGCCAAGCGCCCCATCGGCAGTAGCCTGTTACTGCTCACGATCATCGCGTTTCTGCTGATTGGCTTTATTTGGGCCTATCTCACGGAAGTCGATGAAGTCACCCGCGGCCAGGGCAAAGTGGTGCCCTCCCGCAGCCTGCAAGTGGTCGAAAGCTTGGAAGGCGGCGTGGTCACGGAGATCAACGTGCGCCGGGGCGATGCAGTGGCCCAAGGCGATACGCTCATGGTGCTCAGCGGTGGCACGCTTAGAGGTGATTACGAAGAGAGCCTCCAGCGCTTGCGTTCGCTACAACTGCGTATCCAGCGTTTAGAGGCCGAAATCAGCCAAACGCCCCTGGCGCTGGATGAGGCCCTGAGCCAAGCAGCCCCCAGCGTGGCCGCCAGCGAAACGCGGCTCTTTCATGGCCGCCAATTAGAACTGAATGCGGAGCTACAGGTGCTAGAGCAGCAGGGCTACCAGCGACGCCAAGAGACAGCGGAGCTGGAAGCCGCCCTTAGCACGGCCCGCTCAGGCGTTCAGCTGGCCGAACAGGAGCTAGCGATCATCCAACCGCTGGCCCAGCGCGGCATCGAACCGGAAACCTCGCTACTGCGGGTGCGCCAATCGCTCAATGAGCTGCGGGGTGAAGTGGCCCGTCAGCAGAGCGCAGTGGCGCGCGCCGAGGCGTCGATTGCGGAAATCGAAGATCGCAAGGTGGCGGCACGCAATGCCTTCGAGGCCGATGCGTTAGCCCAGCTGGCCGAAGCGACCTCCCAAGTTGCTGAGCTGCAAAAAACCCTGCCGGGACGCGCGGACCAAGTCGCCCGCACCACGATTCGCTCGCCGGTAGACGGCGTGGTCAATCAAGTACACATCAGTACGGTGGGCGGCGTGGCAGGCTCTGGCGAGCCGCTGGTGGAAGTGGTGCCTGCCGATGATGCCCTAGTAGTAGAAGCGCATATTCGCCCGTCCGATATCGCTTTTCTCTACCCCGGCCAGCCGGTCAAAGTAAAACTGACCGCCTACGATTTTGCCCGCTACGGCGGCTTGGACGGCGAGCTGGTGACCATCGCCGCCGACGCGGTAGAAATGCCGGAAAGCGGCGAGCTGATGTATCCCGTGGAAGTGCGTACCGACGGCTATCTTTACGACGCCGATAACCAGCCTTTGGATATCATGCCGGGGATGGTGGCAGAGATCGACATTCTCAGCGGCAAACGCAGCGTGCTGGACTACCTAATGGAGCCCGTGGTGAAAGTCCGCGACCGCGCATTGCGCGACTAAACGCTATACCGAGCGCCCCTGAAAGCAAGATGCAACGCCCCTGACGAGCGCGGGGCGTTCGCGCTATACTTGCTCCCATTTTTTTGCAAGCCGTGAGCCGACTCCCCATGGAAAAGACCTACCAACCTGAACAGATCGAAACCCGCTGGTACGAACGCTGGGAAGCCGATAACCGCTTCGCCCCGTCTGGCCGCGGCAAGCCCTTCTCGATCATGATTCCGCCGCCCAACGTGACCGGCAGCCTGCACATGGGCCACGCGTTCCAGGACACCATCATGGACACCCTGACACGCTGGAAACGGATGCAGGGCAACAACACCCTGTGGCAGGTAGGCACCGACCACGCCGGTATCGCCACGCAGATGCTGGTTGAGCGTAAGATTGCCGCCGAAGAGGGTAAAACCCGCCACGACCTCGGCCGCGATGCGTTTATCGATAAAGTGTGGGAGTGGAAGGAAGAGTCCGGCGGCCACATTACCCGCCAGCTGCGCCGCATGGGCGCCAGCGTCGACTGGAGCCGCGAGCGCTTCACCATGGACGACGGCTTCTACAAAGCGGTTCAGGAAGTCTTCGTGCGCCTGCATGAAGAGAAGCTAATCTATCGCGGCAAGCGCTTGGTGAACTGGGACCCTACCCTGCACACCGCCATTTCCGACCTGGAAGTGGAAAACAAAGAGCAGCAGGGCAGCTTCTGGCACTTCCGCTACCCGCTGGCCGACGGCGTCAAAACCGACGACGGCAAGGATTACGTGGTGGTCGCCACCACCCGCCCGGAAACCCTGCTGGGCGATACCGGCGTGGCGGTTAACCCGGAAGACCCGCGCTACGCCTCCTTGGTGGGCAAATTCATCGAACTGCCGCTGGTGGGTCGCCGTATTCCTATCGTGGCGGACGAGCACGCCGATATGGAGAAAGGCTCCGGCTGCGTGAAGATCACCCCGGCCCACGACTTTAACGACTACGAAGTTGGCAAGCGCCAGAACCATCTGCTGATCAACGTCTTCACCAAAGATGCGACGATTCTTGAGCAGGCGGAAATTTTCGATCTAAAAGGTCAGCCGCAGCCCGATGAAGATGCCAGCCTGCCGGCCAAATACGCGGGCTTGGATCGTTTCGAAGCGCGCAAACAGATCGTCGCCGATATGGATGCCCTCGGCCTGCTGGTGCAGGTAGAGAGCGTCAACAACACCCTGCCCTACGGCGACCGCTCCGGCGATGTCATTGAGCCGCTGCTCACCGACCAGTGGTTCGTGGCCGTAGAGAGCCTCGCCAAGCCCGCCATCGAGGCGGTGGAGAACGGCGACATTCAGTTCGTGCCAAAGAACTACGAGAACATGTACTTCGCCTGGATGCGTGACCTGCAGGACTGGTGTATTTCTCGCCAGCTGTGGTGGGGCCACCGCATTCCGGCTTGGTATGACGCCGACGGCAATGTTTACGTGGCCAGGAGCGAAGAGGAAGCCCGCGAGAAGCATGGCCTGGGCGCTGACGTCGTGCTAACCCAGGACGAAGACGTGCTGGACACCTGGTTCAGCTCGGGCCTGTGGACATTTGGCACCCTGGGCTGGCCGGAAAAAACCCCGGAGCTGGACACCTTCCACCCCTCCAGCGTACTGGTAACGGGGTTTGACATCATCTTCTTCTGGGTCGCCCGGATGATCATGATGACGCTGAAATTCACTGGCGAAGTGCCCTTCAAAACCGTTTACGTACATGGCCTAGTGCGCGACGGTCAGGGCCAGAAGATGTCCAAATCCAAGGGCAACGTGCTGGACCCCATCGACCTGATCGATGGCATCACGCTGGATGACCTGCTGGAAAAGCGCACCGGCAACATGATGCAGCCCCAGAAGGCCAAAGCGATTGCCAAAGCCACCAAAGAGGAATTTAAAGACGGTATCGAAGCCCACGGCACCGATGCGCTGCGCTTTACGTTCCTTTCCCAGGCCACCACCGGGCGCGATATCAAGTTCGATATGAACCGCCTGGACGGCTACCGCAACTTCTGCAACAAACTGTGGAACGCCTCGCGCTATGTGCTGATGAATGCCGAAGGCGAAGATTGCGGCACCAGCGGCGAAGAAGTGGAGCTGTCGCTAGCCGATCGCTGGATCATCTCCCAGCTACAGAAAACCGAAGCGCAAGTCACCAAAGCCATGGACGAGTATCGCTTCGACCACGCGTCCCAAGCGCTGTACGAGTTTGTTTGGAACGAGTACTGCGATTGGTACCTGGAGCTTTCCAAGCCGGTCCTGTGGGACGAAGCGGCCAGTGCCGACGCCAAACGCGGCACCCGCCGCACCTTGGTGCGGGTACTGGAAACTATCCTGCGCTTGGCTCACCCGATGATGCCCTATATTTCTGAAGAGATCTGGCAGCGCGTGGCACCGCTGGCGGGCACCTATGTGGGCGACGATGCCTCCATCATGCATCAGGCGTGGCCGGAAGCCGACGAGAGCAAGATCGACGAGCAGGCCACCCGCGATATCGAGTGGCTGAAAGGCGTGATCATCGCGGTGCGCAACATCCGCGCCGAGATGAACATCGCCCCCGGTAAGCCGCTGGATGTGCTGCTGACCAAAGGCCAGCCCGAAGACGCCGAACGCCTGGAACAGAACCGCCGCTTCCTGGCCAAGCTAGCGAAACTGGAAAGCGTGACGTGGCTGGCCAACCCAGAAGACGCCCCGCTTTCAGCCACGCAGCTGGTCGGCGATATGGAAGTCCTGGTGCCGATGGCGGACCTGATCGATAAAGAAGCGGAGCTTGCCCGCCTCGCCAAAGAGATCGAGAAGCAGGACAAGCTCATCGTTGGCATCGAGAAGAAGCTGGGCAACGAAGGCTTTATCGCCAAAGCCCCCGACGCCGTGATCGAGAAAGAGCGCGGCAAACTGGCGGAATTCCAGTCCGCCAAAAAGCTGCTCGAAGAGCAGCAGGCGAAGATCGCCGCAATGTAAGTCAGCGCTAACGGCAGTAGTTCAACGGCACCCCCTGGGGTGCCGTTGTCGTTAATGCGCTTCGCAATCCCAGCCGCTGCGCGCAGCGTCATCGTTTTTTATGATGAACCGTGTAAGGTTGGTCATGATTCTGCCACTGAGTGGCAACACCGAAGATTCAGCCATCGTTAATTCGGCTACTGTTTCTCACACTACGGAATGCGCTATGTCCACACTCTCTGAGGCTCAACTGCAGGCATTAGACATAACCCTGCAGCAAGCGGCGATCGACTACCAATCGCTGTCGCCCATGGCCGATACCGGCCTGGCCCATGACCACGTGTGGATTCACCGCGAAGGGGACGACTGGGTGGCGCGACTGCCCAAGCAGAGCCAGATGAACCTGCCGCCAGCGGAAAACTTGACGTATCAGGCCGCCTGCTACGAACGGGCCAGCCAAGGCGGGCACACGCCACGCCTACACGGTGTACTGCCGCCCAGCGAAGCGCTGCCACGCGGCGCGCTGCTGGTCGAGGCGATTCGCGGACGCTTGGCCGAACTCCCCCAGGACCTGCCTGCCATTGCCGACACCCTCGCCAGCCTGCACCGCCAGCCGCTGCCTCGCCAACGCCCGCCGCTGCTGGCCCCCAAATCGCCTTGGCAGGCCATGGTGGAGGAAGTGTCTCAGCAGGCCCACTGGTTGAGCGATGCCCAGCTCCCCAGCGGTATTCACCTGCGTATTCAGCAGGAGCTGGATTTACTGCCCCGCACGCTGGACGACGCCGCTCCTACGCTGATCAGCTTTGATACGCACCCCGGCAACTTTTTAATCACCGACGATGGCCGGGCGGTGCTGGTGGATCTCGAGAAGTGCCGCTATGGCCTGCCGGGCATCGATTTGGCCCACACCTCGCTCTACACCTCGACCACCTGGGACCTCAACAGCCAAGCGGTACTCAGCCTGGATGATGTCGTTGGGTTCTATCGTCGCTGGCAGGCTGCGATGGCCACAGCGCCTGGGATTACGTTGCCAAGTGTGGATACGCTGATTGCTTGCCGACGCGCCACCTGGCTGTGGTCGCTCACCTGGTGTGCCAAGTGGCGCGCTCAGCACCTACATCGCCAGGATGACGAGCGCCGGGGCGAGGATTGGTCGGCCGAACTGACCGATGCGGTCGTGATCGACCACGTGCGCGACCGTGTCGAGCACTACCTCTCGCTGCCCATTATCGAACACGTCCACAGTGAACTTCAGTGCCTACAAACCGCTCTATAACCAACTGATTTAATGAGGTGTGCGATGAAACCACGCTCTGCTCTGGCCACCGCCGTGGCGCTTGCTCTAGTCACCTTCACCGCCCCTGCGGTCGCCGCTCCCGACCCGCAAGAGTGGGAGAGCGTACTGGACGCCGCCGACGGCCAAACCGTGTACTGGAATGCCTGGGGCGGCGATGCGCGCACCAATCGCTACATTGCCTGGGTCGCAGAGCAGATGCAGGAGAGCTATGGCGTTCGCGTGGAGCACGTGAAACTCGACGATACCAGCAGCGCCGTGGCGCGGGTGCTGGGTGAGCAGCAGGCGGGGAACGACAGCGAGGGCAGCATCGACTTGATTTGGATCAACGGCGAAAACTTCGCCGCCATGCGCGAGCAAGACCTGCTGTTTGGGCCTTTTGCGGAATCGCTGCCGAACTTCGCCCTCACTTACCCTGACGAAAACCCCGAAGTCGTCACCGACTTCACCCTGCCCACCGAAGGCTACGAGTCCCCATGGGGCAAAGCGCAAATCACCTTCTACTACGACAGCGCGCAAACCGACACGCCGCCCCAAAGCATTGAGGCGTTACTCGCCTGGGCCAAAGAGCATCCCGGGCAGTTTAGCTATCCGCGTATTCCCGATTTCACCGGCAGCACGTTCATCAAGCAGGCGCTGATCGAGCTGACCGATCAAGATGAAGCGCTCTACGCGCCGGTCGAAGACGCCGATTTCGAGGAGATCACCGCTCCGCTGTGGGCTTACTTGGACGAGCTTCACCCGCATTTATGGCGCAGCGGCCGTAGCTTTCCCGAGTCTGGCCCCAACCTTCGCACGCTGATGAGCGACGGCGAACTCAGCCTCGCTTTTTCGTTCTACCCCACCGATGCCGCCGTGGCAGTGATGGAGTATGAGCTGCCGGAAAGCGTGCGTAGCTATGTGTTGGAAGGCGGCACCCTGGGCAACGTGCACTTCGTGGCGATTCCCTATAACTCGCCCCATAAAGCGGGCGCGATGGCACTGGCCAACTTCCTGCTCTCCCCGGAAGCGCAAGCCCAGAAGCAGTCGCTCAGCATGTGGGGCGACCGCAGCGTGTTAGCGATCCAGCAGCTTGAGCCGAGCGACCAGGCGCTCTTTGAGCAGGTCGAGAGCCACCCGTCAGCGCTGCCCGCCGATGCGCTCTCCAACACCCTTGCTGAACCCCACCCCAGTTGGATGAACGCCCTACAAGATGCCTGGCTTGAGCGTTACGGTGTTAACTAAACGCACGACTCACACCCGCATGCGACTCACTGAACCATGCTGCGGCTAGCGCCTCTTCTGATCATTGCCCTGCTGGTGATTCCCGTCACCGCAGGGCTTGGCATGGTGTTGCTGCCTGCTTTTGGCTACCTGCCGGTACTGGGGAGCGAGCAGGCCAATCTCTCCGCTTGGCAAATGCTGTTCGCCCAGCCGGGGCTTGGCCGCTCGGTGGCGGTGAGCTTCGCCAGCGGCTTGGCCAGTACGGCGCTGGCGCTGCTGATCGTCGTGCTGTTTTTAGCTGCCAGCCAAGGCACCTGGCTGGACCGCAGCCTACGCCGCTTGGTGTCGCCCCTGCTGGCGATTCCCCACGCGGCAGTGGCGTTCGGCTTTGCGTTTTTGATCGCGCCTTCCGGGCTGATGGCGCGCTTCATCTCCCCCTGGCTCTCCGGCTGGGAAGCGCCCCCTGACGCGCTGATCGTCAACGACCCCTGGGGGCTTGCGCTCACCTTCGGCCTGGTACTCAAAGAAGCCCCGTTTCTCTTGTTAATGAGCCTGGCGGCGCTGCCCCAGTTACAGGCGGAACAGCGCCTGCGGCTGGCGCGGTCGCTGGGTTACGCGCCCACGATTGCCTGGCTCAAAGTGGTGCTTCCTTCGCTCTATCCATTGATACGCCTACCTATCTACGCGGTCATTGCCTACGCCACGTCGGTGGTGGATATGGCGCTGATTTTGGGGCCGCGCTTGCCGCCCACCTTGAGCGTCTCGATTCTTGGCTGGTTTAGCGATCCGGACATTACCCACCGTTTTATGGCATCAGCCGCCGCGGTACTGCAACTGGGCGTGACGCTGGCCGCGCTGCTGAGCTGGTGGCTGTTAGAGCAGCTAGCCCGCAGGCTGAGCCAGCGCTGGCTGACCAACGGCAACCGGCAGCGGGGGGAAGCCCTCTTCACCGTAACAGGCCGAGCGGGGCTAACCCTGGCAAGCCTAGCCGCGCTGGCCGCGCTGATCGGGTTAGGGCTTTTCTCGGTGGCCGGGTTTTGGCGTTTTCCTGAGCTGCTGCCGCAGTCGTTTACCTTCGACCACTGGCAGCGCAGCGCCGACATGCTGGCCGGGCCGCTGGTGAATACCGCGCTGGTTGCGCTGCTCTCGACCGGCTTGGCGGCCGTGTTGGTGGTCGCCACTCTTGAAAACGAGCAGCGCCAGCAGATTCACCCTACCCGTTCGCTCTGGCTACTCTACTTGCCGCTGCTGGTGCCGCAAATCGCATTTTTATATGGCTTAGTGGTAGCCGCCGAACGCCTGGGCATTCGCCCCCAGCTAGCGCTGGTGGTGGCGGGCCACCTGCTGTTCGTGCTGCCTTATGTGTATCTCTCGCTAGCCGAGGCCTACCGCCGCTTAGATCCTCGCTGGCTCTACATTGCGCAGTCGCTGGGCGTCTCGCGCCGCCGGGCGTTTTGGCGCGTGCGGCTGCCGCTCCTGCTCGCCCCGCTGCTGACCGCCGTGGCGGTGGGTTTGGCGGTCAGTATTGGCCAATATTTACCCACCCAACTATTAGGCGCAGGCAGAGTACCAACAGTGACCACCGAAGCCGTGGCGCTGGCCTCTGGAGGAAACCGCCGCTTAATCGGCGTGTGGGCGCTGGTGCAAGCGGGCCTGCCGCTTGTAGGCTTTATGGCCGCCGTCGCCCTGCCCCGGTGGCTAGGCGCTCCACGCCGTGCCCCTCTCAACGTTCAACGCCAAGGTTAAGATGCCCTGTGGATAAGGAACCCCGTGAATAACGCTGCCAATGCCCTGACCCTAGAGCAAGTAAGCATTCACTTAGCTGGCCGCCCGCTGCTGCATGTGGACGCCACGGTGGCCCCCGGCGACGTGCTCACCGTGATGGGCCCCTCGGGTTCCGGCAAATCGACACTGCTGGCCTTTATCGCCGGCTTTTTACAGAGCACGTTCACCGCCCAAGGGCAGGTTCGCCTTGGCGACACCGACGTACTCAGCCTGCCCGCCGAGCAGCGCGGCGTTGGCCTGCTGTTTCAAGACCCGCTGCTGTTTCCCCACTTGAGCGTCGGCGGCAACCTGCGATTTGGCCTGCCCCATCGCAGCCCGCAAAAGAGCGCGCAGATTGCCAAAGCGCTCGATCAGGTAGGGCTTACGGGGTTTGAAGCCCGCGACCCGGCCACGCTCTCTGGCGGGCAGCAGGCAAGGATAGCGTTGATGCGTTTGCTGCTCTCCCAGCCTAGCGCCGTGCTGCTGGATGAACCTTTCTCCAAACTCGATACGGCGCTGCGCCAAGAGATGCGCACGCTGGTTTTCGGCCAACTGCGGGAGGCGGGCCTGCCTGCCCTGCTCGTTACCCATGACGAAGCCGATGCCACCGCTGCAGGAGGGCCGATCATTGCCCTTGGCTGATCCACACCCCGCGCATACGCCCCTGAGCATCATCATTCCCATGCTCAATGAAGCAGCGGGTATTCAGGCAACGCTCACGCGGCTGCAACCGCTGCGCGCCTCAGGCGTTCAACTCCTCGTCGTGGATGGTGGCAGCACCGATGCCAGCGTGGCCCTCGCAGCACCGCTGGCCGATGCGGTACTCAGCAGCGCCCCCGGACGAGCGCGGCAAATGAACCTGGGTGCGCAGCACGCCCACGCCCCGGCGCTGCTTTTTTTGCATGCCGATACCCAACTGCCCCCCGGCGAAGAGCAGCATGCGGTGGCGAATCTACAGCAGGCGCTGGCCCAACACGCTTGGGGGCGATTCGATATTCAGCTCGCGGGGCGAAGCCATTGGCTGCCGGTGGTCGCGAGCTTGATGAACCTGCGCTCGCGGATTAGCGGTATCGCGACCGGCGACCAAGGCATCTTTGTGCGCCGCGATACGTTTTGCGCGCTGGGCGGCTTTCCCAATCAGCCGCTGATGGAAGACATCGAACTCAGCAAACGCCTGAAGGCGCATTCGCCCCCCGCCTGCCTGCGCCAGAAGGTGATAAGCTCGGGCAGGCGCTGGGACGAGTTCGGCGCTTGGCCCACCATTCGCCTCATGTGGCGGCTACGCTACCGCTACTGGCGCGGTGTCAGCGCCACTCAATTGGCTAAGGAGTACCGCGATGCACGTTAAGCTCGCCGCGCCCCACCTGCACCTGCTGGCCAAAGCGCCGCTGCCGGGGCAGGCCAAGACGCGTTTGATCCCCTGCTTGGGCGCAGAGGGCGCCGCCAAAGCCCACGCCGCCATGGTGCGACACTGTGTTGCCACCGGCTGCGAAGCGCTGGGGGCGGAGAATGTCACGCTATGGACCTCGTTAGACCACCTCCACCCACTATTTTTAGAGCTTCAGGCCCAACACGGCATGGCCTTGGCCGCCCAGCAGCAGGGCGATGTGGGCAGGCGCGTTCGCCATGCACTGAACAGCACCGACGGCCCCGCCATGGTGATGGGCACCGACTGCCCCAGCATTACCAGCGCCATGCTCAAACGCTGCCGAGCGGCCTTGAGCACCTTCGCCGTGGTGATTCTACCGGCTGAGGATGGCGGCTACGGGCTGATTGGCAGCCACCAGGATCACCCCAGCCTGTTTGAAGACATTCCCTGGGGCACCGAACAGGTATTGAGCGTGACGCAAGCGCGCCTGGCGGCGTTGGGCCTGGAAGCCGCCTACCCAGATACCATGTGGGACATCGACCGCCCCGAAGATTGGCAGCGCTGGCAGCAGTTGCGTCACGCCAGCGTGTAAGGAAACGTTCCGTTTTAGCACTGAGTACGAACCCCTTTTCCAAGGAGCCTGCCATGAACCGTCAGCGCCTGCTGATTATTGCCCTACTGCTACTGGCCGTGATTGGCTTCTACGTTAGCGGCGCCCATACGTTCTTCACTCTGGATACCCTGCAGGCCTACCGCAGCGATTTTCAGGCAGCGTTCCAGCAGTCGCCCTGGCAGGTGGCGGGCATTTTCTTTGCGGTGTATGTGGCGATGGCTGCACTCTCGCTGCCCGGCGCGTCGCTGTTAACACTGCTGGGCGGTGCGCTGTTTGGGTTGGGCTGGGGGCTAGTGATCATCTCGTTTGCCAGCGCCATCGGCGCGACGCTCGCCTTTCTACTCTCCCGCTTTTTGTTTCGTCAGCCCATCGAAAAACGCTTTCCCCGCCAGTTCCACACGGTGAACCGGGGCGTCGAGAAAGATGGCGCGTTTTATCTGTTCACCCTGCGTTTGGTGCCCATTTTCCCGTTTTTCATGATCAACCTGGTGATGGGGCTAACGCGGATTAAAACCACCACGTTTTACTGGGTGAGCCAGCTCGGCATGCTGCCCGGCACGGCGGTGTACGTAAATGCGGGCGGCCAGCTCGGCGAGCTGGAAAGCCTGAGCGGCATTATCTCGCCTGGGCTCATCGCCTCGTTTGCGCTGCTGGCGGTGTTCCCCTGGGTGGCCCGGCGCATTGCACTGATGGTGCAAAAGCGCAACGCCTACAAAGGCTTCACTCGCCCTAGCCGTTTTGACTACGACATCGTGGTGATTGGCGGCGGCTCGGCGGGGCTGGTAACCAGCTATATCGCCAGCGCCGTGAAAGCCAAGGTGGCTCTCATCGAAAAGCACAAGATGGGCGGCGACTGCCTTAACGCTGGCTGCGTGCCTTCCAAAGCCTTGATTCGGGCTGCCCGCGCGGCCCATGACATTCGCACAGCAGAGCGCTTTGGCGTGAGCGCCAGCGAGCCCAGCGTGGATTTCGCCAAGGTGATGGGGCATGTGCATCAGGCCATCCGCGATATCGAGCCCCACGACAGCGTCGAGCGCTACACCAAGCTCGGCGTGGAGGTGTATCAAGAGCACGCCACCCTGGTGTCACCATGGGAAATTCGCGTGGGTGATCAAACCCTCACCGCTCGCCATATCGTGCTGGCCACCGGAGCGCGCCCTCGCGTGCCGCCCTTGCCCGGCATCGAGCACGCGCCGCTACTCACCTCTGAAAACCTCTGGTCGCTCACCGAGCTACCCAAAAGGCTGGTGGTGCTCGGAGGCGGCGCGATTGGCTGCGAACTGAGCCAGAGCTTTGCCCGCTTAGGTAGCCATGTCGTCTTGGTAGAGGGCGCGCCGCAATTGCTGGGCCGGGAAGATAATGAAGTTGGCGAGCACGTAGAGCTCACGCTCACTCAAGAGGGCGTGACGGTGATGACCGGCGCGAAAGCGCTGGAGGTGAACCAAGCCGACGGGGAGCATCAGCTTGTTATTGAACACTTGGGTGAACGCAGCACCTTAGCGTTCGATTACCTGCTGGTGAGCGCGGGCCGTCAGGCCAACGTGGAAGGGTTAGGACTGGAGGCGCTGGGGATTACCACCACCGACGGCGGCACGCTGGCCCTCAACGAGCGGCTGCAAACGCGCCTGCCCAACATCTGGGCCTGCGGCGACTTAGCAGGCCCCTACCAACTGACCCACGCGGCCGCCCATCAGGCGTGGCACGCCGCCGTGAATGCGCTGTTTGGGGAGATGAAAAGCTTCGCGGTGGACTACCGTTTTATGCCCGCCGTTACCTATGTTCAGCCGGAAGTAGCGCGAGTGGGACTCAACGAAAAAGAGGCCACCGCGAAAGGTGTCGCCTTTGAAGTGACCCGCTACGCCATGAGCGAAAGCGACCGCGCCATTGCCGAAGGCGCCCCCGAAGGCTTTATCAAAGTGCTTACCGTGCCCGGCAAAGACAAAATTCTGGGGGCGACGATCGTCGCGGAAAACGCCGGGGAGTGGCTGGGCGAGTTCACCATCGCCATGAAGCACGGCCTGGGGCTGAATAAACTGCTCGGCACCATTCACCCCTACCCCACGCTAGGCGAAGCCGCCAAAGCCACCGCAGGCGTTTGGAAAAACGCCCACAAGCCAGAGCGAGTGTTGGCACTGCTGCAGAAGTACTTTAGCTGGCGGCGCGGTGAGGGCCAATGACACGGCAGCTACTGCTCATCGGCGCGGGCCACGCCCACGCCTTCGTACTGGAAGCGTTTGCTCAGCGCCCGGATAAAGCGGTATCGATCACCGTCGTGAGCGACAGCCAACTGGCCGCCTACTCGGGCAGCGTGCCTGATTGGCTCTCTGGAGAGTGCACGCTGCGGGAGACTCAGATGGATATCGCGGCGCTCTGCCAGCGGGCGGGGGCTCGCTTTATTGCTTCTCCAGCCGTGGCGTTCAGCACGAGCGAGCGACAGGTAACGCTGGCGGATGGCAGCGTGATTACGTTTGACGTGGCCTCTTTTAACGTCGGCTCGACGCTCGCGTTGCCGAAAGTTATTGCCCCGCAAAGCGATGAGTGTATCGGGGCGAAAAGTATTGAGGTGAGTGCGCTGCCCACGCTGCTAGCCATGCGCCCGCTCAGCTCGTTGCACCACCGTTGGCAAGCATTACGCGAAGAGGTGGCCAAACTGCCTGCAGGAGTGTTCCAGAACGTAGTGAGCGTAGGCGGCGGCGCAGCAGGCTGCGAGACGCTGATGAGCGTCCTGGCGCAGCTTCGCCAGCAGCGCCCGGACATTCACTGGCAAGGCGAGCTGATCAGCGCCGCCAAAACGCTGCTGCCCGGCGCTGGCTGGCTGCCCCGCTGGTTAACGGCGCGAGCGCTCACACGTGCGGGCGTGCGCGTCCATACAGGCGTGCGAGGGCACGCCTTGGTACCCGGCGGCGTGCAAACCGACACCGGCAACCACATCGCCGCGGATATCGTGCTCTGGGCGACCGGAGCCGTGGGCCAAACGTGGCTGCAGCAAACAACGCTGCCGTTGGATGAGCAAGGCTTTATCCCGGTGGATACGTCACTTGAGGTCATCGGCCAACCAGGCATCTTTGCCGCTGGCGACTGCGCTGCGCTGCGCTCGTCACCGCTGCCTAAGGCAGGCGTTTATGCGGTGCGCATGGGGCCCGTCTTGGCAGAGAATTTACGGGCTGCCTGTCACGGCAAACAGCTCACCCCGTGGCAACCTCCGCGTCGCGTGCTGGCACTGATTGGCACCGGCGACGGTCACGCCATTGCCAGCCGTGGAGCCATGGGCTTTTCAGGACGCTGGGTGTGGCAATGGAAAAAGCGGATTGATGCGCGTTTTATCACTCGCTTCAATCCGCCTTTTCATGCGTCGCAAAGAGAGTAAACAGAGCCTGAACCACTGATTCAGCGGTCATTCAGCAGGCCAGGGGTAACCTCAAACACCCCACTGTTTTCAGCGACTTGAAAACAGTTCTCCCTCTCCGCGTTGTTTGAGGATCTCTTATGCGCTCACTGCACACATTGAAAACATCCATCACGCTACTGTTTCTCACGTTCATGCTTGCCGGCTGTAAAGGTCTTCACGGACCTGGTGGCTTTGGCAAGCACGATGAGTGGGTTTTACTCATTGTCGGTATCGCCATTGGCGCTGGCTGTATGGCCCTGTACCAGCGCCGTCACTGACCGTCAGTTAGCTTCCCGCCAACCGCCGAGCACACGGCTATCCGGTCCGAAGAACACCAAACGGTCGTGGTCGATCAAGTAACGATACGCGGTATCCAGCATATCGGTGACCCGCTTGGCGTCTTCCATATTGGGGCAGGCCATTCGGGTGGAGGCCAGTTCGCTGAACTCAATGCGCTGGCTTTCGCCCAGGCTCACCTTTCCGGTGAACTGGTTGCAGCCATCCGAGCCGCTCACCTTGCCGTCGCGGCCGATGCGGAAAAACGGCGTCTCGGGCATGGAGAGCCGTTCATCGGTCCCTACCAACAGTAAGTTCCAGCGCTGCTCGACCACTGGCCCAGAGAGCGTGTCGCCTTGCGGCGCGTCGATGCGCTCTTGCTGCGGTGCGCTGCTGCAGCCTGCCAGCGTGACCATACTTAGCGCGGCTAGCCATCCTTTCATGCCCTGTGATGTCATCTCGACTCCCTTATCCGATCAGCTCGTTAATCCTGAATCAAACTTGAACCGGTGATTTAGTCTCGGTTCAGCAGCGGTTGCGTAGGCTTGGCATTGTCACTTGCGGGGCTATCGCTTCACAAGCTTGCCCCAACTTGCCAACAAGAGGAAACCGCTATGCAACCGACTCCCTTAAAAGCCCTGGCTGCTGCCATCTGCACCCTTGCCCTCTCCGCTCCGCTGGCGGCGCAGGAAGAGGTGCGCATCAACGGCGAAGTGGTCGAACGCTTCAATGACCTGCTCGTGGTCGATGAAGGCGACCGTCGTCTGCTGGTTCGCCCGCAAGGCAACAGCGGTGAGCGCTTCCAAGTAGGCGACGACATTATGGTGGAAGGCCGCTTGGAAGGCGATACCGTCACCGCTTCGTCGCTTCGCGGCTCGGCAGATGAGCCCGATAACGGTGACCAGCCACAAGCGCGCGTCGTCGCCCCCGACGTCGAGGCGCTACAGCGTCAGCTCGATGAACAAGGCTTCGGTGAGATGATTGAACTGAAGCGCCACGAAGATGTTTACCGCATTACTAGCATTAATGAGGAAGGTGTCGACGTTCACAGCTTCTTCTCACCGGACGGTGAGTTACTGGAATGGCACATCAAACGTCCTGGGCATGACCGCCCTCACCGCGATGAGAGCCTGTCGACCCTAGAGCAGAGTGACGTGGAGAACGCGCTGAGCGACCAGGGCTACCGTAATGCCGCCCTGGTCGACTTCAAGGGCCGCCATATGGAGTGGATGGCGCAGAATGACGCCGAAGAGCAGGTCATACTGCATGTGGACTACCGCGGCGACGTTTACCGCGAAAAACGCCTCCCCGCGTGGCCCGCTGAATAAACTCACTAATCTTTTGGCGTTACGATGTACCTGAAAGGTCGCCCTTGGGCGGCCTTTCGGCGGCGGGCAGCGTCAGCTCGACGCGTAACCCGCTGGGCGAGTTAGCGGCAAGCGCCAAATGCCCACCGTAAAGCCGCGCCAGATCCTGCACGATGGCGAGCCCCAAACCATCGCCGGGGGTCGATTCATCGAAGCGCTCGCCTCGCTCCACGGCTTTTAGCCGCTGGGTTTCGGGCATACCCGGGCCGTCATCGCTAATCACCACGGTCAGTTGCTCTGGCGATACCCGGCGTGCCTCGATCATCACCTGCTGACGCGCCCACTTGCAGGCGTTATCCAGCAGGTTGCCTAACAGCTCATCGAGATCCTGGGACTCACCTCGAAACGCTAACGCATCATCGCACTGAACGCTGATATGGAGTGGCGCGAGGCCGCGGACGTATACATGGCGCATCACGCTCACTAGCCCCTCTAACGTGTCTGCTACCTGGGTGCGCTCGCCCATGTGGTAGCCCGCACCGACGGCCCGAGCGCGGCGCAAATGGTGATCGACCAGACGCTGCAGACGTGACAATGCCTCCTCAGTGGTGGCGTCATGCGCCTGCTGAGCCGATAGGCTGTTGGCTAACATGGCGAGGGGCGTTTTGAGGCCGTGAGCCAAGTTGCCCACATGTTGACGACTGCGAGCAATCACCTCTCGGTTATGGGTCACCAGCGCATTGATCTCATCCACCAGCGGCTGTAGCTCTTCCACCGTGGCGTGGGCTAACTGTTCGCGGTACCCCTGGCGTACCGCAAGAAGGTCGCGACGCAGCCGGGTGAGCGGCTTTAACCCCCAGCGAACTTGCCACCACACCGCCACCGCTAGCCCGATTCCCAGCAGCGCCAGCGAAGCTACTAAAGGAAGGACGATACGCGACAGGGCATCATCAATGTCGTTTTGTGGGCCGGCCACGGTGATACTCAACGGCGGGCCGCTGCCTGGGGCTGAGAAGTGACGGCCCCGGGCGCGTAGCGCTTCGCCCTCTGGCCCGGTGAGCGCCAGCGCCTGAGAAACATCGCTGGTCAGCGCGGGCAGGCTGGCATTCAGCAGCGAACGCGAGGCAATCAGCACCTCATCGTCGTGGGCAATTTGCCAATACCACCCCGAGTAGGCGCGATCGAACTGAGGGCCGCCAATATCACGGGTTTTGATCAACTGACCCTGCTCATTGAACTCTACAGAGGCCATCAGCCCCAGTAGGTTGGCGTCCAGCCGGGCGTCAAAGGTGCGCTCGGCGTGATCTTTGAACAGCCAGTAGATAAATAGCCCCACGCCCACTAACGCAATGGCACTCCATAGGCCAGCGGATCCTAGCAGACGCGCTCGCAGTGACAGTTTCACGAGCGGTCGCACAGCCGATACCCCTGACCACGCAGGGTTTCGATACGCTCTGCCCCCACTTTGCGCCGCAACCGACTGATGATCACTTCGAGAGAATTATGGTCACGGTCGTTATCGTAAGAGTAGAGATGTTCGGAGAGCTCGGTACGACTGACCACCCGCTCAGCGTTATGAATCAGATACACGAGTAGCTGATGTTCAAAGGCGGTAAGTTTTAACGGCAGGCCTGCGAGATGGAAGGTGCCTAGCTGAGTGTCGTACTCTAGCTCGCCGCTGCGGATCATCACATCAGCGTGGCCAGACGCACGGCGAATCAGCGCACGCAGCCGCATGATAATCTCCTCCATGCGAAAGGGTTTGGTGACATAATCATCCGCCCCGGCGCGGAACCCCTGCACCTTCTCACTCCAGCCATCCCGGGCGGTCAAAATCACCACCGGTAGCGTGCGGCCATGTTGTCGCCAATCGTGCAGAACACTTAAGCCATCCCGCCCAGGCAGACCCAGATCCAGCACCGCCGCGTCATAGGTCTCGTGATTGCCCATGTACACGGCTTCGTTACCGTCGTTGACAACATCGACGACGAAACCATTACCCTCAAGCGCTTCACGCATTTGAGCCGCGAGATGCTGCTCATCTTCGACCACTAACACTCGCATTATTAGGCTCCGCCGTTATCGCGGGTAGGCGGCAAACGCGCCTCAATTTGGCCCCTGCCGTCAATTTCTAGAAAACGACCATCTTCTCGGGCAATGCGAATTTTGAGTACGTTGCCTTGGGCCGTCAGCAGGCGCAGCTCATACACCTGCTCGCTATTTTCCCAGCCACGTCCGCTTTTCATTTCGATATCGAGTAGTTCGCCCTCATAGCGCTGCTGTACCACGGCGATGGCGTCATCCACCGTCAGGGCGGATTGAGCGACCCCCGGGGTGGGAACGCTGACGAACAAGAGTGTGCTCAGCAGGGCGCAGCGAAGCACGCTGCCACGATGGCCACTGTTCATAAAAGACTCCTGGCAAACGCCATACTCTAAGAGTAATCCAACACTATAACGGGAAGCGCCTTAACCTTGACTGAACAAGCGCGCCATTCAGGTTATCGTCAGCTTTCGGTGCGTATACTCGTTGCATTGGCGCTAAGTGAGGCCCGACCTATGATTTGCTCTATCGTACTGCTAAAGCGGCGTGTTTGGTTACCCTGGGTGAACACGATGCGCGGCTTGTTGCTGTGTACACTCACGCTGCCGCTGCTGGGCTTACCGGTGCTTGCGGCACCACCGTCTCTGGAGACGCCCGCCACCCCGATTGCCACTGCGCAAAGCGCGGGGGTTTACTTGAAAGGCCGCATTAGCGAGCGGTTCGGTAATAGCTTCATTCTTGAAGATGAGAGCGGTCGCGTCTTAGTCGATACCTGGCCGGAGGGGCGTTCAGCACTCACTGCGAACGCGGGTGATGAGATCGGTGTGTTTGGCCTGCCGACGGGCCAGCGCATGCAGGCTCGCTGGCTGGTGATCGGTGAAACGCTCGTCGAAGTGGAAGAGCCCTACGCGTCTCGCTTACCCGGAGACCGCTTGAACCGCTCGGCCCCAGTCTCCGCGCCTTCGCTCACCGAGCGACCCAATAGCGACGCTTTTTTTATGCAGCGCGCCGAGCAGGCGGGTTATCAACCGCTGGGCGGCGTCGAGTACAAGCCTCGCCATGTGGAGCTACGCGCAATGAACCCCTATGGCGAGGCGGTTGAACTCCATATGGAGTTCAGTGGCGACATCTATAAAGAGCGCCACCGAGAGTAGTGTTACCAGCTACCGCTGTTTTCCATGGAAGCCCAAGGCTCCTGGGGGGCCAACGCATCGCCTTTTTGCAGCAACTCCACGGAGATGCCGTCCGGCGACTTCACGAAGGCCATGTGGCCATCGCGGGGCGGGCGGTTGATGGTGACGCCTTTATCCTGCAGATGCTGGCAAAGGGCGTAAATGTCATCGACCCGGTAGGCCAGGTGACCAAAGTTACGACCGCCGGTGTACTCCTCCGGGTCCCAGTTATAGGTCAACTCAAGCTCAGGGGCCGTGAGGCGCTCGGAGCGCGCTTCATCTTCGGGAGCCGCCAGGAACACCAGCGTAAAACGGCCCTTTTCGTTCTCTTTGCGGCGCACTTCTTTCAGGCCGAGCAGGTCACAATAAAAGTGAAGCGAGGCGTCTAAGTCGCTGACGCGTACCATAGTGTGTAAAAACTGCATGTCATTTCCTCTTCATTGAAGAATGGTAATTATATCCCGTGCAACCGCCGAGTGCGGTGCCGAGCCGGTCACGTAGCACCATTAAAACATAGACAACAGTGCGACAGTAAAATAGAAAGTAGACACGTTGTATAATGATGTCACGGCGATTCATCTCGTGTGTCATGTCTGGGTGACGATCACGATTCGCTATCAGCACGTCGAGGAGAAGTCTGTGGATTCGATTACGCAAGCAGCGCTTGGCGCAGCCGTCGGGGGCGCCGTACTGGGTAAGCGTCTGGGTCGCAAGGCCATCGTACTGGGTGCGTTGCTGGGTACCCTGCCCGATCTGGACGTCGCGTTGGATTATGGCGACGCCATTGCCAATGTCACGGAGCATCGCGGGTTTAGCCATTCACTGTTCGTACTGACGGGTCTTGGCACGCTGCTGGCCGTGCTGAGTGCCCGCTTTGCTCCAGCACGGGACATCTCGTTGGGTCGCTGGTGGTGCTTTTTTACGTTGATATTAGTGACTCACCCGCTGCTCGACTCGCTGACCACCTACGGCACGCAGTTGCTCTGGCCGCTAGACGCACCGCCCGCCGCGTGGCCTATCGTCTTCATCATCGATCCGTTCTACACGCTACCGCTGCTTATGGCGCTGATCATCGGCAGCGTGTCGGGCAAGGTACGCAGTGCCTGCCGCACGGGGCTGGTGATCTCCTGCGCTTACCTCATGATGGCCGCAGGTGCCAAATGGAGCGTCGAGCAGCGCCTAACGCCAGCCCTAGCCGAGGCGGACTTACAAGCTGCCCCCGTACTCATCCAACCCACGCCGTTCAATATCGCACTATGGCGGGCAACGGTCATCGATGAAGACCGCTATTACGAGAGTTTGATCAGTGTATTCGATCGTGACCGAGTCCCCGCACTGGAACCGCTGCGTCGTAACGTCGAACTGGAGGCCAACGCTTTGGAGGGACCGCTAGGGCAGCGGCTGACGTGGTTCACAGGGCCGTTTTTACGTTTCGAAACCCGTGATATCAATGGACAAGAGACGCTGATCGCCACCGACATTCGGTTGGGCTTCCCAGGCTTTCACCCCTTCAACTTCACCTTGGCAACCCGTGAGGGCGACCGCTGGATGCCGGTGGCCATCAGCGAAGAGGTGCGCTCCCCCAGGGGGTTACACCTAGCCACACTGGCGCGGCTGGCGGCCCGAGCGGGTGGTGATGTCTCGGCGCTGTGCGCCAGCGATTACGTGGAACCGCAGTGGCGCGCAGAGCCGTTTCTGTACCGCTGCTAGTGGCTGAGATGCTAGATCATGATGGCTAGGGCGCGATGCCCTGGCCGCACCCTTTGTACTGTTCGCCGCCAATGGTGAGCGTGACGCGAGCAGGATAAGGCTCGCCACTCATGTCATCGAAGCAGGCACCCGATTCAATGCGTACGCGGAAAAACTGCTCGGCGTTAGCGTTCTCGATCACTACCCTGCCTGCCTCGTTGTCCATCACGCTGACCATATAAGGCATGGTGGTGGTGTCGCTGCCGTAGTTGGTAGTCCAGGTCATTACTGGCGCATCGTTCGCCAGCTCGATCGTCCAGCCGGGCTCGTTACCGCGAGCGAGCAGCATCACGCCAGGATGGCTGCTACGCGTCGCGATCTCCCGCTGAACTCCCTGCTGGCACTGTAGCTGCCCACGGGGCGTTTCGATTTGCGCCTGGTCGCCGCGATTCCAGAAGCTGATATCGCCATCCTGATAGCGGGCACCGCTGGCCACGACGGCTTGAGGCAATCGCCACGCGCCATGTAGCGACCACAGCCGTAACTCTTCCCCATTGACGGCCGTGACCAAGTCTTGATTGGCTGGTTGGCAGTTCCAAGCTTGAAAGCGCTCGGCACTACCGGGAAACAGCACCGAAGGCAGTAGCGGTGCGCTGCTTTGTACGGTGGTTTTTACCGGCGGCTCAGGGTCGGGCACACGGGTGGCGCAACCAGCTAGCAGCACACCGGCAGCCGCTGCCGTGGTGAATCGTCGTAATGCAGCATTAGCCTTCATCGAACGTGCTCCCTGTCAGATCCCTCATGATATGTCTTAATGCACGGTTTACTTCTTAAAAGCGCTCAGGTCGTGTGGGTCGAACGTGGTGACGTCTTTGGGTAGGCCTAACGCTTCACGCTTCACTTTGACCTGCATTTTTTCCGCTAACCGCTCGGCATCGTCATCGGTGGTACGGCCATTCAGCTCGGCAAGCTGGGCCATGCCCTGATGGTAAAAGGTCAGAATATCCAGCGCTAGGCGGTTATCGTCTTCCACTGCGCGACGTAGCGGCTGCAGGTAGCTGCTGATACGCGACAGGTGGTGCTTGAGTTGCCAAACATAGCGCATCTCGGCCATCCAGGGGCGCTCTCTTAGCGCCGCGAACATAGCGCTGGTGGCAAGCAAGCCCAACAATACGCCCAGCGCGTTCAGCCAGACGCTGCTGCCAAAGGTAGTGGTGAGGAGCATGGAAAACAGCAGGCCAAAAATAATCAGTTGCCCGGCCATCGCCACGCTGATAATGCGGGCTTTACGCCGGTACGTTTCGGGATCGTGCTGTTCAAGGGAAAAGGCCATGGCCAACCTCGTCATCAAAGGGAATCGTTATGATACGGGGCTGGCCGGGGCAGTCAACGCGCTAGGCGTTGTCCGAACATCAGGCAATACGTTCAGCGGCGGTCTTCAGCAATCGCTCGGTGGTTTCCCAGCTCACGCAGGCGTCGGTGACCGAGACGCCGTAACGTAGCGCCTTGGGCGCCAACGCTTGCTTGCCTTCGAACAGGTGGCTCTCCAGCATCAACGCGACCAGATTGGTATCCCCTGCTTGACGCTGGGCCAGCACATCCAGCATCACTTCGCTTTGGCGGCGGTGATCCTTGCGTGCATTGGCGTGACTGCAATCCACCATCAAACGCGGATTCTGACCCGCTTCGCGCAGCGTATTGACCGCGCTGCGCACATGGTGGGCTTGGTAATTGGGCTCGCCATGGCCGCCGCGTAGCACCACATGGGTGTGCGGGTTGCCGGCGCTCTCCTGCATGATAGGGCGGCCCTGGCGATCCATGGCGAAACGCTGATGGGAGTGGGCGGCAGCCTGCATAGCATCAATGGCCACCTGCACATCGCCGCTGGTGGCATTTTTGAAGCCTACGGCAGCGCTGAGGTCGCTGGCCAGCTCACGGTGCAGCTGGGATTCCGTCGTGCGCGCCCCAATCGCTACCCAGCTCAGCAGGTCATCCAGGTACGGGGCTAACATGGGCTGTAACAGCTCGGTGGCCACCGGCAGGCCACGGGAGGCGACGGCGTGCATAAGCTCCCGGGAAAGCGCTATTCCCCGCGGCATGTCGCCACTGCCATCAAGATCAGGGTCGTAAGCCAGCCCCTTCCAACCGACCGTGGTGCGCGGCTTTTCAACGTAAACCCGCATCACCGGCAAAATCTGCTCGCTGACCTCATCGCTAAGAGCGGCTAGACGATCCGCGTACTCCAGTGCAGCATCGGGGTCGTGGATCGAGCACGGGCCTAACACAACGAGCAAGCGGTCATCCTGCCCATTGAGAATGCGCTGTACCGCTTGGCGCTGATGGTCAATTTGTGCGCTGAGGGTGCTGTTCACCACCACCCGTTGACGCAGTTCAGCCGGTAGCGGTAGCGCCGTTGCAGACATTAGTGTGGAGGCCTGGGCAGTAGAGGAACAAGCGGTGTTGATAGGGGCATTCATAGGTTAACTCTCCGAATTCGTATGACATAACGCGTGACATCGCATCACCAACTTGCCACCCAAATGGGCACGGTCGGAGGTGGCAGCTTGCACCGACCGCGCGACGCTAAATCGCCAGCCATAGCCATAACCGGGATAACGGATGGTGTTGGGGCTAGCGATGGAGTAAGCGCGGTAAGACATGGTGCAGCTCCTTGATAATCTACCTATGAAAAATGCGGATGAATGAAACGAAAGAAGCCTCGGTGGAGTTACCCACCGAGGCTTCTTTGCATGCGGCAGGCAACCTAGGCGGTGTGCCTGCTGGCGCGACGTTAGGCGTCGGCCAGGGGCACACCGTGGCTAAACCAATACGCTGCATAGTAACCGAATTGAGTCGTCCCCACGCTCGCCCAGGCGCACGCCACCGTTACCGGTTTGGCAGTGACGCTGGATAATGGCGTACCGTGTGACATAGGGCTTCCTCAATCGATCAATAACGAACTGTCTTTATCCTGCCTGCGCATTCGCCAAATGGCAACCGGGAATTACGCGCCGGTTAGATCAGGCAAATGATTAGCTGCCGAACGCCTGAATCCAGCCAATGGTGGCGGGCAGCGCGCTCATACCGACCAGAATCACAATACCGAGAATAATCGGCAGGATGCCAGAGTCGTCTTTGAAATTGTCGTCGTGATGGGCCATGACAGCCTCCTCATAATGGGTCGAGTTCACGGCACGGGCCGTACGCCAAAAGTAATGAATTATTCTAGTGAGGCCGGGGAGCGTAGGCAAATACATCCGAGAACATTCGCTCGCTGTTCACGCCCAAGCGCTCCAATACGTCCACGCAGGCGTAGACCATGCCCGGCGAGCCCGAGAGGTAGACATCACAGTCGCTTGGCGTGATGGGGGCCTTGGCCAGTTCGCTCTCCAGCACCAAATCGACGCGGCCCTGGTGGTGAGTGATTCGCTCCCCAGGTGCGAGCGGCTCGGTGAGCGGAAACTCGGTGACCGCATGAAACGCCACCTGATCATGCTGCTGTGCCCACGCACAGGCGAGATCTTCTGCATACAGGTCGCGATGCTCGCGGTTCGCCCACCATAGGGAAATGGGCCGTGCAGGCTGATCACGCAGTGCGGCCTCGATGATGGCCTTCATTTGAGCAAACCCCGTGCCAGCGGCAATCAGCAGCAGCGGGCGCTCGCTTTGTGTATCCAACACGCACTCACCGCTCGGCAGACGAACGGTGAGCTGATTCGCCACCTGCAGCAGTTGGCGCAGGCGCTGGGAGTTGTCCCGCTCAGGCCAGTGCTGAATCTGCAGCTCTAGTGTACCGTCGCCCCGGTCGCAGCTCGCAATCGAGAACGGCACCCACGTCGCCTCGTCCAGCATTAACTCGAGGTATTGACCAGGGGCGTGCTGCATTGCTTCGGCGCGCCCGGCGAGGGTCACTTTGAACACGTCAGGATTGAGATCCTCAACGGCCGTGACTTGGCAGGTTAGCGTTTTGCACGTTAACGTAGCGCTCATGAAAGCCTCTTTATGGAAAATCGTTCGGCCCGCACGGCCGGTTAACCGTGGCGCGGTGTGGGTAACGGAATGTCGATGCCCAGCTCGTCCCAGCGCTCGTCGACACGGGTTTTCACCGCCTCGTCCATGACGATGGGCGTTCCCCACTCACGGTCGGTTTCGCCGGGCCACTTGTTGGTCGCGTCCAAGCCCATTTTGGAGCCAAGCCCAGACACCGGCGACGCAAAGTCGAGATAGTCGATGGGCGTGTTTTCCACCATCACCGTGTCACGAGCGGGATCCATGCGCGTAGTGATCGCCCACATCACGTCTTCCCAGTTGCGTGCATCCACATCGTCATCCAGCACGATGACGAACTTGGTGTACATGAACTGTCGCAGGAAGCTCCATACCCCCATCATCACGCGCTTGGCGTGGCCGGGGTACTGCTTCTTCATGGTGACGACTGCCATACGGTAGGAGCAGCCCTCTGGCGGCAGGTAGAAATCGACGATTTCAGGGAACTGCTTGCACAGGATGGGCACGAACACTTCGTTGAGCGCTACGCCCAAAATGGCGGGCTCATCAGGCGGACGGCCGGTGTAGGTGGAGTGATAGATCGCATCGCGACGCATGGTCATCCGCGTCACGGTAAAGACTGGGAAGTGATCCACCTCGTTGTAGTACCCCGTGTGGTCACCAAATGGCCCTTCCGGTGCCATATCGTCTGGGTAAATGAAGCCTTCCAGAAGGATTTCGCTGGAGGCAGGAACCTCCAGATCCGCATGGCCACACTTGACCAGCTCGGTGCGCGAACCGCGTAGCAAACCTGCAAAGGCATACTCTGACAGCGTATCGGGTACCGGCGTCACTGCGCCAAGAATGGTCGCTGGGTCAGCGCCGAGCGCCACCGCCACGGGGAACGGCTCGCCGGGATGGGCTTTTTGGAACTCGAGAAAATCCAGCGCGCCGCCGCGGTGGGAGAGCCAGCGCATGATGAGGCGATTCTTGCCGATTTTCTGCTGACGATAGATCCCCAGGTTCTGGCGCTTTTTGTGCGGCCCTTTGGTGATCACCAGCGGCCACGTCACCAGCGGTGCCGCATCGCCCGGCCAGCAGTGCTGGATCGGCAAGCGGCCCAAGTCCACGTCATCGCCTTCGTAAACGACTTCCTGCACCGGCGCACGCTTGACGCTTTTGGGCCCCATGCTGAGCACCTGCTTGAAGATCGGCAGTTTGTCCCAGGCATCTTTCAGGCCTTTGGGCGGGTCCGGCTCCTTCAAGAAAGCCAGCAGTTTGCCCACTTCTCGTAGCGCCTCGACCGAATCCTGCCCCATGCCCAGCGCTACCCGTTTCGGAGTACCGAACAGGTTGCCCAACAGCGGCATGTCATGACCCTTCACATTTTCGAACAGCAGTGCAGGGCCACCGGCACGCAGCGTGCGGTCGCAGATTTCGGTGATTTCCAAGTAGGGATCTACTTCGGCCGTGATGCGCTTTAGCTCACCCTTGGCCTCTAGCGCCGCAATAAAGTCGCGCAAGTCGTTGTACTTCAATGCCCTCTCCTCAACCCGGCTGTCTGATGCCGTTTGGCGCTACGCCTATGCAAAGCGCCTTAGCGGCGCTTCATGGCTTCAAAGAATTCCAGATTGGTCTTGGTGTCTTTCAGACGATCAATCAAGAACTCGGTGGCCGCCGTATCTTCCATCGGGTTGAGCAGTTTACGCAGAATCCACATGCGCTGCATTTCATCCTCAGAGGCCAGCAGGTCTTCGCGACGCGTACCGCTGCGGCGAATGTTGATGGCCGGGAAGACGCGCTTTTCCGCCAGCTTGCGGTCCAGGTGCGCTTCCATGTTACCGGTGCCCTTGAACTCTTCGAAGATGACTTCGTCCATTTTCGAACCGGTATCGACCAGCGCGGTAGCGATGATCGTCAGGCTGCCGCCCTCTTCGATGTTACGCGCGGCACCAAAGAAGCGTTTCGGCTTCTCGAGCGCGTGGGCATCCACACCACCGGTGAGCACCTTGCCAGAGCTGGGTACCACGGTGTTGTAGGCACGCGCGAGACGAGTGATGGAGTCGAGCAGAATCACGACGTCTTTCTTGTGCTCTACCAAGCGCTTGGCTTTTTCGATGACCATTTCGGCTACCTGCACGTGGCGGGCAGGCGGCTCATCGAAGGTGGAAGCGACCACTTCACCGCGCACGGTGCGGGACATCTCGGTGACTTCCTCCGGGCGCTCATCGATCAGCAGCACGATCAGATGACATTCGGGGTTGTTGCGCGTGATGGAGGTAGCAATGTTCTGCAACATCAGCGTCTTACCCGCTTTCGGCGGAGACACCAGCAGGCCGCGCTGGCCCTTACCAATCGGCGCGGTCAAATCGATGATTCGGGCCGTCAGGTCTTCGGTCGACCCGTTGCCGATCTCCATGCGCAGACGGTCGTCCGGGAACAGCGGCGTCAAGTTCTCGAAGAGAATCTTGTGCTTGGCGTTTTCCGGGCGATCAAAGTTGATCTGGCTGACTTTGAGCAGGGCAAAGTAGCGCTCACCCTCTTTGGGCGGACGGATTTTGCCGGAAATGGAGTCGCCCTTGCGCAGATTGAAACGACGAATCTGTGAAGGCGATACGTAGATATCGTCCGGTCCGGCGAGGTACGAGCTGTCGGCGCTCCGCAGGAAGCCAAAGCCATCCTGAAGAATTTCCAGCACACCGTCGCCGTAGATATCCTCGCCACTTTTGGCGTGCTTCTTGAGGATGGCGAAAATGATGTCCTGCTTGCGCGAACGGGCCAGGTTGTCGATGCCCATTTCGCGGGCGATATCGAGCAGCTCGGGAACGGTTTTTTGCTTGAGTTCAGTGAGATTCATCGGTGTGTTAGAAAATTGCTCATGAAAGCTAGGCGCTAGGCGCCGGGAATAAGACAGGAGGCGTGGCCGAAATCATAGGGCTAAGCGCCGAGTGATGCGTTCAGACCCCATCTAGGCACACGCTCGAGTGATAAAAGCTGGGCAGTCGCCGCGACAATGCCGAACACGTAGACGTGGCATTACTGACTGCTTAGCATGAGGGTGCAAATAAACTAGTTAATCTGATTGGCACGGAGAATGCGTTTCAGCGGGTTATCTGACGACTTGGACATCTGGCTGATGCCATCTGGATACGTACTGCTCGGGGTGCCCGAGTCAGTGCGCTTGTTAAGACGAACAAGCCAACTCGGATCAAGCCAGTAGCTCGATGGTAGTCAAGGCCCGCGACAAACGCAAGCCTTTGGCAATTGACAATAGTCAGAGGTCACCGCAACCTTGGCATAGCCAATTTGAAGGATAGCTCATGCCCAAGGACATTTCGCTCCCCATCGCCGCCCCCACTGCCGAGTTCGAGAGCGGTGAGCCGCAGCGCCTAGCCGCCATTGACCTTGGCTCCAATAGCTTTCACCTGCTGGTGGCCAACTACCAGAACGAACGTTTACAAGTAGTGGCACGCTTGGGTGAAAAGGTCCAACTGGCGGCAGGACTAGACGAGAACGGTTACCTCAGCGAGGCCGCCATGCAGCGCGCGCTCGACTGCCTGGGCCGCTTTGCGCCGTTTTTGACCGATATCGAAGGCCCTAACCTTCGCGTCGTGGGCACTAACGCCTTGCGTGACGCTCACAATAGCCAAACGTTCATCGAGCGCGCGGAAGCCCAGCTCGGCCACGCCATCGAGATCATTGCCGGACGCGAAGAAGCCCGCTTGATTTACCTGGGCGCCGCTCACGCGCTGGCAGAAAGCGGCCGCCGCCTGATTGTCGATATTGGCGGCGGGTCCACCGAGTTCATTATCGGCGAGGCCTTCGAACCCAAAGCGCTGGAGAGCCTGCGCATGGGATGCGTCACCTTTACCGGTCGCTTTTTCGCCGACGGCGAATTGACCGAAAAACGCATGCGCCGCGCCGAGCTGGCGGCCCTCTCGGAGCTGGCCAACATCCAGCGCCCCTACCAGCGCTTGGGTTGGGACGACCCCGTGGGCTCCAGCGGCACGATCAAGGCCGCCGCTAGCGTCCTGTTCGCCTATGGTGACACGCCACAAGAGGGAGTGATCACGCGCAGCGGACTCAAGAAGCTGCGCGAGCGGCTGCTCAAGTGCAAACAGCTCGACAAAGTCGAACTGGAGGGTTTGAAACCCGATCGGGCGCGCGTTTTCCCTGCGGGCATTGCCATCTTGAGCGCCATCTTCGAGGCTTTCGATCTCGAGCAGATGCGCTTTGCCGATGGCGCGCTGCGCGAAGGCGTGTTGTACGACATGGCCGGGCGCAATAGCGCCGAAGACACCCGCTCCAACACACTGGAGATGCTCAAACGGGTCTACGATGTCGATACACGCCAAGCGGAAAACGTGGCCGATACGGCCACGCGTCTGTTCGATGAGGTCAAAACGGCATGGAAACTGACCGCCGAGCAGGGCCACTACCTGACCTGGGCCAGCCATGTGCATGAAATCGGACTGGCGATCTCTCACAGCCAGTTTCATCGCCACGGCGCTTATCTTCTCGAACACTCCGACCTGGCCGGTTTTTCTCGCCCTGAGCAGCGGTTGCTGGCGTTTTTGGTGCGCGCCCATCGGCGTAAATTCCCGACCAAGGAGTGGCAAGCCCTGCCGGCCTCGCAGCAGCCAAGCGCCGCCAAACTGGCTCGCCTGCTGCGCCTCGCCGTCTTGATCAACCACTCCCGCCCGGAAGGCGCTCCCTTACCGCCTGACATCAACGCGGACAGCCAAGACGAGTCGCTGACCATCACGCTGCCCCCCAGCGATGAACCCACGCTGCTCAGCACCGATTTGGAGCAGGAGCAGGCCTTCATGGCCAATGCAGGGTTTGTGCTCCACTTGAACAACCCTGCCTAACCCTCGCGCTGAAACACAGTCCCTTCCGCCTGCCAGAGCACTTGGGCAGGCGGTTGCAGCACCCCCAGACAACGCTCCCCCGCCATGACGATCACCAAACGCTCCCTCTCCCAGGGTGGCAGTGCCTGCTCTTGCAGCCAGCGTTTTAGGTCGCGTCGACCACGCCCTGGCAGGTCGAGCACCTCGCCGCCTCGTCGCCTGCGCAGCATGACGGGGGCGACTGAATCGCTATCGTCAGCCAGGCGAAGCTGCAGCGGCCCCAGGGGCGTTGTCACCCCCGGCGTGCCGTCCCAAGGCATTTGCCAATGCGGTAGCGCGCTCACAGGTGTCATGAGATAAAGCCTGCGACGCCACACCCGCGCCTGGGCACCGGGCCACTCCACAAGCACCTGAGCATCCCGGGCAGCGTTCAGCTGGTCGAGCAAGCTGGTCAAACGCGCTTGGGGAGGCGTTGGCAGCCCTCGTTGCTGGCAGAGCGTACGCACCAGCAGGCGCTGGCGGGGCATTGGCAGCGCCACCAGTGCCGACGCGTCGAGGCAGCCCGGCGCTAGCGTGAGTGCGGCCAACTCATCGGCGGCGTAGCTGGCCAGCAGCGCATCGGCCTCGCCAGCCCACCCTGCGCTTTGGGCCAGCGAGCGCACCGCCCCTGGCCAGCGCTGCGCCAACGTTGGCAAGACCTCATGGCGCAAGCGATTACGATCAAACGCCACATCGCGATTGCTGGGGTCTTCACACCAGTCAAGCGATAGCGCGTGAGCCGTATCGGCCAACGTTTGGCGACTGACGCCAAGCCACGGGCGTAGTAGCGTAATGCCCTGCCACTCCCGTCGGTATGGCATGCCTGCCAGCCCGCGAATGCCGCTGCCCCGCAGCGCCGCCAGCAGCAACGTTTCTGCCTGATCGTCCTGATGCTGCGCCAGCCATAGGGTGTCACCCGCAGGCACATGCAGCGCAAAGGCCGCGTAGCGGGCACGCCGGGCAGCGGCTTCCACCCCGTCCCCCTGCTCATCGACGGTCACACGCTCGATGGTGAGTGGGACGCCCTGGTGCTCGCACAGCTGCTGGCAGTGACGCTCGAAGGCGCTGGAAGCGGCTTGAAGACAGTGATTGACATGCAGCGCGCGCAGCCTATGGCCGCTGCCGCGACACACCTCGGCAGCCAGCGCCAGCAGCAGCGAGGAGTCCAGTCCGCCGGAGAGGGCGACCCAAACGCAACGCCCCGGCGGGGTCTCCGCCAGGGCGTCATCGAGCAGGCCTAAGAGCCGGTTAGGCGGCTGGGGCGCCATAGCTCATCAAGCGCGCGTAGCGGCGCTCTAACAGGGCGTCGCTATCCAGCGCCTGCAGTCGTTCGAGACTAGCCGACAGCGCATCCTTCACCCGTGCAGCGGTGTCGACCGGATGACGATGAGCGCCGCCCAGCGGCTCTTTGATCAGCGAGTCCACGAAGCCCAGCTCTTTCAAACGCTCGGCGGTGATGCCCATGGCCTGGGCCGCGTCGGAGGCTTTCTCGGCACTCTTCCACAAAATGGAGGCACAGCCTTCCGGAGAAATCACCGAATAGGTGGAGTACTGCAGCATGTGCAGCTCGTCGCACACGCCGATCGCCAGCGCGCCGCCGGAGCCGCCCTCGCCCACCACGGTGGAGATGATCGGTGTCTTCAAGCGCGACATGACCGCCAGGTTATAGGCAATCGCTTCCGACTGGCCGCGCTCTTCGGCGTCGATACCCGGATAGGCCCCTGGGGTGTCGATGAAGGTCAAAATCGGCATCTTGAAACGCTCGGCCATCTCCATCAGGCGACAGGCCTTGCGGTAGCCTTCCGGGCGTGGCATGCCGAAATTACGGCGCACCTTCTCTTTTACGTCGCGGCCTTTCTGATGTCCAATCACCATGACCGGGGCATCGTTCAAGCGGGCGATCCCGCCGACCAGAGCGGCATCGTCGGCAAAGTTACGGTCGCCGTGCAGCTCGTCGAAATCGGTGAAGATGTGCGCTAAGTAATCCAGCGTGTAAGGACGCTGGGGATGCCGCGAAAGCTGCGACACCTGCCACGGTGTCAGGTCTTTGAAGATGGATTCCGTCAACTTGCGGCTCTTCTCCTCCAGCCGTGAAATCTCATCAGAGAGATTCACTTGGCTGTCGGAACTCACCAAACGCAGCTCCTCAATTTTTGCCTGGAGTTCGGCAACGGGCTGTTCAAAATCGAGATAGTTAGGATTCATCGGCTCTGCCTGTAAGCTGCCTATAAAAAATAAGCCTTGTCGAAACGCGCATATTGGGCGCCATTATCGCACCCTGACCCTGCCACGCAAGGCAATGCCCGCCCAATTCCGCACGAGCGCCCTGGAGCGCTCACACGCGGGGTGATTAACGGTAGCGTAGCTGGACGCCTACCTGCCCTTGCACATCACGCAGCGCAAGCAGCAGATCATCGCTCGGCGCAACCTTCCACTCCTCGGCCAGCTCCAGCCAAGCGACCGCGTCCGGATGGCGGTACTGCAGCCGCACGGGCAGTCCAGTGTCATCCCGAAAGGGCGTCAAACTATCCCGCAGGCTGTCGACCAAGCGGCCATTGATCTGTCCGGCATCCAGCGCTAGCTCGACGGCTTGGCCGTAGCGCACGCGGGCCGTGACCATCGGCGTCACGTCTTTACCGCGCAGGCGCAGGCCGCCGGAGAAGTCGTCGCTGGAAACTTCGCCCTCCACGATGATCACTTGATCCGATTCGATTTGGCCGCGTAGCTGCTCGAAAAGTTCGCCGAACAGCGACGCTTCAATACGTCCGGTGCGGTCGTCCAGGGTGATGAATGCCATGGTGTCGCCACGTTTGGACTTCATGGTGCGCATGGCGACCACCAAGCCCGCTACCCGCTGCGGCTCCCGGGAGGGTTTCAAATCGCTGATACGGGTCGACACGAAGCGTTTGAGTTCGCGTTCGTACTCGTCGATGGGGTGTCCGGTCAGGTAGAGCCCCAGGGTGTCCTTTTCACCGGAGAGCCGCTCACGGTCGGTCCATTCGCGCACATGACGATACTCGGCGTAGACATCGCTGGTCTCTTCCTCGGCAGCAAAGGCATCGCCAAACATGTCCATCATGCCCAGGTTCTGGTTAGCATGATTTTGTGCGGCGGCCTTCAGCGCATCTTCCATCGCCGCGAACAGCACCGCCCGATTGGGCCCCAGATTATCCAACGCGCCAGAGCGTATCAGCGCTTCCAGGGTGCGCTTGTTCATCCGTTTCGGATCGATACGACGGCAGAAGTCGAACAGATCGTTGAACGGCCCGTCGGCCTGACGCGCTTCGACGATGGCACCAATCGGCCCTTCACCGACGCCACGGATCGCCCCCAAGCCGTACACCACCCGGCCGTCGGTATCCACGGTGAACTTGTAGCCACCTACGTTGACATCCGGCGGCGTCACGGTGAGCTTCAAGTGGCGGCACTCTTCGATCAGCGGCACCACTTTGTCCAGGTTGTCCATCTCCGTGGACATCACCGCCGCCATGAAGGGGCCTGGATAGTGCGCCTTCAGCCATGCGGTCTGATACGACACCAGCGCGTAGGCTGCCGAGTGTGATTTGTTGAAGCCGTAACCGGCGAACTTCTCTACCAGGTCGAAGATGTTGCCCGCCAGATCCTTATCGATGCCGTTGGCCGCGCAGCCTTCCATGAAGCCTGCCCGCTGCTTGGCCATCTCTTCGGGTTTTTTCTTACCCATGGCACGGCGCAGCATGTCGGCTTGGCCAAGGGTGTACCCTGCCATCACCTGAGCGATCTGCATGACCTGCTCTTGGTAGAGAATGATCCCGTAGGTGGGCGTCAGCACCGGTTTCAACAGATCGTGCTGATAATCCGGGTGTGGATAAGAGACTTCCGCCCGGCCATGTTTCCGGTTGATGAAGTCATCCACCATGCCCGACTGCAGCGGACCGGGGCGGAATAGGGCCACCAAGGCGATCATATCGTCCAGCGAGTCCGGCAGCAGGCGCTTGATCAGCTCCTTCATCCCGCGGGATTCGAGCTGGAAGACCGCGGTGGTCTCCGCCCGTTTGAGCATCTCGAAGGTTTTGCCGTCGTCCAGGGGGATGGCGTCGATATTGAGCGGGCCTTGGCCAGCAGCGTCGCGCACCTTGTCCACCATCTCCAGCGCCCAGTCGATGATGGTCAGCGTGCGCAAGCCCAGGAAGTCGAACTTCACCAGCCCGGCGTCTTCGATGTCGTTCTTATCGAACTGCACCACCAGCCCCGAGCCATCTTCGTCGCACAGCAGCGGCGAAAAGTCGGTGAGTTTGGTGGGGGCGATCACCACGCCGCCCGCGTGCTTGCCGGTACCGCGCGTGGTGCCCTCGAGCTTCAGGGCCATTTCCCAGATCTCTTCGGCCTCTTCGTCGTTCTCGATGAACTCCTTGAGGGCTGGCTCTTGCTCGATGGCTTTGGCCAGCGTCATGCCCACTTCAAAGGGAATCAGCTTGGAGAGCTTATCCCCCAGTGAGTAGGGCTTTCCCTGAGCGCGGGCAACGTCGCGCACCACGGCTTTGGCGGCCATGGTGCCGAAGGTGACGATCTGGGAGACCGCGTTACGGCCATAGCGGTCAGCCACGTACTCGATGACTTTGTCGCGCTTCTCCATGCAGAAATCGACGTCGAAGTCGGGCATGGAGACACGCTCAGGGTTAAGAAAGCGCTCGAACAGCAGATCGTAGCCGATGGGGTCCAGGTCGGTGATTTTTTGCGCATAGGCCACCAGAGACCCCGCACCGGAGCCACGCCCCGGGCCTACCGGCACGTTGTTGTCCTTGGCCCACTGGATAAAGTCCATCACGATCAGGAAGTAACCAGGGAACCCCATCTGAATGATAACGTTGAGCTCGAACTCCAGCCGGTCGCGGTAGCGCTGGTCGATCTCGCGAAACGCGTCACTGTCTCTCGGGTACTGCTCGGCGGGGAACAGGAAATCGAGCCGCTCCGTCAAGCCATCGTGGGAGACCTTGCGAAAGAACTCATCCTGGGTCATGCCTTCAGGAATGCCGAACTCGGGCAGAAAGATCTCTCCCAAGCGCACATCGACGCTGCACCGCTCGGCAATCATCACGCTGTTTTCCAGCGCTTCGGGAATATCGGCAAACAGCGCTGCCATCTCTTCCGGGCTTTTGAGGTACTGCTCTTCGGTGTAGCGGCGCTCGCGGCGCGGGTCGTCCAGCGCCTTCCCCTCACCAATGGCAACGCGGGTTTCGTGGGCCCAGAAGTCTTCACGCTCTAGAAAGCGCACGTCGTTGGTGGCGACGACGGGCGTGCCGGTGTCGATCGCCAGTTGAACGCTGGCGTGTACGCACGCCTCTTCCAGAGGTCTGCCGGTGCGGATGAGTTCCAGGTAGAAGCGGTCGGGAAACGCCTGCTGCCACTCTTCCAGCAGTTGGCGCGCTTCCCGCTCGTGCTCGGAGAGCAGATGGCGGCCAATCTCGCCTTCGCGCCCGCCCGACAGGGCAATCAACCCCTCGCTTTGCGCCAGCACCCACTGTTTATCGAGGATTGCCCGCCCCTGGCGCTGGCCATCGGTCCAGCCCTTGGAGATCAGCTCGGTCAGGTTTCGATAGCCCACATCGTTCATCGCTAGCAGCGTGATGCGGTACGGGTGGGCATCGTCGTGGGGATTTGAGAGCCAGAGATCGCTGCCAATGATCGGCTTCAACCCGGCGCCCTGAGCGGCTTTGTAGAATTTGACCAAACCAAACAGGTTGGCTTCGTCGGTGAGCGCCAGCGCCGGCATCCCGCGCTCAGCGGTCGTGCTGACCAGTGACTTGAGTTTAACCAAGCCATCGACCAGAGAGTATTCACTGTGCAAACGAAGATGAACGAACGGAACCGTCATGGGACTCTCAGCATTGAACGCTTAACAAAATGAAGTGTGCGACTACAGCAGCGCTAACTGGCGCTGTACGGGCGCGAAGCTTTTGCGGTGCTCGGCCAGTGCACCGTGGGCTTCCAGCGCCGCCAGGTGCTCTTTGGTGGGGTACCCTTTGTGGCGGGCAAACCCATATTCAGGATAGCGCAGATCCAGTTCGGCCATTTGTGCATCCCGCGCCACCTTGGCCAGAATCGAGGCGGCGGCAATCGCGGGGTGGCGGGCGTCGCCCTTCACCACGGCCTGGCCCGGCAGCGCGTGCCCCGGCAGGCGGTTGCCATCCACCAGCAGGTATTCGGCCTGGGGAAGCAGCGCATCCACCGCGCGGCGCATGGCCAGATGCGTCGCATGATAGATATTGAGCGAGTCGACCTCTTCAGCGCTCGCCTCCGCCACTGCAAACGCCAGCGCACGCTCGCGAATGAGCACATCCAACGACTCACGCCTGCGGGCAGTGAGCTTCTTGGAGTCGGTTAAGCCGTCGATAGGTGCCTTGGGGTCCAGAATCACGGCGGCGGCTACCACGCTCCCCACCAGCGGCCCACGGCCGACCTCATCGACCCCCGCCAGAAAATCCCCCGCATACTCCACCACGAGCGGCGGAAAGTCGGCTGGTTTAGTCGCCATCCGGTTTAGCCTCCAGCGGCTCGCCTGCAACCAAGGCGGTAATCGCCTGCGCGGCGCGCTCGCTGGCCGTGCGCTGCAGCGTGGCATGCATCGCGGCAAAGCGTGCCTCCAGAGCGTGACGCGTCTTGGCATCGCTAAGTAGCTGGCTTATCTGCTCGGCAATCGCCTCCGGCGTGGCCGCGTGCTGAATCAGCTCAGGCACCACGCTCTCCTGGGCAATCAAATTGGGTAGTGAGATCCACTGGGTTTTCACCAGCCGTTTGGCGAGCCAATGGGTCGCGGGCGCCATTTTGTACGCCACCAGCATAGCGCGATGGCAGAGCATGGCCTCTAGCGCCGCCGTACCGGAGGTCAGCAGTACCGCATCGCTGGCGACCATCGCCTCGCGGGCTTGGCCCTCCAGAAGCGTGACCCGCTGGGCCAACGCGGGGTAGCCTGATAGCAGCTCGCCAAGCTCGGTATAGCGCTGGGCGGTGGCCGCAGGTATCACCACCTGCAACCCTGTGTGGCGCTGGCACAGCAGCGTCACCGCATCTAAGAAGGTGGCACCCATAAAACGGATTTCGTTCCGCCGGGAGCCGGGCAGCAGCGCTAGAACCGGCGCGTCCGCGTTCAACCCTAGCGTACGGCGGGCCTCGGCACGATCATTCTCCAGCGGCAGCTCGTCGGCAAGCGGATGGCCTACGAAGGCGACCGGCACTCGGTGGCGATGATAGAAGTCCGCCTCGAAGGGCAGCAGCGTAAGCATGGCATCCACGGCGCTGGCGATCTTCTTCACCCGCCCCTGCCGCCACGCCCATACCGAGGGGCTCACGTAGTGGGCCGTCGTGACGCCAGCGGCACGCAGCTGCTTCTCCAGCCCAATGTTGAAGTCCGGTGCATCGATACCGATCATGACGTCCGGCTGCCAGGCCAGCGCCTCTTCGCGCAGGGTGCGACGCACGCGAACCAGTTCTGGCAGGTGCTTGAGCACCTCGACCAACCCCATCACCGAGAGGGTTTCAAGGGGGAAACGGCTCTTCAGGCCTTGGGCCTCCATACGGGGACCGCCCATACCGCGAAACTCCACCTGGGGGTGACGGGCGCGCAGCGCCTGCATCAATCCCGCACCGAGGATATCGCCAGAGAGTTCGCCTGCCACAAGGTATACGCGCTGCAGTGTCATAGTGACGGGAGAGCCGGTTAGAAAAAGGTTAGCGAACGATACCGCGGGTTGAACGCTCGATAGAGTCGGCAAACAGCGCGACTTCCGGTAGATCGAAACGGCTGCGCATTTCACTGACCGCTTGTTCGACGGTCAAGCCTTGGCGATACACCAGCTTGTAAGCAGAGGTTAGCGCGGCGATCGCTTCGCGACTAAACCCACGGCGTTTCAAGCCGACGAGGTTCAGCCCGCGCGCTTCTGCCGGATTACCGTTGATCATCACGTAGGCCGGAGTGTCCTTGGTGATGATCGAGCCCCCCCCCGCCATGGCATGGTCGCCAAAATGGCAGAATTGGTGCACGGCGGCCAGGCCACCCAAAATGGCATGATCGCCCAGCGTCACGTGGCCCGCCAGCGTCACCTGGTTGGCAAGAATACAGTCGTTGCCAATGACGCAGTCATGGCCCACGTGTACGTAGGCCATGAACAGGTTACGGGAGCCGATGGTGGTTTCGCTTCGGTCTTGCACGGTGCCGCGATGCAGCGTTACGCCCTCGCGAATCACGTTGTCATCACCCATCACTAGGCGCGTCGGTTCACCTGCGTACTTCTTGTCCTGGCAGTCTTCGCCCACCGAGGCAAACTGAAAGATACGCGTACGCTCCCCCAACACCGTGGGGCCTTTTATCACCACATGGGGGCCGATGACCGAGCCTGCGCCAATCGTGACGTCAGGCCCAATCACGCTGAACGGGCCAACCTCAACGTCATCAGCAAGCCGTGCCGCTGGGTCGACCAAAGCAGTAGGATGTATCAAGCCACCTTCCTCTCGGCACAAATGATTTCTGCTTCGCAGGCCAGCTCGCCGTCTACCGTGGCACGGCAGGCAAACTTCCAGATACCGCGCTTGCCGCGAATCACGTTCGCCTCCAGCGTCAGTTGATCACCCGGCATGACAGGACGCTTGAAGCGGACATTGTCGCTGCCTACGAGGTAGTATACATAGCCGTCAGCCGGCAGCTTATTGACCGTTTTGAACCCTAGGATACCGCATACCTGAGCCAGCGCTTCAACGACCAGTACACCGGGCATGATGGGGTGGTGAGGAAAATGGCCGTTGAAGAACGGCTCATTGATGCTCACGTTTTTGTACGCAACGATGGTTTCGCCCACGGTTAACTGCGTGACTCGATCCACCAGCAAGAACGGATAGCGGTGGGGCAAGTATTCGCGAATTTCGTTGATATCCATAACCATCGTAACGACCTCTAAAATGACAAAAGGCCTGAGCAGTATCAGGCGCGCACCAGTAATCCTACTGGTAAAAAGGCAGTGGATTATAACCTGCTGCTATGAAGCCTCAAGCCACTCCCTCAGGAAATCCTTCTTTCTTCACGATTCTCGCTGGCTTTTTTCCACCCGCGCCAAGCGCTTGGCAATATCGTCGAGCTGCTTGAAGCGCACCGCATTTTTTCGCCACTGGGTGTTGCTCATGGCGCCGGTACCCGACGAGTACACCCCCGGCTCGTGAATCGAATTGGTGACCAAACTCATGCCCGTGACCTGAACGCCATCGCAAATGGTCAGGTGGCCCGACAGCCCGACACCGCCGCCCAGCATACAGTGCTTGCCCACTTTGGTAGAGCCGGCGATGCCAACACAGCCTGCCAGCGCGCTGTGGTCACCAATGGTGACGTTGTGCGCAATCTGGACTTGGCTGTCGATTTTGACATCGTTACCAATCACCGTATCCCCCAGCGCGCCCCGGTCGATGCTGGAGCAGCTGCCGACTTCCACGTCATCGCCAAGCACCACGCCACCCAGTTGCGCAATCTTGTGCCAGCCTGCCCCATCGTGAGCAAAGCCGAAGCCGTCACCGCCAATCACACAGCCGCTTTGCAGGATGACGCGCTTGCCCATCACGACGCCGTGGCACACGGTGACATTGGCGTGTAGCCGCGTGTCGTCGCCAATCACGCAGTCCGCGCCGATCACGCTGCCTGCCCCGACGACCACGCGATCTCCCAGCACGACGCCAGACTCGATCACCGCATTCGCTTGCACACAGACACCGTCGCCCAGCGTGACGCCATCGGCGACGACGGCAGAGGGGTGAATGCCCGGCACGTCTCGCGCCGGTAACGGATCGAACAGTTGCGACAGCTTGGCGTAACCCAAGTAGGGGTTTTCAATCTCCAAGCGTGGCACCGGGCAGTTCTTGCCATGCTCTGGATGCAGCAGAACGGCCGCCGCCTTCGTCGTGGCCAAGTCTTTCAAGTAGGCGCGATTGGCTAGAAAAGCGACCTGATCCGACGCTGCTTCCTTGAGCGTTGCCAAACCGCGGATTGGCTGATTGGCGTCGCCTTCGAAATCAACGTCGAGATGACGTGCGATATCCGCAAGGGTGAGGTAGTGAGAAGCGTGCGTCATGGGAGCCCAAGGAAGCAGTGGTGCGGCTAAGCCGCACCGAGGGTCATAAAATTAGTTCAGCGAATCGAAAATCTGAGTGACTTCGTTCGTCACGTTGGGCAGGTCCGTCGAGGAGTGCAGTACGCCTTGCGGCTCCACTAGCACGTCGATGTTGTGACGCTCCAGCACCTGCTCTACTGCTTGCTCCAGCTTGGCTTCGGCCCCTTGCAGGAACTGCTGCTCGGAAGCCTGCTGTGCCTGCAGCACTTCACGGCGCAGCTGTTCGAAGCGGCCGCCCTTCTCCTGCAGTTCAGCAATCAGCGACTCGCGCTCGGATTGCGACATGGTCTCGCCTTCCTGCTGAAGGCGCGTCTGGAGTTGCTGCAGCTCGCCACCCAGCGCTTCGGCTTCGCGCTGCTGGCTGCCGATCTGCCCTTCGAGCTGGCTCAGCGAGGATTGGGCCGACTGAGTATTCATCAGTGCCGCACGCCAATCCAACACCGCGACTTCAGCGGCGTAGGCCGGGAGGGTCATCGCCCCCAATAGACACACAGCAGCGGTCAGTTTACGCATCATGGTGATACTCCTTAAATTAGAACGTTTGACCCAGCGAGAACTGGAAGAACTGTGTATCGTCACCACTTTCGTCATTCAGCGGCTCAGCCACGCTGAACGTCAGCGGGCCCACCGGCGTCAGCCACGAAAGACCCACACCCACGCTGTAGCGCAAGTCGCCTAGATCCACGCCGGAGCTGCACTGCTGGCGTCCTGCATCGGCGTCGAGCACGTCGTAGCACGAGCTCAAGAAGGTGTTACCGGCATCTAAGAACAGCGAAGGCTGCACCGAGCGCTGGTTCTCTACGAACGGCATCGGGAAGAGCACTTCGGCGGAGCCTTCTACCAGTACGTTACCGCCCAAGGTGCGGTCACGGCCACCCTCACGAGCGGGCGTGGTGCGCTCGCCCAAGGTGTTGGAGGTAAAACCACGCACCGAGCCCAGGCCGCCTGCGTAGAAGTTTTCGTAGAAGGGGTAGGGGTCGTTGCTGCCCAGCGTATCGGCATAGCCCAGATTACCGCTGAACTTCAGCGCCCAGGTTTCGTCATCGTTAAACGGGAAGAGCTGCTGTGCGCGGGCCTGGAGTTTGTAGTACTCCGCATCGCTACCCGGCACGCCGGTTTCCAACGAGACGCGCTGGTAGTTACCGGCGGTCGGCATGATGCCGCGGTTCAGGTTGTTGCGTGTCCAGCTCGCGGTCAGCTTGAGGCTTTGTGCGTTTTCGCCCTGATCTTCCACATAGCGGCGGATTTCAGAGGCGGTGTCGAAGTAGGTCTTCACCGTGACGTCTTCGACACTGGCACCAAAATTCAGACGCGACAACTCGCTGATGGGGTAGCCGAAGTTGATACCGGCACCGTAGGCATCGGTCGAGAAGGTCGAGATATCGGAGTCGGCGTAGTCGGTTTCGCGGTAGAACACGTTGTACCCGCGAGAGATGCCGTCCAGCGTCCAGTAAGGATCGGTGAAAGCAAAATTGACGCTGGTGAAGGTGTCACTGCGCTGGGCGCCGACGTTGACGCGGTTACCGGTGCCGAGGAAGTTGTTTTGAGCCAGGCCGACCCCGTAGATCACGCCCGCGCTCTGCGAAAAGCCGACGCTGGCAGAGACCGAACCTGAAGGCTGCTCTTCCACGTTATAGGTCACGTCCAGCAGATCGGGCTCACCCGGCACCGGCTGCGTGTCGACTTCCACTTGGCTAAAGAAGCCCAAACGCTCCAGACGCTGACGCGACTGAGTGATCGACTCCGTCGATGCCGGGGCACCTTCGAGCTGGATCATCTCACGACGCAGCACTTCGTCTTGGGTCGTGGTATTGCCGTAGAACTCGATACGACGCACGTAAGCGCGCTGACCTGGATTCACGGCGATCACGAGATTGACCGTTTCGCCGTCATCGGCCACTTCAGGAATGCCCTGCACCTCGGCAAAGGCGAAGCCTTCCGCGCCCAGGCGCTGGCGCAGCGCTTCCGTCGAGGCGTTGACATCGCCACGGGAGAAGATATCGCCGCTGTTGATTTCGAGCAGGTTGCGGGCTTCGTTTTCGCTGATCTGCAGATCGCCGGCAAAGCGGATATCGCCTACACGGTACTGACCGCCTTCATCGATATTGAGGGTGATGAAGATGTCGGACTTCTCGGGGCCAATCGATACCTGGGTCGACGTGACGTCAAAGTTGACGTAGCCACGGTCCAGATAGAATGACCGTAGACGCTCGATATCGCCAGAAAGCGCTTCCCGAGAGTACTCGTCGTTGGAGAACCAGCCGAAGATGCGCCCTGGGCGGTCATTCAACTCGAAAACGTCCCGCAGAGTTTCATCGTCGAAATCCTGGTTGCCGACGATGTTGATCTGACGAATCTTGGCGACTTCGCCTTCGTTGATATCGATGTTGACCTGTACGCGGCCTTCATCGATCTCCTCGACGTCCACATTGATACCGGCGCTATAGCGCCCCTGGGCTTGATACACGCCCTCGAGTTCACGCTCGATCTCGTCGAGGGTGGAGAGCTGTAGCACTTGGCCTTCCGACAGGCCCGATTCGCGCAGGCCGTTGCGCAGATCTTCATCGGAGATCTGGTCATTGCCTTCGATGTTCAAGCGCGCAATGGTAGGCCGCTCGACCACTTGGATCACCAGCACGTCGCCTTCCCGGGCCAACGAGACGTCTTCAAACAGTCCGGTCGCGAACAGGTCCCGTGCGGCGGCGGCGAGCTGCTGCTCGTCGACGCGGTCGTTCGCGCTCACGGGAAACGCATTAAAGACCGAGGCGGCGGAAACCCGCTGCAGTCCTTCCACACGAATGTCTGAAACATCAAAGGATTGTGCTTGGGCGCCGCTGGCGCCTACCAGCAAGAGTGCCGCCATTCCAAGGGTCTTGATTTTCATGCAGTCAGTTCGCTCGCGTTGGTCTGCCCGTCGGTTAAGACAGGCACCATATACATTTGTGCAGGCAGATGACAAGGCATCCTGCGCGCTACACGCGTTATTACCACAGGCGCATCAAATCGAAATAGAGCGCCATCAACATCAGGGTGCCGACCATGGCTAACCCGATGCGCAGCCCTATCGCTTGTGTTTGCTCAGAAACCGGCCGCCCACGTAATACCTCGACGAAATAGTAAAGCAGATGACCGCCATCGAGCACGGGGATGGGCAGCAAATTCAGCACCCCTAAACTGATCGAAAGATACGCGAGAAAGCCCACGAAGGCTTCTACCCCCGCGCGTGCCGAATCGCCGGAAATTTGTGCGATGGTGATCGGCCCGGACAAGTTGGACGGGGAGATCAGCCCTACCAACATCTTACGGATCGCATCCACCGTCAGCAGAACCATCTCACCGGTGCGTGACAGCGCTTGCCCGACGGCCTCGATCGGCCCGTAGCGGATCTCGCGCTGCAGCGACTCAGGCCAGCTAAACGGCTCTGCACCGGCTCCAATGTACCCAACCTCGTCACCACTCTCCAGCGTATTACGTCCTGGGGTGAGCGAAAGCGTGCCCTGCTCCCCATCACGCTGGTACCCAACGCGCAGGGTCTCGCCAGCGCTATCGCGAATCACCGCGACAAACTGCATCCAGTCGTCGATGGGTTCACCGTTGAGCGAGACGATACGATCACCGGCTCTAAGCCCGGCCGCCTCGGCCGCTTGTCCTTCGACGACCTGACCAAGCACCGCCGGCACGTTAGGCTGCCAAGGAGAGAAGCCCAGCGTTTGCAGTGGCTGCGGTGGGTCTTGGCGTACCATGTAATCATCGACCGGCAGCTGATAGCCGCGCGTCGCACTTGCTCCCTCCGGCATGGCCTCGATGGTGAGGTCGCCGCTGAAACCGATCATGGACACCAGTTTCAGGTTGATCTCCTCCCAGGAGCGCATCGACTCGCCCTGAATGGCGGTGATCTCACTTCCCTGTTCCAAGCCAGCCTGAGCAGCGGGCGAGTTCGGAGTGATCTCGCCTACGAGGGGGGCCACGGTCGTCGTGCCCGCCACGAACAGCGCCCAGTAGGCGACGATGGCGAGTAGGAAGTTGGCAATGGGGCCTGCGGCGACGATCGCAATGCGCTGCCACACGGTCTTGCGGTTGAAGGCGTGATGCAACTGATCGTCTGGCACCGGCGCTTCGCGCTCGTCTAGCATCTTGACGTAGCCGCCCAGCGGAATGGCCGCCACCGCAAACTCGGTGCCGTGGCGATCCACCGTCGACCACAGCGGCTTACCAAACCCTACCGAAAACCGCAGCACTTTGACGCCACAGCGACGCGCCACCCAGAAGTGACCAAACTCATGAAAGGTCACTAGCAGTCCCAACACGACGATGACGGCTAAGATATTCTGTATCAGGCCCACTTTTCGCTCCTTTCCACGACGCGCTGCTCAGCGTTGACTGAGACTAAGCGGTTAACTGACGTAAGGTGAGTGCCGCTTGCTCGCGCGCCCAGCGGTCCGCCGCCAGCACTCGCTCCAGCGAATCGGCTTGACCGGGATACGCCAGCCCCATGACCGTTGCGACCAGCGCTGGAATCGCCCCGAACGTGATGTGCCCCGCCAAGAAGGCCTCGACGGCCACTTCGTTGGCCGCGTTCAACACCGCCGGGGCCGCGCCACCGGCCTGCATGGCCTCCCGGGCCAAGCGCAGACAGGGAAAGCGTGTCTCGTCAGGGGCTTCGAAATCGAGCCGGGCGACTTGGAACAGGTCGAGCGTTTCCACGCCGGCGTCGATCCGTTCAGGCCAAGCCAAGCCATAGGCGATGGGCGTTCGCATGTCGGGATTCCCCAACTGGGCGATCACCGACCCATCGTCGTAGGCCGCCATGGAGTGAATGACGCTCTGCGGATGGACGACCACCTGAATCTGCTCGGGCGTGGCATCGAACAGCCAACATGCTTCGATGAGTTCGAGGCCTTTATTCATCAGCGACGCGCTATCCACCGAAATCTTGCGACCCATGGACCAGTTGGGATGCGCACAGGCTTGATCGGGCGTGGCACTGGCGATCTGCTCCGCCGACCAGCCACGGAATGGCCCACCGGAGGCCGTCAACAGCAGCTGCCGCACACCATGCTTGGCTAACCCGCCACGATGCTCGCTGGGTAGACACTGGTAGATGGCATTATGTTCAGAATCGATCGGCAGCAGCGTGGCCCCAGAGCGCGCGACGGCGTCCATGAACAGCGCACCGCTCATCACCAGCGCTTCTTTGTTGGCCAGCAGGACGCGCTTGCCCGCCTCGGCGGCCGCCAGTGAGGGCAACAGCCCCGCCGCCCCAACGATCGCTGCCATCACGGTATCGACCTCTGCCGCCCGCGCAACCTCACACAGCGCCTCCTGCCCAGCCAGCGCCGTTGTGCTGACACCTGCGCGGCGCAGCGCTCGCTGCAACCACTGGGCATCGGCATCGGTATCCAGCACGGCAAACTGCGGTGAGTGCGCGATGCACTGGTCGAGCAACGACTCTTTCGACGTATGCGCCGTCAGCGCATGCACACGGTAACGGTCGGGGTGACGGGCGATGACATCCAGGGTGCTTTTACCGATGGAGCCGGTCGCACCGAGCACGGTGACCGACTGAACTGAGACGTGACTCATAGCGCGCTCACCTGAAGTGACAGTACCTGCAGATAGAACAGCGCGAAGATGGGAATAGCTGCGGTCAGGCTATCGATACGGTCCAACACACCACCGTGGCCCGGCAGTAGCTGGCTGGAGTCTTTGATATTGCGGTAGCGCTTCAACATGCTTTCAAACAGATCCCCTAGCACGGAGGTCAGCGTCACCACGGCAGTAATCACCACCAGCGCTACCCCGCCCATGGGTCCAAGAGGCTGCCAAAGCGCAAAGAGCATCGCCAGCAGCGTCGTGGCGGCCAACCCGCCGTAGACGCCTTCCCAGGATTTTCCCGGGCTCACCCGTGGGGCCAGCTTGCGCTTGCCCCAGCGACGGCCGGCAAAATAGGCGCCGATATCGGCCGTCCAGACCAGCAGTAGCACGAACAGCAGCCACACCGCACCGCTATCGCGCAGTACATTGAAACCCACCCAGCACGGCAGTAACACCCAAACGCCCATCAGCAGGCGGCGCGACGTTGTGTGCCACTGCTGGCTGCTGTGGGGGTACTGGGTCACCCAGTAGAGATTGAGTAGCCAACCGGCAGCAGCGAGCCACAGCGGCCACACCGCATACGCCGCGCCGCCGAGCCATAAAAGCGCCAGCAGCACCGCCATTCCCGCGACCAGTGCCAGCCGGGTACGCGAAGCGCCTACGCCCGCCAGGTTGGTCCACTCCCAGGTACCTAACAGCACGATCAGCGCTGTAAACAGCGCAAAGGCACCTCCCTGTAAGCCGAACAGACCGATCAGCGTCACAGGCGCCAACCAGGCTGCGGTGATCATCCGCTGTTTAAGCACCTTGCGCCTCTATTTGTTCGTCGGTCATTCCAAAGCGGCGACGTCGTAAGCAGAAATCGTCGAGTGCTTGGTCGAAGGCCGCCCCATCGAAATCTGGCCATAATAAGGGCGAAAAATGCAGTTCGGCATAGGCCAATTGCCAGAGCATGAAGTTCGAGAGCCGCTGCTCGCCGCTGGTACGGATACATAGATCCACCGGCGGTACTTGGTCGGTGTTCATGGCCGCATCCAAGCGTGCTTCGTCGATGGCCTCGGGCGACAGCTCTCCGGCGGCCACCTGCTCGGCAAGCTGGCGGGCGGCACGGGCGATGTCCCACTGGCCACCGTAGTTCGCGGCAATCACCAGATGCATGCCGGTATTATCGGCGGTCAGCGCTTCGGCGCGCTGGATATGCTTTTGAATCGCATGGGAAAAGCCACGCTGCTCGCCAATAATCGACAGGCGGATATTGCGCTCGTTGAGCTTTTTGACTTCGCGCTTGAGCGCCATCAAAAACAGCTCCATGAGCGCGTTCACCTCAGCGGCGGGACGCTTCCAATTCTCGCTGGAGAACGCGAACAGGCTCAGCGTCGGGACGCCTCGCTCTGCCGCGCGCCCGATCACTGCGCGCACGGCTTCGACACCGGCGCGGTGACCGCGTACACCGGACAGCCCACGTGCCCGCGCCCAGCGGTTGTTACCATCCATAATGATAGCAACATGGGACGGCAGCGCTTCCTCGGATCGAGAAAGCGTCGTGCCACCCAGCTGCTCTTGGGGAAGCTGCGGAGACGTCATGGGTTCTCGCACCAAAGATCAGTCATAAGTAAGCCAAGCGATGGCCCACGAGCGGCCAAGCCGCCCGTGGCAGAGTGAACGCAGGGGGTTATACCTGCATGAGATCCTGTTCTTTTGCGGCCAGCGCCTTGTCGATCTCAGCGATATATTTGTCGGTCAGCTTCTGGATCTCGTCTTCGCCCTGACGCTGATCGTCTTCGGTGATCTCTTTGTCCTTGAGCAAGGATTTGAAATCACCGTTGGCATCACGACGCACGTTACGCACGGCCACACGCGCCGTTTCCGCTTCGCTACGCGCCTGCTTGATGTAGCCTTTACGGGTCTCTTCGGTCAGCATCGGCATCGGTACACGAATCACGTTACCGGCGCTGGACGGGTTCAGACCCAGGTCAGAGGTCATGATCGCTTTTTCGATTTTCGGCACCATTCCCTGCTCCCAAGGAGCCACGGTCAAGGTACGCGCATCTTCAACGTTCACGGACGCCACTTGGTTCAGCGGCACTTGACCACCGTAATACTCGACGGTCACGGCATCCAGGATGCTAGGGTGAGCACGGCCCGTGCGGATCTTGTTGAAGTTGCTGTGCAGCGCCTCAACGCTCTTCTTCATGCGAGACTCTGCATCTTTCTTGATGTCGTTGATCACGTTGTTACCCTCTGTCTATCAGCGTGCCTTCCTTGCCTCCAACCACGAGGTTAAGCAGGGCACCAGGCTTGTTCATATCAAATACCCGCACCGGCATATTATGGTCACGTACCAGGCAGATTGCGGTCAAATCCATTACGCCCAGCTTCTGGTCCAGAGCGTCGTCATAGGAGAGCTGGTCGTATTTTACGGCGTCGGGGTGCTTCACCGGGTCCTTATTGTACACGCCATCCACCTTGGTGGCCTTGATGACGACGTCGACATCCACTTCGATGCCGCGCAAACAGGCCGCAGAGTCCGTGGTGAAGAACGGGTTTCCGGTGCCCGCAGAGAACAGCACCACGTCGCCCGACGTTAAATAGCGGATGGCAGTGCGGCGGTCGTAATGCTCCACCACACCACTCATGGGAATCGCTGACATCACGCGGGAGCGAATGTTGGAGCGCTCCAGCGCATCGCGCATGGCGAGCGCATTCATCACCGTTGCCAGCATTCCCATGTGGTCACCCGTGACCCGATCCATACCGGCCTCGTTGAGCGCCGCGCCACGGAACAGGTTACCGCCACCGATCACGATACCGACCTGTACGCCAATACCGACCAGTTGGCCGATCTCGAGCGCCATACGATCCAGCACTTTCGGATCAATACCAAAATCGTGCTCACCCATCAGCGCTTCGCCCGACAGCTTCAGCAAAATACGTTTGTATTTCGACTTCGACTTATCGATTTTGGGGGCAGCAGTAGGGGTAGGCTCTTGAATATCACGTGACATGGCATCTCTCCTGGGGCAGACCTGGGCACAGGTGGGCGAGCTAGCGCCTGTATTTCACAGGGGCCGGATACACGAAGGCGTGCGCTCGCGCGCACGCCATCTTCTTGCTGGAACCTCTGACCTTAGCGACGGCCAGCCTGTTCCATGACTTCTTTAGCGAAGTCGACTTCTTCTTTCTCGATGCCTTCGCCCACTTCAAAGCGAGTGAAGCTGACCACTTCGCCACCGGCTGCTTTGACGAACTCAGCAACAGATTGGTTCGGGTCTTTGACGAACGGCTGTTCGGTCAGGCTGTTCTCGGCCAGGTACTTCTTCAGGCGGCCTTGAACCATCTTCTCAGCGATCTGCTCAGGCTTACCGGCCATGTCCGGCTGGGCCAGGATGATCGCTTTCTCTTTGTCCAGCTGCTCTTGCGGCATCTCTTCCGGATGGGCAACGGCCGGGTTGATCGCAGCAACGTGCATGGCAACGTCTTTGGCTGCTTCGCTGGTGCCGCCTTTCAGGACGGTCAGAACGCCAATGCGGCCGCCGTGAACGTATTCGCCCACCAGACCACCGTCAACGGCATCGACGACAACGGCACGACGTACGCCGATGTTTTCGCCGATTTTCTGAACCAGCTGCTCACGAGCGGACTCAAGGTCACCCGCCATCACCGCGGCCACGTCTTCGTTCTTCGCCGCAAAGAACGCATCCGCGATCTTGTTGGAGAAGTCGATGAAGTTGTCGTCACGGGCAACGAAATCGGTCTCAGAGTTGATTTCGACCATGACGCCGTAGCTGCCATCGTCTGCTACGCGAGTAACGACCGCACCTTCAGCAGCGGTACGACCCGCCTTCTTCGCGGCTTTAAGACCAGAGCTTTTACGCAGGTTTTCGATCGCGACTTCGATGTCACCGTCGGCTTCGGTGAGTGCTTTTTTACACTCCATCATGCCAAGACCGGTACGTTCGCGCAGTTCCTTCACCTGAGAGGCGCTGATAGCTGCCATGAGATTTCACCTCGGAAATGGTTCTAACTGAGAGTTAAACGCGCTACAGAGTATAAGCACGATAAATGACCGTTGCGTATCACTTTGCAGAGCGCTTGCCGGCATTGATCCGGCGTGATCGGCCCGCCAGGGCGAACCCAAAGCGGGAAAAAGGGGGCATAAGGCCCCCTCTTAACACGATGCGGCTCAACCTGCCCGCCGCACCCCTGTCGCCTTACTCGGCGGCAGCGTTTGTGTCGGCAGAAGCGGCTTCTTCTTCAGTCACTTCGACGAACTCGTCCGGACGACCTTCTTTCGCACGGCCACACGCGTCGGCAATCGCCTTCACGTAGATCTGGATGGCACGAATGGAGTCATCGTTACCCGGGATCACGTAATCAACGCCATCCGGGTTGGAGTTGGTATCTACCACGCCAATGACCGGGATACCCAGCTTGTTGGCTTCGTTGATCGCGATGCGCTCGTGGTCAACGTCGATAACGAACAGTGCGTCCGGCAGGCCGCCCATGTTCTTGATACCGCCGATAGAACGCTCAAGCTTCTCTTGCTCACGCGTTGCCATCAAGACTTCTTTCTTGGTCAGCTTCTCGAAGGTGCCGTCTTCGCGCATGACTTCCAGGTCACGCAGACGCTTGATGGACTGACGAATGGTCTTGAAGTTGGTCAGCATGCCGCCCAACCAGCGATGGTTGACGAACGGCTGGCCAACGCGATTCGCTTCTTCTTTGATGATCTTGCTAGCGCTGCGCTTGGTGCCAACAAACAGAATTTTGTTGTTGGATGCCGCCATCTTCTCGACCACGTCGATCGCTTCGTTCAGCGCCGGCAGGGTGTGCTCGAGGTTGATGATGTGAATCTTGTTGCGCGCGCCGAAGATGAATTTACCCATCTTCGGATTCCAGTACTTGGTTTGGTGACCGAAGTGAGCACCTGCTTTCAGCAGGTCACGCATATTGACGTGAGACATGGTAAAACTCCTGAAACTCGGGTTAGGCCTCCACGCACCCCATGGATCCGACCAGTAGCGTCCTCGAACGTCGCTAAAGGCACCCGGGACCATGTGCCGGTGCATGTGTGTTTTCAAGGCTTGCTGTTGTGCAACCCAGCGGTGCTGCGTTGCGATCTCGTTGCCCTTTCGCGCCGCGCCAGCCAGTAAAGAAGCATTGGATGGCGATTGCAGGAAAGCGCGCGGCTTTATACCATAGATCATTGCCAAGATGAAGCCGCAGGCGCGTTTCAACGCGCAATTGGCCGCTCATCACTTACCCAGAAGCCACATCGAGAATTCATGAACGTTCCCATCAAGACGCCTTCTGAAATCGAGAAAATGCGCGAAGCCGGTCGCCAGGCGGCCAGCGTTATCGAAATGATCACGCCCCACGTCAAAGCGGGCATCAGCACCGGCGAGATCGACCGCCTGTGCCACGAGTACATCGTTAACGAGCTGGGCTCGACGCCGGCACCGCTGAACTACCACGGCTTTCCCAAAGCAACCTGTACCTCCATCAACCATGTGGTGTGCCACGGCATCCCCGATGACGCCAAAAAGCTCAAAAACGGCGACATCATGAACCTGGACATCACCGTACGCACGCCCGATGGCTACCACGGCGACTCCAGCGTGATGTTCGTGGTGGGCGACACCATTCAGGGCGAACGCCTGTGCCGCATCACCCAAGAGTGCCTTTATAAAAGCATCGAGCTGGTCAAGCCTGGCGTGCGTCTTTCTGAGCTTGCCCGTGTGATTCAGCAGCACGCCGAAGCCCATGGTTACTCGGTGGTACGTGATTTCTGCGGCCACGGCATTGGTGCCGACTTTCACGAAGACCCGCAGTTCCTGCACTACGACGGCTACGCCCCCGATGCCGACATCCGCCTGGAAGCGGGCATGTGCTTCACCATCGAGCCGATGATCAACGTGGGCGGTTACAAAACCAAGGTACTGCGCGATGGCTGGACCGCCGTCACCAAAGATCGCAGCCTATCGGCCCAGTGGGAGCACACCCTGCTCGTCACCGACACCGGCGTTGACGTGCTGACGGCACGCAGCGACGAAGACTTTAGCTTCCTGAATCGCTGATGCTTCTTCACCACTACCGGTTCGAGCCGGACACGTCGCTTTACGATCTCGATCTGTTTCGCACCGAGCTTGCCGGGTCACGCTCTCCCATCGCCCCCTTCAAAGCGGCTTTACGAGACATTCAGGCACGGCTGGACGAGCAGTTTCGCGCCGGTGCCGATATCCGCGACCTAGTCCGCGGCCGGGCGTGGTATCTCGACCAGCTTCTCGCCATTGCCTGGGCCCAGCACGCTTGGCCCGACGACGGCGTCGCGCTGGTAGCGGTGGGAGGCTACGGGCGTGGTGAACTGCATCCCCACTCGGACATCGACCTCCTCCTACTGCTCGAACACGACGATGACACCCCCTACCGGGAGCCGCTGAGCGCTTTTATCACCTTTCTCTGGGATATCGGCCTGGAGATCGGCCACAGCGTGCGCTCACTCAACGACTGCGAACGGGAAGCTGAAGCAGACGTGACGGTGATCACCAACCTGCTGGAGTCGCGCCTCATCGCCGGACCGGAGAGCCTGCGCGAGAAAATGCGCGAACGCTTGAGCACGCCGAACCTGTGGCCCGCCGACCGCTTTTTCGAGGCCAAGTGGCAGGAGCAGATCGCCCGCCACTACCGCTACAACAACTCCGAGTACCACCTGGAGCCCAACCTCAAAAGCTCCCCCGGCGGCCTACGCGATATCCAGATGATTGGCTGGGTGGCCAAGCGCCATTTTGGCACCGAGCAGTACACCGACATCGTCGCCAACGGCTTCATGAACGACGCCGAGCTGCGCATTCTTAGCCAGGGCCAGGCGTTTCTCTGGCAGGTGCGCTACGCCCTGCACATGCTCACAGGCCGAGCCGAAGATCGGCTGCTGTTCGATCACCAGCGCACCATTGCCGAGATGTTCGGCTTCAAGGACACTCCCGAACGGCTCGCCGTCGAGCAGTTCATGAAGCGTTACTATCGCCATGTAACGGCCCTTGCCGGGCTCAACGACATGCTGCTGCAGCACTTTGACGAAGTGATTCTGCGCGGCAAGGAGTCATTGGAAACCGTCAAGCTCAACGAGCGCTTCGAAACCAAGGGCGGCTATATCCAGGTACGTTCGCGCAACCTCTTTCGCGAGCGCCCCGCGGCCATGCTGGAACTCTTCCTGCTGATGGCCAAGCACCCGGAGATCGAGGGGGTTCGCGCCGACACCATTCGGCTGATTCGTGACCATCGCCATCAAATCGACGATCACTACCGGGAAGACCCGCGCCACCAGCGACTCTTCATGGCCATCATGCGGGCACCGGGGAACGTTCCTCGCCAGCTGCGACGCATGAACCGCTACGGCATTCTCGGCAAGTACCTGCCGGAGTTTGGTCGCGCCGTGGGGCTGATGCAGCACGACCTGTTCCATATCTACACGGTCGATGCCCATACCCTGCGCCTACTGAAATTCCTGCACGGTTTCCGCAAGCCAGAGGCCAAGGGCGACTTCCCCGTGGCAGCGACGCTCATCCACCAGTTACCCAAGCTGGACCTGCTGTGGATTGCGGGCCTGTTCCACGACATCGGCAAAGGCCGTGGCGGCGACCACTCCGAAATCGGCGCACGGGATGTCGAGCAATTCTGTCATCGCCACCACATTTCCCAGCACGACACCAACCTAGTGAGCTGGCTGGTGGAGCATCATCTGCTGATGTCGATGACTGCCCAGAAGCGTGATATCAGCGACCCCGACGTAATCCGCGACTTCGCACTGATCGTGCGCGACGAGACCCGCCTGGACTACCTCTACGTGCTCACCGTCGCTGACATCAACGCCACCAACCCCACCCTATGGAACGGCTGGCGGGCATCTCTATTGCGCCAGCTCCACGCCGAAACCAAACGCGCTTTGCGGCGCGGGCTAAAAAACCCGCCGGATCGCGACGACTGGGTGCGCGAAACCCGCACTGAGGCACGCTCGCTGCTACAAACGGTGGGCGTCGATAGTGGCCAAATCGACCAGCTGTGGGAGTCGCTGGGGGAAGATTACTTCCTGCAGTACGCGCCCAGCGAGATCGTCTGGCAGACACAAGGCATTCTGGCGCACCAGCCCTCGCCGCTGCCGCTGGTGTTGATCAGCGCGCCCACCGCCGACATGGCCGAAGGCGGCACCAAAGTGTTCATTCACACCCGCTCGGTGGATGACTTGTTCGCCGCCACCGCCGCCGCCATGGAACAGCTCGGGCTCTCGATTCACGATGCGCGCATTGCCACGTCGCACAACGACTGGACGCTCAACACCTTCATCGTGCTGGATAGCCACGGTCAGCCGATTCGCGACGCGGAGCGCATCGAAGAGATGCGCAGCCACCTGGTAGAAGAGCTGGACGACCCAGACGACTACCCCGAGATCGTCACCCGACACACGCCGCGCCAGCTCAAGCACTTCAAAGTGCCAACCGAAGTGGTGATCGAACAGGACCCGGCCAACGAGCGTACCCTGCTGGAACTGACCGCCCCCGACCGCCCCGGCCTGCTGGCTCGGGTAGGGCGCATCTTCATGGAGCAGGATATTGCCCTCTCGGCTGCCAAGATCGCCACGTTGGGCGAGCGGGTAGAGGACGTGTTCTTCATTACCACCAAGGCAGGCGAGCCGCTCACCGACCCCGAACGCCAGCAGCAGCTTCGCGAACGGCTGATAGAAGTGCTAGGCGTCTAAACCATAAAGTCGCCCTGCCCTGGTGGTTAGGTTTGAGCCTGCCCCAGGGCTTGCCTATAATCGGCGGTTCGATAAATGGTTTTGCCTACCGCTCCCGCCCTTACGCTCTCAACGGACGCGCCATGAACCCTGATCTCAACGCCCTACACCCCTATCCGTTTGAAAAGCTGGCCGCCCTCAAAGCGACACTCACGCCCCCGGCGGGACTGACGCATATTCCGCTGACGATCGGCGAACCTCAGCACTCCCCCTATCAAGGCGCGCTGGACGCTCTCATTGCCCACCAGCTCGACATGGCCCGCTATCCGGCCACCAACGGCCTGCCCGCGCTACGTGAGACCATCGCCGCCTGGGCGACCCAGCGCTTTGGCCTCGCGGGGCTGGACGCCGAACGCCAGGTACTGCCGGTGAACGGCACTCGCGAAGCGATCTTCGCCTTCGTGCAGACCGCGCTGGATCGAACGCGCCCCGCCAAGGTGGCCGTGCCCAATCCGTTCTACCAGATTTACGAAGGCGCGACGCTACTGGCAGGCGGCCAGCCGCTCTACCTGGACTGCACCGCCGAAAACGGCTTCCGCCCCGATTTTTCAGCGGTCAGCGCCGACACTTGGCGCGACGTGCAGATCGTGTTTCTCTGCTCGCCGGGCAACCCGACCGGGGCCGTCACGCCGCTGGCCGAGTTCAAACAGCTGATTGCCCTGGCCGATGAGCACGACTTCATCATCGCTTCCGACGAGTGCTACTCCGAGCTTTACCTAGACGAGAACACGCCGCCGCCCGGGCTTTTACAGGCCTGTGCCGAGCTTGGCCGCAATGACTACCGCCGCTGCGTGGTCTTCCACTCGCTCTCCAAGCGCTCCAACCTGCCGGGCCTACGCTCCGGCTTCGTGTCGGGCGATGCGGACCTACTCGCCCCGTTCAAGCGCTACCGCACCTATCACGGCTGCGCCATGTCGCTGCCGCTTCAGCACGCGTCCATCGCAGCTTGGCAGGACGAAACCCACGTGCGCGCCAACCGCGACGCCTACCGGGAAAAGTTCAGCGCGGTGACGGAAGTACTCGCCCCGGTGATGGACTTCCCCACCCCCGAAGCGAGCTTCTACCTCTGGCCTGCGGTGCCGGGCGGCGACGATATCGCCTTTACCCAGCGGCTATTCAGCGAACAACACGTGAGCGTGCTTCCTGGCAGTTTAATGGGCCGCCCAGGCCACAACGGCCATAATCCTGGCGCGGGTCGGCTACGCTTAGCCTTAGTGGCGGAGCTTGAGCCGACTTTGGAAGCGGCCACGCGCCTTCGCCAACTGATCGAGCGCGGCTAGTCCGCGCCGCCTAAGACGACGACAGGAGGCTCTATGCTGACGCTCTACATCATTCATAACTGCGACACCTGCCGCAAAGCGCGCAAAGCGCTGGACGACAAAGCGCTGATGTATAAAACCCACGACCTGCGTAAAGATGGCCTTTCGGCGGCGCTACTCGAACACATCCTGAACCGTGTTCCGCTGGTCGAGGTAATCAACAAGCGCAGCAAAACCTGGCGGGATCTTTCTGACGAAGAGAAGGATTACGATGCCAACTCGGCGCGTCAGCTGCTGCTCCAGCACCCGACACTGCTCAAGCGGCCGCTGCTGGAACTCGACGACGGCACCATCATGATCGGCTACCGTGACGGCGACTATGACACGCTAAGCGGCTAACCTGGACTCGACTTCTCTCACTCACTTTCTCTCACTAACCTCTAAGGAATACGCGTTATGCTGAGCTTCGCGCTTGGAATCGGCACCCAAAACACCCAGGGCGACTGGCTGGAAATCTACTACCCGGCCCCGCTGCTCAATCCGGATGCGAGCCTGGTCGCCGCCGCCAAAGAAGCGCTGGATGCACCGACAGGCAATGCCCCGGTGAGCTTCCTGCCGGAAGACTGCACCCGCCTGGCCAAAGCGCTGGAAGCGGCAGGCCACTCCGAGCAGGCCGCCCTGGCCGAGTCGCTGGCCACTAGCCAGCGCCCGCTGGTGGCGATGTTCCTGGAGAGCGACCAGCCGCCGCAAACCGCCCCTGAGGTGTACCTGAAGCTGCACCTGCTGTCGCATCGCCTGGTGAAGCCTCACGGTCTGGACCTGACCGGCATGTTCGGCCTGCTGCGAAACATCGCCTGGACCAACGAAGGCGCCATCGACATTGAAGAGCTGCCCGCCCGCCGTCTCAAGGCACGCTTGGCTGGCCGCACGCTGTCCGTCGACTGCGTGGACAAATTCCCCAAAATGACCGACTACGTCGTGCCCACCGGCATCCGCATCGGCGACACCGCCCGCGTACGTCTGGGCGCTTACCTGGGCGAAGGCACCACGGTCATGCATGAAGGGTTCGTCAACTTCAACGCGGGCACCGAAGGCCCCGGCATGATCGAAGGACGCATTTCCGCAGGTGTGATGGTCGGCAAAGGTTCTGACCTGGGCGGCGGTTGCTCGACCATGGGCACGCTATCGGGCGGCGGCAACATCATCATCAAGGTGGGCGAAGGCTGCCTAATTGGTGCCAATGCCGGCATCGGCATTCCGCTGGGTGACCGTTGCACCGTCGAAGCTGGCCTCTACATCACCGCAGGCTCCAAAGTGACGCTATTGGATGACCAGGGCCAGGAAGTCAATACCGTTGCCGCCCGCGAGCTGGCAGGCCAAGACGACCTGCTGCTGCGCCGCAACTCACAGAGTGGCCGCATCGAGTGCCTGACCAATAAAAGCGCCATTGCGCTGAACGAGGCGCTGCATGCCCATAACTGAGCCTGACTCACTGTCGCCGACGCTGACGCTGGCGTTCGAGCTGCTTAGCCGGGCATCGGTGACACCCGACGATGAAGGCTGCCAGAACCTGATGATCGAGCGCTTAACGGCGCTCGGTTTCCATATCGAGCAGCTCCCCTTTGGCGACGTGAAGAACTTTTGGGCCGTACGCGGTCATCACGGCCCGGTGATTGCCTTTGCCGGACACACCGACGTGGTGCCCAGCGGGCCACACACCAACTGGGAATTTCCGCCTTTCGAGCCCTGTATCGACGACCAAGGCATGCTGTGCGGGCGCGGCGCGGCGGACATGAAAGGCAGCCTGGCAGCGATGCTGACGGCGGTGGAGCGCTTTGTCGCCCGCTACCCCGACCACGAGGGGCGGATCGCGTTTTTGATTACCTCCGATGAAGAGGGGCCCGCCATCGACGGCACCCGCGCGGTGGTCGAACACCTTCGCGAGCGCAATGAACGCTTGGACTACTGCATCGTGGGCGAGCCCTCGTCTACCGCTCGCCTGGGCGACGTGATCAAAAACGGGCGCCGTGGCTCTTTGGGCGGCGTGCTGCATGTGAAAGGCGTGCAGGGCCATGTGGCCTACCCCCACCTAGCGCGCAACCCGATTCACCAAGCGATGCCCGCCCTGGATGCGCTCGTCAACGAGCATTGGGATGCAGGCAACGACTTCTTCCCTGCGACCAGTTTTCAGATCTCGAACATGCGTGCCGGTACCGGAGCCACCAACGTGATTCCTGGCGAGGTAGAGGTGGTGTTCAACTTCCGCTACTCCACCGAAGTCACCCATGACGAGCTGCGCTCACGCACCGAGGCGATTCTGGATCAGCACGGCCTCGAGTACCACATTGATTGGACCCTGAACGGCGAGCCATTCCTGACCGCAGAAGGCGAGCTGGTGGATGCGGCGATTCGTGGCGTGGAAGCCGTGACCGGTGAGCGTCCGCAGCTCTCCACCAGCGGCGGCACCTCCGATGGCCGTTTCATTGCCACCCTAGGCGCCCAGGTGGTCGAACTCGGACCGCTCAATGACACCATCCACAAGGTGAACGAGCGCGTGCGGGCCAGCGATTTGGATGGGCTGAGCCGCATCTACGAAGCAACCCTGCAAGCGCTGCTGACCACCGATGAGGTAAGCGTATGATGGAGCGGTTTCCGGATATCGAAGTGTATCTGGCGCGGGTCACGCTGGATGACGTCAATGCTTGGCTGGCCGAGGTCCTGAGCGCACCACCCCTCAGCCCGGCAGGCAAGGGGAAATGGAAAACCCGCGGCCAACATCAGGGCGATAGCGTGCCGGTGCTGCTGGTGGACAACGCTGCCGATGGTTTTGCCAGTCTCTGGTTCGACAGCAGCCAGACGCCGTGGCACACCGACCAAGAGTGCGCCCAGCACGCCGCCGAAGCGCTGCAGGTGGAAGTCCGCTGCTCGCTGGGAGGCTGGCACCCCGGCGATGACCCTGACCGCTTTTGGCAAGTGCTGCCCGGCGGGCAGGAGAGCGCCATCGAATGGCCGGACTCAGGCCGCTAAACGCAAAAACCCCCGCACGTTGCGGGGGTTTTCTCTATCGGCACGCCGACACGCCCGTTAGCGCTGCGCCTATGCGGCAGCGCCTGAACGCTTACTCGATAATGCTGACGTCATCGGCCTGCAGACCGCGATCGTTTTTAATGACGTGATAGCGAACGATCTGACCTTCAGCCAGCATGCGCGGGCCACGGCCACGAATCGCACGGAAGTGAACGAACACGTCTTCCCCGTTATCGCGGGTAATGAAGCCGTACCCTTTATTGGTGTTGAACCACTTGACCTCTCCCTCTTCACGGCCATCGTTGGGGTCGATGATATCTTCCTCTTCATCATCTTCCGCCACCGGAGCAGGCGCTTGAGGCTGGCGCGGTGCTGGTTTTACTCGTGCCACATCCGCTTTCACCACCATCGGCGGTGCCAGAGCCGCTGCGGCTAACGTGCCCACAAACAACATGACAAAGCAGCCAAGGGCCACGGCGGCATACACACTAAACGCCGCTTCGGCCAACCACTGATCAGCCATCGGTGCATTGGTTAAATGAACGATCCCCGCCAACAAAAGCGGCGTGGGGGCGGCGAGTAAGATACTGATAAAGAAACAGCGAAAAACAACTTTTGGGTTCATAGATGATGAAAGCTCTCTTGTTGTATGGGTAACAGACGAAGGACAATACTCGAACTACCAGGCCCATTCCTAACAGTACCGAGCATACTACACAAGGTGACGATGTTATCATGACAAACGAATTATCGCCTGCCGAGCTCACTCAACGTCTTGAATCGATGGAGAGTCGGCTGGCTTATCAGGAACACTGGTTGGATACGCTCGACCAAGCGGTCGCCCAGCAAGAGCGCCGCTTGGAAAAACTCGAGCAACTTAGCGCCTTGATGCGCGAACGGCTACGGGAACAGCATCAGGCGCTCCAGGCGGGTGATACCCAAGGCAGTTTCCGCCCTGAAGATGACGTTCCGCCCCACTATTGAGCGCTAGACCACGCTTCACCCCTTTATCATCCCACTACACTGCCGGGGTCCACGCTCTCCAACCCAAAGGCCTCTGCGACCGCGCGGTACGTGATCTGACCGTTATGTACGTTCAAGCCGGGTAAAAAGTGCGCATCGTCGGCGAGGGCTCGTTGCCAACCTTTATCGGCGAGCGCCAGCACGAAAGGGAGAGTGGCATTGGTCAGCCCTAGCGTAGAGGTCCGCGCTACGGCGCCGGGCATGTTGGCCACGCAGTAGTGAACGATGCCATCCACGAGATACGTCGGCTCGGCGTGGGTGGTGGGCCGGCTAGTTTCGAAACAACCGCCCTGATCGATCGCCACGTCTACCAGTACGCTCCCCGGCTTCATGTCTGCCAGCATGGCGCGCGTGATCAGCTTGGGGGCTGCAGCCCCCGGAATGAGCACGGCCCCCACGATCATGTCCGACTCTCGTACCGCGTGATCCAGCGCGTCGGCCGTGGAGTAAACGGTTTTGATGCGCCCCTGATAGCGATCATCCAGCACTTCCAGCCGGGCAATGGATTTATCCAGAATCGTGACGTCCGCGCCCAGTCCCAGCGCCATGCGAGCAGCGTTCTCGCCCACCACGCCACCGCCGATCACTGTCACCTTGCCTGGCGACACACCGGGGACACCCGGCAGCAGTACGCCAGAACCGCCCTGCGCTTTCTCCAGGCTATGCGCCCCCGCCTGTACGGCCATTCGGCCAGCGACGGTGCTCATGGGGGCAAGCAGTGGCAGGCCGCCTTTGGCATCGGTAATGGTTTCGTAGGCAATACAAGTGGCACCACTTTCTATTAGCCCTTGGGTGAGGGACTTTTCAGCGGCCAAGTGCAAGTAGGTAAACAGCGTATGCTCCGGGGTGAGACGCGCGACTTCCTCTGGCTGCGGCTCTTTGACTTTCAAGATCAGCTCGGCGTGTTGCCACAGCGCCTCCACGCTTTTTTCGATGGTGGCGCCCGCGCTTTGATAAGCGCTATCGGGAAAGCCTGCGCCGTCGCCCGCGCCACTCTCCACGTAGACATGGTGGCCACGCCCGGTTAGCTCGCGCACCCCTGTCGGCGTAAGGGCGACACGGTACTCGTGATTTTTGATCTCTTTGGGAACGGCAATTTTCATGGCTGAATTCTCCACAGTTCGGATGAACGACACGTCGCTCACTGCATTACAGCACAGCCGGTGAGAACCACCACCCCTATGAATCAAAACGAAAAAAACGCCGGCTAAGGCGTTTTTTAACAGAAAGATCTAGTGCGTGAGCGCGGCACACGAAAAAATCGACGCTCCTCAGCGCCGCCTCATCGCTCCTCGATCACCGCACTGCCATAGATACGCTGATACTCGTCGGGCAAACGCTTCGGGCGGCCGCTGGAGAGGGCCACGCACGCAAATCGGGTGCGGGCGTTGAGCAGCGTTTTGCCATCCTCCACACGCTTCAACTGAAAGCGACGGGTTAGGCTAAACCGGCCGTCGCAGGCGACGATCCAAGTCGCAAGCTGCAGCGCATCGCCGGAAAAGGCGGGTGCGAGATAGTCCAGCTCATGGCGGTGTACCACCATTGCCCTGTCCAGCGTTCGGTAGCGCTCAAGAGAGAGCCCCAGTGCCTCGGAGTGCGCCCAGCTAATTTGCTCAACCCAGCGCAAGTACTCGCTGTTATTGACGTGCTGATAGGCATCGATCGCCTCGGGCAGCACCTTCAGGTCGATCACAAACGGGTCTGGCAATGCCCACTCCATGTGGCTCTCTCCTTGTTCTACCTCATATTGACGGTTAGCGGGGGGTCAATCGCGGAATACGCGAACGCCCAGCGCCTTCAAATAGGCCGTTTCCGGAATGGCCGGATGTACCGGATGATCCGGCCCTTGGTGGCCCTGGAAGATGACCTGGCCGTGACGATCCTGGTGGCGCACCGCGCCACGGACTACGTCGACCAAGCGCTCGGACGCCAAGTGCATGGAACACGACGCCGACAGCAGCAGGCCGTCGCGGCCCAGCAAACGCATCGCCTCACGATTGAGACGCGAGTAGGCGCGCTCACCGTTGGGAATGTCCTTGCGCTTTTTGATGAACGCAGGCGGATCGAGAATCACCACGTCGAACTGCTCGCCATCCGCCTTCAATGCCGCCAGGGCTTCAAAGGCGTCGCCTTCGCCAATCGCCACCTGCTCTTGAACACCGTTGAGTTCGGCGTTGCGCGCCACCTGCTCCAACGCCGCACCGGATGCGTCCACGCAGAGCACTTCTGAGGCACCGCTGGCCGCTGCCTGAACGCCCCAGCCACCCACGTAGCTGAAGACATCCAGTACGCGCTTACCCGCCACTTGGCTGTTGAGCCAAGCGCGGTTGACGCGATGATCGTAGAACCAGCCGGTTTTCTGGCCGTTCAGCACCGGCACGGCAAAGGTGACGCCATTTTCGACCAGCAGCACTTCATCGGGCAGCGTGCCTTTGACCACTTCCACGTGGGCTTCCAGACCCTCCTGACGGCGGCCACCGGTGTCGTTACGGAAGACGATGGCGCTCGGCTTGACGACTTTCTCCAGCGCATCGACGATCTCCTCTGCCAGTGCCTGCATACCGGCGGTGTTGAGCTGCACCACCAGCACATCGCCAAACCGGTCGATCACCAAGCCCGGCAGCAGATCGCCTTCACCGTGAATCAGACGATAGAACGGCTGATCGAACACGCGCTGACGCAGCGCGAGCGCTTGATTGAAACGATGCACGAACAGCGAGCGGTCCAGGCGCATTTCAGGATCGCGGGACATGACGCGCCCACAGATCAACGAGTGGGGATTCACGTAAGCCACGCCCAGCGTTTTTCCGTTGGACGCCTCCACGAGCGCAGGCTCACCCGCCGCAAAGTTTTTCAGCGGCGTCTCTTTGATATCGACTTCGTTGGAGTAGATCCACAGATGGCCAGCCTTCAAGCGGCGATCGGCGTTCTTGTTCAGGCGCAGGCGTTGAGTCACAACAATCTCCAAAAGAGCAGGCGAGCAACGTCGACGCGCTGCCCGCATAAGCAAAACAGGTCGCCGCCCAAGGCGGCGATTAGCGCTGGCAGCCGGGGCAAAACACGCTGGCCCGCTGGCCCAGAGTGATCCGCCTCAGCTCGCTGCCACAGCGCAGGCAGGGCTGCCCGTGGCGACCGTAAACGTTCAGCCGCTGGGCGAAATAACCGGGCTCTCCTTGGCCGCTGACGAAATCGCGCAGCGTGGTGCCGCCCTGGGTAATGGCTGCCGCCAAGACTTCTTTGACGGCGGCCGCCAGCGCATCGTAGCGCGCCCGGGAGATACGCCCCGCCGCACGGCGCGGGTCGATACCAGCCATGAACAGCGCTTCAGCGGCATAGATATTGCCCGCACCCACGACCACACGGTTATCCATCAAAAAGGGTTTGACTGCCACGCGCTTGTCACGGGACAGGCGGTAGAGCCACTGGCCATCGAAGGCCTCGCTCAGCGGCTCGGGGCCAAGATGCGCAAGGCGGGTATCGCGACTGCCGTCGCCCTGCTGCCAGTCGACGAAACCAAACCGCCGCGGGTCATGGTAGCGCAGCACATAGCCGCTGGCCGTCACAAGATCCACATGATCGTGTTTTTTAGGCACGTCGCCCAGGCGCGCAATACGCAGGCTTCCCGACATGCCCAAGTGCCACAGCAGCGTGGCATGGCCATCGGGCATAGCTAGCGGCATCTGCAAATACTTGGCGCGGCGCGCCAGCTCGCCGACGCGCGCGCCGATCAGGCGATCGGCCAGATCGTCAGGCACCGGCACGCGCAAGCGCGGCTGGCGCACTCGCACTTCGGTAATCTCTTGCCCTTCGAGATAGGGGGCAATGCCACGTCGTGTGGTTTCTACTTCAGGCAGTTCGGGCATGATGAAAGCCTATGATGACAGCGCCGTGACAGCCAGGACCAGCCAGGGCACTAACGACAGACATGCAAAAACCCGGCTTTAGGCCGGGTTTTTCAACAGGCGCTCGCCTGCGGTGAAAGCCGATCATCGTAACCGCGATTACTTGATCTTGGCTTCCTTGTAGATGACGTGCTTACGGACCACCGGGTCGTATTTCTTGAATTCGAACTTATCCGGGGTGTTCCGCTTGTTCTTATCAGTGGTGTAGAAGTGGCCAGTACCGGCACTAGACACCAGCTTGATCTTATCGCGCATGGTTTAACTCTCCCAAAAGTGCTTAGCAGAAGCTAGCTTAGATAGCGTCGCCGCGTTTGCGGATGTCGGCCAGAACCGTCTCGATACCTTTCTTGTCGATGATGCGCATGCCTTTGGAGGAAACGCGCAGCTTGACGAAGCGGTTTTCGGATTCAACCCAAAAACGATGGGTGTGCAGGTTCGGCAAGAAACGACGACGTGTCTTACGCTGGGAGTGAGAAACGTTATTACCAGTTACCGGACGCTTGCCGGTAACCTGACATACTTTGGACATGAGAGCCTCCAACCGCTTGGCGAGTTGTTCAAAACTGTCGGGCAAACCGGAGCAGGGAGGGAGTCGACGCAGTTAACCGCCTAGCTGTACCCAAATCCGTTATTCAACCCAAGTTCAAAGGTGGCACTTTATACCAGAGCACCTAGCTACCAGCAAGCGAAACCGCCCAAAAAGGCCAAAAAAGCGCGTTTTTGGACAATTTACTTAGAAAAGAGGCATTGGCCTTACGACCCGCCGCACGTTTTCTCCTGCTGATATGACGGCTATAGCCAGCCACGCTCGGCAAACGACACCACGTCTCCGTCTCCCACCACAAAATGATCGAGAACCCGCACGTCAAAGAGTGCAAGGGCATCTTTCAAGCGTTCGGTGATACGTCGATCGGCATCGCTGGGCTCAGCCACACCCGAGGGGTGATTGTGGGCCAGGATGACAGCGCCAGCGTGTAGTTCCAGCGCACGCTTGGCAACTTCGCGGGGATAAACGGATGCGCTGTCTAGGGTACCGCGAAACAGGGATTCATAGCGAATAATTCGGTGCTGCGTATCCAAAAAAAGTACCGCGAACTCTTCATGCCCCAAATGACGCAGCTGAGAGCTCAGGTAGTGACGCACTAAGGCAGGTGAGGTTAACGCATTGCCACGCGCCAGTTGGCTGGCTAAATGCCGCCTTGAAAGCTCAAGTGTGGCCTGTAGTTGCGCAAATTTAGCGCTCCCCAGCCCACGAGCGGCACAGAACTGGGTTTGGTCGGCTTCCAGCAACTGCCTTAATCCCCCGAAACTGGTAAGCAGGTCCCGCGCCAAATCCACCGCAGAGCGCCCCTGCACCCCTACGCGAAGAAAAATAGCCAGAAGCTCCGCATCCGAGAGCGCCTGAGCGCCCATATTGAGCAGTTTTTCCCGTGGCCGCTCGCCCTCAGGCCAGTGATTAATTCCCATTCGACGCCTCCCTGCCTCTACACTTGATGAGCGATGCCTACCGCACACCTCACTTTACCTAGCTTTATTAGCGCTCGCCTGAGCATGCCAAAATAATCGGTCAAATGGTATGGTAAGCCCCTTGTTGATCGTCACACTGGACTGCCCACCATGGCCTCACTTTCGCACTCCCCTTTGTCGTCACTTGCGGGTAAGCGCCTGCTGCTCGGCGTTAGCGCGGGCATCGCGGCGTACAAAAGCGCGCTGATCGTACGGCTGCTCAAGCAGGCGGGCTGCGAAGTGCGCGTGGTCATGACCGAGGGGGCCCAAGCCTTCATCACGCCCCTCACGCTTCAGGCGCTCTCGGGCGAGCCCGTGCGGACCTCGCTCCTCGATCCTGACGCGGAAGCCGGCATGGGACACATCGAGCTCGCCCGCTGGGCGGATGCCATCGTCATCGCCCCGGCCACGGCCGACCTGATCGCGCGGCTGGTGCACGGCATGGCGGATGACCTGCTCACTACGCTCTGCTTGGCCTCCGAGGCGCCACGACTCATCGCGCCAGCGATGAATCAAGCCATGTGGCGCCACCCCGCCACTCAGCGCAACGTCGCCCAGCTGGCCAGCGACGGCTGGCAGCTCATTGGCCCCGCCGCAGGCGACCAAGCTTGCGGTGACGTCGGCCCAGGGCGAATGAGCGAGCCTGAGGAGATCACTGAAGCGCTTCGCCGCCATTTTGCTCCACCGTCCATTGCCTCCCAAGATGCTCCGCACGTGGTGATTACTGCTGGCCCTACCCGGGAAGCATTAGACCCCGTCCGCTACCTGTCGAATCACAGCTCAGGCAAGATGGGCTATGCCCTGGCAGCCGAAGCCGCCGCGCAAGGGGCACGGGTTACGCTGATCAGCGGCCCGGTCAATCTGCCCACCCCTCAGGGGGTCGAGCGGATCAGCGTCGATACGGCCCTGCAGATGCACGAGGCAGCGCTGCGTCTCGCCCCAACGGCAGCACTGTTCATTGGTTGCGCAGCGGTGGCCGATTACCGCGCCGCCCATGCGGCCGAGCACAAGCTGAAAAAAACCGACGACCAGGACACCCTGACGCTCACGCTGGTGAAAAACCCCGACATCATTGCCGACGTGGCGGCACTGCCAGACGGCCAGCGCCCGTTCGTCGTGGGCTTTGCCGCCGAGACCCAGGACGTGGATCGCTACGCCCAGGACAAGCTCACCCGCAAAGGGCTCGACATGATCGTCGCCAACGACGTTTCCCAGCAGGGCCTGGGCTTTGGCAGCGACGACAACGCAGCGCTCCTGCTATGGCGAACGCCCCATGGAAGCGAGCAATGGGCGGCGGCGCCGCAACTCAAAACCCAGTTGGCCGCGCTGATCGTTCAACGCGCTTTCACACAACTCTCCTTGACCACCTCTGGAGCCTGACCATGAGTAGCCCCCGCCCGCGCCTACAGTGCCACGTTTTGGACGAGCGTCTGCATGACTATCTGCCCACCTACGCCACGGCAGGCTCTGCAGGCATGGATTTACGGGCGTTGCTGGATGAGCCGCTGACGCTCGCCCCTGGCAAGTGTCAGCTCGTGCGCACCGGGCTGGCCATCTATATCGAAGACCCAGGCTTAGCGGGCATGATTTTGCCGCGCTCTGGCCTTGGCCATAAACACGGCATCGTACTGGGCAATCTGGTAGGTTTGATCGACTCCGACTACCAGGGCGAGCTGATGATCTCGGTCTGGAACCGCGGTCAGGCCAGCTTCACGATCACCCCCTTCGAACGGCTCGCCCAATACGTTCTGGTGCCCGTGGTGCAAGCTGATCTCGACCTCGTCGATCGCTTCACCGACTCGTCCCGCGGCAGCGGCGGTTTTGGCAGCACCGGGCGTCAATAACGCGCCGACTCACTCCCCTATCAGCGTTTTCAAGGATCGATGATGACCGTACCCGCTTCGATATTTCGCGCCTACGACATTCGCGGCGTAGTAGATGACACACTTGACGACGCCACCACCGAGCTGATTGGCCGCGCCGTCGGCTCCGAAGCGGCCGCTCGTGGCGAACAGACGGTGATCGTGGCCCGGGATGGCCGCACGTCTGGGCCGCGCCTGCAGGCGGCGCTCATTCGCGGCCTACAGGCCGCAGGGCGGGACGTGATCGACATCGGCATGGTGCCCACACCGGTCCTCTACTTTGCCACGCATACGCTGGCAGAGAGCCGCTCAGGCGTGATGCTCACCGGTAGCCACAACCCGCCGGACTACAATGGCTTTAAAATCGTCCTGGCGGGGGACACCTTATCGGGCGACGCGATTACTGCGCTCTTTGAGCGCATTCAGGCAGGTAATTTCACTCAAGGCAACGGTAGCGTTCGCCACCACGATTTGCGCGCCACCTACCTGGAGCGCATCTTGAGCGATGTGACGCTGGCACGCCCGCTCAGCGCCGTGGTGGATTGCGGCAACGGTGTGGCAGGCGAATTAGGCCCCCAGCTCGTCGAACGTTTGGGCGTCGCCACCACGCCGCTGTTCGCCGAGATCGATGGGCGCTTCCCCAACCATCACCCCGACCCCGGTAAGCCTGAAAATCTGCAGGACCTGATTCGCCATGTTCAACAGACCGGTGCCGACATCGGCCTGGCCTTCGATGGCGACGGTGACCGTCTAGGCGTCGTCACGCCCCGAGGGCGCATGATTTATCCCGACCACCTGATGATGCTGTTTGCCACCGATATGCTGTCGCGCAACCCGGGCGCCAAAGTCGTCTTCGATATCAAGTGCACCGGCAACCTAGCGAAGGTGATTAGCGAGGCAGGCGGTGATCCCGAGATGTGGCGCACCGGCCACTCGCTCATCAAAGCGCGGATGAAAGAGACCGGCGCGCTGCTGGGCGGTGAAATGAGCGGTCATCTCTTTTTCAAAGAGCGCTGGTACGGTTTCGATGATGGCCTCTACTCGGCCGCTCGACTGCTGGAGATCCTTTCCCAGTTCCAAGGCGATGCGGACGCTTTTTTCGACCAGTTCCCCCAGGATGTCAGCACGCCAGAGATCAATATCAGCGTTGCCGATGAAGAAAAATTTGCCATTATCGAGACGCTTGCCAGAGAGGGCGACTTCGGCGAAGGTATCAAAACCACGCTGGATGGCATTCGCGTTGATTACCCAGACGGCTGGGGATTATGCCGCGCCTCAAACACGACGCCTGCACTGGTTCTGCGTTTCGAGGGAAAGGACAGCGAAGCACTTGCTCGCATCCGTGAACGCTTTGCAAACGCGCTGCACGGTGTCGCACCTACACTGACCATACCGGCCACCACAACGGCATGATCGCGCCTTTAGAACGCGCGACGTGTTAAACAGGCTGTGATTGCCAGCCGCGCACAGCGACGCAACCGACATTAAAAAAGAGCCAAGGGACATCGTCATGAGTTCAGCTAGCCGCGACCCTCAGGTCGTTGTGGAGGTGCTGTCAGAAGCACTTCCCTATATTCAGCAATTTTCCGGTAAAACCGTCGTCGTCAAATACGGCGGCAACGCCATGACCGAAGACACGCTGATCGACTCGTTTGCTCGTAACATCGTGCTGATGAAAGAGGTTGGCATCAACCCGGTAGTGGTGCACGGCGGCGGCCCGCAAATTGGCAGCCTGCTGGAGAAGCTCAATATCGAATCCCGCTTCGTCAACGGCATGCGGGTCACCGACTCCCAAACCATGGACGTGGTCGAGATGGTACTGGGCGGCTTGGTCAACAAGAGCATCGTCAACCTGATCAACCAAAGCGGCGGCAAAGCGATTGGTTTGACCGGAAAAGATGGCGCTCAAATTCGCGCTCGCCAGCTCAAGGTAGAGCACCAAAGCCCGGAGATGACCGCGCCGGAGATCATCGATATTGGCCACGTGGGCGAAGTGGAGTCGATCTCCACCGACCTCATCGAGATGCTGGCCGCTCGCGACTTCATCCCGGTCATCGCGCCTATCGGGGTTGATGACGAAGGGAACAGCTACAACATCAACGCCGACCTGGTGGCAGGAAAGCTGGCCGAAGCGCTGAACGCCGAAAAGCTGATGCTGCTCACCAATGTGGCAGGCTTGATGAACAGCGAAGGCAAGGTCCTGACCGGGCTCACGACCGCTCAGGTGGACGGTCTGATTGCCGACGGCACCATCTACGGCGGGATGCTCCCCAAGATCCGCTGCGCGCTGGACGCGGTGAAAGGCGGCGTGAACAGCGCCCACATCATCGATGGGCGTGTGCCCCACGCCGTACTGCTGGAAATTTTCACCAACGCCGGGGTAGGCACCCTGATCACTGACGCAGGCTAATCGCGACGGAGGGCAAGAGTCATGAGTGACGATCGCAAACCTCGCCGCCGCGAGCAGATACTGCAGGCGCTGGCCATCATGCTGGAAGAGGATAGCGGTAAACGCATCACCACGGCTGCCCTGGCGCGCCAAGTGGGCGTTTCCGAAGCGGCGCTGTATCGCCATTTTCCCAGCAAGGCGCGCATGTTCGAGGGCTTGATCGACTTTATCGAAGAGAGCATTTTCGCCCGAATCACCCGCATTCTCGATGATATTCCCGACGCAACCACCCGCTGCGGAACGATTCTCTCGCTCCTGCTTGGGTTTGCCGAGAAGAACCCAGGGCTTGCCAGGGTACTGGGAGGCGATGTGCTCACCGGAGAGACCGCTCGACTGCGCCAGCGGGTACACCAGCTCTTCGAGCGCCTAGAGACCCAGCTCAAGCAGGTGCTCCGTGAAGCCGAGCTGCGCGAAGGGCTGCGCACCAGCATTTCCGCCTCGGCCGCCGCCAATTTGTTGATCGCTCAGGCCGAGGGGCGTATTTCGCAATACGTACGCAGCGACTTCAAGCGGCTACCTACCGAGTATTGGGACGACCAGTGGACGCTGATCTCGGGCCAGCTGTTACGGGCCACGGCCCAACCTGCATGACGTGACAGACGAACGAGGCAAACGAAAACGCCCCGGCGGTGCGAACCGTCGGGGCGTTTTTTATCGTGACGACTCAGCGTTACGCTGCGATCACCGCGTCGCCCATTTTCTGGCGAAGCTTCTTCATGGCGTTCTTTTCGAGCTGGCGAATACGCTCGGCGCTAACGCCGTACACATCGGCCAAATCGTGCAGCGTGGCTTTATCGTCGGTGAGCCAGCGGCGCTGCAGAATATCCCGCGAGCGCTCATCCAGCCCTTTGAGCGCCAATTGAAGACGGCGCGTGGAGTCCTCTTCGAAGTCACTATCTTCGAGCTGCGTTGCCGGGTCGGCGGAGGCATCGTCGAGGAAGTACGCTGGCGCTTGGTACGTGCTCTCTTCGTCGTCGCTGGGCGACGCATCGTACCCGGCATCGAATGCCGAGAGGCGGCCTTCCATATCGCGCACGACTTCCGGCTTCACGTCGAGGTCTTTGGCAATCGCATCGACCTCGTCGTTGTTCAGCCATGCCAAACGCTTTTTCGCGCTGCGCAGGTTGAAGAACAGCTTACGCTGCGCCTTGGTGGTGGCGATTTTGACGATACGCCAGTTACGCAGCACGAACTCATGAATCTCGGCTTTGATCCAATGCACGGCGAACGACACCAAGCGCACCCCTTGATTCGGGTCGAAGCGCTTCACGGCTTTCATCAAGCCTACGTTGCCTTCTTGGATCAAGTCCGCTTGCGGCAGGCCGTAGCCTGAGTAGCTGCGGGCAATGTGCACCACAAACCGCAGGTGCGACAGCACCAACCGGCGCGCTGCCTCCAGATCGCCCTCATCGTAGAGGCGGAACGCTAGCTCGCGCTCTTCCTCGACGCTCAGCACAGCGATGCCATTCACCGCTTGAATATAGCCTCCCAGGTCGTTACCTGGCGAAAGCTGTCCCACCGGTAGAAGACTAGTGCTCATGTGCAGGTGGTCTCCCTTAAAACCTATCGTGGTTGACGTGCTGGCGTGACGTGAATACGTGCTGCCAAACGTCTTGCATTAACGCTTAAGACCTTAGTCGAAGCCTAAGGTTCAAATGACCGATGCCAACACTGCATCGACCAACGGGGGTAGATATTCCCCGTGGTTGCCCGCATGACACAGGGTATCGAGTCTAGACGCTGCATGTAACTCTATGATGACAGCGGTGCAGGCGTCGGCTCAGCGCGGGCGAATACTGGACAGATGACGCGTGACGGCAAGCCAAGCGCCCAGCCAGCCAAGTAGTGTACTGCAAGATAGCAGAATTGTAGAGCCTGTCACGTCCAACTGCGGCAAGCTGAAGCTGGCACCGTAGCTGGCCGCCAGCGCGGCCACTGGCAACGATAGCCAGTGGTTGCCCAAGGCCAACAGCCCCAGCGCCAGGAGCCCTCCCCCCGCGCCATACCAGGCACCGCTGTACAAGAAGGGTCGACGCACGAAGGCGTGTGTCGCGCCGATCAGCATCACCACTTCGATTTCTCGACGCCGACTCTCCACCGCCAAGCGGATGGTATTGCCAACGACCAGCAGCACACCGAAACCGAACAGCACGCCCAGCGCCAGCGCAACGCGGCGGCCGAGTGCCGCCAAATGGCGCAGCCGCTCGACCCAGGCTAAATCCACGCGGACTTCGTCGATGCCAGCTAACCCCTCCAATCGCTCGGCCAGTTCGGCCATCGCAGCGGGCTCTACATCTTGGGGGGAAATGACGATGCTCGCGGGGAGCGGATTGTCCTCGAGCCCTGCTAGGGTATCGTCGATACCCAGCGACTGCTGAAAATCCGCCATGCCTTGCTCAGGGCTAATCATGCGCGTCTTGGCCACGCCGTCATCAGCGCTCACCGCCTCTTCGATTCGGGACGCTTGCGCTGCGTCGACGCCCATCTCGAGGTACACGGTGAGCGATGCGCTTTCATCCAGCTCGGCGTCCAGCAGCTTGGCGCTGTCCAGCGTCAGCCACAGGGCTGCGGGAAGCACCAGGGCGATGGCAATCGCCAGCATGGTCAGCAAGTTGCCCAGCGGGTAGCGCACCAGTCGAAAAAGGCTATCCAGCGCCATGGCGCGATGGTGACGGCCCCACGCTCGCAGGCGACTGCTAACGCGCGTTTGCTGAGAGCGAGCGCCGCTGCGGGGCGTTTTCTCGGGTGTAGGCGTAGCGGGCTTCACGGGCGCGCGGGCGGCGCGCGGACGCGGAGCAGCGCCGCTTTGGCGAGGGGTGGTCGAGCGCTTCATACGGCCCCCTCATCGGCGACGAGACGCCCATCACGCAGGCGCAGAATTCGATGACGTAGGCGCGCGATCAGCGCCAAGTCGTGACTCGCAATCATCACCGTGGTGCCGATACGGTTAAAGTCTTCGAATAGCGCCATGATATCGGCAGAGAGCTGGGGGTCGAGGTTTCCGGTGGGTTCGTCGGCCAGCAGCAGTGCGGGTTTGTTAACCACGGCGCGGGCGATGCCCACGCGCTGCTGCTCACCGCCCGACAGCTCGATGGGCAAGGCTTTTTCACGGTGTAACAGGCCAACCTTGTCCAGCGCGGCGCGCACGCGCCGGGCCGCTTCGCGGGGTTCCACCCCCTGAATGTCCAGCGGCAGCGAGACGTTGTGAAACACGCTACGATCGAACAGCAGCTGATGATCCTGAAACACCACGCCAATCTGACGGCGGTAGAACGGCACTTGGCTGGCGTGGAGCTGGGCGATGTCGTGCCCGGCCACGACGACGCGTCCCCGGCTGGGTTTTTCCAGCCGCATGATCAAGCGCAGCAGCGAACTTTTTCCCGCTCCCGAGTGGCCGGTGAGAAACACCATTTCACCTCTCGCGACGCGAAAGTTCAGGTGTGCCAGCGCCTCGAAGCGCCCTCCGTAGCGCTTCCCCACGTGCTCAAAGGCAATCATGCGCGGCCATCGTCTCCCTGGCGGTCAAATAGCGCGTTGACGAAATCGTTAGCGTTGAAGGGGCGCAGGTCGTCCAGACCTTCGCCTACCCCAATGAAGCGGATCGGCGTCTCGAGCTGCTTTGCCAGCGCGAAGATGATGCCGCCTTTGGCGGTGCCATCCAGCTTGGTCAGGGTAATCCCGCTAATCGGCACCGCTTCGTTGAAGGTCGTGGCCTGGGAAATGGCGTTCTGCCCCGTGCCCGCATCCAGTACCAGCATGACCTCGTGGGGCGCTGTGTCATCGAGCTTCTGCATTACTCGATGGACTTTTTTCAACTCTTCCATCAGGTGGCTCTTGTTGTGCAGCCGCCCGGCGGTATCGGCGATCAGCACGTCCACGCCGCGAGACTTGGCGGCCGCCACCGCGTCGTATATCACCGAAGCGCTGTCGGCACCGGTATGCTGAGCAATGACCGGCACACTATTCCGCTCGCCCCACACCTTCAACTGCTCGACCGCCGCGGCACGGAAAGTATCCCCGGCCGCCAGCATGACGCTCTTACCTTCGCGCTGAAAGCGCTGGGTGAGCTTACCGATGGTGGTGGTCTTACCAACGCCATTGACCCCGACCACCAAAATCACGAAGGGGCCATCACTCTCTTTCTCGAAGCTGAGCGGAGCCGACACGGGGGCCAGCAGCGCGGCTAACTCTTCCTGCAAGCCACGGTAGAGCGCCTCGGGGTTGTTCAGCTCTTTGCGGGACACCCGCGCTTCCAAGCGCTCGATGATCTCGCTCGTCGCTTCGATACCCACATCGGCCATGAGCAGCTGAGTTTCCAGATCTTCCAGCAGCTCGTCATCGATATGCTTTTTGCCGAGGAACAGATCGGCCAGGCCGTCGGTCAGGTTGGCGCGAGTTTTCCCTAGACCAGACTTGATGCGCGCAAACCAGCCTTTCTTTTCGCCCTTTTCCGCCACTGGCTTCTCTTGAAGGGCTGGCTTCGCGGCGGGCTCTGGCTCTGGCTCTGGCTCTGGCTCTGGCTCTGGCTCTGGCTCTGGCTCTGGCTCTGGCTCTGGCTCTGGCACAGTATCCATCATCGGCGCCGGGGCCACGTCCTCATCGACCCCGGTGGGCTGCACGTCCTCTTTGTTCACCGGCTCGGGCGACTGCTCCTGAGCGAGCGCGTAGGCGTCCTCGCGCGCTGCCGGCTTGAGGGATTCTTCTTCCTGCGGCTCGGCCGGCGATGTCGCCGGGGCTGAAACCTCCGCCTCAGGCGCCGTATCGGGCGCGCCTTCGGGCTCTTCCGGCAGCGCTGGCTGCTCCTGGGCGTCTTGAGGCTCCTGCTGGGAGTCGTGCTTTTTCTTACGTTTGAAAAAACCGAACATAGGTGTCATCCGACTAAATAGGTGATCATTGGGATTATCCTACCACCGCAGACCAAGACTTTGGATAAGTAGCCCGCTACAATCGCGATATGAAACGACAACGCCCTTCTCGCGCTTCCTCGCGCCCATCGACATCCTCTCGCGGCCAAGCCAAACCGCCGGGGAAGCTGCGCATCATCGGCGGTGATTTTCGCCGCCGTCAGCTACCCGTACTCGACCGCCCGGGCCTGCGTCCCACGCCGGACCGCGTACGCGAAACGCTGTTCAATTGGCTAGGCCAGGCCCTCTACGGCAAGCAGGTGCTGGACCTGTTTGCAGGCACCGGCGCGCTAGGCATCGAATCGCTCTCACGGGGGGCCGCCGAGGTCACGTTCGTCGAGCGTGACGCCCAGGTGGCGTCGCATATTCGTGAGAATCTCACCACCTTGAAAGCCGCGCAGGGCAAGGTCATCACCGCCGATGCCCTAGCGTTCGTCGCGTCGCCAGGACAGCCGATGGACGTGGTGTTTCTCGACCCGCCCTTCCACCAGGGATGGGCCGCGTCTTGCTGCAGCGCATTAGAAGCACACGGATGGTTAGCCAAGGAGGCGATGATCTACTTGGAAACCGAACAGAGCCTGACGCCAACGGTACCGGCCAACTGGCAGCTCCATCGTGAAACCCAGGCAGGTGAAAGCATGGCCAGGCTCTATCGACGGTTACCCGCGTAAAGCGCTTGCCGCCAAGTAACAGCGGCGTTACGCTCGCCCCATTACGTCAAACATCGCGATCCATTTTATGGCAAGACGACAGGCAGCCGCCTGTCGTTCGTTACTGGAGGTAGGCATGAGCCTTGAGTTGTTCAATCAGTTGGAGCAGAAAGTCACCGACACCGTCGAGGCGTTGGAGATGATGAAGCTGGAAAACGAAGAGTTGCGCAACGAAAATGCGCAGCTAAAACAAGAGCGCGAAGAGTGGGAGCGCCGTTTGCAGGGTGTGCTCAGCAAGTTCGACGGTATGGACGACAGCAGCGCGTCCTAAGCCAGCGTTCGAGACATCAGTAGCGCATCTTCCCGCCCGGTCGCGCCGTTGGCGGCCGGGTAGTAGCCCTTCCGACGACCATCCTCCTGAAAACCTACCTGCCGATAGAGCGCAATGGCTCGCTGGTTTCCGGCGCGCACTTCCAGCAGTAATCGCTCGGCTTGCCAGCCCGTTGCCATGGCAATGACCTCATCCAACAAGCGTCGCCCTATACCTTGCCCCTGGCAATCAGGCCGCACGCCAATGGCCTGTAATTCGGCATCGAACGGTAGTTTCGCGACCAGGGCGTAGCCTGCGAGCGCGTCGCCCTGCCAATCTCCCAAGACCCACGCTTGCTCATCGGCCAGCGCCTCCTCTAGCTGCTGGCCACTGGCGCCGCTTTGCGCGAGGGCTTCGAGCGCGAGCAAAAGCGCTCGGTCGACCGCGCTCAGCCGACGAATCACACCTTGCCCCACTGCTTGCCTAATGCCACCAAATGGGGCCATAGCGCGCGCTTGGCGCTAGCGTTCTGGATGAGCGCTGCCAGCGAGGGGCCTTGCCAAACCGGTAGCGCGAGCGTTTGGCTCTGCCCTTCATCAAGTGCGATGACGCGCGCCAAGTCGGGCGAGGCCGTCTCTGCGCCCCACCAAAGCACTTGCTCTAGTTGCCAGCCTTGCCGACTTGCTGCCCCGGCAATGAACGCCGCCACGCCCTCTTGGGCTTCTTCGAGGGGCTCTTCCGGCTCGAAAGCGGTGGCCATGGGTGGCCAGGTGAAGTGAGTCACCGTCGGCAGCTCACCGCGCCAGATGCCCGCAGCACGCAGTATATTGGCCAGCAGCTGTTGTTCCACCACCGATAGCGTGCCTTCACAGAGACTCAACCACCGCCCGCCAAGACAGACGCAGGAAAGACTGAAGTTCAGCGGTTTGGCGCGCTCGCGAGGCGGGGCCGCCGGCTCAGGCGCAGGGGCGGCTTCCGGTTGAGGCGCCGGCACGGCTTGCCCTAACAGCGCTTTGACGGCTGAAGGTGACGTCACCGACGGCGCGTTTGGCTCGGCATCGGCTTGACGCGGCGGGCGAGGCGCAGGGGCGTCGTCCAGCAACGCCTGCAGGCGCTCGCGCGGGGCCGCTTTGGCCGGTGCGTCATCCCACTCACAGGCGCCGGTTGGCAGGGCGTTGGGCAACTGATAACGGGACGCCCAGGACGTAATGCCCATGGCATCCAGATAGTGCCGACGAGTGACTTCTGGGGTCACTGGCCGCCGCCACGACAGTTGGGAGAGTTGGGACGCTCGCTGCCGCGCGCCTGCCACTCACGGGGCGTATAGAGATGTAACGCCAGCGCGTGGACCGGGCCCGAGAGCTCGTCGGCCAACAGGGCGTATATTTGCTGATGACGCTTCACCGGCATCATGCCGTCAAAGCTATCGCTTACCAGGGTGACTTTGAAGTGCGTTTCCGAGTTGGCCGGCACGTTATGCATGTGGCTCTCGTTCTCGACTCGGAGCACGTCTGGGGTTAGCGACGCCAACTTTTGCTCAATTTGTGTCTGTATCGCCATGGGACTCTCCTTCCGTCAGCAACGCCTCTATTGTACGCCCTTACTTCCCAACAGACGATGCCCGCCGCTCGATGAGCGCCCGCTGGGCCAGCGACACCCGAGACAGGCTCGCCAGTAGCGCCAACAGCGTCGTTCCTGCCCCCAGCCATAGCGTGACCTGTATCGGCGCACCCAGCGCCAGCGCCGCCCCTACGAGCGCCACCCCGAAAGATTGCCCCACCGTACGGGTCGTACTCATCACACCGGAGACGTTGGCGCTGCGCTCTGGCGGCAGGCTGCCCATCATTTCGCGGTTATTCGGCGGCTGAAAAAGCCCAAAGCCGATCCCGCAGAGTGCCGTCCGCCACAGGCTACCCACCACTCCCGTGCTCTCGTCCACCAGCGCCAGCGCCACCAGCCCGACGATTAGCAGAACCAGTCCCGTACTCGACAGCAGGCTGGGGTTAACGCGATCCGCCAAGCGCCCTGCGACGGGCCCCACCAGCATGATCGCCAGCGGCCATGGCGTGAACAGCCACGCCGTCTCCAGAGGCGAAAACCCCATCTGTTCTTGGTAGAAAAACGACAGCGCCACAAAGGTGAGTCCCTGGCCGATAAACGCTAGCCCCGACGCGGACACCGCCAGCGTGAAACGCTTTTCGGCAAACACGCTTAGCGGCAGTAACGGGTAAGGCGCCCGCCGCTGGCGACGCACAAATAGCGCGCAGCCCACTACCGCCAGCAACCCCCATCCGCCGCTTTGCCACACCGGTGCGGCGTGGCCCACGGCATCCATGGCGATAAAAAAGCTCGCCAGCATCAGCATCGAGTAAAGCGCCCCCAGCGTATCGAAGCCACCTTGGCGCGGGGTCTCTCTCGGCAGCGCTCGGCGGGCCAGCCAGAGCGAGCAGAGCCCTAGCGGCACGTTGAGCGCGAACAGCCACGGCCAGTCCGCGAACGAGAGAATGACGCCACTGAGGGTAGGGCCTGCGGCATAACCGCCCGCCACGACCAGCGCACTGAGCCCCAGCGCGCTGCCGAGCAGACGGGACGGAAAAATGGCGCGGTAGAGCGACGGCCCAATGGAGAGCGTGGCCGCTGCGCCCAAGCCTTGCAGCGCACGAAACACGAGTAGCGTTTCGAGGTTACGCGACAGCGCGGCACCGAGTGCCGCCATTACGAAGGTGGCCAAACCCAACAGGTAGAGCCGTCGTCGGGTTATCAGCTCGCTGACACCGGCAAACACCAATAAAAAGGCCGCGCAAACGACCTGAAACAGGTTAGTGATCCACACCGCCCGGGATGCCGACACGCCTAAATCAGCGGCGATGGTGGGCAAGGCCAAATTGATCATGGTGGTATCGACCACCGCCATTAGCGTGCCGGTCACGAGCGCCAGCACGGCCAATAGGCGCTCGGGCCCAGGCAGGCCGTCGTCGCCGGGGCGAGTTTCAAACAGTCGCATGGTGATGAGTTCCTGAACAACACCCTCTGAAACGGCAAAACCGGCCGAAGCCGGTTTTACAGTGCGCTTAGCATAAGAATACTAGCACGCTAATCTTGCTCATGGTCGAGCAGCAGCGAGTCATCGACATCGGAGATTTCCAACGCCGTTTCGTCATCCAGGTCGATGGCGAGGTAGCTATGCTCCACGCGCAGGAAGTCCTGAAACAGCGACCAGTCGAGTTTTTCTGGCCACTGACGCTCATCCTCTTCCCAAGCACGCAGCTCGGTTTCTAGGATTTCTACGTGACGTTCACGAACGAATGTCTCCAGCGCCTCTGGGGTATCCATCTCAGGGATCAGGTAGACCGTACTTTCACGTTCGACGTCGTCCAGGGTCAGGTCGTCGTCTCCCATGGTGGGTTCGAGCGCATTGATCCAGTCCACGAAGGTCTGGGTCGGCCTGACGCTCAGGGCAGAGCGATTAAGCAGTTTCATGGGATTCTCCTCGCCGTCGAAACGTTGACCATTATGGGCGCTAAATCGCGCCCTTACCAACTTTTCGTCCGCTAGCGCCACGTTTAACGTCAATCAACTTCGGGACGCATCGCCGGGAATAGCAGCACGTCACGAATGGAGGGGCTGTCGGTGAACAGCATCACCAACCGGTCGATACCGATCCCCTCGCCCGCTGTCGGCGGCATGCCGTACTCCAAGGCGCGCACGTAGTCAGCGTCGTAGTACATGGCTTCCAGGTCACCGGCGTCTTTTTCGGCCGCCTGCTCGCGGAAGCGCTCTGCCTGGTCTTCGGCGTCGTTCAGCTCCGAGAAACCGTTGGCGATCTCGCGGCCACCGACGAAGAACTCGAAGCGATCGGTGACGAAGGGGTCGGCATCGTTACGCCGCGCCAGCGGGCTGACCTCTGCCGGGTACTCGGTGATGAACGTCGGCTGATCGAGCTGGTGCTCGGCCACCTCTTCGAAAATCTCGGTTTGGACTTTACCCAGCCCCCAACTCTCTTTCACCTTGATGCCGAGCCTTTCCGCCGTTGCACGGGCGGCGTCCAGGGTATCCAGGTCGGCGTCGGTGATGCCGTCACCGTGATCCAGAATCGCCTGACGCAGGGTGAGGCGCTTGAAGGGCTGGCCGAAATCGTAGCTGACCCCTTGGTAGGTGATCGTGGTGGTGCCGAGCACCTCCTGCGCGGCGGTGCGCAGCATGGCTTCGGTCATGTCCAGCAGGTCGCGATAATCCGCGTAGGCCCAGTAGAACTCCACCATGGTGAACTCAGGGTTGTGGCGCGTGGACAAGCCCTCGTTACGGAAGTTGCGGTTGATCTCGAACACTCTCTCGAAACCACCCACCACCAGACGCTTCAGGTAGAGCTCAGGGGCAATACGCAGGTACATGTCGATGTCCAGCGCATTATGGTGGGTGATGAACGGGCGCGCCGCCGCGCCGCCGGGGATCGGCTGCAGCATCGGCGTTTCCACTTCCATGAAACCACGGGCTTCAAAGAAGCGGCGCATGGAGCTGATCACCGCCGCGCGGGTCTCGAACACCTTACGCGACTGCGGGTTCATGATCAGGTCCACGTAGCGCTGGCGATAGCGTGCTTCTTGGTCGGTCAGGCCGTGAAACTTGTCCGGTAGCGGACGTAGGCTCTTGGTCAGCAGCTGCGCCTCGACCATCATCACGTACAGGTCGCCCTTGCCGGATTTGTGCACCGGGCCGCGGGCGGCCACGATGTCGCCGATATCCCAGCCCTTGATGTCTTCCAGGACGTCTTCCGGCAGCCCCTTTTTATCCACGTAAAGCTGGATCTGGCCCGCCACATCCTGAATCACGATGAAAGGACCGCGTTTGCGCATCACGCGACCGGCCACCGACGCCTGATGATCCAGCGCTTCCAGCTCGGCTTTGTCTTTCTCACCCAGCAGGTTGTGCAGCTCGACGGTGAGGCTGTCGCGGCGGAAATCGTTCGGGAAAGCGCTCTTGCCCTGCTCGGCCGCTCGCTCACGGCGAGCCGCCAGCTTGGCACGGCGCTCGGCGATCAGGTGATTTTCGTTATCGAGAGAAGACGCGTCTTGGTTAGCCATCGGGCACCCTATTTCTGTTCAAACGCTAAAAAAGATTACAAACCCTGCTTCAGGCTGGCGACGATGAACTGATCCAAGTCCCCGTCGAGCACCTTGTCACAGTTGCTGGACTGAACGCCGGTACGCAGATCTTTAATGCGCTGATCATCCAGTACGTAAGAGCGAATTTGGCTGCCCCAACCGATATCGGCTTTGGAGTCTTCCGCCTCCTGCTTGGCCGCATTGCGCTTTTGCATTTCGTGTTCCCACAGCTTCGCCTTCAACTGCTTCATGGCGAAATCGCGGTTGGCGTGCTGGCTACGCTGGCTCTGACACGCCACCACGATACCGGTCGGCTCGTGGGTAATCCGTACTGCAGAGTCGGTGGTATTAACGTGCTGACCACCCGCACCGCTCGAACGATAGGTATCGACACGCAGATCCGATGGATTGATCTCGACCTCGAAGCTGTCGTCGATTTCCGGCGACAGAAATACCGAGGCAAACGAGGTGTGACGGCGGCCGCCGGAGTCGAACGGACTCTTGCGCACCAAACGGTGAACGCCGGTTTCGGTACGCAGCCAGCCAAAGGCGTGGTCACCTTGAATATGCAGCGATGCCGATTTGATGCCAGCGACTTCGCCCGCCGAGATTTCGATGATCTCGGTTTTAAACCCGTGGCTCTCGGCCCAGCGCAAGTACATGCGCAGCAGAATGTTGGCCCAATCCTGGGCTTCGGTGCCCCCGGAGCCCGATTGAATATCCAGGTAGGCGTTGTTCTCGTCCATTTCTCCCGAGAACATACGGCGAAACTCAAGCTTTTCCAGAGCGCCCTGCAGGCCACCCAGCTCTTTACGCACTTCCTCAACGGTGGCTTCATCCTCTTCCATTTCGGCGAGTTCTAACAGGTCGCGGCTATCCGCGAGGCCCTGGTCTAGCTCGTCGATGGTCGCCACAATCGCTTCAAGGGAGGCGCGCTCTTTACCCAGCTTCTGGGCGTAGTCTGGGTCGTTCCAAACATTGGGATCTTCAAGTTCGCGGGACACTTCTTCTAGCCGATCTTTACGCTCGGCATAGTCAAAGATACCCCCTAAGAACGTCTGTCCGCTCAGACAGGTCCTTGATCTGGTTATGAATCGGGTTGGTTTCCAACATGGATCACTCTAGCCTTGGTCAGTAAATAGCGGGGTCTCACGCGCGTTAAAACGCAGCTTAAAAGAGACAGGCGCCGCTGGGGCAGCTCATGGTTTGGTGCTAAACACCTCCCCGAGCTATCCCAGCGGCGAAATTCTGGCAAGCATTGTAACGAAACCCAGCGCCCACCGCACCCACCCTAGGCGGCGTTCGCCACGTAAAAAACCCGGCCGAGGCCGGGTCAGTAGGTCACGAAAATCGAACAGTAAGCGCGAACCGCGGATCAGAACCGATAGGTCAGCTGGGCACCGAAACCATGGGCTTCGTTTTTGTAGTCACCAGAGTAGTTAGAGGTAACACTAGGTATGCCCTGTTGCTCTACAAGCGGATCTGTTTTGGACTGATCAACAGATGTGCCACGCTCTGTCAGATAAGAGTACGCAAAGTCTAATGTAAGATCAGGTGTTGGGCTCCAGCCTGCGCCAATTGAGAAGATACGGCGGTCGTCTGAAGGAATACGCACGCTACGGGTGGCATCCTGGGTTGGCGTGAAGTCCAGCGTTACACCAGCACGCAGTGCCAGTGCAGGCGTTAGCTGATACTCACCACCCGTTGAAAAGGCCCAAGCGTTTGAGTAGTTCTGCTGCTCGTTAGTAATCACATCACGCTCTACGCCACTCACGAGAATCTGATCAAACCGGCTCCAGCGCGCCCAGGAAGCACCGAACATAAGCTTAAGGTCGTCACTCATTTGCTGGGTGAGCGAGAAGCTGACCGTTTCAGGTGTGGTTAGATCTAAAGAGGCATCATCTGTAATGGTGCCTATACCTAACTCATCAAGTACAGGAGAGCTTGCGGTAAAGTCACCTTCGAGCGTGTAGTCAACCTTTGAACGGTAAGTTAAACCAAAGGTTGTTTCCGGCACAGGCTGATAAATCACCCCCAGGTTATAGCCCCAGGCTTCATCATCACCCTCCACCCGCGAATCCACTTCGGTCAGGCCAAGCGGCGTTACTGTCGGCACTTGGCGGTGCAGTTCGCCATTCACACGGTTATAAGTAATACCAACGCCCACGCCCCACTGCTCATTAAAACGGTAGGAAACAGTAGGTTGAGCACTAATGACTCGCACCTCGGTGTAGTTGCCTTGGTTACGCCCCATAAAGCCATCTTCATAGTCGGTTTTCGAACCAAAAGGAGCGTAAACACCAAAACCAAACGCCAGCTGTTCATTAACAGGATGTGCATAAAAAGCGAACGGAATTAGCGTTCCTGGCACCATATCACCATCGTTGGTACCTGAGACAGGAAGTGTATCTGTCATACCCCCGGTTGCTTGCGCAATAGCAGGGCTACTTTGCGATGCCTGTGCATTAGAGATAGAGCTATTTACATTTAGGTACGTCCCGCCTGCCGTAATTTGGGCACGGTCAAGGAACGACATACCTGCCGGGTTACCGAATACAATCGTAGCATCGTGTACGTTTGAGCTACGTCCCGCATGGCCATACCCCTGCCCACTGACGCTCTGCTCGTTAATCTGATATCCGCCTGCGTTAGCTTGGCTTGCAAAGGTAACTGCTGCAACCGCGGCCGCTAGGGTTACTTTCTTGAAGTTATTATGCATTGTGGGCCTCTCTTCCTATGATCCGGCGGACTCAGCCATCCACCTGCGTCGTTATTACACCTCAGTTTTCGCCCAATGACGGGTTCGGTTCAAGTGCAAACGAGCGTTTTATTTTGTTTTTTGCTTATACATTAGTCGCACGACCGTTTTAAATCAGTGTTTTAGTTATTTTGACTGATGCTGACGCGCACGCTTGACCTATGGGTTACCCATAGGTTTTACACTATTTTAAATAACATTAGATGGCGACCTGGGAGAAAAACAGTGCTGAACGACTTAAAAGTGGGCGAACTTGCCAAACGTGGCAACGTGACCGCTGAGACCGTTCGCCATTACACGCGCGAAGGACTGCTCTCGCCCACACGCCACCCTGATAATGGCTACCAACTTTTTTCAGCTACCGACCTTGAGCGGCTGCACTTTATTCAGCGGGCGCGAAAGCTGGGCTTTAGCGTGGCGGAGATCCGCGACATCCTGGCCCATGCCGACCAAGGCGACTCCCCCTGCCCGCTGGTACGCGACCTGCTTGCCCACCGGCTGCCGCAAATACGCGCACGGATTGCCGAACTGGAAGCGCTCGCCCAGCGAATGGAGCAGGCGCTGGAGAGCTGGCAAGACATGCCCGATGGCACCCCCGACGGCCATAGCCTGTGCCGCTTAATCGAAAGTTTTCCTGAGGAGGCCCCATGCAGCACGACACCGAGCAAACCGTGATGCTGATACGCACCGTGCCGGGTATGAACTGCCAGGGCTGCGTTAAGCGCATGCGTGAGGCGATTCAAGCCCAGGACCCGGCCGCCCAAGTGGAAGGGTTTCCTGCAGAAAAGCGTCTGGAAGTGACCAGCTCCCTCGACGATCAAGCGCTGGATAGTGCGCTCAACGAAGCGGGCTACCCACCCAGTGACGACGCGAGTGACGCACCACACCCCGACGCACCTGAACCCGCTGAATCGCAGAGCGCTCCCGTGGATGCGCCCCAACTGCGCCTGCTGATTAGCGGTATGACCTGTGCGGGCTGCGTGAAAAGCGTTGAGAAGGCGCTGGCCAACACGCCTGGAGTGAACAGCGCCTCGGTGAATTTCGGCACGCACACTGCCCAAGTTACAGGCAGTGCAACGCCTGATGCGCTAATGGCCTCCGTTGCTGAGGCGGGCTATCGCGCCGAACCGATTGTGGATATGCGCAAAGCAGAGCGCACGCGCGAGGCGCAAGAGGCCGTTACCTACCGCCAGCGCCTAAAGGGCAGCGTGCTGTCACTCTCCCTTGCGATTCCGCTGATGATGAGCATGTTCGTCTATCACCCACACCCCATGGGCGTTGGCCGCCTGTACTGGCTGGTGATTGGCCTGCTGACGCTCGCCATTTTGGCCTTTCCTGGGCGGCACTTTTTCACCAACGCCTGGAAACAGCTCAAGCATCATCAGGCCAACATGGACACCCTGGTGGCAATGGGCACCGGCACCGCTTGGCTCTACTCGATGATGGTGGTGCTCTTCGCCCCCTGGCTGCCGGAGGTGGCTCAGGGCATCTATTTTGAAGCGTCGGCCATGGTGGTGGGGTTGATTCTCCTGGGTAACGCCATGGAGCTACGTGCCCGCGGTCGCACGAGCAATGCCCTTAAACGGCTACTCGACCTGCAGGAAAAAACCGCCCGGGTGATACGCAACGGCGTTGAACAAGAGATTGCGGTTGACGACGTCGCGCTGGATGACCCTATTCGCGTGCGCCCCGGTGAGAGGCTTCCGGTAGATGGCGTGGTACTCGACGGCCAGAGCTATATCGATGAGTCGATGCTCACCGGCGAACCCGTGCCAGTGCACAAAACGGCGGATGACGAGGTCAGTGCGGGCACGGTGAATGGCAACGGCAGTTTAGTCTACCGCGCCACGCACATCGGCCGCGATACCCGTTTGGGACGCATTACCGAACAGGTTGCCAGCGCCCAAAACTCTCGCCCGCCAATTGGTGAGCTGGCCGATAAAATCTCAGGCGTGTTCGTGCCCGCCGTGATGATCATGGCCGTGTTGACGGCCCTTGCCTGGTACAACCTGGGGCCTGCCCCGGTGGTCATTCATATGCTGGTCACTGCCACGACCGTGCTGATCATTGCCTGCCCCTGCGCGCTGGGCTTGGCCACCCCGATCTCCACCATGATTGGCGTGGGCAAAGCCGCCGAGCATGGCGTACTGGTGCGCAGCGGAGAGGCGCTGCAAACCGCGAGCCGCCTGACCACCCTGGTGGTCGATAAAACGGGAACGCTGACCGAGGGCAAACCGCGCGTCACCGAGGCAACGGTGCTGCATAACGACAGCCCCCAAGTGCTGGCCTGGGTGGCCGCCCTAGAGAGCCGCTCGGAACACCCGCTGGCCAAAGCGCTGACGGCCTACGCCGAAGAGCACGACGCCCGCCCCGATACGCTGGCTAGCTTTGATAGCGTGACCGGCGGCGGTGTGAAAGGCACCAGCCAAGCCAATGACGCGCTGCTGCTGGGCAATGCGCGGCTATTGGAGGAGGATGGAGTCGACCTCTCCCCAGCGGACGAGCACATTCGCCAGCTGGAAGCCAAAGCGCGCTCGCTGGTCTATTTAGCGGTGAACGGCAAGCTGGCCGCCCTTTTCGGCGTTAGCGACCCGCTGCGCAACGATGCCGCGGCCGCCGTGAAGCGCTTGCAGGACGATGGGTTAACCGTGGTAATGCTCACGGGCGATAATGAACATACCGCCGCTGCGGTGGCCCGCGAGGTCGGCATTAGCGAGTTCAAGGCTGGGATGACGCCCGATGACAAGCACGCCGAGATCGAGCGCCGCCAAGCGGTGGGCGAAGTCGTTGGCATGGTGGGCGACGGCATCAACGATGCCCCCGCACTGGCCCGGGCCAACGTGGGGTTTGCCATTGGCCAGGGCACCGATATCGCCATGGAGAGCGCCGGTATCACGCTGATGCGCGGCTCGCTGCACGGCGTGGCCACGGCGATTGAACTGAGCCGTGCCACGCTGACCAACATCAAGCAGAACCTGATCGGCGCGTTTGGCTATAACGTGCTGTGCATCCCAATTGCCGCCGGCGTGCTCTACCCGATGACCGGCATGCTGCTCTCACCGATCCTTGCTGGGGCGGCCATGTCGCTCTCGTCGATCACCGTGGTCAGCAACGCCAACCGCCTGCGGTTATGGAAGCCCAGCCAACAGGAGGCCGTATGAGTTTATTGATCAACCTTGCGGGTATTGCCATCATTGGCTTGATCGTCTGGTGGTTTTGGCTTAACTAGATGATTTTACGTCATCACGGCTAGCTCACCCCGATATAACGCCCTGGCTTATGGTTCAGAGCGATGATTAGATTGAGCATCAGCGCGCCGAGTACGGAGTAGCCTACTCGATCCAGGGGGAGCTGAGTCAGGGCAATCAGCAGAATCACGCCGTCAATGCCGAGCTGCACATAGCCCGCCCGCAGGCCGTGTTTGTCCTGCAGGTAGAGGGCGAGAATGTTGATACCGCCAAGGCTGGTACGGTGGCGAAACAACATCAGCATGCCAATGCCCATCAGCGCCCCGCCCATCAGCGCCGCGTAGAGCGACGGCACGTTGGCAAATTCGACCCACCCCTGGGTGAACTCGGAGAACAGCGAGACCAAGCCAATGGCGACAAAGGTGCGCAGCGTAAAGCTCCACCCCATGCGTTTGATCGCCAAATAGTAAAACGGCAGGTTGATGGCAAAAAACCAGACGCCAAAACCCCACCCGGTCAGGTAATTGAGCAGTAGCGCCATCCCTGCGGTGCTACCGGTGAGCAGCACCGCGTGGGTATAGAACGTCACCCCGAGTGCGACGAACAGCGTCCCCAACAACATCGCCATGATGTCTTCGTAGGGCTTGTGGGGGTCCTTGGGAAGATCTTCCATGCGCATGAGAGCGTCCTTTTTTGGGATTATTGGAGCGGCCGCTCGAGCGGCCAAGGACGCGAGGATAGCGGAGAGCGTTAAACGGGGCTAGCGTGCTCCACCATCAGCTGCAGCGACTCGCGTCCCCGCCAGCGGTTACGATTGAGCTTGTACGCGCAGTGCAGCGTGTCGCCCACGCCAAACGAGGGCAGCTCCCCCGGCGTGAGAGCGCGAAACCAGATCGCTTTGCGGGTCACCGCTCCCATGGAGAGCTCCATCATTAGGTGTGAACCCTCCGCCCCAACGGGGCGTAACGCCTCGACGATAAAGCGCCCTTCGAACAGCGGCGGATCGAACTCCCGCCCGTAGGGGCCCAAGGTCTCGATCTCTTCAAGCGTTGCCAACGAGAGCTGGGCAGTCGAGAGCTCGCCATCGGTCCACAGACGCGGGTAGAGCGGTGTATCGCCCAACTGCTCGCTCACCGCCTGCAAAAACGCCGTTTTGAAGGTATCGAGCTGCTCCCGCGGCACGCCGACGCCTGCGGCACCACTGTGCCCGCCGAAGCGCGGCAGCGCCTCGGGCGCAAGCTCGAAGGTGCGCTGCAGGGCATCCCTTAGGTGCAGCCCCTCGATGGAGCGCCCGGAGCCGGTGAGCATATTAGGTGCCGCTGCCCGCGTCAGCACCACGGCTGGACGCCCGTAGGCCTGGACCAGCCGCGAGGCGACGATGCCCTGCACGCCGGGGTGGCCATCTTCCAGCAGCACCACGACGGCAGGCTCGTTGGCCTCCAAAGCAGGTGCGGCGAGCGCCCGCGCCTCCTCGGCCATATCCGCTTCGATGGCCTTGCGCGACTGGTTATCCTGATCGAGCACCTCGAGCTGCCGGTTCGCGACGCCGTCACTCTCGGCCAGCATGAAGTGAAGTGCCGCGTAGGGGTCGTCCAATCGTGAGCGAGCGTTGATTCTCGGCCCCATCTGAAACGCCAGTGTTTCGGCATTGAAGGGCACGCTGTCGGCCCCTAAGCGCGCGGCCATGGCTCGCCAGCAGGCGGCGTCCATGCGGTTGATTAGCGTCAGGCCATGGCTGACCACCGCCCGATTGGCGGGGCTTCCGCCTAGCGAGACGCAGTCCGCCACGGTGCCTAACGCCACGTAGGAGAGCCACGGCGAGAGCTTCGGCGTGGCCTCGGGCAGCGCGCCCCACTCCACCAGTACACTGCGGGCGAGTGACATCAGAAGCCACGCCACCATGCAGCCTGCAATGGTTTTATCCGGGTAAGCGCAGTCGCTGCGGGTCGGGTTCACGCAGGCGTAGGCCGAGGGCGGCGGGCCCTCCAGGGGCAGCGCGTGGTGGTCGCTGACCACCACATCGATACCCGCTGCTTTCAAGCGCGCAATGCGCGGCTCGTCAGAACTGCCGCAGTCGGCGGTAATCACCAGCGTCGGCAGCGGTTTTAAGCTCAGCGTTCGATCCACCAGCGGCAGGCTGATGCCGTAGCCATCGTGAATACGGTGGCCAATCAAACTGTGCAGCTTGTGCTCGGGCACGCCAAACAGCTCGACCAGCGTGCGCCGAATGACCACGTGGGAGGTGATGCCATCCACATCGTAGTCGGTCAGAATACCGATAGACTCGCCCTCGGCGACCGCTTGAGCAACGCGCTCCGCCGCACGACGGCCATCGGCGAGTTTTTCAGGATGGACGAGATAGCGCAGGCTCGGTGACACCAGCGGCGCCAACTCACCGGTATAGTCTGGCAGCCGGGAGGCCAACAGCCGCGCCTGCAGCTCGCTCAGTCCTTCTGACTGGGCACGTAAATAGACAGCCTCGTCCAGGGGACGAGGCTCTAAGCGAGGGTGGTGACTCTGCTGAGAAAGGGGTGACACCTGGGTCATATCACCTCAGCGGCGGTTGTCAGCAACGAACTGCTGGACCGCGCTCAATTCGGCGGGCAACACCGTGTAGCGCTCTTCGCGCTCCAGCAGGTCGTCCATGTGGGTCGGCAGCGGTACGCCCTGGAAGCCCGCTTTCACCACGGCTTCGGCGAACTTTGCCGGGTGCGCGGTAGCCAGGGTGATCATCGGTGTGGTGGTATCCACACGCGCCCGCTCGGCCGCGCGGTAGCCAGTGGCCGTGTGCGGGTCGAGAATTTCCCCGGTGCGATGATGCGCTTCTCGAATCACTTCCAGGATCGTCTCGTCATCGACGCTGTAGCTCGCGAACTTCTCGCGCAGCTTGGCCAGCGGCGCATCGGCAAGCGCGGTGGGCGCTTGCTGGAAGCGCTCCAGCAGCGCGGCCACGGCGGCCCCGTCGCGGTCGTAGGCATCGAACAGTAGGCGCTCGAAATTGGACGACACGACGATATCCATGGAAGGCGCCAGCGTGGCTGCCAGCTCTTTCTTGGAGAAGTCGTTGGCCGCGAGCGTGCGGTGCAGAATGTCGTTGGCGTTGGTGGCGATGATGAACTGCTTCACCGGCAGGCCCATCTTGTAAGCCATATAGCCTGCAAAGACGTTGCCGAAGTTGGCCGAGGGCACGCAGAAGCTCACTTCCCGCTGGGGCGCACCCAACGCCACGCCAGCGGCCACGTAGTAGACGATCTGGGCCATGATGCGCGCCCAGTTGATCGAGTTCACCGCCACGAGCCGCGTGCCGTTCAAGAAGTCTTGGTTGGCAAAGCTGGCCTTGACCATCGCCTGGGCGTCGTCGAAGTTGCCCTCGATGGCAATGTTGAAGACGTTGTCGGCAAGCACCGAGGTCATCTGGCGACGCTGCACTTCGGAGACGCGGTTGTGGGGGTGCAGAATGAAAATATCGAGGTTGTCGCAGTGGCGGCAGCCTTCGATGGCCGCCGAGCCGGTATCCCCGGACGTGGCCCCCATGATCACCGCGCGCTCACCGCGCTTTTTCAGGAAGTGGTCCAGCAGTCGTCCCAGCAGTTGCAGCGCCACGTCCTTGAAGGCTAGTGTCGGGCCGTGAAACTGCTCCAGCAGGAAGTGGCTGGCATCCAGCTGCTTCAACGGCACCACCGCGTCGTGGTTGAACGTGGCATACGCCTCGGTCACCAGACGGCGGAAGGTCTCGTCATCAATCTCACCGTTGACGAACGGCTTCATCACCCGAAAGGCGATCTCGGCGTAGGAGAGCCCGGCCATGCTGGCCAGCTCCTCTTTGGAGAATTCGGGCAGCGTTTCCGGAACGTAAAGACCGCCGTCGCCAGCCATGCCGGTGAGCACTACCTCTTCGAAAGAGAGCGCGGGCGCTTGCCCACGCGTGCTGATATAGCGCATCGGTTACTCTCCCTCGTCCAGGCTTTCCACGCGAATTCGCGTGACGGGGCCTGCAATATCCGCCATGGCTTCGATCTCACGGATCGCTTCGTTCATCTGCTTCTCTTTGGTGCGATGCGTCAGCAGGATGATCGGCACCAGTTCGCCTTCAGTGGCCTCTTTCTGAATCAGCGCTTCAATGGAGATGCCCTGCTCGGCCAGAATGGTCGCTACACGGGCCAGCACGCCGGGGCGGTCCACCGCCAGCAGGCGCAGGTAGTACGCCGTGGTGATTTCTTCCATCGGCATGATCGGCAGCTGGCTGACATCTTCGTCGATGCCGCTAAACGCCAGGTACGGCACGCGGTAATGATGGTCGGTAGCGATGTCGCGCGCCACGTCCAGCAGATCCGCCACCACGGCTGACGCCGTTGGCTCGGCACCGGCTCCCGCGCCGTAGTACAGCGTGGGGCCAACCGCGTCGCCCATGACGGCGATGGCGTTTTTCACACCGTGGACGTTTGCCAGCAGACGCTCTTTGGGAATCAGCGTGGGGTGAACCCGCAGCTCCAGCCCTTGATCGGTGCGCTTGGAGATCCCCAGATGCTTGATGACGTAACCGAGGTTGTCGGCCTGCTCCACGTCTTCGGCGGTGATACGCGAAATGCCTTCGGTGAAAGCTTTTTCGAACTGCAACGGCACGCCGTAAGCAATGGAGGCAAGAATGGTCAGCTTGTGGGCGGCATCGATGCCTTCCACATCGAACGTCGGGTCGGCTTCGGCATAGCCAAGCGCCTGGGCCTCGGCCAATACGTCTTCAAAGGCACGGCCTTCGTCGCGCATGTGGGTCAGAATGAAGTTGCCAGTGCCGTTGATAATGCCCGCGACCCACTCGATACGGTTGGCGCCTAGGCCTTCACGCAACGATTTGATGACGGGAATGCCTCCCGCGACGGCGGCTTCAAACGCAACGATCACGCCCTTTTCATGGGCGGCGCGGAAAATTTCGTTACCGTGGACGGCAATCAGCGCCTTGTTGGCGGTGACCACGTGTTTGCCGTTGGCAATCGCGGTGAGTACCAGCTCACGAGCGATATCGTAGCCGCCGATCAGTTCGACCAGCACGTCCACGTCGGGGTTGTTGGCGACTTCGAAGACGTCGGTCGTCGCGTTAATGCCGGTAATATCGCAGTCGGGATGAATACTGCGGTGAGCCACCTGCTCAATCACAATCGGGCGGCCTGCACGACGGCTAATATCGTCCGCGTTGCGCGTCAATACGTTGAAGGTGCCGCCACCTACAGTACCTAACCCACAAATGCCTACTCTTACCGGTTTCAAAATACTTCCCCTTTCGTGTTGGGCACCCGCAGGTGCCACTTCTTGAATCAGTGTCTCAGCGTGTTCGTTCGCCACTCATGTGACGTTATTCGTCTTCCAAGCCTAACATGGCAACGAGCCGCTCGGGGGGTACAAATCCAGGCACCATTTGCCCATCGGGCAGGATGATGGCGGGCGTCCCTTGCACCCCTAGCGCTTGCCCCAGGGCGTATTGGTCGGCCACCGGGTTGTCGCAGCTGGCCGAAGCGGCGATCGTCTGGCCCTCTTTGGCCTGATTCATCGCTTCGCTGCGGTTTTCGGAGCACCATACCTGCTGCAAGGTATCGGCAGCACCACTGCCCATACCGGCCCGCGGAAAGGCGAGGTAGTGTACCGCAATCCCCCGCTCGTTGAGTTCGGGAACGGTTTCATGGAGGCGTTCGCAGTAGGGGCAGGTAGGATCGGTAAACACCACCACCGTGGCCTTGGGCTCCTCGACGCCCCTAAACACGACGCGCTCGCTCTCGGGAATCGCCGCCAGCGCCGCTGCTCGCTCTTGGTTGCGGGACTGCTCGGTCAGATTCACTAGTCCATTATCCGCATTTTGGTAGAGGTCCCCTACCAAAAAGTGGCTACCGTCGGCATTGGAGTAAAACGACTCACCGCTCTCCAGACGAACATGATAGATCCCTTCCATCGGCGTGGCGCTCACCTGCTCTACCGGCATCGGCTGGCCGTTCACTTGTAAGTTCTCAGCCAAGCGCTCGGCCACGTCATCGGCGAAGGCGGTCATAGGCAACAAACTGCCCGCCAGCACCAGCCAAGGGGCACAGGATTTCGCAACGGATGGCATACGTGGGTGCATTCTTTGGTTAACCTCGCGGATGGTGGTCAGCATGCAGTTGCTCCAGGCGTGCCTGGGCAACATGGGTATAAATTTGCGTGGTGGAAAGGTCGCTATGACCCAACAGCAGCTGTACGACCCGCAAATTCGCCCCATGATTCAATAAATGGGTCGCAAAGGCGTGGCGCAGCGTGTGAGGAGAGAGCGGCCGAGCAATGCCCGCCGTGATGGCATGGGCTTTGATACGGTGCCAAAACGTCTGCCGCGTCATGGCCTTATCGCCTCGCCCGGGGAACAGCGCCGGGCGTGTGGGGTCTTGCATCAAGACTGGCCGCGCCGTTTCGATATATTGCGCTAACCACTCGGCGGCCTCTTCTCCCATCGGCACCAGACGATCTTTATCCCCTTTACCGCGCACACGCACCACGCCTTGACGCAGATTGACCGCGTCACCGGTCAGCCCGACCAGTTCCGATACCCGCAGTCCGCAAGCGTAAAGTAGTTCCAGCATGGTGCGATCACGCACACCCAGCGGCGTGCCCACATCCGGGGCCAGCAACAGGCGCTCAACCTCGTCTTCCTCCAGCGTATTGGGCAGGCTGGGGCGTACTTTGGGCAGCGAGACATTCGCCAGCGGGTCGCTGTCGATATGTCCATACAGTCTTGCCCAGCGATAGAAACTGCGTAGCGACGACAACACCCGTGCATTGCTGCGCAGCTGGTATCCCTGCTCGCGGCGCTGCTCCATCCAGGCGCCAAACCGCGCGGGGGACGCCGTGAGCAGCGTTTCATCATCGCGTTCAAGCTGCTCTTGCCAAGCGGTCAAATCATGCCGATAGGCCGCTAGCGTATGGTCGCTGGCGCCCTGCTCTAACCAAAGGGCATCCAGGTACGCATCGATCACGCTCATAGGCTAACGGTCTCATTGCAAAGCCATAAACAAAAACCCCGCCCCGCAAAGCGGTGACGGGGTTTTCCGTATCCGAGCGCCAAGCGCCCGAGAAAAAGTGGCGATTAAGCCAGCTTTTCCTTGATACGCGCCGACTTACCGCTACGCTCACGCAGGTAGTACAGCTTGGCTTGACGAACGTCACCGCGACGCTTGACTTCGATGGAGTCCACCAGCGGGCTGTAGGTCTGGAAGGTACGCTCGACGCCAACACCGTGGGAGATTTTACGCACGGTGAAAGCGGAGTTCAGGCCACGGTTACGCTTACCGATGACCACACCTTCAAACGCCTGCAGACGCTCACGAGTGCCTTCTTTTACTTTAACCTGAACGACGATGGTGTCGCCCGGTGCAAAAGCAGGAATCTCTTTGCTCATTTGCTCGGCTTCGATCGCCTGGATCACCTTGTTCTTGCTGCTCATCTTCATACTCCTAAATAACGTAATGGCTTGCCACGCAGTCGTGGAAGGGGCAAACCGTGATCCCGGCGCTCGAAGCGAGCTACGCGGGAGTCGTTATGGGTGACGCAGGTACGCACACATGGCTGGCGTCCTGCACCGCCGCTTTGCGCTACGGGCGGGAGGCCGCCGTAGAGGACAAAGCGTATTCCTCGATAAACTCGTCTAGCAGCGCCTGCTGCTCGGCGTTAAGCGTACGTCCTGCCAACAGATCAGGACGACGTTGCCAGGTACGCCCCAGCGACTGCTTCAACCGCCAGCGCTTGATGGCTGCATGATTTCCGCTTAGCAGCACGTCAGGCACTCGGCGCCCGTCGATCACTTCAGGACGGGTATAGTGCGGGCAGTCTAACAAACCGTCGTTAAACGAGTCTTCGATCGCGGAATCCTGGTGGCCCAGCACGCCGGGTACCAGCCTTGCCGCTGCATCGATCAGCACCATCGCGGGCAGCTCGCCGCCGCTCAACACATAGTCACCAATCGACCACTCTTCATCGATGTCACTCTCCACCACGCGCTCGTCGATACCTTCGTAGCGCCCGGCGACCACGACCAGCGGGCCTGCCGAAGCGAGCGCTTGTACGCCCTGCTGATCCAGCCGACGCCCTTGGGGCGACAGGTAGATCACCGTTGGCGTCAGGCCGGTGGCCTGCTCGGCGCGTTGGCGAGCGTCGAAGATAGCCGCTCGAAGCGTGTCTACCTTCATCAGCATGCCTGGGCCGCCGCCATAGGGGCGATCGTCCACGCTGCGGTGGCGGTCGGTGGCGTAATCCCGCGGATTCCAGAACTCCAGGGAAATGCGCCGTTTCTCTACCGCTCGACCGATCACGCCTTGCTGGGTAATCGCATCGAACATATCGGGAAACAGCGATACCACGCCAATCCACATCGCCGGTACGTCTGTTGGGCGCTCTTCGGGCACCGTTGACGCCACCGTTGGATCGTCCGCTGACAGTTCGTTCAAAGCGTCTTGGCTCATCAGAACTCAGGGTCCCAGTCGACCACCATGCGGCCATCTTCTAGGTCGATCTCAACGATCACATCATCGGGCAGGAAGGGTAACAGCCGCTCACGCTTGTCGATTGCGTCGTTATCACCGCGTACCACCATGACATCGTTCGCGCCGGTTTCAAACAGATAGCTGACCTGCCCTAACCGTTCGCCTGACTGAGTGAAGACAGTGAGACCTTCAAGCTCATGCCAGTAATACTCATCGTCGGTAAGCTCGGGCAGTGCCTCTTTGGGCATCAGGATGTCCGCTTGTGCCAACCCTTCGGCGGCGGTTCGGTCATCTACGCCTTTCAGCTGCACGACAAGCCCTTTGCCTTGCCGACTCCCCTGCAGGACAGTCATGCGCGTGAGGGTTTCCCCTTGGCGCACCCACCATTCGGGGTACTCTAGAATGCTGTCCATGGGATTGGTGTAAGAGTATACCTTCAGCCAACCTTTGATCCCGTGAGGGCTGGTGAGCTTACCAAGCACCACGTGCGTGTCGTCAGTATGGCTAGTATTGAAACGCGTCATCGACGACCACTCCAGCTACAACAGCATCTATTGCTACAACGTGCGACGGGCAACAGGCTTATGCCTGTTTGCGCGCTTCTTTAACCAGCTCAGCAACACGACCAGACAGCTGGGCGCCTTGGCTCTGCCAGTGAGTCACGCGGTCCAGATCGACGCGCAGACGCTCTTCTTGACCGCGGGCAACCGGGTTGAAGAAGCCGATACGCTCGATGAAACGGCCGTCACGGGCGTTACGAGAGTCGGTCACAGTCAGGTGATAAAAGGGACGCTTTTTGGCGCCACCACGTGCCAAACGAATGGTAACCATACGATAACTATCCTTCGGTTGAGGTTACGCGAGTGGGACATAGCGCAAGCCGCTATCAGAACACTCGTCATACTGTTTTCTTGGCGCGCCACCGGCTCATACGAGCCTGGACGAGGCGCCATCAGGACCTTCACTGGGTAGTGTCGAGGGCCGCGCTAACGCACGTTTTCCCAACACCCACGCATGAAGAGGCCGCATTCTACGCAAATGCGCCCGGCTTGGAAAGCCTGACAGCCAGAAAACTCACAGGCCGTCAACCGTGCCGAGCGCACTCAAGCGTGCTCGCCAGGCGTGTTAACGCCAGGGTAGACCGCCTGGACCACCCATACCGCCCATGCCGCCGGGGCCACCCGGTCCGCCACCGCCGCCCATCATGCCCGACATGCCACGCATCATTTTCTGCATGCCGCCCTTCTTGCCTGCTTTCTTCATCATCTTCTGCATCTGCTTGTGCTGCTTGAGCAGGCGATTCAAGTCGGGCACCTGAAGGCCAGCCCCCGCCGCGATACGGCGTTTGCGAGAGCCGTTGATGATATCGGGCTTGCGGCGTTCGTTGGGCGTCATGGAGTTGATCAACGCCTCCAGCTTGCCCAGCTCTTTTTCAGGGCCAGGGCCTTGCGCCAATTCAGCCATTTGCCCCATCCCCGGCAGCTTGCCGAGCAAGCCGCCCATACCGCCCATTTTCTTGAGCTGCTGGAGCTGGTCGCGGAAGTCTTCCAGATCAAAACCGTCGCCTTTCTTGACCTTGCTGGCCAGCTTCGCGGCCTTGTCCTTATCGACGGTGCGTTCGGCCTCTTCGATCAGCGACAGCATGTCGCCCATGCCGAGGATACGCGACGCGACCCGGTCAGGATGGAAGGGTTCGAGGGCGTCGACCTTCTCACCCACGCCCATGAACTTGATGGGCTTGCCGGTGATATGGCGTACCGAGAGCGCGGCACCGCCGCGTGCATCACCGTCCGCCTTGGTCAGAATGACACCGGTGAGCGGCAGCGCGTCATGGAAGGCCTTGGCCGTATTCACCGCGTCTTGGCCGGTCATGGCATCGACGACAAACAGCGTTTCCTGGGGAGAGATCGCCTTATGCAGCGCCTGGATTTCCGCCATCATCGCTTCATTGATGGCCAGGCGGCCGGCGGTATCCACCAGCACCACGTCATGGAACTGAATCTTGGCGTGCTTGATGGCCGCATTGGCGATATCGACCGGCTGCTGATCGGAGCGCGAGGGGAAGAAGTCGACCTGAACCTCTTTCGCCAGCGTTTCGAGCTGATCGATGGCGGCCGGACGGTAGACGTCCGCCGAGACGACCAGCACTTTCTTCTTCTCGCGCTCACGCAGGTAGCGGGCCAACTTGGCGACGGAGGTGGTTTTACCCGCCCCCTGTAAACCCGCCATGAGCACGACGGCAGGCGAGCCCTTCAAGCTCAAGCCTTCGTTGGCCTCGCCCATGATCGCTTCCAGCTCTTGCTGGACGATTTTGACGAACTGCTGGCCCGGCGAGAGGCTTTTCGATACCTCTTGACCGACCGCCCGCTCGCGCACACGCTCGATGAAGGCTTTAACGACCGGAAGCGCCACGTCGGCTTCCAGCAGCGCTTTGCGTACTTCGCGTAACGTATCTTTAATGTTGTCGTCGGTTAGCCGTGCTTGGCCTTTGATCGACTTCAGCGTCTGGGAAAGACGCTCGCTCAGATTCTGAAACATGGGGCCTCTGCCTCCGTCGCTGTCGCCGGGCGTATTCACCGGACGAATGTGGCGGCGATTATACGCGCTCGCGGCCTGAGTCTCCATGGTCGTCAGCGTTGGCGCTCGATGGCTGTGCGACGCCGCCTTGATTGGTTATAGTAGGGTAGCCGTTCTAGAGGGAACGGACGAAAGCCTGAGGCACACTGGTAAGGTGCTCCTCAGCAAACGCTGTCGCCGTTTTGGCCCTATTGTTCAACAACGCGCTGCAAGGCGCATGGATAGCATCATGCAGGCGCTCCCGTTCGCCACGATCGCTTTTATACTCTATGTCGCCGCTGCCATTTGGCAGGGCATGACGCTGTTTCGCCGGGTGCCTCCCCGCCAGGGCATGGTGCGCCTGCTGGGTGCACTCGGCCTGCTGTTACATATTCCCGTCGTCGTCAAACTGGTGGGCGCTTCCCCTGGCCTGCTCCCCGGCTTTACCACCAGCGCCACGCTGCTGATGGCCGTGGCCGTCAACGTGGTGCTCGTCGCCAGCCTCTTCAAACCGGTACTGAATGCCGGCATCGCGCTTTTCCCACTGGCCGGTATTGCGCTGATCGTGGCGACGTGGCTACCGAGCCAAGGCAGCCATAGCGGCCTGACGCCGGGCATCTTGCTGCATGCGGTCAGCTCTGCATTGGCTTTTGCCGTACTGGCCATTGCGGCAGTTCAGGCGGTGCTGGTGGGCTTGCAGAATCAGGCGCTGCGTCATCATCACATTCGCGGCATCGTTCAGTCGCTACCACCGCTGACCACCATGGAGCGCGTGCTGTTCGAGCTGGTGTGGGCAGGCATCGTGCTGCTCACCCTATCGATCATCAGCGGGCTGATTTTCCTCGACAACCTGTTTGCTCAGCACCTGGTTCACAAGACCGTGCTGTCGCTGGGCGCCTGGGTCATCTTTACCACGCTCCTGGTCGGGCGTTACCGGTTTGGTTGGCGCGGCATGCGTGCCGTGCGCTGGACCCTTGGCGGCTGCGCTCTGCTGCTGCTGGCCTACTTTGGTAGTAAATTCGTGCTGGAAATTCTGCTTAACCGCTAAGCCTATGGGCCTAGCGGTTAACGCAGCGTTGGACGCGCGCTTGACACGCTACTGCCATACTTCTACAAATCGAGCTTAATACGCCATAAAGGAACTTTCGACTTGAGCGACGACTTCCCCCTGGGGTTACTGTTCGGCCTGCTAGCCTTACTCATCTTGCTGTCTGCCTTCTTCTCCAGTTCTGAAACGGGCATGATGTCGATCAACCGCTACCGGCTTAGCCATCAAGCCAACAGCGGCGACCGTAGCGCCAAGCGTGTCATGCGCCTGCTCACCCGGCCCGATCGTCTCATTGGCGTCATCCTGATTGGCAACAACTTCGTCAATAACCTGGCAGCCTCGATTGCCACCATCATCGCCATTCACTTTTTTGGCGACGTCTCAGGCCCTGCTATTTCTACCGCACTGCTGACCATCACCATTCTGATTTTCGCGGAAGTGACGCCCAAGACGTACGCGGCCATCAAACCCGAGCGCATCGCTTACCCCACTTCCTTTGCCTTGGAGCCGCTGCTCAAACTGCTCTACCCCTTGGTATGGCTGGTCAACGTGATGTCGAACGGCTTGCTGCGGTTAGTCGGTGTCAAAAGCGTGGATAACGGCGGCGACAGCCTGACCCGCGACGAGCTGCGCACCGTGGTGCACGAAGCAGGCACGCTGATCCCTTACCGCCACCGGGCCATGCTGCTGTCGATTCTGGACCTTGAGAACGTTACGGTGAACGACATCATGGTGCCCCGACACGAAGTGCTGGGCATCGACCTGGACGATTCGCTGGAAGATATTCTGACTCAAATTCGGACCAGTCAGCACACACGCCTGCCGGTCTACAAAGGCGATATCAACAACATCATTGGCATGTTGCACCTGCGTAACGCCGCACGCTTCTTATCCCGCAGCGAAGTCACCAAAGCGGCCATCGTTCAAGAAGCGCGGGAGCCCTACTTCATTCCCGAGTCAACGCCGCTGCATACCCAGCTGCTGAATTTTCAGAAGCAGAAGCGACGGATCGGCATCGTGGTGGATGAGTACGGCGATGTAGAAGGGTTGGTCACGCTGGAGGATATTCTCGAAGAGATCGTCGGCGAGTTCACGACCGACGTGTCCGAAGATGACGAGATTCATCAGCAGGACGATGGCAGCCATGTCATCGAAGGCACGGCGAATATCCGCGAGATCAATAAGATGCTCGGTTGGCAGTTGCCCACCGACGGCCCCAAGACGCTGAACGGATTGATTCTGGAGCACCTGGAAGCCTTCCCGGAAGGCCCGGCCTGTCTACAAATTGGCAATACGCGGATGGAGATTCTGGAGATTCGCGACAACCTGATCACGTCAGCGCGCTGCTGGCAAAAGCTGCGCCTGCCTCGCCGCTAACTCTGCGTTGTTGACTGGCTGCGGGCGATCTCGCTGTCGCCTGCGGCCTTCAATGCTCTGACACGCTGCTCCAAAAAGCGCCTTAACGCGACGCCTTCGACTTCATGGACGGCAATGGGCGGGCCAAAATGGAGGCTCACCGGCGCCCTAAAGCGTGACGGCCACTTCTTCAGCGCCTTACCGCCGTAGTGAGACGTCCACGACCCCCACAACCCGGCCAGCCCTGCTGGAATCACCGGCACATTGTCACGAGCCAGGATGGTTTCGAGCCCACGGCGGAACGTGTGGATCTCGCCATCGGGGGTCAAACGCCCCTCGGGAAACACCATCACGATATCGCCCTGGCGCAGCGCCTTGCTCACTTCATCCAAGGTACGCCGCAGCGCTCCTGGGCTATGGCGCTCCGACTCGATGGGAATCGCCCCCACCAGTTGAAACCACCACTTCAGCCAGCGGGATTCAAAAATGGGCTGGTCCATCACGAAGCGCAGCGGACGAGGGCTGCCACCGCCCAGCACCAGCGCATCCATAAAGCTCACGTGGTTACAGACGACCAGCGCCGCGCCCTGTTTAGGTACGTGACCTTGGCCATGCACCGACAGCCGGTAACAGCCGCGCATGGCCACGTAAATGACACGACGCAGCAGGCACCGAGTGGCGTTGATCCCCCATGTCACGTCGCTGCCCCCCGGTGTCGTAACCCGGCCAGCACGGTGCTCATGAGTTGATCCAACAGCTCATCGACCTTGAGCTGCTGCCCCTGCCAGTAGCCAAGCCGCTCGTTCAACCCCAGCTGCACCAAGCCGTGAACGCTGCCCCACAGCGTGCGGCCAAGGCGGCGCGCTTCCAGATCGTCCAGAACGGGCTGGTACTGCTTTAACGACGTTTCCACCTGGGTAAACAGGGCTTCGATGAGATCGCTCTGACGCTGGTCCAGCTCGCCTTCCTGAGCCAGCGGGTAGTCGAACAGTAGCTGCCAACGGTAGCAATCCTGCTCGGCGAATCGCCAGTAAGCGTGGGCCAGAGAGCGCAACCACGGCTCGGGGTCGTCTTCGGCCAAGCTCGTAATAGTGTGCTGCAAACGTGCGAGGGTTTCGACGTTGACGTGCTGCAATAAATTGTTAAAGCTGCCGTAGAGTTTTAGCAGCGTACTGGGCGCGCAGCCCACCTCTCTGGCCAAAGCACGCAGTGATAAACCATGGACTGGCTGCTTAGCCAACCACTCATCACAAGCGTGCATGACCTGCGCGTGGAGGGCATCGGGCGCATGCTGTCTAGGACGGGCCATGGCGATCTCTTCAGGTCAACGGCAAACAGGGAAGAATGCCTCCTCGCGCTTTAGCGTGAGCAAGGTATACGATAGGATACCTTACATCGAACACTGTTTTCGACACTAAAACGCCACATTTAACGTATTACGACTTCCCTTTGCCATTTTGCATCAGCGCCGCAGGTATCGCGCCTAAAGGAGACCGGCATGACGGGACGCCTACACGTACAGCGCCTATCGCTCGCCCGCCTTGCGCCCAACCTCAAAAGCACTGCTTCGCTCATCGAGTCTCCCAACTTAGCACCGCGCCAGCCCGTGTCGGCCCTTCGTCTAGAGCAGGGGCAGTTGACCCACACGCCGCTCTTTTGGGGGCTGACGCCGCCGTGGCTCAAGGTTCTCGACCACGCCCCGCACTGCGCGCGGGCGGAAACGCTCAGCAAACGCGCCATGTTCCAGGAGGCCTTCAGTGCGCGGCGCTGCGTGATTCCGGTGAGCGGCTTTTACGTGTGGAAGCCCCAGGCACGCAGTAAGCAGCCGTTTTTGGTGACCCACGTGAATCGCACCCCGCTGCTGCTCGGCGCGCTTTGGTGTCGTTACCACACCACGCTGACCACCTTTACCGACTCGACGGCGCTGATCAGCGTGCCTGCCAATGCCTGCCTATCGTCGCTCACCGATCGCTTACCGGTGATCCTTCCACCAGAGGCGCTACACCAATGGCTAGACCCCAACACGGACGTTGCGTCGCTGACACCGCTTTTGATGCCCGCCCCGCTGGAACTGTTGGGCGCTTTTCCGGTATCAAAGCATGTGAATAACCCTGCCTACCAGTCACCCTCTTGCGCGCACCCCACAGGGCCAATGCTGCGCTGGACCGTGTCACAGGAGCCGTAATGTTGCCCACTATGTCTGTTATTCCGCCTCGCCTGCAGGCAAGGCGCGCGGTTGTTGGCCTGACCATCGGCCTGCTCTTGGCGCCCGCCACTCCCCTCTGGGCAGAAGAGAGCCCGGTCGCCGAGGCCATTACCCCGACCATCAGTCCTTTCGATGACCGCGACTACCGGGTCATCACCCTCGACAATGGCCTACAGGCGCTGCTGGTCAGCGACCCCGATGCCGACAAGGCCGCCGCGTCCATGAACGTGCGGGTCGGCAGCGCGCAGGATCCCGACGACCTCCAGGGCTTGGCCCACTTTCTGGAGCACATGCTGTTTTTGGGCACCGAGCCCTACCCCCAGTCGGATGCTTACCAGCAATACATTTCCGACAACGCAGGCTCTCATAACGCCTTTACGGCTCAGCAGGACACCAACTACTTTTTCGATATTGAGCCTTCAGCGCTGCCCGGCGCACTAGACCGCTTTAGCGAGTTTTTCCTCTCGCCGCTGTTCAATGCCGACCATCTGGAGAGCGAACGCAACATCGTGCACTCAGAGTACATGGCGCGCATCCGCGATGAGTCGCGGCGTGAGAACGACGTGCTGAATCAACTGCTCAACCCGGAGAACCCCACCACCGGCTTTGCAGTGGGCAGCCGAGACACGCTGGCAAACCCGCCCGAAGGCGAGGCAACGCTGCGCGAGCGGGTGATCGACTTCTACCACCGCTACTACGATGCCAACGTGATGAACTTAGCGGTAGTAGCCCCCCAACCGCTCGACGAACTGGAAGCCTTAGTGGTGGAGCGGTTTGCCGATATTCCCGATCACGACTTGAGCGCCCCCACGATTGACACGCCACTGATCGACCCCGACACGCTGCCGCGCTATATCGAGCGCCAGTCGCTGCAGGATCGTCGCCAACTGCGCTTCTACTTCCCCGTTCCTGACCCTACCGACGAGTATCGCACCAAGCCAACTCAGCTCATCGCGCATTTACTGGGCGATGAGGGCGACGGCAGTCTACTGGCCGTGCTGCGTGAAGCAGGCTTGGCCGACGGGCTCTCTGCGGGCGTGGGGCGCGGCGATGGCAATGAGGCGCTGTTTACCGTCTCCATTAGCCTGACGCCCGCAGGTGCCGAACGCCTCGACGACATCGAAGCCACGCTGTTTGCCGCGGTCGAGCAGATTCGGGCAGAAGGGCTGGCCGAGTGGCGCTACGACGAGCAAAAAAGCCTCAGCGAGCAGGCGTTTCGCTTTCAGCAGCACGGCGCTCCTCAGCAAGAGGCTACCCGCCTAGCCATGAGCCTTTCGCGCTACCCGGTCGAGGACGTGCAATACGCCGCGTACCGCATGGACGGCATGGATAGCGAGCGCCAGCAGCGCTACCTGGACGCCCTAACGTCCGACAACATGCTGCGCGTCTACTCCGCGCCGGACGTAGAGAGCGACACCGTAACCCCCTGGTTCAACACTCAGTGGAAAGAGCTGCCGCCCACCACGACCGGTCAGGCCTTGGACGGTCTCGCGCTTCCCGAGCCGAACCCCTTCGTTGCCAGCGACCTCACCCTTCAGGCGGGCCAGGACGAGCAGCCTTCGACACTGATCGAGACGCCCACGTTTACCGCTTGGCACATGCAGGAGAGCCGTTTCAATACGCCCAGCGTCGAGTGGCGGGTGAGCCTGCAGCATCCCAGCGCTAGCTACTCGGCAGAAGAAGCGGTACTCATGCGTCTGTTGGCAGGCTGGCTGAACGACAGCCTCAACGAGTCGCTTTACCCCGCGTGGCTTGCCGGGCAGTCGTTTAGCGCATACGCCCACGCGCGCGGTATGACGCTGTCGTTTTCTGGTTGGCGGGATGGCCAAACGCCGCTCATCGAGCAAGCCATCGAGCAGCTTCAGCAGGCGGATATCTCTGCTGGCGCCTTTGAGCGGGTGCGCTACCAGCTACAGCGGGAGTGGCGCAACGCGCCACGCGCATCGTTGACCGGCCAAGCCAGCCGAGCCCTGGGTGAGGCGCTGCTCTCCCCGCAGTGGTCGACGGACGAACTGCTGGCCGCCAGCCAGCGGCTTGAGAAGCATAATCTGGAAGATTTCCGCGAGCGTTTCCTCGATGCTCTTTACATCGACGCCATGGCCGTGGGTAACCTGACTGCCGACCAGGCACGGGAGCAGGCCAACCTTATTCGCGGCGCACTGACACCCCGCTTAACGCGGGATGACATTCCCCCTCTGTCGCCATTGGAGGCGAGCGAGGAGCCAACGGTACTTCACCCCCATAGCACCCGTGAGGAGTCACTGGTACTGCGCTACCTGCAGGGACGCGACACCAGCATCGACGAGCAGGCGCGCCTGAGCGTGCTCGCCCAATGGCTGGACACGCCGTTCTATCAACAGCTGCGTACCGAGGAGCAGCTTGGCTACATCGTCAACGCGGGCTATTCACCGCTGCTGGAAGCGCCGGGCATTGGCCTGGTCGTACAGTCACCGGATGTGGATAGCGGCACCATTGCCGAACGAATGGACGCTTTCATGGCAGCCGCCGGTGAGCGTCTCGAGACACTGAGCGATGAAGAGCTGGCGGCCCACCGGCAAGCGGTTCATGACCGCCTGCGCCAGCGGGATACCAGCCTGCAGGGCATGGCTAACCGCTATTGGCAAGCCACCGCACTGGACGAGGTACGCTTTGACCGTCAGGCGCACATCGCACAGCGGGCACTCGAGGTCAGCGTCGAAGAGCTACAGGCGCTGTGGCCCTCGCTGCTCGCTCACCCGCTAGACATCCGATTCAACCCGGGCGATGCACCCAGCGACATCGGCGCTTACCGTGAGACGCTCGCGCCCTTCGACCCACGCTAACCGCTCGCCAGCTCAGGCATCGAACGCCTGGGCTGGCATCATGGCTTCGACGAACATCACCAGCTCTTCGAGAATCTGCCGCTCATGATCGGTGAGCGACTGCTGATTGTAACGCTCGATTTCCCGGGCAAATGCTTTAAGCGTAAAACCCGATAGCGCCGGGTCATTCATGCGCATCCAACGAAACGCCTCCCACTGCTCACGCTCTTCGCCCTCTAGGGTGTCCGGGTAACTGCGCGCGCGAAAGCGAAACAGCATCTCTTCCAGGCGCGGGTCTTGAAAGGCAAAGCGTTGGCCCACCAAGTCCCAAGGATCCATCGCCAGCACCCGCTCCATCTGCTGACGATCCGCCGCAGAGAAAAAGCTGCCGGAGTAGAGCATCAAATCGGGGTCTTGAGGCGACTCTTCGTAGCCGCCGCTGAATACCTCGGTCACCTTTTTCGCCACGCCGCTGGCCTCGCGCAGGGTTTTCCAGTGCCCTCGGCAGGCGGCGATATCAATCCCCAAGCGCGCCACGATCGCGCCGTACTCGCCTTTCTGCTCGCCCTCCACGTCTTTCAGCACCGTGGCTGGAAAGATCACCGGGCAGCGGTTGATATGAATGACTTTGAGCGGGATGCGCGCCTCCCCTTCAGAAAGGTCCTGCTGGCTGACGAACACCCGCTCACGAATCTGCTCGGCGCTGAGCGACAGCAAATCGCCGGGGTCGACGCTCAAATCGTACACGATCACCCCGTTAGGGTTGGTAGGGTGCTCCGCCAGGGGCATCACCAAGGCGCTACAGCCTCGGCTGGCCGGGTAACGACGGGAGATGTGCAGCAGCGGTTTGCCGCTGGGGAGGTCGAGCTGCTTGGCCACCGCGCGCTTGCCGCGCAGGCCGAGCAAGTAGTCGAACAGCTTGGGATTACGCGCTTTCAGCAGCCGCGCCAGTGCAATGGTAGCGCGCACGTCGGCCACCGCATCGTGGGCGCCCTCATGGGCGATGCCGTTCGCCGCGGTGAGGTGCTCCAGTTTAAAGCTGGGCGCACCATCTTCCCGCAGGGGCCATTCGATGCCCTCTGGGCGCAGCGCATAGAACGCCCGCACCACGTCGATCAAATCCCAGCGGGAGTTGCCGTTTTGCCACTCGCGGGCGTAGGGATCGAGCAGGTTACGATAAAACAGGTGGCGGGAGACTTCATCATCGAATCGCAGGCTATTGTAGCCGGCCACGCAGGTGCCGGGCTCGCTCATGGCGCTCTGTACCTGGCGCGCGAACTCGGCTTCGGGAAGCCCCCGACGTTGCGCTTTTTGAGGCGTGATGCCGGTGATCAGGCAGGCGGCAGGGTGCGGCAGGTAATCATCGGCGGGTTTACAGTAGAGCTCGATGGGATCGCCGATTTCATTGAGGTCGGCATCGGTGCGTAATGCAGCAAACTGAGCGGGCCGATCGCGACGCGGATCGGCACCAAAGGTCTCATAATCGTGCCAGAGAAAACTGGCAGGGGCGGCATTCGGTGGCGCCATGGATGCAAACTCCCTTGAGCGTGACAGCCCACCCATGCGCCGTAACATCTTTCGCTGGATGGGAACAAAAGCCCAAGACTAGCACACCCGCGGCGCTTCTCGCCGCCCCTCACCGTGCTCGTGTACGCCTAGCTTTTGGGCAGCGTCACGTTGAGCTCCAGCACCGAGCAGTTATCTTCGCTATCCAGCGAAATTTGAATGGCGTCGTCGTCCACATGCACATAACGACGAATCACTTCGAGCAGTTCGCGCTCAAGCAGCGGCATGTAGTCAGGCTGACCACGCTGGCTACGCTGATGCGCCACGATGATTTGTAACCGTTCTTTGGCCACCGAGGCGGATTTCTTGCGCTCACGCTTCAAGAACTCCAGCAGTTTCATCGACGACTACCCCCAAACATCCTGCTCAGCAATCCTTTGCGCTGCATCACATGGAAGCGCAGCGGCATCTCCTCTCCCAGCAGGCGTGACACGGTATCGGCATACGCTTGACCGGCATCGCTCGAACCATCGTGAGTGACGGGCACCCCTTGGTTAGAGGCACGCAGTACGGCTTCGGATTCGGGAATCAGACCCAGTAGATCGATCGCGAGAATCTCGCGAATATCGTCCAGCGTCAGCATGTCGCCGGAAGTGACACGGGCAGGGTTGTAACGGGTAATCAGCAGGTGCTCTTTTACCGGGTCAAGCCCCTGCTCGGCACGCTGGGTTTTCGAGCCCAGAAGTCCCAGGATACGGTCTGAGTCACGTACCGACGAGACTTCCGGGTTGGTCACGACGATGGCTTCATCGGCGTAGTACATCGCCAACTGCGCACCGCGTTCGATACCGGCGGGAGAGTCGCACAGGATATAGTCGAAGTCGTCTTTCAACTGCTCCAGGATCTTCTCGACCCCCTCTTGGGTGAGCGCGTCCTTATCCCGGGTTTGCGAGGCTGGCAAAATGAACAGATTCTCAACGCGCTTATCGCGGATCAGCGCTTGATTCAGCCCCGCCTCGCCTTGAATCACGTTGACCAGGTCATACACCACCCGACGCTCGCAGCCCATGATCAAGTCCAGGTTGCGCAATCCTACGTCGAAGTCGATCACCACCGTTTTCTTGCCACGCAGCGCGAGCCCTGTCGAAATCGCCGCGGCGCTGGTGGTTTTACCGACCCCCCCTTTACCTGAGGTCACAACTATAATTTTGGCCAAGAGTCACTTCCTTCTTGAAGTCGTTCATTGCGAGCGCGATCGCGTGGCGCTGCCCGCATAACGGGAACATCAATGTCATCAAAACAGCACACTGTAACGGATCGCAGCGGTGGCGTCGCTAGGCAAGAAGCACTAACCGGCACTCCCTCATGCGGCTTACCCCAGCGGCTTAATATCTAACTGTTCTTTAATAAAATGGACTTCGGCTGCCCGCCCTAATAGCTGGGAGTCGATATCCTCCAGCCGTTTGTAGTTACCCGCTACGGAAAGCAGCTCGGCCTCCAGCTCACGGCAGTAAATACCTGCCTGGGTATTACCATGAATGCCGGCCAACGCGCGGCCACGCAGGGCCCCGTACACGTGAATACTGCCTGCTGCCAGCACCTCTGCGCCGGCGTTGACCGCACCGATCACGATCAAATCCCCCTCGGCGGCGCTCACTTGCTGGCCGGACCGCACCGTTCCCCGGTACAGCCGGGTGGCTCCCAAACCGCTCGTCTCCGGTTCGCTGTCGACCTCGTCGGGGTCGGCAAGGGGCTCGACGCTTTCCAACGCACGGGCTCGCCCCTCTTCCACGGGGGCAAACCAGCCCAGCCCCAGCGCCCACGCCGACTGACGAATCGGCTCGGCACCGCCACGGACGGCCACGGGTAACAGCTTGTGATCACGGCATACTGCGCAGATCCGCTCCAGGGCGAGGTGCGGCTCATCGAGTTTTTCCACGCTAAGCACAACGGGTGTATGCTGAAAGAACGCGGGAGATTGCGACAGTTTGCCAGCAAGCTGCCGCCGGATACGCTCCGGGTCAGCGCTCGTCAACTCCATGACGGTCATCGGCAGCATGCCGCCCTTGAAGGTGAAGGCTACGTCGGCACTGTTGGCGTTGAGGCTCATGGCCGAACTCCATGTCATGTTCAGGTAAGATAAGGGTAGCGCAATCTCGCGCCTTGCGGGGTGGCCGGCTGGAAAACTCACCGCGCAACGGCAAAGCTAAGCGACAGCGACGAGGACTGCAACCGCCTGCTCATCGATGTCTGATTTTTTTTACGTTCCGCACCTCACAGCAGGATGATCCATGCACGGACTGTTACGACGCCTGTTCGCTCCTCGGTGGCAACACCCCGATCCCGAGGTGCGCCGCAAGGCACTTCAATCCCTCGACCCGCAGCATTCAGAGCAGCGGGAGGCCCTTCTGTCTCTCGCTGGCGACAGCGACAGTAAAATTCAGCTCGCGGCCCTGCTCGCGCTCGACGATATCGACAAACTGCTGGCCGCCTATCCGCAGCATCACGAGGACGAAGCGTGGTTCAATGCCGTGTGTCAACGCCTCACCGGTGCCGAGGGCCATATCGACCTACAGCAGCGCCAAGCGCAGGTAGCCCTGCTGAGCGACCAGCGACTGCTCAACGCGATTGCCCTGCAGGGCGATAACCTGGGGCTGCGGCTCACTGCCGTTGAACAGTTGCACGATGAAGACGATCTCGTCCACCAGGCGTGCCACAACAGCGTGGCCGCGGTACGCCATCAGGCCGCGCAGCGTATTAGCGGTGAGGCGTCGCTCAAGCGGTTATTGAAAGAGGCGCGGCGTGATCGCCAGGTCATGCGCTACGCCAAGGAGCAGCTCACCCAGCGGCGCAACGACGAACAGTGGCTCGAAGAGCAGCAGGCCCAGCGCGAGCACCTATTGAACCAATTAGAGCAGCACGCGCGTGCGCCTTGGGAGCCGCTTTACGGTGGGCGCCTGCGCCACTTGGAGCGCGAGTGGCAGCAGCTCAGCCATTCACCCAGCCTCAGCCAGGAGCAGCGCTTCCATCAGGCCATGCTGAGTTGCCGCAAAACCCTGCACGATCACGACACCCAGGAGCAGGCGCGTCAACAAAGCCTCGCTCGCCGTGCCGAAGCGGAAAGCACTCGCGATCATTTATTAGAGGGGTTAGAAGAGACCCTGGAAGGGCTGGCCCACGCCGACGAACTGACCGCCCAGGATATCGACAGCCTGCGCGCCCAACGCCAGCTCTTAGGCCAGCGCTGGCAGGCGCTGTCCGATCTCCACCCCCCTAACGACACCACTCAGCAGCGTTACAGCCAGTCGCTGGCGCAGTACGAACAGAGCATGGAGGCGTGGCAGCGCTGGCAATCGGAAAGCCTCGCCGTGGAGCATGCCCTGGCCAACAGCGATGACCAGGCGCTAGCCAAGCATGTCAAAGCGTGCCGCTGGCCCGAGACACTGACGCCGCCCGCGCTGCTTGCCCAGGCGCAAAAGCAGCTGGCTACCCAGCCAGTGGCAGCCACCCCCACCGGAGCGTCGCTCAATGCGTTTGAAGCGGAGCTCGATAATTTCGAGCACTTGCTGGAACGCGGCGCGTTCAAGAGCGCCAGCCGCCTCCATCAACGTTTGAAGCCGACTCTCGATGCCCTTACGGGCGAGGAGGCCAAGCCGCTCAAGCGTCGCTTGAAACATCTTGGCGCGCGGCTTGCTGAGCTGCGCGACTGGCGCGGTTTTGTGGCAGGCCCCAAGCGTGAGCAGCTCTGCGCGAGTATCGACGCTCTGGCCGACGACCCTCACATGGCCGAATCAGCGCTGGACCGTCATCATCGCCAACTGGTGAAAGAGTGGAAGGCGTTAGGCGATGCGGCGGCCAATAAAGAGCAGTCCGCGCGCTTTCGGGCAGCGTCCGATCGTATCCATGAGCGTCTGGCGCCCTGGCGCGCCCAGCTCGATCAAGAGCGCGACGCTAACCTGCGCGGACGCGAAGCGCTCTGTGAGCAGCTCGAAACGCTACTGGCTCAGCCCGCCGAGGACGCCGACCCCGACGTGCTGCGGGAGATTCGTGACAAAGCGCGCCACCAGTGGCGCCACTACTCACCCGTCCCCCGGGAGCACGCCGAAGCCATTGGCCGCCGCTTTGGGGCGATTCGCCATCGCCTGCAAGCGCTGATCGACCAGCGCGCCGAGCAGATTGCTGCGCAAAAGCACGCACTGATCGAGCAGGTCCAAGCGCTACAGAACGATACCGAGCAGTCGCTGACAGCGCGCATTGCACACACCAAGCGGCTACAGCAGCAGTGGCGTTCACTAGGGCGTGCGCCGAAGGGCGATGAGCAAGCGCTTTGGAAGACCTTCCGCAGCGCCTGTGACCAGCTCTTTGCGCAGCGCGACGCTCAAAAACATGAGCAAGCCGCTCGTCAGCAGCAAACGCTTGACCAGCTTCAGCGCCTCATCGACGACATGGATAGCTGGCAACCCACACACGCCGACGAGTCCGAGCGGCTGGACGCCTACCTAGCCAGCCTTCAGCAGCTAGAGCCGCTGCCCCGCAACCGCCGTAGCGACGGCATGCAGAAGCGGCTTGGCGGCATCGTACGCGCCAAACGCGAACGCTTGAGCCGCCTTGAGGTCGTCGACAAGGTACAGCAGTGGCACGCCCTCCTGCCCCTGATCAATGCGCACCTAGCGGCCGACCATCAGGCGCTTAGTGGTGGTCATCCAGCGCCGGTGGACGCCAATAGCGAGCTGTCCACACCGCTGCCCGCAACGTATGGCGATGCGCATCAACGGCGAAACGAGGCTCGCTCGTCTACCACGCTGCCTCTCTCCAGCGAACAGCAGGGCGACGTCGAGGAGCAGTTGGCTCGACTGCGGGTGCATCTATCGCTGCTTGCCCTAGGTAGCGTTAAGCAGCGAGACGAGCCGCTGCGGCTTGCCATTCAGGTAGAGCGCTTGAATAACGGCCTGAACGCCGAACGCAGCAAAGCGGACGAACTGGAGGAAGTGCTGGTCGACCTGTTGGCCCTCGGCCCCATGCCAAACCGTCTTTGGCAGCAAGAGGTCAACGAATTGGACAACCTACTGGGCCGCCTAGCGCGCCCACCGCAGCCCTAATCGTAGCCCTCAATAGGTGAGCGTCACATAGCAAACGGGAGGCAGATCGCCTCCCGTTTTGCGTTCTCTTTCTTGTGGAAAGAGCCCGTGTCAGATGGCTTGGGCCTAGCCCATGAATTGGCCACCGTTGATATCGATGTTAGCCCCTGTAATGAAACCTGACTCTTTATCGGCCAGGAACGTCACCAGGCGGCCGATCTCTTCGGGAGTGCCGTAGCGCTTGACCGGGATCGTTTCACGAATCGCTTCGCGCACCTGCTCCGGAATTTTCATGATCATATCGGTGGCGATGTAGCCAGGCGAAACGGTGTTTACGGTAATGCCCTTCGTGGCCGTTTCTTGCGCCAACGACATGGTCAAGCCGTGCATGCCCGCTTTGGCTGCGGCGTAGTTCACCTGACCGAACTGGCCTTTTCGCCCGTTGATGGAAGAGATGTTGATGATGCGACCGTAACCGTTCTCCAGCATCATTTCGATGACGCTGCGGCAGGTGTTGAAGACGCTGTTCAAGTTGGTATCGATGACTTGATACCACTGCTCGTAGGACATTTTTTTCATGGTGCCATCGCGAGTGATACCGGCACAGTTGACCAGCACGCTGATCGGACCATGCGTTTCATGGATCTCACGGGCACCTTCGACGCAGGCATTGTGGTCGGATAAATCAACACCCGACAGCGCGATGTTGTTATAGCCGTCGGCTTGTTGTGTTGCCAGCCAGGTCTTGGCCTTGTCGGGATTGTGATACCCCGCCACGACCAGATAACCCGCATCCGCCAACGAACGGCAAATTGCCGTCCCGATTCCACCAGTTCCACCAGTTACCCAGGCGACGGGGGCTTGATTGGCCATTGACTACCTCCCTGATATGACAAATGGCTTGGACCTTAAGCACTGTTATGGCGTCGCAAGCCATTCTGAATAAGCGCTTTCGCGCTTCTTTCACTCACAGCACGCCGCTTGTTCTATTGGGCGACACACCGACAGTAAGCTTTTTATTATGCCTATTGGAAGCATAGCTTTACTCTTTCAATGTTGCAGCACGATGAAGCTGACCGCCAGCAAGGAAACGTTTCATGGCAGGGGTTGACTTAGCGTCAAAAATACGTAGAATACGCCACACGTTGATGCGGGGTGGAGCAGTCTGGTAGCTCGTCGGGCTCATAACCCGAAGGTCATCGGTTCAAATCCGGTCCCCGCTACCAAACATAGAAAAAGCCGATTCTTTCGAGAATCGGCTTTTTTGTGTGCGTTCTTCCGTCTCCGCGCTTTATTTCCCTTCACTTCCTTGAATCCCCGGGCGGCTGCCTGCATATCATGGAGCAACCTTTTCCATGCGATGCAGAGTTTACCCATGTCGATTATTGATCCCCGTACCGGCAACCCGATGACTGCCGACCCTGTCGCGAACACTGCCACGCCTACCGGTGGCGAGCGCCCCAGCGTGACGCGCGAAGAGGTCATCATTGAACTCAACGCGGGCAACATCCAGCAGGTATTAGAAGCCTCGATGCAGGTACCGGTGCTGCTGGATTGCTGGGCACCCTGGTGCGAGCCGTGTAAAAACCTGATGCCAGTGCTCGAGAAGCTGGCCATCGAGTACGGCGGTGCGTTTTTGCTGGCAACGCTAGATGTCGAAGCGAATCCAGAGATCGCAGGTCAGTTAGGCGTGCGCTCGGTGCCGGACGTGAAGCTGGTGAGCCAGGGAGGCTTGGTGGATAGCTTCCAGGGCGCTTTGCCAGAGAAAGAAGTACGCGAGTGGCTCAACCGCTACTTCCCCGCTCCCGGTGACGCGCCGCCCAGCCCCGAAGAGCAGGCAGAAGACGCCCTGAGCGCGGGCGATGCCGCAGGCGCGCGGGAAATTTACCAAACGCTGATGAGCCAATACCCGGAGCATTACGCGTACCACATTGGTTTTGCCAAAACGCTGGTGGCGGAGGGGCGCGGCGACGAAGCGAGAAGCGTGCTGGATAACCTGCCGCCAGAGGAGCGCGATGCAGCACCCGCTCGTGGCGTTCGCGCCAGCATCGAGTTCAGCGAACAGGCGCTCTCAGCGGAAGAGATTGCCGCGCTGGGTGATCGCACTGACAGCGAAGCGCAGTACCAGCGGGCGCTGCGCCAAGTGGCCGATGGTCAGTATGATGCCGGCCTCGACGCACTGCTGACGCTGATGAAGCAGGACCGCGCCTATAACGATGACGCGGCCCGCAAAACGCTGCTACAGGTATTCGATGCGCTAGGGGCTGACCACCCTCTCACGGTCACCTACCGCCGCAAGCTGTTCGCCCTGCTCTATTGATAGCGCCTGACGAAGGCAACGTTACGCTTTTAACAGCGCATCCATCCGTGATAACGCCGCTTCCAGTTGGGAAGCGGTGGTGCCGAAATTGAGCCGCACGAACCCAGGGCAACCAAAAGCCGCCCCCTCAGAGAGTGCTACCCCTGCCTTTTCCAAAAGCGTTTGGGCAGGGGTCTCCCCCAAGCCCGCATCACGCATATCCAGCCACGCCAAATAGGTCGACTCTGGTGCGCTCAGCGACACGCCAGGCCAGGTTGCTACACGCGCTTCCAGCGCTGTCCGATGGCGGCGTAGAACGTCCAGCAGCGCTTGACGCCAGGGTTCGCCCTCGCGATACGCCGCCTCGGCAGCGACCAAGCCCAATACGTTGCCGTCCGGCAAAAAGCCTTTGGTAGCCTCGGCGAAACGGTGCCGCAACGCAGGGTCAGGAATGACCGCACAGGCGCTGGTGAGCCCGGCCAGATTGAACGTTTTCGAGGGTGCCCAGAGGGTAATCGTGCGTTTGGCCAGCTCAGGAAACAGCGCCGCCAGGGGGCGGTGGCGCGCGCCTTCATCCAGCAGCAAATCACAGTGCAGCTCGTCGGAGACCACCCATAAATCGTGGCGTTCGACCACGGCGGCGAGTTGCTCAAGTTCTCTCAGTGTCCATACGCGCCCGGTCGGGTTATGCGGATGACACCACAGCAGCAGCCGAGTCTGCGGGGTGATGGCTGCTTCCAGCGCCTCGATATCCAGCCGCCAAGGCTCGCCAGGGGCAGCAGGCTCCGCTAACATCGCCTGCTGCGCTAGCCGCCCGGTGCGTTCGGCCACGGCCAGAAAGGGCGGGTAGATCGGCGCGATGGTGAGCACGCCCTCGCCAGGCTGCGTCAAGGCCATGGCGGCAAAGTGCAGTGCAGGCACCACGCCCGGCAGCCACTGCTGCCATTCGGGTTCAATGGACCACGCATAGTGATGAGCGCTCCATTGGCACAGCGCCTCACTCAGCGTCGCGGGCACTTCGCCGTAGCCGTAAACGCCGTGAGCGACCCGTCGCTGGAGCGCGTCGATCACCGCGGGCGGCGAGTGAAAGTCCATATCGGCGACCCACAGCGGCAGCACGTCCGCCGCGTAGCGGTGCCACTTCTGCGAGACATACTGTCCTTCGGGAGCGCGCCTTTCCACGGGCGTGGCAAAATCGAACGCCATAACACATCTCACTTATTTCTACGGGAGTAGACACTGAGCATGCCGCAAGATGACTTTTATACCAAGATGCGCGCAGGCCTCTCGGCGCTGTTGCGGCAATGGCGCTCGCTGGGAAAGGCGGATGCCGACCAGCTCGCGCTGATTTTGGCGGAAACCGCTAGGGTCGCCAAATTAGGCACTCCGGAGGCCACGCCAAGCGGAGCCACGCTGGAGCAGTGGAGCCAAGACCAGCAGGGCGAGATGCCCCTGTGGGCACCGCGCACGGCCGTTTTTCTCCTCAACCAAATGCCTGCTCGGCCTACCCCGCAAAGCGACGAGGAAGCCTGCGCCTGGGCCTACTGTTGGTTACGCAATCGCTCGTTCGATTCGCTGGAGGCGGCTCGTGCCGCGCTGCCCGGCCACCTCGTCGAGCCGCTCACCGAGGCGTTGGACGCTGCTTGGCGCGACCAGCAAGGGCTTCGACTGGTCTAGCGTCGCTTGCGCACGGGCGATTTTGGCTTGAAACCAGCCGGCTTGGTGGCCAGCCATTCGACGAAAGCGCGAATATCGGCATCGTCCTTGAGCGCCGCCAAACTGGCAAAGCGGTCGGCCAGTTCACGTTCGCTGTACAGCCGGTGAATGTGCTTATGGCACGGGTGGCACAGCCACACGATGGCCGTGAGCCGCTCCTCACGACTATGGCGCTTTTGATAACGCGGCTTGTTGTGCAGCGTTCTGGGAATGAGATGATGCTTGGTCAGCGGCGATGCGCGCTGACAAAGTTCGCAACCATCGGGCTTGGGCGGCGGGGAAAGCGCATGGGCGCCTGAGTCTGGAGAATGGGTCACGGCAGCAAGCCTCCCAAACGGATAATGATGAAACGGTGGTACATCCCCATTGCGCTAATAACCGTTGTGCCATGTTCATGCCCCCATAATAACGAAAGGAAAACGCCCTATGGTAGACGTTCCACTCACTTGGCAACTGGCTAAGCTTGGCCTCTCCGTCAGCATGGTGCTGGGGTTGGGCACCGTCGCCGTGCGGGCTAGCCCCCGCATTGCTGGGCTGCTCTCGGGCTATCCGCTGGGCACGGCACTGGCGCTATTTTTTATCGGCTTGGAGATATCGCCTGCTTTTGCCACCCAAAGTGCCGTGCATACCCTAGCGGGATTCACGGCGACCATGGCGCTAGGCGCAGGGTATCTCATCACAGGCCGCCAGCCAGGCATCAAAGGGGTATTGGGCGGCGTGCTAGGGGGCTTTGCTGCGTGGCTGGCGGTCAGCACGCTGCTGGCCCAATTCAACTTCACGCGCCTTAGCGGTACGCTGGTCACCCTGTGCGCCATTGGTCTCTTCAGCTGGCTGTTTCGCACCATTCCAGATGTGAAGAGCACCGCCAGCAGCACCTTCTCTTGGCCCGCGCTGGTGGCTCGGGCTGGACTCGCCACAGCCATCATTTTTGTCATCACGCGCATTGCCCACTGGCTGCCGCCCGAATGGGCTGGCACGCTGGCAGCGTTTCCCGTCACCATGCTGCCATTTTTACTGATTCTTCACGTGGGGCACGGTCACGCTCCCGTCGCTACGGTCATCAAGCACTACCCCATGGGCCTTGGTTCGCTACTCAGCTATACCCTATGCGTTTCTTATACTTATAGTACGCTGGGGCTATTCTGGGGAACGCTGGCGGGGTTTCTCGCCGCCACGCTGTGGCTACTTGGCTGGATGCAGTTGACGGCATGGCACCAGCGCCGCAACACTTGACCAAGCGCTCGCTTGGGTTAATTCTGGAGCAGGGCTACTTCGCACACTAATAATAAGGATCGCGTCATGTTTACTCGCACCATAGAACCGGCGTTTTACGATACGGATGCCTTGGGCCACATCAATAACACGCGCCTCCCCGCGTGGTTCGAGCTGGCGCGTAATGACCTGTTCAAACTCTTCACGCCCGACCTGAACCCCCAACAGTGGCGGTTGATCATGGCGCGCATGGAAGTGGACTACCGCGCTGAACTGTTTTACGGCCACGATATCGAAATCCGTACCTACTTGACCCGTTTGGGCAACAGCTCGTTTACCGTCACCCAGGAAGCCCGGCAGCATGGTACGCTAACCAACTTGGGGCACACGGTGATGGTGCAGTACGATCATCAGGAGAAGCGAGCCGTTCCTATCGAGGGTGCCCTGCGTGAGGCGTTGTTGGCGCATTTAGAGACGGCGCCCGCTTCCGCTTAATTCCCCCGCCTGACATGGTGGGGCCTTCCAGGAGTCACCATGGTCATCCGCTATAATCTCTGGATTGATCCGGACAACACGGCGCAGCACCGCGCCGTGGAAGCCGACTTGGAGCGCTATTTCATGGAGCGCTTCGCCGACTACCCGCATATCCGCTTGTTCGGTGCAGACCCGTACGATTATGATGCCCCGTTCAATCGACTTTACGACGTGCTGATGGCTCGCGCCGCCGAGTACTGCGAGGAGAAGTGGCGCTACGTCGCCTCTCCTGAACAGCTCAACCGCTGCTTTTTCCGCGCCGTTGGCCGTTCGACTAAATTTGTTCAAGACGACCGAAAGTGAGACGTTGACGCAATGGTAATTCGTACCGACCAAGCACCCGACGAGCGCCAGCTGGCGATCATTACTCAACAGCTCGGGCGAGCGCCTCGCGGTATCGAAGCCGTTGCAGCCACCGACGCCCAAGGTACGCCGCTCGTACTGCGGATGGCACCTATCGTGGATGGTAAACCTTTCCCGACGCTGTACTGGCTCTGCTCGGACCTGCTGAAAATCGAAATTTCGCGCATCGAAGCCGTGGGCGTGATCAAGTCCCTCGAGCAGCGTCTGCAGGAAGAGCCGGACTTCCTCGCCGCTTATCAGCAAAGTCATCGCGATTACGTCGATGCCCGCTGGCGCTCGATGAGCGAGGCTCAGCGCGAAGAAGTGGCTCGCCTGGGCTACACCGACGTACTCACCGAACGCGGTGTAGGCGGCATCAGTAACTGGCAGCAGGTGCGCTGTCTACACACCCAGTACGCTCACCATCTGTGCGGGAACAATGTCATCGGCCAGTGGATGGACGAACACTATGACGTTCAGCGCTGCCTAGGCTAACGCCGCCCGCTTCTCTCTACCCCGCTGCGATAAGGACGCCCTGACGATGTCACGTATTTGTGTTTACCTCGGTTCTCGGGAAGGTAACAGCCCGGCCTTCCGGCAGGCCGCGCGCTCCCTTGGCACGGCCCTTGGGCAGCGCGGCCACACCTTGGTCTATGGCGGTGCACGGGTCGGGCTCATGGGAGAGTTGGCCAATGCGGCTCTCGAGGCGGGCGGTCGCGTACTCGGCGTTATGCCGGATCACTTGGTCGAACGCGAACAGGCACACTTTGGCTTAACGGAGCTGATTCGCGTCCCTAACATGCACGAGCGCAAAGCCACCATGGCGGCGAATGCCGATGCGTTCATTGCTCTACCGGGCGGGATTGGTACGTTCGAAGAACTGTTCGAAATCTGGACGTGGGGCTACCTGGGGCTTCACGACAAACCGATGGGGCTGCTGGATACCGAAGGCTTTTACGCGCCGCTGCTGGCGTTTTTGGATAGCACGGTCAGCCACGGCTTTCTGGCCCAAACGACACGTGACATGCTGCTCGACGCTTCGACGCCAGAGCGTCTTTTAGAGGCGCTGGAAGCCCAGTTGGATTAACGAACGTCGAGCTACGATTAGGCTTTGAGAGTCAGTGTGCGAGTGCGCTGATAGGTAAGCTGGAGCAGTCGGGCATCTTCCCCTGCACGGTGGCGGTGGATGCCCCGTTCGGCCACGACGGACTCTTTGGTATCGCTCCACAGCGCCTGCTGCTCTTCACTGAGCAGGATGCGCAGCGCTTCCAGACGAAAACGGGGCAGCATGCCAGCGTGATGAAACAGTAACGACAGCCAGGTGTTATCGTAGCCCCAACTATCGCTATACGCCTTACCTAGTTCCCGCAGCTCATCGTTGAGCCACTGGGCCACTTGGCGCACCGGGTAACCCTCTTTCATCAGCCGCTCACGCGAAATGCCGTGCAGCAGTTCGGCTTTGGGATCCCAATGCACCCACTCATCCAACGGCTGAATAAGAAACGCGCAGCAGCTACCGTCGGCGCGGGCGATGCCCACTTCGATCGGGTAGCTGCCGCGCCCAAATCCGGACGCTTCGATATCTAGCACTGTAGGTAGCGTCTCGGACACTGATTTCCTCTTTTCTGTCTCGCCACCGGATACGGGGCTCAGGCGGCGGCCATTTCCACCGCAGGCTGCCGTTCGGCCATGCGCTGCCAGTAGTCGGCTTGCTCATGGTCCACTGCTAAGCCTAGCTCACCCAAGCGGTAGGCACGCGCCAAACGCTCCGCAGCCAGGTAGTGGCCTGCCTGCGCCGCACGGGCGTACCAAGTCACCGCATAATCTTCACGGCGGGGATACTGCACACAGCCGTGTTCATGAATTTGTGCCACCTGATACTGCGACTTTACATCGCCTGCCTGGGCCGCTTCCAGTACGTAGCGTGCGCCACGCGCCTTGTCCTGTGGAGACAAGCTGCGGTGAAACAACATGTGTCCATAAATGGACTGTGCATCCGGGTGCCCCGCTTCGGCACACCGCTTGAACAGTCGCATGGTGAGGCGCTGCGTACGCGGTGAACGCGGGAGTAACCAACGGGTGTGAAACAGCTGCTCGGCTAGACGAAATTCCAACCGGGTAAACAACGATGATGCCTGCGGCATGGCAAACCACCCTGCCTATCTGTTGAGACCTTCGGCTAACCATCTCACCTTCCACGACGGCTAACCATGCGATAAACCGGCGCTTGGCCGGTCGATGGGCTGGCAAGCATACGCCTGCCTTCGCCCCGACTCAACCCTCTTGATTTGCTGCTTTTGTAGACCCTCGCTAACATGCCTTCCACAGGCTGGTAATGGCGATTGGCACCGCTCACTTTCCAGCAACGTTTTCGCCCACGCGAGGAGACAACCATGCAAACGCGCCCACTGGGTAGAACCGGAATGGAGGTCAGCCGACTGTGTCTAGGCACCATGACGTTTGGTGAACAGAACAGCGAAGCTGAGGCTCATGAACAGCTCGACCGCGCAGTAGCGTTTGGTATTAACTTTATCGACACGGCGGAGATGTACCCCGTTCCGCCAAAGGCGGAAACCCAGGGGTTAACGGAAGCCTATATCGGCAGCTGGTTAAAAGCTCGAGGCGCTCGCGACGATGTGATCATTGCCACCAAAGCGGCAGGGCCAGGTTTAGAACATATTCGCGGCGGCCCTAAAATGAGCCGCGACCACCTCCACCAGGCCATTGATACCAGCCTGGAGCGCCTGCAAACGGACTACGTCGATCTGTACCAGTTGCACTGGCCTGACCGTCACACCAACTTTTTTGGCAAGCTCGGCTATACTCATGCGGAGCAGGAAGACGCCACCCCGCTGGAAGAGACGCTCTCCGCCCTGAAAGAGCTCGTCGATGCCGGTAAGATTCGCGCCGTCGGTCTATCCAATGAAACGCCCTGGGGCGTCATGCGAATGCTGCAGCTCTCAGACCAGCTGGGCCTGCCACGCGTTGCCTCCATCCAAAATCCTTATAACCTGCTGAACCGTTCGTTCGAAGTGGGCTTGGCAGAAATTGCCCATCGCGAAGACGTCGGGTTACTGGCTTACTCGCCGCTGGGGTTTGGCGTGCTGTCCGGGAAGTACCTCAACGGCGCCCAGCCGCCAAAGGGCCGTTTGACGCTCTATGAGCGCTTCAAGCGCTACACATCACCCGAAGCCGAGGCCGCGACACACGCCTACGTCGACCTGGCCAAAGCGCATGGGCTCGACCCCGCGCAAATGGCGCTGGCATTTGTCAATTCACGCAGCTTCCTGACCAGCAATATCATTGGGGCCACGACGATGGAGCAGCTGGAGAGCAACCTCGCCAGTGAGAGCCTGAAGCTCGACGACGACGTTTTGACCGCCATCGACGATATCCATCGTCGCATGCCGAATCCCTGCCCCTAACGGCTCCTATCGTGTCGATAGCCTCGGCCGCCGCCGAGGCTTGATATAATCTTGCTAGCTATTTAGTGGTCGCATCTCATGCCGAGAAGCGACCCTCTTTTGTCACGGCACAAGGAGCACGCCATGCTGAGCGTTATTTCCCCCGCCAAAACGCTGGATTTTGAAACACCCCCGACGACCCAGAAGGTCAGCCAGCCAGATTTTCTCGAGTACAGCCAGCCGCTGATCGATATCTTACGCGGTTACTCTCCTCAGCAAATCAGCGACCTAATGGGCATCAGCGACAAACTAGCAGGCCTGAACGCGGCTCGCTTTGCCGAGTGGCAGCCACCCTTTTCGTTGGACAACGCCAAACCCGCCGTGCAGGCATTTCAGGGAGACGTCTACACTGGCCTGGAAGCCGAAACCTTCAGCGATGCAGACAATCGGTTTGCCCAGCAGCATTTGCGCATTCTATCGGGCCTCTATGGTTTGCTCCGCCCGCTGGACTTGATCCAAGCCTACCGTCTGGAAATGGGTACCAAACTGCCCAACGACGCAGGCAAGGATCTTTACGCCTATTGGAAGCCGATCCTGACGCCTGCCCTGAATAGCGCGATCGCCGAGAGTGGGTCGAAGGTACTCGTAAACCTAGCCTCCAACGAATACTTCAAAGCCATCGAAGCGAAAAAACTGGATGCCCGAGTGGTGACTCCCGTCTTCAAGGATGAGAAAAACGGCACGTTCAAAATCATCAGTTTCTATGCGAAAAAAGCGCGGGGGTTGATGAGCGCATGGATCATTCGGCAGCAGATCAATGACCCCAACGCGCTCAAAGATTTCGATGTGGCAGGCTACCGCTTTGATGCCGCCGCTTCCGAAGGCGATACGCTCGTATTCACTCGTCGCGAAACGGAGCGTTAAGGTTAATAAAATGTGACCGTTTGCGCCGATCTTGGCTTTAAATACCGGCGGTGAATCTCTTTAAAGGTGGCCGTATCGCAGCAGTGTAGCCATTCATAGGCCACCATATCGGCAGACACCGCCACCGCCCCCTGGGCACAGGCACGCTCGCGCGCAAGACGCGCCTCTTCGGAACGGCGGCTGGCGGCCCCTTCACTCAGCCAAAACACCTCATACCCTGCCGCTAACAGGCCCAGTGCACTTTGCAATACGCAAATATGGGCTTCCGTGCCGCACACCACGACCTGGCTGCGGCCCAACGCTGCCAGCGCCTGCGAAAACGCGGGCTCCTCGGTCACGCTAAAGTGTCGCTTCTGCCATGTCGTATGTGTGTCCAAGCTCTCCAGCAGGGTCGCTGCGGTCCCGCCTAGTCGCTCGGGATACTGCTCGGTGAGCCATACGGGCACCTGCAACTGGTTGGCGATACCTGCCAGCCAAGCCGCCTCTCGAAGAGCCGCCTCACCGCCTTCGATCACGGGCAATAAACCCGCCTGAAAATCGATCATCAACAAGATGCTTCGAGCCTGATCTAAACGCACTTTCTGCTCCTTTTTTTGTCTTTATAGTGACTCTCACCATCACCTAGGCGAGGTATTACACGGTAAACTGATGGCCCACCCTTTTCTATCTGCTTCGCACTGAAGCAGTTGGCATTACCTGCATCCTCATTGGAGAATCAACATGTTAAGGCAATTCTTTGTCATGCTATTGGTGAGCGTTATGGGCGTTAGCGCCGCCATCGAACACGCGGAGGCACGCCGCCTAGGTGGTGGTAGCAGCATGGGTAGCGTGTCACGCTCCGCTGACCGACCGGTTAGCACGCCCGCACAGCAACAGGCCCAACAAAGCACCCAGCAGGGCGCAGGCGCCGCCACCGCTGCTCGCCGTGGAGGTATGGGTGGCATGATGGGCGGCCTACTGGCAGGCGGCTTGCTGGCAGCGCTCTTCTTCGGTGGTGCGTTTGACGAGCTGCGTCTGATGGATCTGCTCGTCATGGTAGGCGTTGCTGCGCTGGCGATCTTCGCTTTCCGCGCCTTCATGCGTCAGCGTCGTCCTGCATCCGCCCACCCGGCAGGCTATCAGCGCGAACGCCAAGAGACTCAGTACACCCCAAACAACGTCACAGCGTCTCCAGGCAGCTTAGCCAGTGGCTTACAAAGCACACCGGCTTGGTTTGACAAGGAGCGTTTTCTAGGCGGTGCCAAAGAGCACTTCATGACGCTGCAGCGTGCTTGGGATAATAACGACTTCAACCAAATCCAGGAGTACGTGACGCCAGAGCTCTACAACCTACTTCGCCAGGAGCGCGCCGAGCAGCCTGCCAATAATCGCACTGAGGTCGTGCGACTGTTTGCAGAGCTTGGCGATATCAATGAGTACGATGGCCACGCCGAAGCCACCGTCATCTTCCACGGTATTTTGGAAGAGAACGGTGAGCAAACCGAGTTCAACGAAACGTGGCACTTGACGCGTGCCATGCGCGATCAGGCACCTTGGTATCTACAGGGTATCGAGCAAAACCCAGGTGCATGACCAAACTACTTTCCAAGCCTCAAAACGCAAAACAGCCGCTTCTAAGCGGCTGTTTTTATATCGGTAGCATATCGGTACGCTGCAAAGAGTCGTTTTCTTACTCCTCTGCAGACTCTTCGATATTCTCACCCATGTCCTCTAGGCTTTCGCCTGCATCTTCCATGCTCTCATCGATGTTTTCACCTGCTTCTTCGGCAGGGCCCTGGTTATCACAGGCAGCTAAACCGCCCATCATCATGGCCATCAGTAGCGCAACCGCTAGCTTCTTCATCAATGGGGTACTCATATCGCGTCTCCTCCTGAGATGCTGCTTAAATGATAGGTACCCGCTCATACTAGTTGCTCGGCAGCCTTGCCGCCACCAAAGAGCAGTAACTCCCTGTTATTTATTTTTTTAAAACAGCCGTTTCAAGGAAACTTTGTGCACCCGTAGCGTCACTTTTCAGTGCTTAAACATTCGGGAGGCACAGCCAAAAAGCCCCGAGCACAGGGTGCCCGGGGCTGGTCATGGCGCGCTTTCGAGCGCGCAACAAAAAACCCAGCCGGCTGGCTGGGTTCTTTGCGGTATAAGTGCCTGACGATGACCTACTCTCGCATGGGGAGACCCCACACTACCATCGGCGCTAAGCGGTTTCACTTCTGAGTTCGGCAAGGGATCAGGTGGTTCACGCGTGCTATGGTCGTCAGGCGTAACAGGTAATGCATAT
>Ga0208794_1000053_pt1 | contig 155384 bp, 147 predicted proteins | sample 32_taG_FD_184106 | JGI IMG/M metagenome (GOLD analysis project Ga0208794, IMG submission 184106) | Marine viral communities from the Gulf of Mexico - 32_GoM_OMZ_CsCl metaG (SPAdes) (version 2) | ecosystem: Environmental > Aquatic > Marine > Oceanic | place: Atlantic Ocean: Gulf of Mexico... | reverse complement strand
CTGCCTCTTGCTCCTTGATCATCCCAATAATCTGCGCCTCAGTAAAACGGCTCTTCCGCATTCGTCTGCTCCTTCAGGGTTGGGCAGACTCTAAATCATGGTGAGGGATTTCGCGGGGGGCAGGTCACAGGACATCAGCGATCCCCGTGGGATGGTAGAAGATGTGACCGGCGTCGGCAGATGGGGCAATTGGCAACTCCGAAGTGCGGCTGAACAAAATTGAGGATCTTTCCTACGTTGTGGGTCTGGCGCGCCAGGCACTGGAGCGACAGATGGATCAGGCAGACGCGGCTTGAGAGAACACTCACGATCGGCGTGATCTTCGTACGCGAGCCAAAACCAGCTTGATCCATGCTTTGGGCGGTTTCCAGTCATTCGCTGCTTACGCAAACTAACCGTGTAAAGTCGAAGAAGAGGACGTTCAGTGCGGCGATCCAGTTTGTCGATGCGCAATAGCAGCTAACGGGAATCGAGAGCGCTCCATATAGCCGTCAAATCCTGGCGATACTTCGGATCGCGGCCTTGGCGATTTGGTCGAACATCGCACGATCGTCGGAGGATGAGGCAACGATCATGCCGCCTTCCAGCGCCGCGACGATGAGGCAGGACGTGTCTTCGGGGTTTTGAACGCTATGGCGTTGGAACAGGTCAAGCAGCCACATCCTGTTCATTTTGAAGAATGCCTTTGTTTTCTGGTTAACATTCTTGGGAAGCCCGATCGCTTCTGCTCCCATAATTGCGCAAAGACAGATGGTTTCGTCCAAGACAAGCGCTTGAGAGTAGAGCGCAACGTAGCTGTCCAACGCCGTTTGTAAGCTGGCCGTGTCGATCTGTTCAAGTTCCTCTTTGAACTGGCTGGTGTAGCGATCAACCAAAGCTTCGCCCAGGTCGGGTTTGGTCGGAAAGTGATAGTGAACGCTTGCGCTTTTGATGCCTACATCGCTTGCCAAGTCACGGAAGCTCATCGCTGAGAAACCCGCGCCGCGGACACGCTTTTCAGCGGCGTCGAGGATTTTGTCTTTCATTGTCGGTGGCATGCGGGGCTCCTGTCTATCATGTGGTAGATAGGTGTTGACAGTAGCGAGGGCAATATCTAACTGAAAGCCTATCGACTGATAGGTAGTTGTGTAGCGCCTCTTCGCGCTGGACCGGAAGGATGTACCATGGACCTGAACGCAAATTTTGATGAACGTGCCGTTGTACATTCGGACAGGGAGCCGTGGGTTGCATCCCCGATGAAGGGCGTGGAACGCCGGATGCTGGACCGGATCGGGGATGAAGTCGCGCGGGCGACGACCATCGTCCGCTATGCGCCGGGCAGCGCGTTTTCGGCGCATACCCATACGGGCGGCGAAGAGTTTCTTGTGCTTGATGGTGTCTTTCAGGATGAACACGGTGACTTCCCGGTTGGTACATACGTGCGCAACCCGCCGACGTCTTCGCATACCCCAAGCTCTGCATCGGGGGCGACGATCTTCGTCAAGCTTTGGCAGTTTGACATGAATGACCGTCAGCAGATCACCATAGACACCACCACCCAGCCCCCGCAGCCAGTGCGTGCGGGTGTTTCAGAAATCCCGCTGTTCAAGGATGTGCGGGAACGGGTGCGGATCGAGCTTTGGGAACCCAACGTGGCAGTGACGCAGGCTGGCCACAACGGGTTCGAAGCCCTTGTGATCGAAGGCAGCTTTATCGAAGGCGATGAGGTCTTCGGGGTCAATTCCTGGCTGCGCCTGCCGCCCCACAGGCCGCTGAACGCCGTTTCCGGTCCTGATGGGGCGCGGCTTTGGGTCAAATCTGGCCATCTTGCGGAAATGCCAGCAGCCCCCAATGTCGGAGATTGAGATGTCAGCTCCACTTGCAATCATTGGCGGGGCGGGCGCTGGTCTTGGGCAGAGCTTGGCGCGCGCCTTTGCTCAGAACGGCTACACTTCTATCGGCCTCAACCGCTCGGTTCCCGATGGCGCGGCGGGTACGACACTTGCCGTCGACCTGTCCGACCCCGATCAAACATCCCAAACCGTCTCGGACCTGATGCAAACCCATGGGGCACCAAAACTGGTGGTTCACAACGCGGCGAAGCTGGTGATCGCGGGGTTTGCAGAGACCACAACGACAGATTTTGAGGCGACATGGCGTGCGATGGTGCTTTCAGCGGTCAATCTGGCCCAAAGCGTGTTGCCTGCGATGGTGGAGGGGGGCGGTGGCACTTTCATCGTCTCCGGCGCAACAGCGAGCCTGCGCGGCGGCAAGAATTTTGCGGCCTTTGCCTCGGCCAAGGCGGGGTTGCGGGCGTTGACCCAATCGCTGGCGCGTGAATACGGGCCGCAGGGTATCCACGTTGCGCATGTGGTTCTTGACGGAATTGTCGACACGGGTGCCGGCCGCGCCCTGCACAGTATGGACCCTGCACGGATGATGAAACCGGAGGACATTGCCCGCACCTATCTGGCGCTGGCAGATCAACCACGGTCCACCTGGACCCATGAGCTGGACCTCAGGCCGATGGGAGAGGCGTTCTGATGCAGACCGATGTTCTGATTGTGGGCGGCGGTCTGTCGGGTCTTGCGCTTGCGGACCATCTGGCCCGCCAAGGCCGTGATTTTTTGCTGGTTGAAGCGCAGGACCGCCTCGGCGGGCGCATCCTGACCAAGGAGCTTTCGGGCGGCGCGTTCGACCTTGGGCCTGCATGGTTCTGGCCGGGCCAGCCGCGCATGGCGGCCCTCGCCGAACGCTTTCAGATCCCTGTGTTTGAGCAGTTTTCAACTGGTGACTTGGTCTATCAAGAGCAAAACGGCACCGTTCAGCGCGGACGCGGCTATGCCTCTATGGAGGGTTCGTACCGCTTGGCAGGAGGTATCGGCTCTGTGGTGTGTGCTTTGGCCAAAGGGTTGAACCCGGCGATGATCATGACCAATACGCGGCTGAGGTCGGTCGACCATTCGGCGGACAACATCGCGGCGCAGGTTGACCATAACGGCCGCACACTGACCATCGCGGCAAATAGAATCGTGATGGCCGTGCCGCCCCGGGTCATCGCCGAAACCGTTACCTTTGACCCCACCCTAAATGCGGCCCAAACGCAGGCTTTGCAAAACGTGCCGACCTGGATGGCTGGTCAGGCCAAGATCGTCGCGGTTTACGACCAGCCCTATTGGCGCAACGCCGGGCTGTCCGGCGACGCCATGAGCCAGCAAGGGCCCATGGTCGAAATCCACGATGCTTCGCCAAGGCAGGGCGGTCCCTATGCGCTCTTCGGTTTTGTCGGGGTCCCTGCGGATGCGCGTGCCCAGCACAAAGATGAGATGATGCGTCTCGCGGTGATGCAGCTGACGGCGATGTTCGGTCCGGAAATGGCAGACCCGATGCACCTTGTTTTGCAGGACTGGGCGACCATTCCAGACATCGCGCGCCCACAGGATCGACACCCGATCCGAAGCCACCCCCGCTATGGTTTGCCGACCAACCTGCGTGCCCTTTCAGCACGCGGGATAATTTTTGCGTCGACGGAAACCGCCCCGGAATTCGGAGGCTTTCTTGAGGGCGCATTGGAGGCGGCAGCCCATGCGGCCAACACACTGGCGCTGCACGAACCCATGCAGACCTGATCACCGGCCGCCCGCAAGGTTTGGGGCATCCATTAGACAAATTAGAGCACGCGGCGCCAAGCCAATCCAACGGGCATGGTGGCCATACAGGTGAAATATGATGACACAGACGATAGACACGACTGAAACCGCAGGGTTTCGGCGCAACCTAACGGTGCTGATCCTCGCGCAATCTTTGGGGGCTGCCAGTGGACCGATTGTAATCTCGCTGGGGGGATTGGTTGGCCAGGACCTTGCGACTGACCCTGCTTTGGCGACCCTGCCGGTGAGCATTTACAATCTTGGGCTTGCCCTTGGAGCGGTGCCTGCCGCTTGGATCATGCGACAATACGGGCGGCGCAGCGGTTATCTTCTGGGGGCGATGATCGGCGTGTTGTCGGGATTGGTAGCCGCTGGTGCGATATCGTTTGGGACGTTCACATTCTTCTGTATGGGAACGTTTCTGGCGGGGCTCTATGCGTCCTATGTACAGTCTTACCGTTTCGCAGCTGCCGACGGGCGCGAAGGAGCAGACAGGGGGCGGGCCATTTCATGGGTCATGGTTGGCGGGCTGGTCGCTGCCATTATCGGACCGCAGCTGGTCATTGCCACGCGCGACGCTGTGCCGGGGGTGCCCTTCGCCGGTAGTTTCCTGAGCCAAGCGGCGCTTGCGCTCATCGCGTTTTTTGTTCTGACTCGGTTAAGGGGCCGCCACTCCGCAGCCACAGCGCAAACGCCATCCGATGACGGGGGGCGCAACGTGCTCCAACTTCTGGCTTCGCCGAAATACATGCTTGGGGTTACCGCTGGCGTGGTGTCTTACGGGCTCATGTCATTCGTCATGACGGCCGCACCGCTGGCGATGGTCGGATGCGGGCATTCGATTGACCACGCGGCGTGGGGTATTCAGTGGCATGTGCTGGCGATGTTCGCTCCAAGCCTTGTGACGGGCAAGCTAATCGCTCGGTTCGGCAAGGAAAAGGTCACCGCCGCTGGCCTGATCATTATCGGCATTTCAGGTGCTGTTGCGCTGACCGGTCTGGATCTGAGGCATTTCTTTATCTCTCTCATCCTTCTTGGGATCGGATGGAACTTTGGCTTCATTGGGGCCACTGCGATGGTGGCCGCTGCGCATACAGAGGCCGAGCGCGGGCGTGCCCAAGGGCTGAATGATTTCGCCGTCTTCGGCACAGTCGCAGCGCTTTCGTTCTTTTCCGGCGCGTTGATGCAGGCGTCGGGATGGCATCTCATCAATCTCATGATGTTCCCCTTCATTGCCATCGTGCTTGCACCATTGGTCTGGCAAGCGGCGCGACGTTTGTAAGGGCCGCTCCGAAAGGCCTCTGAGATTAACAAAAGAATGCAAACCAAAAGGACAGACTCAACATGCCTAATTTACAAATTCTCATATCAGCGACCCTTGTAGGGATCGTGGGCACGTTGATTTTCGACGCAGTTATGGCCTTTATGGCTCGGTTTTTAGGGTACACGGCCACGAATTGGCGCATGGTCGGGCGCTGGATGGGTCATATGCCCAATGGGCAATTCATTCAGCGCAATTTGAAAGACGCCAAACCGATTCCTGGCGAAAACATTATGGGCTGGTCGTTCCACTACGCCATCGGCATCGGCTATGGAGTACTCTTGGCTTTGATCTGGGGCGCGGATTGGTTTGCTGATCCCCAGCTTGCGCAGCCCATGAGCCTTTCTATTGCTTTGCTTGTCTTGCCGTATTTTATTATGATGCCGGGCATGGGGCTGGGTATCGCAGCGTCGCGGGCACCTTCTCCAATTATTGCCCGCATAAAAAGCGCTTTTGGCCATTCGATATTTGGCCTTGGTCTGTTTACTGCGGCATTGTTGTTAAAGGCGCTTTCCTGAACCGCGCAGCGTTTTTTGTAGAGTGTGATGCGGTAGAGAATAGCCGAACCTTAGACAAGGCTGTCACAGGTTAGCGTCCTTCAGGGTCAGGCTGCGTACAGTCTGAAGGAGGCGCGATGGGTCATCGCGGCGCAGTATTTGGAATGCGTGTCGAAAGTCAGATCTGGGCCGTTCGCGTCGATCGATACAAATGGCGGAAAGCGGAATTTCGCTGCATTGCTCGTGAATGTCCGGCAAGCTTCCAACGAAAGGACGCAAAGTCTGGTCGAGAACGAAGTGAACGCTGATGCTATTCCATCCATATTCCCCGTATTGAAGGAGCTATGTTGATGCGGGTTTGATCGCTCGAGAGCTCAAATGCCCGTTGCTTGGGGCGGCACGCCTGCCTGCCAATCGACGACGAAGCGCACGAATATCCGTGTTAGGCTCTCGCGTCTTGATGTGTCCGGCCAGACCGCGAAGATGCCCAGCGGCATCAACCGCCAATCTGGCAGGAGGCGCACCAGCCGGCCCTCGGCCTCACCCCGGGCGGCAAGATGTTCGGGCAGGACCGTTGCGCCAAGGTTCTGGCAGGTGAAATGATACAGAGCATCGATGGTGTCAGCCTCCAAGCGGGCCTGGCCCAGCACCTTGGCGGGCTCGCCCCCTGGTCCGGTCAGCGTGGTGTATTCGGACCGGTGTTTGTAACGGAGCCAGTCCCAGTCCTCCAGCTCTGACGGATGCGATGGGCGCGGTCGGGTGGCGGCATAGCCCGCCCCCGCAACCAAGGCGCGGGCGCTCTCGCCAAGCTTACGCGACATCATCGAACTGTCATCCAGCCATCCGGCCCGGATGTTCACGTCATACCCGTCCTCCAGCAGATCGGTGCGGGCATCAGTGAAACTGACCGACAGCGCGACCTGCGGGTGGCGGCGCACGAATTCCGCTATGGCCGTGGCCAGCGCGGACGAGGACATGAAAGCCGGCATGGACACCCGCAGCGCGCCCACCGGTTCCAGCGACAGGGCGTTCAATTCGTTCAACCCGGTCTCCGCGCTGCGCAGCATCTCAGCCGCGCGGGCATAGAACATACGCCCCTCGTTGGTCAGGGCGATTTTACGCGTGGTGCGATACAACAGGGTCACGCCGAGGAAATCTTCAAGGTCCGACACCGTCTCACTGATGCGGGATGGCGCAAGGCCGATCGCCTTGGCCGCGGCCCGGAACGACCCCTCGTCGACAACTCTTGCAAAGATCGCCATATGGCGCAGATGCTCGATCATTGTTCCGTTTGCCCGAATTATGACTTCCGAAAACAAGCAATACCCGGATCAATGCGGTAGGGATAGATGTTCTTTGCAACACGACGGAGCATTGACATGAACGCGAGCACATTCTTCAAAACGGAAAACGCCGAACGCTATCTGGGCACGCTGTGCAAACATTTCGGCCACAAGGTTCCGGTCTCCTTCGAACCCGGAGCGGGCCACATCGAGCTGCCCTTCGGACAGTGCGATCTGCGCGCCGACACCGATGGCCTGCGCCTGACCGCCATTGCCGCGGACACGCCCGAACTCGACAAGACGATTCAGGTGATCACCAACCACCTTGAACGCTTCGCATTCCGCGAAAACCCGGACCTGACTTGGAGCCGGGCCGAATCCACCGGGGCCTGACGTCGGCCCAAACTCTTTCCATCCCAGGACACGCCCGAACACGCCCCACCCCGGAGCGCGAACCGAGAGGGCATGTCCAAACACCCCGAGGAGACCATAATGAAACTGACCCAACTTCTTGCCTCAGCGGCGATCGTCGCCACCCTGCCGATCACGGCGCAGGCCGACAGCGCTGAAAACAAGGCCTTTATTCTCGAAGCGCTGGAAAACACGCTGCTGGCGGGCGATGTCGACGCCGTTGACCAGTATTTTGCCGAAGACATCATCCAGCACAACGAGATGTTCGCCGACGGCATCGAGGCACAGAAATGCGTCGTCGGCTTTCTCGCGGGCAGCGGCGACTTCAAGGCCGAGTACGTGCGGGTCATCGCGGATGATGACCTCGTGGCCGTGCACGCCCGCTATGAAGGTTTTGGCGAAACGCCGGTGATCGGCTTCGACGTCTTCCGCGTCGAGAACGGCAAGATCGCCGAGCACTGGGACAACCTGATCCCCGAGGCCGCGCCGAACCCCTCGGGCCGCACCCAGATCGACGGCGCGACCGAAATCACTGACTTGGACAAGACCGAGGCCAACAAGGCGCTGGTCGAGGAATTCATCACCAAATCCCTGATCGAACATGCCGAGGTGAACTTCACCGACTATATCAGCCCGGTTACCTACGCCCAGCACAACCCGATGGTCGCTGATGGGCTGGAAGGCTTTGGTGCCTTCATGGCGCAGATGGCCGAACAGGGCATCAGCATGGATTACACCCAGGTTCATAAGGTGATCGGCGAAGGCAACTTTGTCCTGACCCTGTCCGAGGGCGCCTTAGGCGGTGAACCGACCGCATTCTACGACCTCTTCCGCCTCGAGGACGGGCTGATCGTGGAGCACTGGGACGTCATCGCCCCCATGCCCGGCCCGGATGCCCCGCACAACGAAGCCGGCAAATTCTGAACCCGCCCCAAGCAAGGATCGACGACATGAACCGCAGAACGCTACTCAAAACCTCAATTGGCGCGACGCTCGCCACCATTCTCGCACAACACGCAGGAGCACAGACTATGGACGACAAAACACAAGCCAGCTTTGACACCGTCATGGCCTTCATGGGCGCAATGGGTTCGGGCGACATGGACACCATGGGCAAGCTGATGGCCGACGACATGGTCTGGCACAACGAAGGAGACGAGAGCCTGCCGTGGATCGGCGGCGCAAAAGGCAAGGAAAACATCTTTGAATTCCTCGGCGTCTTCTCTGCAAACCTGCAGACGACCAAGTGGGAAAACACCGACGCCTTCGCCTCGGGTGACACGGTCGCCGTCTTTGGCAAGATGAACGGCATTACCCCCCATTCCGGTCAGGAAATCGGCGAATTCACCTTTGCCTTGCGGGCCAAGGTGCGGGACGGGCAGGTGGTGCTGTGGCACTGGTTCGAGGACAGCTTTGCCGTCAGCCAAGCCTACCACGGCTGATCTGCATACCTTTGGCAAAGCCGTTGATTCTGGCGGCTTTGTCCATCGCTTTGGAGAGAGGACAGACCATGACGACCTATGCCGTTACCGCCGTTTCGGGCCAGCTTGGCCATGAGATTGCCCGCAAACTGATTGACATGCCGGGCGGCGCGCCCGTTTTCGTGCTGGCCCGCACGCCCGCCAAGGTCACCGATCTTGGTGTCGAGGTACGCCCAGGCGACTACGATCAACCGGATCAATTGAAAGCCTCGCTGGTGGGGGTCAACGCGCTGGTGATCGTCTCGGGCATGGCCCCACCCGAGGACCGCATCCAGCAGCACCGCAACGTGATCGACGCCGCCCGCGCCGCAGGTGTGCAGAAGCTGGTCTACACCAGCATTATCGGTCCCGAACAGGACACGCGCTTTTCGCCGGTGGTGCAAAGCAATCGGCAGACCGAGGCGGACATTCGCGCCAGTGGTCTGGACTGGGCCATTGGGCGCAACGGCATCTATATCGAGCCCGATGTCGAATACATCGACAGCTACAAGGCCCGCGGTGAGATCGCCAATAGCGCCGGAACCGGCAAATGCGGCTACACCACGCGGTCGGAACTGGCCCATGCCTATGCCGCGCTTCTGACGCGCGACGATCTGAGGGGCGGGACCTATGACCTGAACGGCACGCCGATCACCCAAGAGCAGCTGGCAGGCTACCTGAACCGCGCCTTCGGCACCGACCTGACCTACCGCGAGATGACCTCCGAAGATTTCGTCGCTGACCGCAGCGCCGAGCTGGGCGATTTCATCGGCCCGATCATCGGCGGCATCTACGAGGGCATTCGCCAAGGTGCCTATGACCGCCCGGGTGACTTTGCAAAGGTCACCGGCCGCCCGCACCAATCCTGGGGAGATTATTTTGCCTCGCTCCGCCCTTGAGCGCGACGGAGGTTCCGCGCTGCAACGTACCACCGTCAACCCATCTATGGGGTCGCCGACGCGACCAATCCAGGAAAGGCAACAGACATGCTGTCACGACTCTCTCCCTACTGGCTCTGGGCGCTGATGGCGCTGCCGGGCCTCGGCATCCTCGCCAGCATTCTGGGCGCGGCTGACACCGAGGCCACCGGGGCCGCCATCCACGCGGCGCTGCACCCGACCGGCGAATTCGGCGCGCGCTTCATGATCATCGCCATGCTAGCCTCGCCGCTGTCGCTGGTGTTCAAGGGCTGGCGCGGGCCGCGCTGGCTGAAGAAGAACCGCCGCTACTTTGGCGTTGCGGCCTTTGCCTATGCGCTGGCGCATACGGTGCTGTACCTGAACGACCTTGGCGAAGCGCAGAAGGTGATCGCTGATCTGCCGAAACTCTATATCTGGACTGGCTGGATCGCTTTTCTGATCTTTGTGCCGCTGGCCGTGACCTCTACGGACTACTTTGTCCGCAAGATGGGCCGCACCTGGAAAACGCTGCAGCGCACGACCTATGCCGCCGCTGTCCTGACACTGCTGCACTGGGCGGCGCTGCACGACTGGGGTGGTCTCGGCCCTGCGCTGGTGCATTTTGTCCCGCTCGGCCTGCTGGAGGGCTACCGCGTCTGGTACTGGTACTTGCGCCCGCGCCCGCGGGTGGCGTGACCAAAGGACGACTGACGACTATGGTACGCACGTTTGCAGTGTCCGTTTCCAGTTTATCGCTCCAGTTCGTGAATTCCGAAGCATCCGGAGGTTTGAATTCAATGCCGTCATTCGCCGCAAGGAGGGCTAAGGTCGGTTTTGGGCCGGAAGCGACGATTTCCTCAACCACGGCCGGGGTAACGGTTGCCGCACCGCCCACATGGCTGCTTCGAGCCCACACTGACCAAGATCGAGCGGGAGCTTCGCTGCGGGTGCATTCGTCCGCTCCCAAGTCCTTCCACGACATTCGTGCCCCGCACTCTTACAGGTTGACGCGGGCGGAGACGCAGACGCCGCCCAGCCAGGCTGCGTGGCTCGTGATCCACCCGGATCTCAAGGGCGCTCCCGCGACGCGTGTTGTCTCAGATCCCATCCTGAGCATTTTGCGCCAGAGGCTGATGGGCGGGGAAGCGCCGTTTGACCGAAGCCATCTGTGGCTTTAGGTTCGCCGTGTTTTCCTTTCAGAGAGGTTCGTCGTGTCTGGGCAAGGCCGCAAGGACCAAGTGACCCTTCGGGCGCGCCCGGACCTCTACGGCATTGAAACCCTTTCTGCGCACTACCAGAAGCAGAGCTTCAAGCCGCACGCCCATGATGAATACCTCTTCGGTGTGATCAACGGTGGGGTGCACGCGGTCTGGTGTCGCGGGGAGATGCATCAGGTGCCGCGTGGATCCGTGGTGACGATGCGGCCCGGAGACATCCATCATGGCGGCGCAGGCAACGAGGCGGGTTGGCGGCAGCGGATGCTCTATATCCCCGAGGCCGGGATGCGCGCGCTGATCGAAGATATGACTGGCCATGCCGCCACGGGAACGCTGGATTTCGGAGCGGCGTTTCACGCGCGGCCCGATCTGGCCCGCAGGTTCGCCCTGTTGCACGAGGCGCTGCATGCTTCGGAGCAACGGCTCGCCCGCGATATGGCGCTGGACGCTTTGGTGGGGACGCTGATGCGCGAAATGGCACCGCAAAGTGTTTCGCCCGTGCAAGCGGCGGATGGGCGGATTGCGGATGCGGTCGCGTTTCTCGATGCGCAGGTCGACGAAGATGTTTCGCTGGACGATCTGAGCCGGATCACCGGCCTGCGCCGCAGGCAGACGATCGATGCCTTCCGGCGCGCCACGGGCCTGCCGCCCCATGCCTGGCACGTTCAGAGAAAGGTCTTGCGGGTCAAACGCCTGCTCCGGGAGGGTCAGACCCCGGCAGAGGCCGCAGCACAAACGGGCTTTGCCGACCAAAGCCACATGGGGCGGCATTTCCGCGCCATCGTCGGCATGACACCTTCGGCCTTTGCCAAGAGCTGAGACCGCGTTTTCATTCTATATCGCCGCCCGCCGTCCGGCCTATTGCGCCTTCATCACAGTTGAGACAGGAGGCCAAGGTGGCGGTATCAGAGAGTTTCAATGCACGGCGCAGGTCCCTGTGGGCCGATCTCGCGGTCTTGGGCGTGGCCTTGGTCTGGGGGCGAGCTACCCGGTGGCCAAGGGAGCGCTGGCCTATATGCCCGTTCTGTTGCTGATCTTTTATCGCTTTACGCTGACGGCGGTGGTGATGGGGGCTGTGGCGCACCGGGATCTGCGCGCGGCCTCGCGGCGTGACCTTTGGGCCGGGGCGGTGCTGGGCGCGACCCTCTGCGCTATCTTTTTGGCAGAGACATGGGGCGTGTCCCTGACCACGGCGACCAATACAGCGCTGATCATCTCGCTTTGCACGATCTTCACACCGTTTCTCGAATATGGTTTGCAGCGCCGCCTTCCGCCTTTGGGCGTTATGGCGGGGGCGGTCATTGCCATCGTGGGCGTCATGGTGCTTTCGGGCGGTATGGGCGCGCTCGGCGCGGGCGACCTGCTGGTGCTGTGTGCTGCGGGCCTGCGGGCGGTGATGGTGGTCTCGACCAAGTGCCTGATGGAGGGCAGCCGCATGTCTTCGGCCGCGCTCACGGCTGTGCAGGCCGCGACGGTCGCGGCGCTCACCGGGGCGATGCTCTGGGTGCAATCGGGCACAGGGGGGCTTTTTGTCCGGGCTGACCTCGCGGCATGGGGCGCGGTGGCCTTCCTGTCGCTCTTCTGCACCATCGACGCCTTCTACGTCCAGAACGCCGCGGTGCGCCGCACCAGCCCCACGCGGGTGAGCTTACTTATGGGCACGGAGCCGCTCTTTGGCTTTGCCCTCGCCTGGATGCTTCTTTCTGAACCAGCGACCTTATCGGCATTTCTCGGCGCAGCGCTCATCGTTTCGGGGACTTTCCTTGGCCTTTGGGTCGAAAGGCTCCGCTGACGCTCGCAGAGCTTGAAAAGCATCGATCACAATCGCAACGCGACCGGATCCGTTTTGCCTGTGGCCTGCCCCTTACCTTGGCCTGAGCGAGTATGCCGCGCCATGCCCTGGGAGCCTGTCTCGGTGACGCCGCGCTGCATCGCCTGCCACCTCGGCACGCGGCAGGGTTGGGCCGATAGTGACGGACATGCCGATCGCGGAGCCACTACGCGGTGAGGCAGTTACCTGCGCAGAGCCGTCGCTCAGCGGCTCGCAGGCTGTGGCTGCAACGAACGGCAGGAACGTCCACATCGCCGACATCGAACGGGCCAAAATGCTGCGCAACTGTTCCAATGACCGCTTCGGGGAAGCTGCGGCGTGGCAACGTATGATTGGATCAATGTCCGCAAGGGGCCGTACGTGTCGATCGATAGCAGGGGCGGCTTCCGGACCTTCGCCGCGCATTGCACGAATGACCGGCATGCAAAGGGAGACGCCCTCAGAAAGTCTACGCCCGCGCAGAGGCAAAACGGGCGCGGTAGTCGCGCGGGGAGAGGGCAAAGCGGCGGCGGAAGGCCTTGCGCATCTGCTCGTCTGATCGGAATCCCGCACGAAAGGCCACGGTTTTCAGTGGCAGGTCCGTGTCCAGCAAGAGCGCCTTTGCCCGCTCACAGCGCAGCCGCTCCAGCGTTGCCATGGGCGAGGCGCCGAACTGGGCGGTGAACCCGCGGGTAAGGCTGCGCACACTTATGCCCGCTGCCCCAGCGATCCCTTCCAGCGTCAGCGGCTGGTCCAGCCGCGCGCTCATCCATGTCAGCACATCGCCCATGCCCGAGGCCACCGCGGCCTGCCCGGTCAACAGCGTGCTGAACTGCGACTGGCCACCGGGACGCTTGAGATACATCACCATGTCGCGGGCCACGGCGAGCGCGATGTCACGCCCGTAGTCTTGCTCCACGAATGCCAGCGCCAGATCGATCGCCGCGGTCACGCCTGCTGATGTCCAGAAGTTGCCTGCCTGAACAAAGATCGCATCCGCATCCACCACGATTCCCGGAAAACGTTGCCGCAGTCGGTCGGCGTAGTTCCAGTGGGTTGCCGCGCGCTGACCATCCAGCAGCCCCGCCTCGGCCAGGAAGAAGGAGCCGGTGCATAGTGCCGCGCAGCGCAGTGTGTCCCGTCCGTGCCTGCGGCACCAGCGAACCACCTCGGGCTCTGCCTGAACGACCTCCTCGATGCTCGGCGCTCCGGCGATCATGACGGTGTCGCAGGCCTCGAGATCCCGGAGCGTGACCTCTGCCTCCAGCGACATCAGCGTGTCAGACCGCACCGCCCCCAACGCTGGCGCGGCGATTGTCACGTCGTAGCCACCGCGATGGCCCGCCGCCGCGAGATGCTGCGATGCGTAGCCCAGAACGCTGAGCGGTCCGGTGGCCTCCAGCGTCTTGAAGCCGGGATAGACGATCAGAGAGACCTTTCGGCGGCACTCCGGGGTCACGGAGCCGTTGGCGAGAGTGGGCATGAAGAACGGTCCTTGGCCGGAAAGACAGGGTGCTTGGCCCGATCCGCACGGTGACGGCGGCGGCGGTAGTGGCGTTACTCTATTACACATCCGGTCAGACACATGACAAGGAGACCCTTCATGAAAACCCGTGCCGCCGTCGCCTGGGAAGCCAACCGCCCTCTCGAGATCGAAGAGATCGACCTCGACGGCCCCAAGGAGGGCGAAGTCCTCATCCGCATCGTTACCACAAGCCTGTGCCACACCGATATGTTCACCCTGTCGGGCGCCGATCCCGAGGGGCTGTTCCCGGCCGTGCTCGGCCACGAAGCCGTTGGCGTGGTCGAGGAACTGGGCCGTGGCGTGACCTCGCTGAAGCCCGGTGATCACGTCATCCCGCTCTATACGCCGGAAGACCCGAACTGTCCCTATATCAAGTCCGGCAAGACCAACCTAAGCCAGTCGATCCGGAAGACCCAAGGTCAAGGCCTGATGCCTGATGGCACTTCGCGGTTCAGCTACAAGGGGCGGATGATCCATCACTACATGGGCACCTCGACCTTCAGTGAATACACGGTGCTGCCGGAAATCGCCGTGGCGAAGATCTCAAAGGACGCGCCGCTGGCCAAGGCGTCTGTCATGGGCTGCGCAATCCCGACGGGCATGGGCGCGGTGCGCAACACGGCCAAGGTCGAACCCGGCGCGACGGTCGCGGTCTTTGGTCTTGGGGCCGTGGGCATGGCTGTCATTCAGGGGGCCAAGATGCAGGGCGCGGCGCGCATCATCGGGATCGACACCAACCCCAACAAGTTCGAACTGGCCCGGAGCCTCGGCGCCCATGAATGCATCAACCCCAAGGAATTCACCCAGCCCATTCAGGACGTGATCGTCGAGATGACGGACGGGGGCGTGGACTACTCCTTTGAATGCATCGGCAACGTGAACGTCATGCGGTCTGCCTTGGAATGCTGCCACAAGGGCTGGGGCGAATGCACGGTGATCGGCGTAGCGGGGGCCGGTGAAGAGATCGCCACACGCCCCTTCCAACTGGTCACGGGGCGCGTCTGGCGCGGCTCTGCCTTCGGCGGCGTGCTCGGGCGGTCGCAACTACCGGGCATGGTGGATGAATGGCTGCGGGGCGATTTTGACGTCGATCCCTACATCACCCACAACATGACGCATGAGCAGATCAACACCGCCTTTGACCTGCTGCACGCAGGGCAGTCGATCCGTTCGGTGATCCACTTCCAGCCGAACGAGACGATGCTGATGAACGATCTGCCCGGCGTGATCGTCCCGGCGTAACCCCGCCAGCATTCTCTGGTCCGCCCTTGGCAAAGGGCGGGCCGCGTCAGCAACAGCTACAGGAAGTTCCGTGGGTGAAATCGAAATCCGCGCCTGTCAGCGGCGCCGCGTCCGAAAGCGCCTCAGGGCGCACCCGCAGTGCATCGAACATGTTTCGACAGCATCTTCGCGCTCGGCGCGCCCTTCAGCGGCAGCACTGTTGATTGTCACTGCCATGATCGTGGATGCCGAGGCAGACGAGCAGGGCTTCACGAAAAATGCCTTCGTCTCTCAGGGAGGCGTCACGTTACACTCTACCGAGCAGCACGATGCAGGTTGGGACAGGAAGGACCAGAGAAGGCGGCTGCACGCGAAGGTGATCATCGCCTGCGGAGAAGAAGCCGACTACGTGCTCGCGGGATCCGCCAATGTGACGGCACCGGGCCTCTACGGACGCTATGGGGGAGAAGGCAATGCAGAGGCTTGCCTTATCAGAGAAGAACCCGAGGGGACTGTAATAGACCGCCTGGGGCTATCTGTCTGTCTGTCTTTTGGAGGAGATGGCAATCGAAGACTTGAAACTGCGATCAGAGGGTGTCGATCAAGACCACGTCAGCGATGAGAATCTGATCTGGCCTCCTGACGGAGGAAACCTGTGGATCGAGCACGGTTCTCTATTCTGGCGGCCGCCATCGGAGAACAGGGCCGATAGATGCCGATTGGAACTTACCGACCAAGGCGGAATTCTTATTGGTATGGTGAGAATGTCCGAGGTGCATGGTCAGTGGACGTGCAATCTCTCAATGGAGAGAGCGGCGCCTTGCATAGGGATTGTCGTGTTCGGTGATGGGACAAGAAGTGCGCCTGTGACGATTGCATCCTTGAGCGGGCTGGGGACAAACGCCACGGCTCCAAGGTCAGGGCGTGTGGCGCGTCTCCTTGCCGAACTGGATGGACGCGATGATCTGGATATTGATGATTCCGAGCGGGCGTTGCGGGCCATCAAGGCGAGTACGAAAGAGCTCGGGATCACGAGGGACGGGAAGGGCAAGAAGAAGGAGCAGTCTGATGTCGAAGAGGATAAAGAGCTTCGAGAACTGACTGAACAGGAGTACGGCGAGCGAGCCCTGACAAAGGAGGAAGAGCGCTTATTGAGGGATGGGCCTGTTTCGGAGATCAGGCGCTTCATCAACTCCTGCCTCGGTCTCGATCCGCGCGAATTCGGCGAGGACGATGACGACGAACTGACGAAGGCCATGCGTAAGAATAAAACTGGATCCGGTGGCGATGATGTGGATGGAAACGGCGACCGAGATGGACCCATTGGTGGTGGCGCTGATGATCGTCTGGATGTCGCTCCTGAGTATGAGATGCAGTCGTGGGACGTCGCTGACCAACCTGCATGGCGGATGTGACCGTGTTGATGAGACCTGTAAGGCGCTGGGCATGGTCGGTGTCGAGCCGCTCAGCTACCTGAACGCGATCCGCCTGCACATCCTGATCAATGTGCTTCCAAATCAGCCGCAGCCGTTGGCGAAGACATTGATGCGCGGCATCCGATCTGCGCGTCTGATCCCGCTCGCAGCTGGGTTCGCATAATTGGAAGAATATGCAGCAGGCTTGTTTCTCCGCTGTCTCAGCATGTCCAGGCCATGCCTGCTCTGGAAAGGGCTCACTGCAGGCTGCTCGACTCAGTGGGGTAGCCGAGGGGCGGCGTCGTCTGATCCGCATCAAGCGCATGCCCCAGTGCCGACCCGGCCCCATGGTGCATTAAGCCACAAGGCAACGGGCGCAGGTCTTATTGTACCTGCTGGGGCACTGACGTGCATTCTTCATCGACGGCCGTCTCTGAGGAAGCTTCCGTACCAGGAGTTGAAGGTTCATCCGCTGAATTTAGCTCATTTGAGCATTCTGGCTGATACGTACCCTCGACGATTTGCATGACGAGCGACAGCCGCCAGCGGCTCGAGCGGCCCAACTTTTGGGCTTTGGGAAACGTTTCACGCTTGATGTCCCGGTAAATGCTCGCCTTCGAGCGGGACAAGATTTCGCAAACCCGTTCGATCGGTAGCAGAACGTCGTGTGCAGTTCCTGAGCTGTGCATCTGTTATCTCCATTTGGTTGACTGAAGATGAAATGATGTCGACCTGGTTTCGCCGGAAATGCAAATGTGCGTGAATGTCGGCTTCATGCAACGAATGAAGGATAGAAGTCTGTCGTCCCGTTGTGGTCCCGACGAGATGGAAATCAGCGATAATTGAGAATAAACAACAGAAATATACATACATTTCAGTTGTTTATAGTGGTGCCCGGGGGCGGAATCGAACCACCGACACGAGGATTTTCAATCCACTGCTCTACCCCTGAGCTACCCGGGCACGGGTCACCTCTTTCGAGGTCGGGTGAGCGGGTTCTAGGGCCTGTGGCGCGGGGTGTCCAGCCCCATTTTGCCCTGAAACCCACTTCTTTTGGCAAAAGGCGAATTTTCTTTTGTTAATGGGGCTTTGCAGGGCGGTCTTGTGCTGCTTCGGCGGCGTCGATGGCGGCTTCCACGTCTTCGGGGTCGCGCGAGGGGACGGCGTAGCTGCCGTTGAACCAGCGGCCCAGATCGATGTCGGCGCAGCGGCGCGAGCAGAAGGGGCGATGCGCCTTGACGGTTTCGGCTTTGCAGATCGGGCAGCTCATTGGCCTGCCCCTGCCAACACCTCCGCCAGCACCGGGCGGGCACGTTTGCGTTGCAGCTCGTAGTGGCCCAGAGGCGTCCAGCCGACCAGCGTCGTATCCACATCGTCGGCGCGGAAAGCGGCGCGCAGGGCGCTTTCAAACGTCCGGCGGTCTTTCTTGGGCATGGGCGCAAGGTCGAGCGTGATCTGCCCACCCAGCCCGCGCAGACGCAGGGCGCGTGGCAGCGCTTTGGCGCAGGCCATATTGGCCTTCACCCCGGCGGCGAGCGAGGCATCGTTGCCGGTGTTCACATCGACTGCAACCAGCGCGCGTGTCGGCTCCACAAAGATCGACGCGCCGCCGCCGAGCGGCACCTGCGCCGAGGCCACGCGGTCGAGCTCTTCCAGAACGCCGTGGTCGTCAAAGCCGCCGGCCTCGGTCACCACCTCGGCGGGCGCGGTCCAGTCGCGCCAAGCGAGCAGATGCGGACCATCGCCTTCGCTCAGCACCTCCATCTGTTGCGCGTCATCATTGGCTACGGTATCCGCCAAGCTGAGCATATTGGCGATATCCTCGGCGATATCCTCGGCATCGGCTCCGGCGCACGAGGACCGTAGGATCAGGCCCAGATCGGCCCCGCCCGCCACCTCATGGGCGATCTCCAGCAGCCGGTCGCGTTCTTCCTCGTCTTTGATCGAGCGCGAGATGTTCAGCCCCGGCGCATCCGGCGTCACGATGGCATAGCGCGACTTGAAGAGCAGCTTATTGGTCACCGGGATCGCCTTGCCCGGCTCGGCATGGCCCGAGACCTGCACGAGAATCGTCTGCCCCGGGGCCAGCCCCTTGATCTGCCGCAGGAACGCCGCGCCATCGGGGGTCTTGAGGAACATGCCCCCCTGCCCCTTCACCGGACGATCCGCAATCGCACGATAAACGGTGCCGACGCGCGGCCCGTCGCTGTCGATCAGAAAATCATCCAGCTTGCCGTCCACCATCAGGGCGGCGGCCTCGATATCACCGAGATGGTCGAGAATAATCGTACGGCCCTTCATGGCGTCCTTCCGTCAAATGGGTAGCCTGCCGCTTGCAGCAGGTTCGCAGCCTCGGCCAATGGCAGGCCGACGATTGCAGTGAATGACCCGCTGATCCAAGGGATCAACGCGCCCGCGGGGCCCTGAATGCCATAGCCACCCGCCTTGCCACGCCAATCGCCGGTGGCGAGGTAGCGGCGAATCTCGGGCTCGGACAGGGATTTCATCTTCACGCTGCTTTGCACATCGCGCTGCCACAACTTCTCGCCGCGCTTCACGGCGACGGCGGTGACCACCTTATGCCGACGGCCCGACATCAGCCGCAAAAAGGCTTCGGCCTCGGCCTCATCCTCGGGCTTGCCGAGAATGCGCCGCCCGAGCGCCACAGTGGTATCGGCGCAAAGCACGATATCCTCCGCGCCCGCGGGCACCGCCGCCACTTTCTCGCGCGCCATTCGGGCGCAATAGGGACGCGGCAGTTCGGCCTTATGGGGGGTCTCGTCGATGTCGGGGGCGCGAATGGCATCGGGGGTCACGCCGATCTGGGCCAAAAGCTCCAACCGGCGCGGCGATCCTGATCCAAGAATGAATTGCATCTTATGGGCCTCTTTGCCTGAGGCCGGCGGCCCGGTCGGGGCCGCGCACGGCCCCGACCGCGCCGCGCAACGCGCGAACGCGGTGCCGCTTACTTGAAGCGATAGTTGATCCGACCCTTGGTCAAATCATAGGGTGTCATTTCCACCTGAACCTTGTCGCCAGCCAGAACACGGATGCGGTTTTTCCGCATCTTGCCTGCCGTATGCGCGATGATCTCATGGCCGTTTTCCAGCTCGACCCGAAACGTCGCGTTAGGCAGGAGTTCCTTCACGACACCGGGAAATTCGAGCGTATCTTCCTTGGCCATGGTCTCTCCTTGAGCACAAAACCCTCCAAAACGAGGGCGCAGGCTTAAATGGGCGCATTTTCGCGCTTTTTCAAGGGGGATTCAGCGCAAAGCGACGTTTATCGCCTTTCCGTCGCGGCCAATCTGGTCTTGCCAGTCCCTTCGGTTAAGCACGATGCCATCCGCGCGCACCTCGGCGACCTGCGCCAAATCGGCGTCGGCCACGGTCCAGCCGGGGGCGTTGACCTCGCGCACACCCAAAATCCCCGTGGGCGGGAAGCCGCGATCCGGAGGGCAGAAAATCCCGCCCGCGCCATAGGATTGACCCAAAGCCTCGGACCAATCGGCCTTGCCTACGACCGAGGACATGGCGGTGATACACTGATTCTCAAGCGCCCGCGCCATGGAGCCGATGCGCACCCGCCAATAGCCCGCGAGCGTTTCGGTGACACTGGGTACGCAGATCACATCACATTCTGCCAGCGCGTGGCCCAGCAGGGGAAACTCGCTGTCATAGCAGATGAGTACCCCGATCTTGCCAATCGCCGTGTCAAAGACCTGAAGCGCATTGCCCCCGATTACGCCCCATTCCTCACGCTCAAAACGGGTCATGATCTGCTTGTCCTGCACGCCGATCTGCCCCGTGGGCGTGATCAGCCGGGCACGGTTCACCGGGCGGCTCTCGGTCGCTGCGGGGCCAGAGCCTGCCACGATATGCACATTATGCTCGGCGGCGAGTTTCACATGCAGACGATCCGCCTCCTCAAGCTTGTCCGACACCGAAAAGAGCGACCGCTCCAAATCGCCCGCCACCTCGGCCCCGTCGAGCGTCGCCAGTTCCATCGCCGCATATTCAGGAAAAACCAGCAGTTCCGCCCCCTGCACTGCCGCCTCGGCGACCCAATGGGCCAGCTTGTCTTCGTACTGCGCCCATGATGTCAAAACATCGAGCGGATAGGCGGCTGTGGCGATTTTCATTCAAAAGGCTCCTCGTTTTCGCGCAGTCTGCGCAGCTTTACCGATGGCTTCAAGGCGGGCAGCGCCGCTTTCATGGAAATGCCGAGAGGCTGCCGCATCCATGGGCAAAGGCTTGACCTGACCCGCCCGTGGTTTCACAAGATCCGAAAGAGATGGGACCATATGCTGAACAAAGGCATCACCTTACGGGGCATCGAAGTGTTCGAGGCGCTCGCGCGGAGCGGGTCAGTGGCGCAGGCGGCCGAGGCCACGGGGCTGAGCCAGCCTGCCGTCAGCCAGCAGATGCGCAACCTCGAAGCCGCCATCGGCGCGGAACTGGTCGACCACACCCGCCGCCCCATGCGACTGACCCCAGCCGGGCAGATGTTCCTGCGCCGGGCCGAACAGGCGCTCAGCGAATTGCGCCAAGCGCAGAGCGAAGTCACGGTGATGGATTTGGCCCATCTGGAGGCGCTGAACCTCGGCGTGATCGACGATTTCGATGATGACCTGACCCCGCGCCTTGCCACGATCCTTGGCGACAGCCTGACCGGATGCCGCTTTCGGATGATCACCGCAGGCAGCAATGAATTGGCCGAGGCGCTGCGCGACAAAAGCCTACATATGGCACTCTCGGCGCAGATTAACGGGCCGATGGCGGGGGTTCTGGAATACCCGTTGGCCCGCGATCCGTTTATCCTCGTTACCCCCGCGGGCACGTCCGCCGATCCCGACGCCCTGCTGCGCGGCGCCACCGACCTGCCCTTCCTGCGCTATGCCGCCGATCAATTGATCGCGCGGCAGATCGAAGTGCATCTTGCGTCTGAGGGCCATAGCCTGCCCGCCCGCTTCGAGATTGGCAGCCATTTGGCGCTGATGGCCATGGTGACACGCGGCATCGGCTGGGCGATGACGACGCCCTTGGGATACATGCGCGCCGCGCGTTTTCACGACCGCCTCGCCGCGCACCCCCTGCCCGCGGCGGCGCAGGCCCAACCGCCTGCGCGCACCATCTCTCTCTTCGCGGGTGCGGAATGGTCCGGCCCCGTGCCGCGCGACATCGCCCAGACCCTGCGGCAGTTGATGCAGACCCATATGATCGCCCCCGCCATCGCGCAATTGCCCTGGCTGGCCGACGGCTTTCACCTGCTTGAAGACATGGGCCCTATCGGGGAATAATGCCCCATGACCAAGATCGTGATCCTCACCGGCGCGGGCATCTCTGCCGAAAGCGGGCTTGAGACCTTCCGCGCCTCAGATGGCCTCTGGGCGCAGCACCGGGTCGAAGACGTGGCGACGCCCGAAGGTTTCGCCCGCAATCCCAAACTTGTGGTCGACTTCTACAACGCGCGCCGCGCGCAGGCCGCCGAAGTGGCCCCCAACGCCGCGCACCGCGCCCTTGCCCGGCTGGAGGCCGAGTTGCACGGCGAGGTGGTGGTGATTACCCAAAACGTCGACGATCTGCACGAACAGGGCGGGTCGCAGCAGGTCATGCATATGCATGGCGCGCTTAAAGGCGCGCTCTGCGCCGCTTGCGATCACCGCTGGCCCGCGCCCATGGTCATGGCACCGGGCGATCCCTGCCCCGCCTGCGGTGCCCCCGCCGCGCGGCCCGATATCGTTTGGTTCGGTGAGATGCCCTATGAGATGGACGCGCTTTTCGATCATCTGGCCGAAGCGGATATCTTTGCCGCCATCGGCACCTCGGGCAATGTCTACCCCGCTGCCGGTTTCGTCGCCGAGGCCCGCCGCGCCGGGGCGCATACGATAGAATTCAATCTCGAACGCTCCGCCGTGGGCAATCAGTTCGCCGAACATCGCATCGGGCCTGCCAGCCAGACAGTGCCGGAATGGGTGGCCGAAGTGCTTGAGGCGCGCCGCTAACCACCGGCGCGCCACGGGCCGTCAGCGCGGTTCGCTGCGCAACCCTTTGTAGATCGTGTAACACATCACCAGCATCAGGATCGCGAAGGGCACCCCCGTCGCGGTGACCCCGGCCTGCAGCGCCGACAGGCCGCCGCCGATCAGCAGCACGATGGCGATCAACCCTTCGACGATGCACCAGAAGATGCGCTGTGGCACCGGCGCGTCAATCTTGCCCCCCGCCGTGATCGTATCGACAACCAGCGAGCCCGAATCCGAGGAGGTGACGAAAAACACCAGCGCCAGAAGGATCGCGATGGTCGAGGCGATCTTGGTAAAGGGAAGCTCATTCAGCATCCCGAACAGCGAGAGTTCCGGCGAATAGCTGTCGATCACATTGGCCTTGACCAGCGATGTCTCAGGGCTGGCAAGGATCTGGTCGATCGCGATGCCGCCAAAGACGCCCATCCAGATGAAGATGATCAGCGACGGGATCAGCAACACGCAAATGATGAACTCCCGCACCGTGCGCCCGCGCGAGACCCGCGCGATGAACATGCCCACGAAAGGCGCCCAAGAGACCCACCACGCCCAATAGAACGCGGTCCAGCCTTCGCGGTAGGAATCATCCTCCCGACCGAAGGGATTGGAGAGCGGGATGATCTCTTGCGTATAGGCCAACAGACCGGTCCAAAACCCGTCCAGCCCCACCAGCGTCGGGCCGACGAAAAGCACGAAGAGGAAGAACAGGACCGCCACGATCATGTTCACCTCGGACAGGATCTTCACTCCGCCATCCAGCCCGCGCCAGACCGACACCAGCGCCACGGCGGTCACCAACAGGATGATGATCACCTGCACATTGGTCGAAATCTCAAGCCCGAAGGCGAAGTTGAACCCCGCATTGGCCTGCTGCGCACCAAGGCCAAGCGATGTCGCGAGGCCAAAGAGCGTCGCGAAAACCGCAAGAATATCAATGATATGCCCCGGCCAGCCCCAGACCCGATCACCCAGCAGCGGGTAGAAGCACGACCGGATCGAAAAAGGCAGCCCCTTGTTATAGGTGAAGAGCGCCAAGGCCAGCGCCATGATCGCATAGACCGCCCAACCGTGCAGCCCCCAGTGATAATAGGTCGCCGCAAGACCCATGGCGCGGGCAGCCTCCACATTCTCGGGAATGATCGAGCCATCCTCGGCAATCGGCAGGGGCACCCCCAGCGGGCCGGAGACGTTCATATGGTACACCGGCTCGAGCACGCCAAAGAACAACAGGCCAATCCCCATGCCCGCGGCAAAAAGCATGGCGAACCACGCCAGATAGGAATATTCCGGCACGGCCTCTTGCCCGCCGAGCCTGACCTTTGAAATCGGCATGAAAATCAGCGCGATGCAGAACAGAACGAAGATGTTCACGATGATCATGAACAGCCAATCCAGCTTGGTGGTGGCGAAATCGCGAACGGCGAGGAAGACCACCCCGGCCTGATCCGGGAAGAGCATGGTCAGCAGCACAAAGGCCACCGCCGTCAGGCCGGAGACCATGAAGACCGGGTTGTGAATGTCAAAACCCAACGGGCCGAGGGTTCCGTCAATATTGTCTTGGCCGACCTCGAAATCCGTCTCAATCTCATTCGTATCGGGTGGCGTAGTGGAACTGGACGTGCCGGGTGTGGGGTCGGTCATAGAGTCTCCGATCTTGATGCACTGTCTGAACCCCGCTCGGCAGGTAGCATGGCCAGAACAACAATTGTCGGAAGATCAATTAGCGCGCCTTTCCATGGTTTCCCGAATAAAAACATGCCCCTGCGCAAGAAAATTACCCCGAGCCGCCACGGCCCTAGCCCTTGATAGGCCGGAAACCCTAACAAATCCCTAAGACCAAAACGAAAAAGGCCCCGATCCTTTCGGATCGAGGCCCCAATCTCTATGCAGTAAGCCTTAGCTCAGCACATCGGCAGTCGCGCTGGATTTCGCGATGGCCTTTTTGATTTTCAACGCGTTGTCGGACAGTTCAACGTCTTTGGCTTTTGCCAGGAACTTGTCCAGACCACCACGGTGGTCAACGCTACGCAGGGCTGCGGCAGAGATGCGCAGCTTGAACGCGCGGCCCAGTGCTTCGGACTGCAACGACACGTCGTTGAGGTTCGGCAGGAACCGACGGCGTGTACGGTTGTTGGCGTGGCTTACGTTGTTGCCCGTCATCGGGCCTTTTCCGGTCAATTCGCAACGGCGCGACATGGGTTCATCCTTTTGCTGTTGTGTCCTTCCAGCGATCCGGAAACACACATAACGTGGGGGCCGCGCAGAGCCGACCCTGAATTGGTTCGCTGGCTTTAAGGGGAATCGCGGTAGCCGTCAACCCGAAGCGCGGGACTTGGCCATATTTCCTGCGCCCGCCGCCGATCGCGTCAAGCGCAGCTGCCCCGCCCTGCCCCCGCTACGCTGGTTTTTGCCATCGGGGCCAGAGTTTCCTTTGCATCCCCCCGGCGGATTTGCGATGCAGACGCATGACCATACAGATGCGCGCCCTCTTCGTTCACCTTTTCACTGCCACCGGAGCAGTGCTGGCGATGCTCGCCATGCTCGCCGCCGTGGAAGAGAAATGGGACCTCATGTTCCTGTGGCTGGTGATCGCCTTTTTCGTCGATGGCATCGACGGGCCGCTGGCGCGCAAATATGACGTGAAGACCAACGCGCCCGAGTTCGATGGCGTCTTGATGGATCTGATCATCGACTATCTGACTTACGTCTTCATCCCGGCCTTCGCGCTCTTTACCTCGGGGCTGATGGATGGCTGGAGCGGTTGGGCGATGATCATCATCATCACCTTCGCCAGTGTCATGTATTTCTCTGACACGCGCATGAAAACAAAGGATAATTCCTTTAAAGGTTTCCCCGGCTGCTGGAACATGCTGGTGCTGGTGCTCTTTGCCTTGCAGCCCGAGTGGTGGATCAGCCTGATCGTGGTCACGATCCTTGCCGCAGCGATGTTTCTGCCGATCAAATTCGTCCACCCCGTCCGGACCGAGCGTTGGCGTCCCGTGACGCTGCCCATGGCGCTGGCCTGGACCTTCTTTGCGGGCTGGTCTGCTTGGGTGAACTTCCACCCCGAAAGCTGGGCGCATTGGGGCCTGGTGATCACCTCTGTCTACCTGATCTGCGCCGGTGCCGCGCAGCAGTTGATCCCGTCGGGCGACGACTAAACCCGCCATTGCTCCTCAAATCAACAGCCCTGCCGCGCCTTCATGGCGCAGCAGGGCGATCTTGGTCTCCACCCCGCCCGCGCCGCTGAAGCCAGTGAGCCCCTTGGCACCCATGACGCGGTGGCAGGGGATGAGGATCGGGATCGGATTGCCGCCACAGGCCCCACCCACGGCCTGCGCTGGCACGCCCAGGTCACGGGCGATCTCGCCGTAGGTGCGGGTGTGGCCGAAGGGAATGGCCGCGATGGCGGCGCAGACCGCGCGCTGGAAATCGCTGCCGGTGACGCGCAGCGGCAGGTCAAAGTGCTCACGCTGACCTGTGGCGTATTCGTTCAGTCGGCGCAGTGCGGTGTCAAGCAGCTCCGAGCGTTGCTGGCGCGCCGCCTGCCCCCAGCCGAGCGCCGTGATCGCGCCGCCTTCTTCAGTGACGATCAGATCGCCGAAGGGCGTGGAGAGAGAAGCTTGTTTCATCAACCCACTCTGCGCCAGAAATTACGACTGCGAAAGAGCGCCGAGGGCATCGCCCTCCCTGGGGGGCGATACGCCCTATCTGGCGGGCAGATAGGTGCGTGACAAGCTGACCAAGCAATGCGCGCAAACGCTGCAAAATCGCCCTCCGGGGGGAGGGAGGGCGATGCCCGTGGTCCCCACGGGCGGGGCATAGGCGACCTGACGAAGAAAAACGGGCGCCGGTTTTCCCGACGCCCGTTTGATCACTCACTGAAAACGCCTCAGGCTTCCGCCAATGCCTCACGCACCGCCTCATCACAGCGCCCGCAAACGCCGGGATATTCATGCGTGCCGACATCCGGCAGCACCTTCCAGCAGCGCTCGCATTTTGCGCCCTCGGCCTTTTCAAAAACCACGGCCACGCCATCGGTCTCCGGCATGCGGAAAGCCTCGGCAGGCGCTGGATCGCCGGTCACAGTGATGTCGGAGGTGATGCTGACATCCTCGAAGGACACGCTTTCCAACGCCTCCCGCTGCGCTGCATCGTCGACATGCACCACCGGCGCCGCCTCTAGCGACGCGCCGATCACCTTCTCGGTCCGCTGCACTTCCAGCGCTGCGGTCACCACCCGGCGCGCGGCGCGGACCTTGGCCCATTTTGCCGCCAGTTCCGGGTTCAACCATGCTTCGGGCGTCTCGGGCATGTCGACCAGATGCACCGAGGAGTTGTCGCCCGGGAAGCGCTCCAGCCAGACTTCTTCCATGGTGAAGACCAGCACCGGGGCCAGCCATGTGGTCAGACGGTGGAAGAGGATATCCAGCACCGTGCGCGCGGCGCGGCGGCGCAGGGTGTCGCCGTCGCAGTAAAGCGCGTCTTTGCGGATGTCGAAGTAGAAGGCCGAGAGATCGACTGTGGCAAAGGTGAAGACCGCTTGGAACACGCCTTGGAAGTCGAAACGCGCAAAACCGTCGCGCACCACCTTGTCGAGTTCCGCCACCCGGTGCAGCACCCACTGCTCAAGTTCCGGCATCTCCGCCGGGTCCACGCGGTCCGCCTCGGAGAAGTCACTCAGCGCGCCCAGCATGTAGCGCATGGTGTTGCGCAAGCGGCGATAGCTGTCGGCCACGCCTTTTAGGATCTCGTCCCCGATGCGCTGGTCGGCGGTGTAATCGGTCTGCGCCACCCAGAGCCGCAGGATATCGGCGCCATACTGCTGCACGATCTTTTCGGGCACGATGGTGTTGCCGATGGACTTGGACATCTTCATGCCCTTGGCATCCAGCGTGAAGCCGTGGGTCACCACGTTGCGATAGGGCGCGCGGCCCGTGGTACCGACGGATTGCAAGAGCGAGGAATGGAACCAGCCGCGGTGCTGGTCAGTGCCCTCCATGTAAACATCGGCGATGCCATCCTCGGTCCCGTCCTCGCGGTCGCGCAGGGTGAAGGCATGGGTCGAGCCGCTGTCGAACCAGACGTCGAGGATGTCTGTCACCTGATCGAACTCCGCCGGGTCGACGATGCCCGAAAGGAACCGCTCCTTGGCGCCATCGGCATACCACGCGTCAGCGCCTTCGGCCTCGAAAGCCTCCACGATGCGCTGGTTCACCGCGTCGTTGCGCAGCAGGAAGTTCTCGTCCGTGGGCGCCACGCCCTTGCGCACGAAGCAGGTCAGCGGCACGCCCCAGGCCCGCTGGCGGCTCAGCACCCAGTCGGGGCGCGCCTCCATCATCGAATGGAGACGGTTGCGGCCGGATTTCGGCACCCAATTGACCTTGTCGATGCAAGTCAGCGCACGCTCGCGGATGGTCTTGCCGTTCTGGTCCAGACCGTCGCCGACCTCCTTGTCGATGGCGGCGAACCACTGCGGTGTGTTGCGGTAGATCACCGGCGCTTTAGAGCGCCAGCTGTGCGGATAGCTGTGCTTGATCTTGCCGCGTGCCAGCAGGCCGCCGACCTCGACCAGCTTGTCGATGATGGCGCTGTTGGCGTTGCCCTCCTTGCCGTTGGGCTTGAGGATCGCCTTGCCGTCGAAGAACGGCAGATCGTCGCGGAAACGGCCATCTTCCATGACGTTGTAGGTGATGACCTGCGGCAGCATGCCGAGGTCGCGGTAGAGCTCGTATTCCTCCAGACCGTGCGAGGGCGCGCAATGCACAAAGCCCGTGCCCTCGTCCGAGGTCACGAAATCAGCGGCACGGAAATCGCGCAGGTCGTCCCATTCGCCGTTCGCGCCATCGGCCCCGGCCAACGGGTGACGCAATTTCAGCCCTTTTAGCTGATCGGTCGGGACCTCCCGAAGACGAACCCAATGCTCGTCGCCAAGCCGCGCTTTGGAAAACACATCAGCCGCCAAATCATCAGCGAGAAGATACCGGTCGCCCACGTTTGCCCAGCATTCGTCCGGCGTACCGGTGACCTCGTAAAGACCATAAGAGATGCCCTCGCCGTAGACCACGGCCTTGTTGCTTGGCAACGTCCAAGGTGTCGTTGTCCAGATTACAACGTATGAGTTAAGCAGATCGTCGGTATTCGACTGCTTTTCTGCAATGTTGTCTTTCGACGCATCGCTCAGCTCTTGGTTTGTCACCTCAAACTTCACCCAAACGGTATGGCTTTCCTTGTCGTGATACTCGACCTCGGCCTCGGCCAGCGCAGTCTTTTCCACCGGCGACCACATCACGGGCTTGGAGCCCTGGTAGAGCGTGCCGTTCATCAGGAACTTCATGAATTCCTCGGCGATCACCCGCTCGGCGTGGAAATCCATGGTCAGATAGGGATTTTCCCAATTGCCGGTGATGCCGAGCCGCTTGAACTCCTCGCGCTGCACGTCGACCCATTTGGCGGCGAAGTCGCGGCATTCGGCGCGGAATTCGTTGATCGGCACCTGATCTTTGTCGCGGCCCTTCTTGCGGTACTGCTCTTCGATCTTCCACTCGATCGGCAGGCCGTGGCAGTCCCAACCGGGGATGTAGCGTGCGTCATAGCCCATCATCTGGTGGGAGCGGACGATCATGTCCTTGATCGTCTTGTTCAGCGCGTGGCCGATGTGCAGGTTGCCGTTGGCGTAGGGCGGGCCGTCATGCAGGGTGAAAGGCTCCCGCCCCTCCTTCTCGCGCAGGCGGTCATAGACGCCGATTTTCTCCCAACGCTCCAGCCAGCCGGGCTCGCGCTTGGGCAGTCCGGCGCGCATGGGGAAATCGGTTTTGGGCAGGTTCAGCGTGGCTTTGTAGTCGGGGGTCTCGGCGCACATGGGGGGCGTCCTTTAGGCATTTGGGGGGTTATTCAATCTCGGTCGGTGCGAATGGCTCAAGCACCTCGGCCCGGCGTCTCAATTGCTTAGAGCGCCGGGAATATAATTCGAATAATGATCGCGGTGAGGCGTGTCATGGGCCCGCTTATAAACAGCCCCCCCTGCCCCGACAAGCCCCGGAAGACGCGCGACAATCGGGCTGAAAACACTGCCAGAGTCGCCGCCCGCCGGACTTAACATTTTTTATGATCCCCGGCCTTCGCTTGAATTTTTCGGCGAAAACAGCATCATAAGGTATTCGACAAAGCTTTATTTCCGCGGGCTCCGTTTTGGGGAACCCGCGACAATTCTAATGGGCAGAAAGACCTGCGTGTGACCATCAAAGACACCTTTTATCACGATATGGCCGTAAAACCGTCGGGCATGGTCGACCATCTAAGCGGCGCGCAATGGGCCAAGCTTGCCCCGCTGATGACCCATCACAAGCGTTTCACGCCCGGAACCGTGATCAGCCGCAGGGGTGATTTTCTGGATCACAGCCTGTTGCTGCTCGATGGGTTGATCGCCCGCAGCGTGCCGCGCGGACAGCGTGCCCGCAGCACCTTCGTCGCCCTCCAATTCCCCGGTGAGTTTGTCGATCTGCACGCCTTCCCGCTGAAGCAACTCGACCATGATGTGATATCGCTGACCGATACCCATGTCGCCATCATCTCGCATGAGCCGCTGCGCGAGTTGCTCAATGGCGATGTCGAGATGGCCCGGAAACTCTGGCTGATGACCTTGGTCGATGCCTCCATCCACCGCCATTGGGTGATGCGCAACAGCGCCATGCGCGCGCTGGCGCGGGTGGCGAATTTCCTGAGCGAATTCGATGCCCGCATGACCGCCGCCTATGGGATGGAGCGTCAGAGCCTGCCCTTCAGCCTGCGCCAGACCGATATCGCCGATGCCACCGGCCTCACCTCGGTCCATGTCAGCCGCACCCTGCGTGAGCTGCGCGAACATGGCTGCTGCGCCGTGACGGGCGGCAAACTGCTGATCCACGACCGCGCGGGGCTGCATAAAGTGGGCCAGTTCGAGCCTGCCTACCTCTATATGCCCCAACCCGAAGCAGCGTTTTAGCCCGCCTCTGCGAGAGGCTGGGGCGCACGCTCTACCTGCAAAGCAATCGCCGGATAGGTTTTACGCGGCAGCGCGACATCCCTCTGCGCCCGGGCCGCGTGATAGAGCCGTTCGAACTTCGTCACCATCGCCTGCGCATCAAAGAGCCGTGCCACACGGGCGCGGGGCACCTCGGCGGGGATATCGCGCGCCTGTAGCAAGGCCTGCGCCAAGGCAACTGCGCTATCTTCCGCCGCGATGACGCCTGCCTCACCGAGCACTTCTTCCACCGCGCCATGCGGGGTTGCGGCGACAGGCAGGCCCGTCGCCATCGCCTCTACCGCGGCGAGGCCAAAGGGTTCCTCCCACTGCGGGGTGAAAAGAGCCGCCGAGGCCTGACCATAGGCCGCCCCAAGCGCCGCCGTTTCCAGATGCCCGACATATGCCACATCGCCATAAAGATGCGGTCTTACCATATCGTTAAAATAATCCTCATGCTCCACCACGCCGTAGATGCGCAGGGGTACCCCGGCGATCTGCGCCGCCTCTGCCGCCAGATGGGTGCCTTTGGTCGGGGTGATGCGCCCCGCCCAGACGGCGCTGCCATCGCCCGGCCCACCTTGGGGCCATTCGGCAAGGTCGATCCCATTGTGCACCACATGCGCGGTCTCGGGCGCGCCCTCGGGCCACCAGATGCCACGCTGCCGGTCCGAGACGACAGAGGACAAGTGCCAAGGCGCCGCCCCATCCATCAGCGCGCCGCGCAGCACCTTGAAGGGCGGGATATGGAGCGAAGTCACCATCGGCAGCCGCTCCGCCCGTGACAGACGCGGCAAGTAGCGGTGCAGCGCGTTGTTGTGCACCACATCGAAACGCCCCTCCAACAACAACCGCGCGGCGCGGGCATAGCAAGCGTCGAGGTGGTCGTTCAGCGCATCGGTGCCGTGAAAATCATGCCATGGAAAACGCGAGTCGTAATGCGCGTCGCAGATCGGCAGCAGCTTCCCCCCCGGCGGCAGGCTCGCCGCGCTGTCCTCGCTGGCCAATAGGGTCACCTCATGCCCGCGCTCGGCCAAGATCCGGGCAAGACCGTGGGTAAACGCCTCCATCCCGCCCTTGAAGGGGGCGGCGATGGGGTGGCGAATATGGCCGACGATGGCGATGCGCAGGGTCATTCCGCCGCGATCCGCTCTTCGCCGCGCAGATAGCGCAGCACCCGCGCGGTATTGGCGTAAGGCTGGTCCGACTGCTGCTCGCAGAGCGCGAAGTCATCCGCATCCGGCTCGCGCAACTGCACCAGCGCGTCGCCGTCGCTCCCCACCAGCCCCATCAGGCGAAAGGCGGTGAGCCAGTGGTTCATGGTGCGATGGCCCCATTTTTCGGCGAAAATCTCGGTATTGCGCAGGATCGAGGGGATGTGGTGGATCGGCGGCATGCAATGCGGGTGATGCTGGTGAAAGACTTTCGCGCCCTTCGCCCAGTGGATCGGCACGCCGCGTTCGTCCAACTCTCGGCCAAAGTCGGTATCCTCCCCCCCGTAGCCGGTGAAACGCTCGTCAAACCCGCCGGAGCGGTCCCAATCTTCGCGGTGGATGGCAAAGTTGAGCGACCAGAAGCAGCGGTAATCATTGCAGCGTTTCAGCCCCTCGGCGGGCGGCCCCTGACGGTCGGAATGGCGCACGGCAACGGCCTCCAACTTCGGATAGCTCCAACCTTCGGTGGCCGTGCCTGCGGGGAGGTAGTTAACCTCGCCCATGATCAGCCCGTTGCCCGGCACCGCATAGCCCATATAGTCGGCGATCAGTTCCGGTGCGGGGATGCAATCCACGTCGAGAAAGACCAGACAGTCGCCTTTGGCCTCTGCCGCGACGGTATTGCGCGCGCGTGAGAGGGGCAATTCGCTGCCCGTCACCTGAACCTGCCGGATCGGGAAATCGGTCTGCGGCAGGTCGTCGTAAAGCGTGTCCTGCATGACCCCGATCACCAGCTCATCCGGCTGCCGGGTCTGACGGGTCAGGCCAAGGATCACATTGCGCAGATGCGCCGCCCGCCCCCGCGCGAGCGTCAGCGCGCTAACTGTGGTATTTTCAGGCACGGATGGGGTGAACGACGTCATGTAAGTCTCCGGTAATTCTGGGTGTTTCAGATAGCAACTGATCGGTGAGGCCGATCAGCCAATTGGCCGTCTCGGCGGCGGCATCTTCGTTGACCAAGGCCCGTTGCAGGGCCGGATCATGGGCATCGAACGTGTCTTGGATCGCGCGGCGCCATGCCGCGGCAGAAGACGGGAAATGCGGCAGGTGGTGCGCCGCCCCCGCCCGCTCAAGCGCCTCGGCCTTTTCGACCTGTTCGTCGAAATAGCGCCACTCCGGCACGGCGAGCCACGGGGTCTCTGCCGCGAGGATCTGGTGGCAGGTGGTGTTCCCGGTCGAGGCCACGACCATATCCGCCGCCGCCAAATAATCCGCCGCGTTTTCGACCCAGCCATGATGGCGCAGGTTGACGGGTTCGGTGGCGTGCCAATCGCGCGCCATGCGCCCGATGGTGATGAAAGCCGTCTCGGGCATTGCCCGCGCCGCGATGCCGAAGGGGGCGGAGGCGAAACCCGTGCCGCCCCCGCCCGACATGACCAGCACCATGCGCTGCTCTGGCCCGACGCCAAGCCTCTCGCGCAACTTGTCCCGCCGCGCGGGATCGGGGCGTTTCACATCGACGCCCAAGCCCCCGGCGAAATGCGTTTTTTCCATATGCCGCGCGGGCCAATCCGGCTGCGCCAGTGCTTTCGCGGCGGGACAAAGCAACCCGACCGCCCCGTCATAGGCCGCCTGATGCCCCGGATCGCTGCGCTGACCGTGTTGCAGGACCTTCACATGCGGCACCGAACAGATCCGCGCAAGCTGCGCCACCTCAGCCGAGACATCGCTGATCATCAGCACCGGATTGGCGCTGGCGAACCAAGCGGCCAGTTGCGCCATGGCCTGCCGTATGCCGGGCCAGCCAAGCGGCGCGCAATGCACCGTATCCGGCGCGCTGGTGGTGTCGTTGATGTCCTCGGCCCCCGTCGCCTCGAAAAGCGATGGAAGGGTGATGACCTCTACCGCCCGGGTGAAGGTGGGGAAAATGTCCGGTTTCGCGCAGAAGACGGTCACAGGCTGGCTCTCGGGCAGCGCGTTGACGACCGCCGCGCAGCGCTCCGCATGGCCGCGGCCCTGATGATGGACGAAGTAACCGATGGGCCGCGTCATTGCGCCACCATCTTCACCGGCGGCTCCATCGCGTTGAGGGCGAAGCCGAAGGTTTCCAGCCCCTCCAAGACCCCAGCCGCATGGGCCGCGCGGGCGTGGTAAAGCCGTCTGCCGCTTAGGCGTTCGCGCAGCCCGTCCATCGCATTGCCGACCAAGATGCCCCGACCCGGACCATCCTCCACCGCCTGCAACATGTCGAAATCATTGCCGCTGTCCCCGGCCACCACAACCAGGTCCATCGGCATGCCCAACCGCCGCGCGGCGGCACAGACCGCAGGTCCCTTGCCCGCCGCCAAGGGCAGAACATCGATCAGCCGCCCATGCGAGGCCACGATCTGCGCCGCAGCACCGCGCCGGGCCAGATGCCGCTCCAACCGGCGCGCGGTACGCATGTCGCCGAAACCGCTGAGCTTCCACCGCCGCTGCTCAACCGGCGCTTGCCACTTAAAGCCGAACTCCTTTAGCGCCCGCTCCACCCCGGCCCGGTCCCATCCGGCGTCAAGCTTTTGGGCGAAACGCTCATCCAGACACAGCCGCCCTTCGGCATCGGGCAGATAGACCTCGGTCCCGACAGAGGTGATGAAGACGCGCGGGCTGGGCAGGTTCCAATCGCGCAGGATACGGCGGGCCTCCGGCAGGCTGCGCCCCGTGGCCACAGCAAAAAGCGGTCGGTCCCGGGCGATCCATGCGTTGAAGAGGGCGGCGGAAGGTGCACAGCCCGTCAGCGTGTTGTCGATATCGCTCGCCAACAGGACGGGTGCTTGCGTCGGCAATGGCGCGACGTGGCGGATATCCTCGCAGATGTGCTGCACGTCCTCGGCCCATTTCGACCAGTCGTAGCGCCCGACATGGGCGCGCCCGGCCTCAGATGCCTCGGCCCAGAACGCGCGATCGTCCAACAGCTTCAACAGCGCCGCCTCAATCGCATCCATGTCACGCGGCGGCACACAGAGACCATGGCCAAGGTCCGCCACGATATCGGCAGGGCCGCCTTCGCGCGTGGCCACCACTGGCAGGCCATGCGACGCCGCCTCCAACATGGTCAGGCCAAAGGGCTCATGCAGTGCGAGGTTAACAAAAACCCCACCGGTCTGCGCCGCGCGGTCGTAGAGGGCCGCCACATCGCCCTGCGTATGGCTCGGCGGCAGCGCCACTTTGCCGCGCAGTTCCGGCACCTCCAACGTCTCGCGCAGGCGGATCAGCTCCGCACGGGCTTCTGCATTCGCCTGCAGCGCATCGCCATGCTGGCCGGCGAGGATCACAAGGTTCGCCCGCGCCTGCAAAGCGGGGCTTTGCGCATAGACCCGCGCCAAGGTCGCAAGGTTCTTGCGGGCCACGGGGCGTGCCACGGCGAGCAGCGTCGGGCGGTCAGGGTCGCTCAACTGATCGGCCAAGAGGGCACGGCCCGCCCCGGCCTCAGCCCGGCGGCGCAGCGACACGCCCGGAGAGACGCGGTGCACCCGCGCCTGCGCATCCGCCCCATAGGCCGCGACCTGCACCTCGGCCTCATCGCGCGAAGAGAGCACCACCGCATCGGCCTCCAACAGCGCGCGGCGCTCCGCCGCCACGCGCGGGGCATCCACCTCTGCCCCCGATTTGCTCAAGGCCAGCGAATGGGGGGTATAGATTACCGGAATGCCAAACCGCGCCCGCGCCGCCAGCGCCAATTGCGCCGCATCGGCGAAATGCGCGTGGATCACATCCGGCAACCGTTTGGCCTGCGCCAAGTCCTCAAGGAACGCCTCAACCAGCGCGGGGATTTCCGCGGCGAGTTTTTCCTTGCTGAGATACCCCCGCTCCGCCGTCCAAAGCCGCCGGATCGACAGGCTGCGGCTGACCTGCTGCTCGGTCTGGGCGTGCACGGCCCCAAGGCTTGGTTCATCGAAAGCACGGGTCACGATCTGCACCGCATCCACATCGCCCCGCGCCGCCTGCGCGCGGGCCGCCCCCAAGATATAGGCGATGTGACCGCCGGTATCTTCGGTCACGCCATAGTTAACAGACGGCGCCGTGAGGCAGCCCCCGAGGGCAATGTGGCAAATGAACATGAATGGGTCTCCTTATGGAGGGGTGACCCACCTCATGCCCCATCCGTTCCGATAACAAATGTTAATGCATACATTTCTGGACAGCGGCCATGGCTGCGCTAGCTGCCTACAATTAAACCAAGATATCTTTTAGTCAGAGCCGCCCTAGATGCCCCCAGAAATTCCCCCGCGTTATCTGTTCATCGGCGGGCTACACCGCTCTGGCACGTCGCTGGTCAATCGCTTGGCCAATGCCCTGCCCGGCGCGGGCGGCATCACCGGATCGGCGGCGCCCGAGAATGAGGGGGTCTACCTGCAAGGTGCCATCCCCCATACGGCGCAATCCGGGCGGCCCATGCATTTCGCGACAAACCCCGAGGAACATCTGACCGAGGCGCATCCCCTCAACAGCATGGAGACAAAGACCCGGCTCACGCATGACTGGGCCCTGTGGTTTGCCCCGGGCCTGCGTTGGCGGGTCGAGAAGTCGCCAGTGAACCTGACCCGCATGCGGCTGATGCAGCAGCTCTTTCCCATGTCGCAATTCATCGTCGTCCTGCGCCACCCCGAGGCCGTTGCCGCCTCGGTCGCGTCATGGGTCGATGCCCCTCCGCAGGCGTTGATCGACCATTGGATCGCGGCGCAGGCGCAGATGTTAGGCGACCTGCCCTATCTGCATGCGGTGATGGTTCTGCGTTACGAGGATATCGTCGCCGACGCCCCCCGCACCCTGCGCCGGATCGCGCGTTTCGTCGACTTGCCTGAGGTGGCATTGCCCGAAGGCATCGCGGATGGAAATCAAACCTACGCCGGGGCCACGCAGATGACGAAGGCACAGGCGGCCGAGGCCGCGCAGTGGGGCTATGCCCCCGGGTTGCAGGTCTCGCCTTGGCCCGGCCTGATCCAGCACCCGCTGCGCGCGGTGCGCGAAGCGGTTGAGGCGGCCTGATCGCTTACCCCTCGCCGAGCACCCCGGTCAGCGCACGTTTGATGATGCCCCGCACGCCGGGGCGTTTTTCGCGGGCAAAGGGCAGCGGGCGGCAAACCTCGATCGCGGCCACGCCAACGCGCGCGGTCAGCGCCCCGTTCACCAGCCCCTCGCCGAAACGGCGGCTCAGCTTGGCAACGATGGACCCGCCCAAGAGCGGCTCGATCAGATCATCCCCCACGGCCACGGCCCCCGTCGCCACCAGATGCGACAGCACCGCGCGGGTCAGCCGCCACGAGCCAAAAAAGCCCGAGCGCCCGCCATAGATTTCCGCAATGCGTCGGATCATCCGCAGGTTGCTGCTGAGGGCGGCGGCAACATCGGCCAGCGCCAGAGGCACCAATGCGGTCACGGCGGCGACCTGCCGGGCCGCGGCTTCGACCTCGCGGGTGGCGGCACGGTCGAGCGGGGCCAGAACCTCGCTTTCGGCCAACCCCAACAGCGCTTCGGCATCGAATTGATCGCCCCGCAGCTCCGTCAGCCGGTCGCGGCCCCAGCGGGTATCCTCACGGTGTTTGTAAAGCGCCTCAAGCCGGTCCGTGACGCTGCGCGCGGCGGTCAAATCCCCCTGCGCCAGCGCTTCGCCCGCGTCATGGCGCAGCCCGTCGAGCCGTGCAAGCCGTCCAAAGGCCGCCATCTCGCGCAGCGACAGCAACAAGAGGACCAGCAGAAACGCCCCGATCAGCAGCGACATCGCCCAGCCCAGCAACGGGTAGCGCGCCATCAGGTCGGTGACGAAAGTCCAAGCCGCGATCGACACCAGCGCGGTGACCAATGCCCCCGCCAGCGCCCAGAACAGCCGTACCAAGCGCGACGGTTTGCGCGCGGCAAGCCGGGCGGCGATCTGCATCGCTTGGCCCTTGGGCGGCGGAGCCTCGACGTCCAACTCGGGCACGGCGGGCGCATCGGCGACCGAGGGCTGCGGCTTGGTGTCTTCCTCAAGGTCGAACAGGATCGGTCCGCGGGCCATCAGGCGGCCTCCCTTTGCCAGTGCAATGTCAAATCGGGCAGCCCTTCGTCATTGGCGCTGCCATCGCTGCGCGCGGTCTCGGCAAACCCGTGTTGGCGGTAGAATGCGATGGCCCGCGTATTGGCCTGAAATGTCCAGCAGGTCAGCGACTTATGCCGCGTCTTTAACGCGCACAGAAGGGCCGAGCCGATGCCCTGCCCCCGCGCCGATTGCGCCACAAATAGTGCGTCCAATGCGCCGCCCTCACAAGCCGCGAAACCGGCGACGCGGCCCTCCCGCTCGGCCACCGTGACCCAGCCCCGGGCGATCATTGCATCCGCATGGGCAATATCCTCGGCACCGCTATGAATGCGGGGCAACCAAGCGGTGTCGCGGGCGAAATCGCTCATGATGCCGCCCACGGCGCCTGCGTCGAGGGGCTGGGCCGGGCGCAGGGTGGCGGGGTGTGTCATAACCGCGCTCACAGCCGATCCCCAATCAGGAATTCCGCCGCGCGGTCCAACCGGATATGCGGCGGCCCGTCGCCGGGGCGCAGGTCCAACACCGCAGGCGCAAAGCGCATGATCTGATAATCCGCCCCCAGCCATTCCTGCGCGCCCTGCCGCGCGGGGGTCAGCAGATGGGCCGGGTCTTCGGGGAGTTCACCGGGATAGAAGGCCGCCTGCCGCCCGCGCGTCTCATCCTCGTTCAAGAGCGTCCCGCGCACCACGTCGAGCGGTTCTCCCCCATGGGTCATTACGTCTTCGGTCGTGGCGCGCAGGCTGGCGATGGCCATGGCCCGCGTGCCCGCACCCGCATATTGCGCCCGGTCCCGCGCTTCACGGATCAGCGCCTGCATGATCCCGCTCAGCCGGGGGTGCTGGCTGTGGTGGAGATGGTCGGCCTTGGTCGCGGCAAAGAGGATTTTCTCGACCCGTTTGCCCCGCAAGAGGGTGGTCAGAAAGTTGTTCGTCCCCGGCCGGAACGCGCCCAGAATATCGGCCATGGCGCCGCGCAGGTCTTCGACCGCCTGCGGCCCTTGGTGGATCGCGCCAAGTGCGTCGACCAGCACCACCTGCCGGTCGATCCGTGAAAAGTGATCGCGAAAGAAGGGCTGCACCACCTGTTTCTTATAGGCCTCGAACCGCCGCGCCATTTCGCGGATCAGCGATTTGCGCGGCGCGCCTTCCGATCCCGGCAGCGGCGCGAAGGTCAGCACCGGCGATCCGGCGAGATCACCGGGCAGCAAAAAGCGCCCCGGCGTGCAGTCGGAATAGCCATTAGCACGGGCGGTTTGCAGATAGTCGGCAAAGCTGTCGGCAAGCCTGCGGGCGGTGGTCTCGTCCAGCTCCGCATGGGGGTCGATCTGTTCGGCCAACGCGCGGTAGCCCGCCGCCTCTTCACGCGACGCGATGCGTTCAATGACCTGCGCCGACCATTCGGCATAGGTGACATCCATCAGCGCCAGATCCAGCAGCCATTCGCCGGGGTAATCCACGATATCCAGATGCAAGGTGCGCGGCCCTTGAAAGCCCGCCAGCAACCCATTGGGCCGCACCTTGAGCGACAACCGCAGCTCCGAAATCGCCCGCGTGCTTTCGGGCCAATGGGGCGTCTTTCCGGTCAGCGCGGCGAGGTGGGTCTCATACTCGAACCGGGGCACGGTATCGTCGGGCTGGGGCTGCAGAAACGCCGCCTCGATCCGCCCCTCGGAGGCTGCGAGCAGCCCCGGCATCCGCCCCCGATCCAGCAGGTTGGCGACCAGCGAGGTGATGAAAACCGTCTTGCCCGAGCGTGCAAGCCCCGTGACCCCAAGCCGGATCACCGGCTCGAAAAACGTCTCGCCCACCGTGTCGGTGACATTCTCAAACTGCCGCCAAATCCCGTCGGCAATGCCTGTGATACCCAAAGCTGCGCCCGTCCTTCTTTCTTTGGCCTCAACATAGGGCCGGCAGCCGGGGATTGCCAGAAGCGCCCGCCCGCGCTAAGGCCCCGGTCATGCCCAGATATGCCCTGAAAATCGAATACCACGGCGCGCCCTTCAACGGGTGGCAGCGTCAGGTTGACCAGCCCACAGTGCAAGGCGCGATCGAGGCCGCTTTGGCCAAGCTGGAACCCGGTGACCACACCATCGCCGCCGCCGGGCGCACCGATACCGGGGTGCATGGGCTGGCGCAGGTTGCGCATTGCGACATGGCCCGCGATTGGTCGCCCTTCCGGCTGGGCGAGGCGCTGAACTATCACCTCAAGCCGCAGCCCATCGCGATCACCGATTGCGTGCTGGCGCCCGAGGATTTTCACGCCCGCTTTTCGGCGCTTGAGCGGCGCTACCACTTCCGCATCCTCAGCCGCCGCGCCCCCGCGGTGCATCAAGCGGGGCTGGTCTGGCAGATCAAACATCGGCTGGATGTAGAGGCGATGCAGGCGGCAGCGGATCTTTTGGTGGGCAAGCATGATTTCACCACCTTCCGCTCGACCGTTTGTCAGGCGGAAAGCCCGGTGAAAACGCTCGATCGGTTACAGGTCTCGCAGGTCGAGACCTTGGCCGGGACGGAGTATCATTTCGACGTGCGTGCGCGGTCCTTCCTGCACAATCAGGTGCGCAGTTTCGTCGGTTCGCTGGAGCGGGTCGGCGCGGGGTCATGGAGCGTGGCGGATATGGGTGCAGCACTTGCGGCGAAGGATCGGGCCGCCTGCGGGCCAGTCTGCCCGCCGCAGGGGTTATATCTGGCGCATGTGAGCTATCCGGTGGACCCGTTCGCTAAGGCGTGACGCGGAACATCGCCTGCCCGCGGGGTGGCGATGCTACGGTATGTTCATGCCACTTTATGGCGCAACCATGGGTGGGCTTTTTGTCGTGTTCCGCCCGTTGCTAAATCGCCTCCCCGTCGGGGCGGGCAGGCGATGGTCCGGCGCCTTCGGCTTGTTTCCGGACCTATAAGCCCTCTTACGGCAGAGGCGTCCACGTCCCGTGGAACTTGCCCTCTTCGCTTATCCGCTCAAACCCATGCGCACCAAAGAAATCCCGCTGCGCTTGGATCATATTCGCCGTGCCCCGCGCCCGGCGCATGCTGTCATACCACGCCAGCGCCGCCGACAGCGCGGGCAGCGCGACACCGAGCAATGCGCCCGTCGCCACCACCCGGCGCAGCGCCGGAATGCTCTCTTCCAAGCGTTTGCGCATCGCGGGGGCGAGGATCAGATGCCCACCGGGCAATTCGCCCCGGAAGGCATCGGCAAACTCGTCCAAAAGCGCCGAGCGGATGATGCAGCCCGCGCGCCAAATCTCAGAAATACGCGCCATGTCGAGCGACCAGCCAAACTCCTCTGACGCCGACGAAAGGATGCGAAAGCCCTGCGCGTGGCCGATGATCCGCCCCGCCAAAAGCGCCATCTCCAGATCCGCCTCTTCGGGCAGCGGCGCGTCCTGCACGCCTTCGGGCAGCAGCGGCTCGGCCATTTCGCGCACAGCCTTCTCGCTCGACCAACCGCGCGCGCCGACGGCGGCTTCGATGGTATTGGCCGATTGCCCCATCTTGAGCGCTTCGATCAAGGTCCAGCGCCCGGTGCCCTTTTGCCCAGCCTGATCGCGGATCACATCGACCATCGGCGTCCCGGTCTGGGTGTCGACCGACAAGAGCGCCGCGGCCGAGACTTCAATCAGATAGGAGTTCAGCGGCCCCTTGCGCCAATCGGCAAAGAGATTGCCAATTTCCACCGCGCCCTGCCCGCCCGCATCGCGCAGCAGGCCGTAGACTTCGGCGATCATCTGCATGTCGGCATATTCGATGCCGTTATGCACCGTTTTGACAAAATGCCCCGCCCCGTCGGGGCCGAGATGCGCCACGCAAGGCGTGCCCTCGAATTGCGCGGCAATCTTCTCGGCCATCGGTTTGAACTGGGTCCAAGAATGCGCGCTGCCGCCGACCATCATCGACGGGCCATTGCGCGCCCCGGCCTCGCCACCCGACACGCCCATGCCGACGAAATGCAGCCCCGTGCCTTCGAGTTCGGCGCTGCGGCGGCGGGTGTCGTGGAAATCGGCGTTGCCGCCGTCGATCAAAGTGTCGCCCTCATCCAGCAGCGGTTTGATCGCCTCGATCATCGCATCGACCGGCGCGCCGGAAGGGATCATGAAAAGAATGCTGCGCGGGCGGGCGATGGCGGCGACGAACTCCTCAAGCCGCTCGCTCCCGATCAGGCGCTCGGCCAGCGGTCCGGCCTCATCAAGGAAAGGCGCAATCCAATCGGCCTCGCGGTTACTGACCGCCACGGTAAATCCATTGTCGGCCAAGTTCAGCGCCAGTGCCGAGCCCATGGTCCCCAGACCGTATACCCCGATATCGGCGCCTGCGCCCTGCGCCGCGCCCCCGTCCGCCTGCGTGCCAGTTGCCATATCGATCATGCCTCATTTCTAGCCTGTCATACTGCCAAGCCCGCCTAGCCGGCAGGCCGCAGTTTGATTTGCGTTCGGGAAGACTATATAATGTGCGGATAACAAGAAAAACACCCGACCGAGGCATAGTTCTGTAATGACACAAGTATTTAGACGCGCATGGGAGGATATGGTCCTTCCTATTTTTAAACGTCCCCGCCGTGTGCAGGTTGCCGCCCTGTGCTACCGCGACACCGAGGCGGGTAAAAAGGTCCTGCTGATCACCAGCCGCGACACGGGTCGCTGGATTTTGCCCAAGGGCTGGCCGATCGACGGGTTGGACGGCGCCGGAGCCGCCTTGCAGGAAGCATGGGAAGAGGCCGGGGTGACGAAAGCCGATATCGAATCCGATCCGATGGGCATTTTCGACTATGACAAGGGTCTCGGCGAAGGCCTGACCGTGCCCGTGACCACACAGGTCTACCTCACCCGCGTCCGCGATCTGAGCGAGGAATACCCCGAAGCGGGAATGCGCAAACGCGCGTGGTTCACCCCGCAGGAGGCGTCGGAACTCGTCGATGAGCCTGATCTTAAAGCAATCTTATCCGCCTTCCATTAAGCCCCTTCGGCACCGGGCCGCTGTCCGGTGCCATATCCCCCCTGCCCCATTGCCGCCCCTGCCCGTTTCGGGATGTTACAATTTTGTGACAGGGTGACTTGCGCCCTCGGTAGCCTTATGTCACCCCCCGCTGAACGTTAGGATCGGAGATCATACAGGAATGGCAACGGAACCGCAGGGCAGCCAGTGGAAGACACTGGACAAGGACCTCAACCGCATTTCGCAAGTCGAACTGGCCGCGACCTATGTCGCCCGCCCCCTCGTGGCGCCGGGCATCGCGCTGGCCTTTATCGTGGTGGCAGGTGCCGTTGCGGCGGTAATCTTCGGGCAACAGCCCTCCAGCTTTGTCGTGATCGCCGCGGCGGTCTTTGGCGCCTATATGGCGGTGAACATCGGCGCGAATGACGTGGCCAACAACATGGGCCCCGCCGTGGGGGCTAATGCGCTGACCATGGGCGGCGCGATTGTGATTGCTGCCTTGTGCGAATCCGCCGGGGCGCTTCTGGCGGGGGGCGATGTCGTCTCGACAATTTCCAAGGGCATCATCGATCCGGCGAGCGTTGCGGACACGCGCATCTTTGTCTGGGCGATGATGGCCGCGCTGGTCTCCTCCGCGCTTTGGGTCAACCTTGCCACATGGGTCGGCGCGCCCGTCTCGACCACCCATTCGGTCGTCGGCGGGGTCATGGGCGCGGGCATCGCAGCAGCGGGCCTTGGCGCGGTGAACTGGAGCTCAATGAGCATGATCGCCGCAAGCTGGGTGATCTCGCCCGTATTGGGCGGTGCCGTGGCGGCGATGTTCTTGGCCTTCATCAAGGCGCGCATCCTCTACCAAGACGACAAAATCGCCGCCTCGCGCACTTGGGTGCCGGTGCTGGTGGGGCTGATGGCCGGTGTCTTTGCCGCCTATCTGGCGCTGAAGGGGCTGAAAAAGATCATCAGCATCGACATGCCGGTCGCCCTGATCATCGGCCTTGTGACGGGGCTGGTCGTCTATGCCATCTCCGCCCCGCTGATCCGCCGCGCCTCGGAAGGGATGGAGAACCGCAACCGCTCGGTCAAAACGCTCTTTGGCCTGCCGCTGGTGCTCTCTGCGGCCCTGCTCAGCTTTGCCCATGGGGCCAATGACGTGGCAAATGCGGTCGGCCCGCTGGCGGCGATCGTCCATGCGACCGAGTTCGGCGGTTTCGAGGATAAGGTGAGCATTCCCACATGGGTGATGATCATCGGGGCCTTCGGCATCTCCTTCGGTCTGTTCCTATTCGGGCCGAAACTGATCCGCATGGTCGGTAGCCAGATCACCAAGCTGAACCCGATGCGCGCCTATTGCGTGGCGCTTTCGGCGGCGATCACGGTGATCGTGGCAAGCTGGCTCGGCCTGCCCGTGTCCTCTACCCATATCGCTGTGGGCGGGGTCTTTGGCGTGGGCTTTTACCGCGAATGGCATATGGAGCGCCGGCTGCGCCGGGTCGGGGCCAAGACCGGTGAGGTCAAGCGCATCGCCAAGGAAGAGCGCCGCCGCCGCAAGCTGGTGCGCCGCTCGCATTTCATGACCATCGTCGCGGCTTGGGTGATCACCGTGCCCGCAGCGGCGCTGCTCTCTGGCATCGTCTTTTGGGTGCTCAACGCCTTCGTAAACTAAGGTCAGGCGCGGGTGCGCCTCACCCCTCTTGCCGGTCCTGCCCTGCCGCCATTTCGGCCCGCAGGGCGGTGACCGGCAAATGCGGCAGCCCTTCGCCTGCAAGCTCTGCCCAACCCATCACCCGCAGCACCATATCCGTCACCGGCGTCGCGCGGCCAAGCGCCCTCGCGCGGCGCTGCACCTCGCCTTGGAACGCGTCGATCTCGGTCGGGCGGCGCGCGGCGAGGTCTTGCGCCATCGAGGCCCGCGCCTGCGGGTCGATCTGCAACATGGCCGCAGCGACGCGGGTGAAAATCGGCGTCGGCAGGCGCAAGAGCGTCGGGACCAATCGAGCCGGGATCGGCGTGGTCATGGCGGGGCGGATCTTGTCGGCGCGCAGAACCGCCAGCGCCTCGGCCCATTGATCGGCCATCAGACGCCGCCACGCCCGATCCTGCAACTGCGCTTGCAACGGCAGACCGCTTAAAGCGTTCAGGGCGTTGTTGAGGTTCATCAGGAATTTGCCCCATTGCAGGGCGGTGATATCGGCGCGTTCCTCTACCTTTAGGTCCGGCAGCGACAGGCGCGTGGCCAGATCAGCCGGGCCCGCCTCGATCACCAGATCGCCCGAGCTTGCCCGGTGGTAGCAGCCCTGCCCCATGGCCACGACGTTGAACGGCACCAGCCCCGCGCGCAGATCATGCTGCGGCAGGTGCCGGGCCAAGGCCGCGCGGTTGCCCATGCCGTTTTGCAGGCTGATGACCTGCACGCCCGGCGCGCTGTGGCGGGCGATCAGCCGGGCCATGTCTTCGGTGTCGCGCGATTTGACCGTGACCAGCACGATATCGGCATCGCGCAGGCAGGTCTCATCCCCTGCAAGGTTCAGATCATCCGGCGAGAGGTAGCGCGCCATGCCGCCGAAATCCGTCAGGGTTAGCCCATGAGTGCGGACTTCGGCCTGAATGCGGGGCCGCGCCAGCAGGGTCACGGCATGGCCTGCCCCGGCCAGCAGCCCGCCGACAAAGCAGCCCACCGCCCCCGCGCCCGCAACAACGATGCGGGGGCCGTCGCTCATGCGCCCAGACACCAGCGCATGACAGCTTTCTGCGCGTGCAGACGGTTCTCAGCCTCGTCAAAGATCACCGAATGCGGCCCATCCATGACCGAGCTTGTCGCCTCGTCATCGCGGTGCGCGGGCAGGCAATGCATGAAAAGCGCATCCGGCTTCGCCAGCGCCATCAGCGCATCGTTCACCTGATAGCCGCGCAGCTGATTGTGCCGCCGCTCCCGCGCCGATTGCGGATCATGCATGCTGACCCAAGTATCGGTGACCACCAGATCGGCACCCTCCACGGCCTTCTGGGGGTCGCGCTCGGTGGTATAAAGCCCGTCGAGCGCGCGCTCGGGGTCGAGCGGCTCCGGCCCGGTGAAGACAAGGTCGAAGTCGAACTGCTTGGCCGCATGGGCGAAACTGGCGAAGACGTTGTTGCCGTCGCCCGACCAGACCACCTTGCGCCCTTTGATCGGGCCGCGGTGTTCCTCGAAGGTCTGAATATCGGCCATGATCTGGCAGGGATGCGTGCGGTTGGTCAGCCCGTTGATTACCGGAACGGAGGCATATTCCGCCATCTCCAGCAGGGTCTGCTCTTCGAAAGTGCGGATCATGATCATATCGACGTAGCGCGACAGCACGCGGGCGGTGTCGGCGATGGTCTCACCATGGCCGAGTTGCATATCGGCGCCCGAAAGCACCATGGTCTGCCCGCCCATCTGCCGCACGCCCACGTCGAAGGAGACGCGAGTCCGGGTCGAGGGCTTCTCGAAAATCAGCGCGACCATGTGATCTTTCAACGGCTGGTCATCATCCGGCGCGCCGCGCGGGCGGCCATTGCGCGCGGCTTTCATAGCGGCGGCATTGTCGATGATCTGCCGCAGATCGGCGGGGTCGGTTTGGTGGATATCGAGGAAATGGTTCATCTGTCGTCTCTGTCTTGCGGGATCCAAGGCCACGGCCTTGAAAGCCCGAGGAATGTTTTGGGGTGAATGGCGCTTAGGCCGGGGTCAGGTCACGCGCGATGGCGTCAAGGCGGGTCACCGCCTCGGCAATCTCATCATCGGAAATGGTCAGCGGCGGCAGCAGGCGGATCACATTGTCGGCGGCGGGCACGGTGATCAGCTCATGGGCATAGCCCGAGGCGACCACATCGGCATTCGCCACCTTGCATTTCAGCCCCAGCATCAGCCCCGCGCCGCGCACCTCTTCAAAGACCTCCGGATGCTCAGCCACCAGCCCTTCGAGACGCTGACGCAGCAGCCCCGCCTTGCGGCTCACCTCGGCCAGAAAGGCCGCGTCGGCCACCACATCCAGCACCGCGCAGCCCACGGCACAGCCCAGCGGGTTGCCGCCATAGGTCGACCCATGGGTGCCTGCGGTCATGCCCGAGGCCGCCTTTTCCGTGGCCAGTACGGCGCCCAGCGGAAAGCCCCCGCCGATGCCCTTGGCGACCATCATGATGTCGGGCCTGATCCCGGCCCATTCATGGGCAAAGAGCCGCCCGGTCCGGCCCACGCCGCATTGCACCTCATCGCAAATCAGCAAGAGCCCGTGGGTGTCGCACAGCGCGCGCATCTGTTGCAACTCGGCATCCGGCACGGCGCGGATACCGCCTTCGCCCTGTACCGGCTCGACCATGATGGCGGCGGTCTTGTCGGTGATGGCGGCCTCAAGAGCGGCGCTGTCGCCAAGGTCGAGATGCACGAAACCCGGCAGTTGCGGGCCAAAGCCTTTGGTCATCTTCTCAGACCCCGCCGCCGCGATCCCGGCAGAAGAGCGGCCGTGAAAGGCCCCGTTAAAGGCGATGATCTCGACCCGCTCGGGCTGGCCCGCCTCATAGAAATACTTGCGCGCCATTTTCACCGCCAACTCGCAAGCCTCGGTCCCCGAGTTGCAGAAGAACGCAGTGTCGGCAAAGGTCTCCGCCACCAGCCGATCGGCCAGCGCCTCTTGCTGCGGAATGTGGTAGAGGTTCGACGTATGCCACAGCGCCTGCGCCTGATCGGTCAGCGCCTTCACCAGCACCGGATGCGCATGGCCAAGCGCGTTCACCGCGATCCCCGCGCCAAGGTCGAGAAAACGTCGCCCATCCGCCTCGATCAGCCAAGTGCCTTCGCCTTTGACGAAGGTCAAAGGAGCGCGATTATAGGTTGGCAGAACGGAAGGGATCATCTGTTTGTCCTTGAAAGAGGGCCGTGTCACGCCGGTAAAAGGGCATGGGGCTGGCGCAGGGTCAATGGGATTTGCTTGTTTTTGAAAGGATGCAGCACGCAGGCTGCGAGATCAGGCCATCACGCCGCCCCAAAGGGGGGCACCATGTTATCGGACGAAGCGTCGTCGGATGGAATATGCGGCAGATTTGATCATGGCTCTTGCATAGCCGCCCTTCATCCCCCACGTAAAGCCCCAATCGCAGCGCCCCGTGCCCAGAGGGCATCGGCGCTTGCACCTGCGGCCCCAGAAGATAAAATGGGGGCCGATACACTGACAAAGCGGTCCGGGCTAGGGGGCCGCTTTTTAACTGGGGAACCCCGTATGTCCTGGACTGATGAGCGCGTAGAGACACTGAAAAAGATGTGGGGCGAAGGCCAGTCCGCCAGCCAGATCGCGAAGGAACTGGGCGGGGTGACGCGCAACGCCGTGATCGGCAAGGTGCACCGTCTGGGCCTGTCGAACCGCACCGCGGGCGCGCCTGCCGCCGCGGCGGCGGCGACTGCCAAGCCGGAGCCCAAGGCCAAGCCCGCAGCCCCCAAGGCCGAGGCTAAGGCAAAGCCCGCCGCCAAAGCCGCGCCCGAGCCGGAGGCCGAAGCCGCCCCCGCGCCCGAAGCCGAAGAGCCAGCCGCAGCCCCGGCGCCCAAGCCCAACCTGCCCGCACGCAAGCAGATCATCCCCGCAGGCCAACCCCTGCCGCCGCAGCCGTCGGCGAATGAGATCAGCCCCGAGGCGCTTGCCAAGGTCAGCGAAGTTGAGAAGAAGGCCAAGAAGATCGGCCTGATGGAACTGACCGAACGCACCTGCAAATGGCCCGTGGGCGACCCGGCAACCGATGATTTCTGGTTCTGCGGCCTGCCCGTGCAGCAGGGCAAACCCTATTGCGAGGCCCATGTCGGCGTCGCTTTCCAACCGATGAGCGCCCGGCGCGACCGCCGCCGCTAAGTCCGGCGGGATGAAAGAAAAAAGGCGGGCGGGCTTGTGTGCCCTGCCCGCCTCTTTCTTGCCTGAGGCCTAGATCAGCGCAGCTTCGGCGGTTTCGCCGGATCGCTGCCGGGGGCCATCCGGGGCGTATTTTGCAAAGGCTCCATCTGCGGCAGGTCAAACCGCAGGCCGACGCGGGCCAGCTTCTCGACCACCGCGTCATTGGGGCCGAAGAAGCCGACATCCATCGCGCCCGCCTCGATCCCCGAAAAGGTCAGCGCCTCAGACGCCGCGCGCACCAGCGCGTCTTGCGCCCGGGGGATCGCGCCGACGAAGGCCAGCAGATGCCCGCGCCCGCCGCCGCTGTATTCGACACCGACAAGGAAGGCCCCCGCCGCCATGCCGGTGGCCGTCGCCAATTTCGCATCAATCGCGGCGATCAGCGTCTCGGGCAAGCCCTGCGGCGGGAACACGCGGTCGATACCCGCCTCCACCTCGCCCGGCGCATGGGCCAATGTGCTGCGCAGCCAGTCCATCGCCTCGGCAGGCAGCAGGATCTCGGACGGGGCCACACCGATGTTCACCGCCATGCCCAATGGCTGCCCCTCCAACATCGCGGCAATCGCACGGCCCGAGAGCGCCACGTAAGGAGACGCCTCCCCCACGTGAGCCGAGAGCCGCGCCGCGCGGTCGAAGACCATGACATAGCTACCGTCAAGCAGCACCGGGCTGATCTGATCGCCCTGCGGCTCATCCTCGAGCAACATGAACAGCTCGACATCCGCGATACGCTCGTAAAAACGCAGCCGCGCCGCGTCGTCGTCGGGGGCGGAGGTCATCGCAGCATGGGCTTGGTCGAGCGGGGTCGGCTCGGTCTTGGGGTCAGTTTGGCGGTCGGTCATTCATCACCTCGGACACGGCGGCGCGCAGACGGGGCAAGACCTCTTCCGCGAACCAGGGATTCTTGTTCAACCATCCGGTATTGCGCCACGACGGATGAGGCAAGGCAAAGACCCCCGGCGGATGATCCCGCCAGCCCGCCACGGCCTCGGTCACATTGCGAAATCCGGGGAGGTGATATTTCATTGCATAGGCCCCAATCAACACCGTGAGCCGCAGATCGGGCAGCATCTCCAGCACCGGTTTGCGCCAAGTCTGCGCACAGATACGCGGCGGCGGCAGGTCACTGCCCTTGGCGTCATAGCCCGGAAAGCAAAAGCCCATCGGCACGATGGCAACCCTGTCGCGGTCATAGAATGTCGCCTCATCCAGCCCCAGCCAGTCGCGCAGGCGGGTGCCGGACATATCCCAGAACGGCTTGCCCGCCTCATGCACCCGTTTGCCGGGCGCTTGGCTGGCGATCAGCAGCCGCGCGCCGGGTTTGAACCAGACGATGGGCCGCGGGCGATGCTGGGTGGCGGTCACGGCGAAACGCTCGGCACAAAGGCGGCAGGCCGCCAGATCATCTCGGATATCCTTCATGAGCAGGAGATAAGCGATAGGGCCAAAAGATAAAGGGCGACGGGCCATCACTTCGTCAATTATCGAAATAAACCTTGCATCGCGCTAACGTTTCGATATTTCTAGAATCATGAAACAAGAATCCGCAACCCCCGCACTCACCCTCGCCGCCAGCAGCTTTGCGGCGCTTGGATCGGAACAACGCCTTCTGGTGCTGCGCACGCTGGTGCGCGCCGGATCAGAGGGGCTAAACATCGGCACGCTGGGCGAACGCACCGGCGTGACCGGCTCGACCCTGACACATCATCTGAAACTCTTGGCCTCTGCCGGTCTGGTGAAACAGGAAAAACAAGGCCGCAGCACCATCTGCGCCGCCGTTGCCTATGAAGAGGTGCAAGCCTTGGCGAATTTCCTGCTGACCGAATGCTGCGCGGATGCAATCGACGGCTGCACGGAGCATAACCATGGCTGATACCACACAAACCCTCCCCGCGCTGCACCGCTTGGCCTTTCTAAAAGGCGCTTGGGGCATCACGCTGGCGCTCTTGGCGCTGATCGCGCTGCTGGATCCGCTGCAGGTCATGCCGACGGTCATCTTCGCGTCCGAGGCGCTTTTGCACACCGCCCCCTTCATCGCCTTCGCGGTGCTGGCCGTGGCCTATCTCAAAGCCAGCGGGGCGGAGAGCCTGCTTGCCCGCGCGTTCGAGGGCAACCCGGCCCGGATGGTGGTAATGGCAGCGGCGCTCGGCGGCCTGTCCCCCTTTTGCAGTTGCGAAGTGATCCCCTTTATCGCCGCGCTGCTGGCCGTCGGCGCCCCGCTCGGCGCGGTGATGGCCTTTTGGCTGGCCTCCCCGCTGATGGACCCGGCGATGTTCGCGATCACCTCAGGCACGCTCGGCTTCGACTTCGCCCTGGCGAAAACCATCGCGGCGCTCGGCGTCGGCATGTTCGGGGGTTTCACCGTCATGGCCCTGTCCCGCACGCCGATTTTCAACGCCCCCCTGCGCCCCCAGCCCGCGAAAAGCAGCTGCTGTTCTTCGGCCAAACCCTTTTCCGGCGCGCCGGTCTGGAAGTTCTGGCAAGAGGCCGAGCGCCGCGCGAGCTTTGCCGACACGGCGCTGACCAATGCGCTGTTCCTCGTCAAATGGCTGACCCTCGCCTATGTGGTCGAAGCCCTCATGCTGACCTATGTGCCCGCCGAATGGATCGCCAATGTCTTGGGCGGCACCGGGATCATGCCGATCATTCTGGGCGCATTCGTGGGCGCACCGGCCTACCTGAATGGCTATGCCGCCGTGCCCCTGATCGACGCGCTGCTGGCGCAAGGGATGACCCAAGGCGCGGCCATGTCCTTTGTCGTGGCGGGCGGGGTAAGCTGCATTCCGGCGGCCATCGCGGTCTGGGCCCTGGTCAAACCGCGTGTTTTCGCCGCCTACATCGGCTTTGCCTTCGTCGGAGCGATCTTTGCGGGTGTGATCTGGCAGTTGGTCGCGTGACCGCATCAAACTGGCGACCCGAATGCGGGGGCGGTAGAAATGCCGCCCCCTTTTCCGTTTGAGATTGTCTTTGCGGTGAGGGCAGATGTCGCCCGCGCCGAGAGGCCGGGCAGCGAGGCGCTCGCGACTTACGCCGCCGCGCGCTCTCCGTCTGGCTTTTCGGAGGGTTCATCCCCAATCGGCCCCTCGCCATTCACCATGTCTTTGACGGCCATCCCATGGGGCAATTCCTTCCCCGTACCATTGCCCAAGGGCATATCGATATAGAAGGTCGTGCCGGGGCCGTCGTTCTTGAAATAGTCGATCTGCCCGCCCAAGGCTTCGATGATCCGTTTGGAGATGTTCATCCCCAATCCAGTGCCGCCAACGGCCCGCTGGTCCGAGGAATCGATCTGCGAAAATTCGTCAAAGACCTTTTCGCGCTCGGATTCGGCAAGGCCGATCCCCTCGTCGATCACGCTGATCCGCACCTTGTCGCCACGGTTGACCGAGGTAACCTTGACCGTCGACCCGGCGGGCGAGAATTTGGCCGCGTTCGACAGCAGGTTGGACATCACCTGTTGCAGTCGTTTCTCGTCCGTGGCGATCCCCGCAGGCTCCGACGGTTTGGCATAGCGCAGCGTCACGCCAAGGTTGCCTGCAAAGGATTGGTTCAACTCAATCGCGTCTTCGATGATGGTCTGAACCTCAAGCGGTTCGATATCAAAGCTGATCTTGCCCGCCTCGAACTTTTGCAGGTCGAGAATCTCGTTAATGATCGACGTCAGCCGCGCCGAATTGCGCTGCGCAATCTTTAGAACTTTCTCCATCTGCGGGGTCATTTCGCCCAAAACGCCGGCGCAGGCCATATCGAGCGACCCTTTGATCGAGGTCATCGGCGTGCGCAGCTCATGGCTGATGGTCGAGACGAATTCGGTCTTCACTTTGAACGCGATCTTGGTTTTCTCATGCTCGACCTTCAGCTCTTCGAGCTGGCGTAGATTGGTGCGGTACATCTTTAGGAAGATGCGAGAGCAATCGACGATGAAGTAGAGCACGAAGACCACGGTGAACAACTGGGTCCAAAGCTCGGATTCGATGCTCGCCCCCGTGCGCACGATGTCCCAGATCGGGATGAAGAGGAATGTCGCGCCATAGATCGCAAGCCGCAGCATCAGCACCGGCAGGATATGGTGGTTGTTCATCGAGGCGAAGAGCGCCGCGGCAAAAAGGAAGAACAGCGGCAGGAAATGCGTCGTCGCCCCCTGCTGAAGCGCAATCCCAAGGGCGAAATAGCTGATCACCCCGGCGCTCAGCACCGTGCCGATATAGATGCGGTTCATGAACAAACGCGCCAAACGTGGGCTGCGCCCCCGCCAGCGGGTGATGCGCAGGAAAAGCAGATAGTCGAAAGTCTCGGAAATCGCGATCAGAATCACGGTCGAGATCGACAGCCACAGATCATAGTAGAACGCAGATAGGCAAATGGCCGCCGCAAAGATCATCTGCCGCTGCCAAAACAGGTTAACGCCGACTTGGGAATAATCCCGCATCTGCTGCACCTTTGTCGCGTCTGCCAGATGCGGCGTATGAATCGGGCCGTATGTTACTTTTTCCTGCGACATCGCTCTCGTTTTCTTCGGTCGGCTGCTCGAATGCCGGCATTCTGCCGACAAACGCTCTTAACATGTTGCATTTCGGCATCGAAGCACATGTTAGACGCGATCATCTTACCTTCTACACCCGGAAATGGGACATAAGTATGGCCATTTCATGCAACTAGAGGTTAGCCTCTTGATAAGAGGTATTTTTACAGCGAATTTTCGAGGTCCAACATGAGTCTGCAAGGACGGAGCTTCAGTGGAAAATCTTGGCAGGATGTTCTTCCCGAACTGACGCCACAGGACGCTAAAGCGCTGGAAGTAAAGAACAACCGCTTCCCACGAAAACTGCTTAACAACACATCGAAAGAGGCTGACCCCTATAGCCCCGAGGCCCTTGCCCGGGCCAACCCCTATATGCGTGCCACAACTTTGTCATTTTTGAACATGCATCAGCACGGGGAATTATTCGTTAACTTCCTCCGGGCGCGGCGCCGAATCTTTATCGACGATAAGCAGTGGGATCTCCCTCAGGTTGATGGGATGGAGTTTGACCAATACGACACGCCCCGCGCACGCTGGATCGTTTTGCATGAATATGGGGAGGTCATGGGCGGCGTCCGCCTGATGCCCACCACCTCGACCTGCGCGCAATACAGCTACATGCTGCGTGATGCGCAACTGGGGATGCTGCCGGACATTCCGCAGGACGTGCTGTTCTTCAAAGCGCCCGTGCGCGACGACATATGGGAAGCCACCCGCTTGTTCCTCACCAGCGCCGTTCCTGCCCAACGCCGCATTGCCGTGCAACGTATGCTGATGAACCAGATGGCCGGTGCCGCATATGCCATGGGCGCAAGCCATGTTCTGGGCATCGTGCCCGCCACCTTCAGCCGCTGGATGACCCGGCTTGGCCTGATGAGCGCCGTGCCCGTAGGCCCGGTGCAAAACATCGACGGAGACCGCACGCAGGCGGCCTTGATGAATGTCAGCTACATCGGCGAAATGGCCCCGACCGAGAGCACCCACACGTTGCACTGACCTCCGCGCGGGCGCGGGCCGATATGCCTTCCTCTTATGCCCCCTCCCCCGCAGGATACCCGTCCTGCGGGCAGCAGGTTTTACCGCCACCAGAAAGCCCCGCACGGCGCCCTGCCCCGGCGAACGCCCGCGTTTCGACATATTGTGGTCAAATTCCGTGAATAAACGGTTAAGATACCTCTGATACCAGAGGCGCCGCGACGCCCCGCTTAGCACCAACCGGAGCAGCGAATGCTGGAATTTGAAAATGTGTCCAAGTCCTTTTGGACGGGATCGCAGCACAAGGTCATTCTTGACCGGGTGTCTTTTCGCGTGGAGCTTGGCAACTCCTTGGGCATTCTGGCCCCCAACGGCACCGGTAAAACGACCCTTATCAACATGATGGCCGGGCTGGAAAAACCCGACGAAGGAGAGATCAGGCGCGGCTGTAACATCTCGTTTCCTTTGGGTTTTATGGGCGGGGTGGTCAATAAAGTCTCAGCCATGGAGAACGCCCGCTATATCGCGCGGCTCTATGGGCTTGACCCGGATTACGTCGAAAGCTTTTGCCGCTGGCTCTGCGGTTTGGGCGAATACTTCGACCAGCCGCTCGGCACCTATTCCGCCGGGATGCGGGCGCGCTTCTCTTTTGCGCTGATGTTGGCGCTGGATTTTGATATCTATCTGATTGACGAAGGCATGCCCGGCACGACAGACGTGGAATTCAACCGCAAGGCGGGTGATATTCTGAAAGAACGGCTGCGGACCACGACGATCATCATCGTCTCGCATCAGGCCCATACGCTTGAGAAATTTGCCCGTTCCGCCGCTGTCCTTTTGGACGGCAAATTACATATGTTCGACACCTTGGAAGAAGCGAAACAGCTCTATGACTACGAAACCCAAGGCTAGAAAATTCCGCATCCGCAAGGCGCCGCCCCCCTCGGGCAGCAGCGCCGCGCCGAGCAGCGCCGAGAAGGCGCAGGCGGACCAGACGGACGCCGAAAAGGCCGCGCGCAAGGCCAAGCTGCGCGCCGTCGCCGATGCGACCGAGGTGGAACCCTCGCACAGCAAGGAAGCCTTGGAACATGCTGCGCGCAGCGGCAAAGCCCCCCACTCCGAAAGCGCCCGCTCGGGCGAGGTGTCTTCCGCCAATGAAGTCTCGGCCGAGCAGGACATCGACGCGATCCGCCGCGAGGGGCTGACAGGCCGGCAATTGCGCATGGCGCGGCGGGTGGCGCAGAAACACGGGCTGGCGCCAACCTCGGATTTCGACGCGGTGCGCCTTTTGCGGGCCAAGGGGATCGACCCGTTTCAGCGGTCCAACATGCTGGAACTCGTGGTGCCGCAGTCAGGCGATCCGGCGGACAGCGGCCTGCCCGCCACCCGGGACCAGCCCGGCGACCCGAAGGTGCAACTGCCCCAGACCACGCCCCGCGGCCCGCGCGGCCTGCCCTCAACCGATGTCAGCCCCGCCGAGCGCCGTCAGCGCGAGATCTCGGACATTCAGCGTGACATCACCCGCCGCCGTCGCCGCAAAGCGGCCATGCTGCTGGTCCGGCTGGCCTTTTTCGTCATGCTGCCGACCATTGCCGCCGGCTATTATTTCTACAAAATCGCCACACCGATGTATGCCACCGAAAGCCAGTTTCTGATCATTCAGAACGAAGGTGGCGGCGGCTCCAGCCCCTTTGGCGGGCTGCTGCCCACGCAATTCGCCAATAGCGCTGACAGCATCGCCACGCAGGCCTATCTGCAATCGAAAGACGCGATGCTGCGCCTTGACGAAGACGCAGGGTTTCGCGCCCATTTCGCCGACCCTGAGATCGACGCGATCCAACGGCTTTCGGAAAACCCCAGCAACGAAGAAGCCTACAAAACCTACAAGAAGAACGTCAAAATCGGCTACGACCCGACCGAAGGCGTGATCCGGATGGAGGTGATTGCCGCCGATCCCGAGGTCTCGGAAGAATTCTCGAAACGTCTGCTCACCTATGCCGAAGAGCGGGTGAATGACCTGAGCAAGCAAAAGCGCGAAGACGGGATGCGCGACGCGCTGGAGGGTTATGAAACCGCATTGGAAAACCGCCGCGCGGCGCAGGAGGCGCTGATCAAACTGCAGGTCGACAACAACGTCGACCCTGAGGCGATGATCGCCTCGATCCGCACGCAGATCACCAATTACGAGACCCTTTTGATCGAAAAGGAACTCGAACTCGCCGCCCTGCTCGACAACCAGCGCCCGAACCAAGCCAAGGTCGATGGCGCGCGCGGGGATGTGCGACGGCTACGCGAACAGCTCACCAAACTGCGCGAGCGGATGACCGCCGCCAATGAAGGCGAAAACTCGCTGGCGCAACAGGCGGTCGCCGCACAGCTTGCGCAGGCCGATCTGGCCTCTGCCGACATGGTGCTGCAAAGCGCGCAAACCGCAATGGAACAGGCCCGAACCGAGGCCGGGCGGCAGGTCCGCTACCTCACCGTGGCGGTCAACCCCGTGGCCCCGGACGAGGCGACCTACCCCCGCAAGTTCGAAAACACGATATTGGCTTTCCTTATCTTTGCAGGCATCTACCTGATGTTGTCCCTGACAGCGTCCATTCTAAGAGAACAGGTAACTTCATGACCCAGCTGCGCATTGGCAATCTTACCGTCGGCAATGATCGTCCCCTCACCGTGATCGCTGGCCCCTGCCAGTTGGAGAGCGAAGACCATGCGCAGATGGTTGCGGGCGTGTTGAAAGAAGCCTGCGACGCCGCGGGCGCGCAGTTCATTTTCAAGGGCAGCTATGACAAGGCCAACCGCACCTCTCTCTCGGGCAAGCGCGGTTTGGGGATCGAGAAGGGGCTGCAAGTCTTGCAATCCGTGGCGCGTGCCAATGACGTGCCGGTGCTGACGGATGTGCATAATGAAGCGCAATGCGCACAGGCTGGTGACGTGGTCGACGTGCTGCAAATCCCCGCCTTCCTCTGCCGCCAAACCGACCTGCTGCTCGCCGCCGGGGAGACCGGAAAGGCGGTGAACGTGAAAAAGGGCCAATTCCTCGCCCCTTGGGAAATGCAGAACATCGTCGGCAAGATCGAAAGCACCGGGAACCGCAACATCCTGCTGACCGAACGCGGCACGACCTTTGGCTACAACACGCTGGTCGCCGACATGCGCAGCTTGCCGCAGATGGCTCAGACCGGCTACCCGGTGGTGATGGACGCGACACATTCCGTGGCACAACCCGGCGGCAAGGGCGGCTCTTCGGGCGGCCAGCGTGAGTTTGCCCCGGTCATGGCCCGCGGTGCTGCCGCCATCGGCGTTGCAGCGATCTTCATGGAAACCCACGAAGACCCCGACCGCGCGCCTAGCGACGGGCCCAATATGATCTACCTCGACCAGATGCCGGGGCTGATCAACCTGCTGATGCAATTCGACGCGCTGGCCAAAAGCCATCCGCTGACTTTCTAAATTTATCTTAAAAAGCGAGTATTTGACGTGAGTAAACCGGCCTCCACCGTGACCCCGAACACTTGGGAATTCCTGCGCGATGCGATGATCACCCCGACAGGTTTCCGCGAATATGACGCGCGTTGGAAATACCCCGACGACATCAACCTGCCCGGCATCACCGCCCTCGGCCTTGGGCTTGGCACGCAGATGCATGCGCGTGGGATTGAGCCTGTCATCGCCGTGGGCAATGACTATCGCGACTATTCGCTCTCAATCAAAAATGCGCTGATGCTGGGGCTGATGCAGGCCGGGATCACGGTTAAGGATATCGGCCCGGCGCTTTCCCCAATGGCCTATTTCGCCCAGTTCCACCTCGATGCCCCTGCCGTTGCCATGGTCACGGCGAGCCACAACCCGAACGGCTGGACCGGCGTCAAAATGGGTTTTCAGCGCCCCCTCACCCACGGCCCGGACGAGATGGCCGAACTGCGCGACATCGTCCTGAATGGCCGCGGCGAGCAGCGCCCGGGCGGGGCTTATGAGTTCGTCGACGGCGTGCGCGAAGCCTATTTGGATGACCTTGTGGGTGACTTCAAAATGACCCGCAAACTGAAAGTCGTTTGCGCCACCGGCAATGGCACCGCATCGGCTTTCGCGCCCGAATTGTTCCGCCGCTTGGGGGTCGAGGTCGTCGATAGCCACAACACGCTCGACTACACCTTCCCCCATTACAACCCAAACCCCGAAGCCATGGAGATGCTGCACGACATGGCCGACAGCGTCCGCGCCTCCGGCGCTGATCTGGCGCTCGGTTTCGACGGTGACGGGGACCGCTGCGGCGTGGTGGATGACGAGGGCGAAGAGATCTTCGCCGACAAGATGGGTGTCATCATGGCCCGCGATCTGGCCAAACTGCACCCAAACAGCACTTTCGTCGCGGATGTGAAATCCACCGGCCTCTTTGCCTCGGATCCTGAGTTGCAGAAACACGGGGCCAAGGCGGACTATTGGAAAACCGGCCACAGCCACATGAAACGCCGTGTCAAAGAACTGGGCGCGCTGGCGGGGTTCGAAAAGTCCGGCCACTATTTCTTGGCCGAGCCGATTGGCCGGGGCTATGACTGCGGCATGCGCGTCGCGGTGGAAATCTGCAAGCTGATGGACCGCAACCCCGACAAATCCATGTCGGATCTGCGCCGCGCCCTGCCCCAGACCTATTCGACGCCCACCATGTCGCCCTATGCCTCGGACACCGAGAAATACGACATCCTCGACCGGATCGTGGAGAAGCTCACAGCCAAGGCCGACGCCGGGGACAAGATCGGGGGCCGCGCGATTGCCGAGGTCATCACCGTTAATGGCGCACGCGTCATGCTCGACAACGGCGGCTGGGGCCTCGTGCGGGCCTCCTCCAACACGCCGAACCTGGTCGTGGTCTGCGAAAGCCCCGAATCTGACGCCGAAATGCGCGCGATCTTCGCCGATATCGATGCGGTGATCCGCACCGAGCCGGGCGTCGGCGATTACGATCAATCGATCTGATCGCCAGTTACGGCACCAGAACGACAAAGGCCCGGGGCATCGCCACCGGGCCTTTTCTTTGAACTAGAAGAGCTTACTTCAGCGCCGCTTCGCAGAAGGCGCGAATGCGCTCGGCATCCTTCACCCCCGGCGCGCTCTCGACACCCGAAGAGACATCGACCTGACGCGCCCCGGTAAGAGCAATCGCCTCCGCCACATTCTCGGCGTTCAGACCGCCGGCGAGCATCCAAGGCTTGGGCCAGCGCCGCCCGGCGATCAGCCGCCAGTCAAAGGCCAGCCCGTTGCCCCCCGGCAGCACCGCATCCTTGGGCGGTTTGGCATCGACCAAAAGCTGATCCGCGACGGTGACATAGTCGTTCAGCAGCGCCAGATCATCGCGATCGGCCACGCCGACGGCCTTCATCACCGGCAGCCCATAGCGCGCCTTGACCTCGGCCACCCGCGCCGGGCTTTCGCTGCCGTGCAGCTGTAGCATGTCCAAAAAGGGCACCGCGGCCAGCAGCGCATCCAGTGCCGCATCGTCGGCATTGACGGTCAGCGCGACTTTGCAAATGCCGTCAGGCACTGCCTCGGTCATATGCGCCGCGGCCTCCAGCGACAGATGGCGGGGGGATTTTTCGAAAAAGACGAACCCCAGCGTGCGTGCACCCGCCAAAAGGGCGGCGGGCACATCGGCAGGGTCGGTCAAACCGCAGATTTTTACGTTAACGTTCTCAGGCATGGGTGGGGTTTAGCCTGCTTCGTCGAGCAGCGCCAGCACCTCATCCTTGCCCTGGTGCTTCTCTTCCTTGAGGCGGATCACCTCACGCTCCAACCGACGACGCTCACGCGCTTGCCGTGCCAGTTCGGCCCGGTGGCCGTGTTCGCGGATCCATTCCCAAACGAAGCCCACCAAAAGCCCTACGATGATCCCGCCAAGGATCACGATAAAGAGCGGCAGTTCGATAGAAGGGTTCACGGCAAACCAACCTGAAATCTCGGTCGGAAGCACTTGAAGTGTCACGATATTCCGGTTCGCCAGAGCAACAGAAACCAGCGCAATCGCGAAAAGCGCGATGCAGGCATAACGAATGTAACGCATCAACTTTTCCCGTTCAGCCGGTCACGCAAGAGCTTGCCCGTCTTGAAGAAGGGCACATGCTTTTCTTCGACATTCACCGTCTCACCAGTGCGCGGGTTGCGCCCCACACGGGCATCGCGTTTCTTGACGGAAAAAGCACCGAAGCCGCGCAATTCGACCCGGTCCCCACGCGCCATGGCGCCCGTGATCTCATCAAAGACCGTGTTTACGATCCGCTCAACATCACGTTGATAAAGATGCGGATTGTCGTCAGCGATCTTCTGGATCAGTTCCGACCGGATCATGGCACGTCCCCCGAGAATTTATTGATGTCTTACCCGACTATAGGAAATAACGCCCCACACGGGAAGGTGTTCCACCGGGGCGGCGATAGATTTTTCGCAGCGAAACCTCTGTTATTTCGGCCCTTTTCCGCCGCCAGCTGCCGCTGAAGGCTAGGGCGCGTAGGGATTGGGCATAAGGGCCAAAACCCGCTTCGCGATTCGACCCCGCCCCCGGAACAGCAAAAGGCCCCGCATGTCGCCATGCGGGGCCTTCGCTAAGATTACATATTCAACGTGGAATATGCTTACTCGTCGTCGCCTTTCAGCGCCGCACCAAGGATGTCGCCCAAGCTCGCGCCGGAGTCGGAGGAACCGTACTGCTGTACCGCCTCTTTCTCTTCCGCGATCTCGCGTGCCTTGATGGAAACGCCCAGACGGTGTGCTTTCGCATCAACGTTGGTGATGCGCACGTCGACCTTGTCACCGACCGAGAAACGCTCGGGGCGCTGTTCGGCACGGTCACGGCTGAGGTCGGAACGACGGATGAAGCTCTTCATGCCTTCGTATTCGACTTCGATGCCGCCATCTTCGATGGAGGTCACGGTCACGGTCACGATCGAGCCGCGCTTCACGCCGCCCACGGCTTCGGCGAACTTGTCACCGCCGACGTTCTTGATCGAAAGCGAGATGCGCTCTTTCTCGACGTCCACTTCGGAGACAACGGCCTGAACCACGTCACCTTTGCGGTAATCTTGAATCGCTTCTTCGCCGCGCTGGTCCCAGCTGAGGTCGGAGAGGTGAACCATGCCGTCGATGTCGCCGGGCAGGCCAACGAACAGACCGAATTCGGTGATGTTCTTGACTTCGCCTTCAACTTCGGTGCCCTCGGGGTGGGTCTCAGCAAAGACTTCCCATGGGTTGCGCATGGTCTGCTTGAGACCAAGGGAGACGCGACGCTTGGCGCTGTCGATTTCCAGAACCATGACTTCGACTTCTTGGCTTGTGGACACGATCTTGCCGGGGTGCACGTTCTTCTTGGTCCAGGACATCTCGGAGACGTGGACCAGACCTTCGACACCGGGCTCCAGTTCGACGAATGCGCCGTAGTCGGTGATGTTGGTCACGCGGCCGCTGTGCACGGAACCCAGCGGGTATTTCGCGCCAACCAGATCCCACGGATCTTCCTGCAGCTGCTTCATGCCGAGGCTGATGCGGTGGGTCTCTTTGTTGATCTTGATGACCTGAACCTTGATGGTCTCGCCGATCGACAGGATCTCGGACGGGTGGTTCACGCGGCGCCATGCCATGTCGGTGACGTGCAGCAGGCCGTCGACACCGCCAAGGTCAACAAACGCACCGTATTCGGTGATGTTCTTGACCACACCATCGACGGTCTGACCTTCGGTCAGGTTGCCAATGACTTCGGCACGCTGTTCGGCGCGGGACTCTTCGAGGATCGCACGGCGCGACACCACGATGTTGCCACGACGGCGATCCATCTTGAGGATTTGGAACGGCTGCTTGAGACCCATGAGCGGGCCTGCGTCGCGCACGGGGCGCACGTCGACTTGGGAGCCGGGCAGGAATGCAACTGCGCCGCCGAGGTCGACGGTGAAGCCACCTTTGACACGGCCAAAGATCGCGCCTTCGACACGCTCTTCTGCGGCATAGGCTTTTTCCAGACGATCCCAGGCTTCCTCACGGCGGGCCATTTCGCGGCTGATGACGGCTTCGCCACGCGCGTTTTCGACTTGGCGAAGGAAAACTTCGACTTCGTCGCCAACTTCGATTTTGGGGGATTCGCCGGGATCAGCAAATTCTTTCAGCTCAACGCGGCCTTCCATTTTGTAGCCGACGTCGATGATGGCTTGGCCCGCTTCGACAGCGATCACCTTGCCTTTGACGACTGTGCCCTCTTGGGGCGTGTCCATTTCAAAGCTTTCGTTAAGAAGCGCTTCGAATTCGTCCATTGCTTTGGTCATGTAGCTTTTCGTATCCTTATCAAATGTTTCTGGCCGCGCGGTTGTCTCCGCCGGTCTGGAGTTGCAATTGGTCGTTGTGGTGGCACCGTGCCGATCTTGTCAGAGAAGCTCCGACATAAAAGCACAGCGGTTGACCCGCAGCCGAACGCAAACAAAAGAGGGCCGGTTAGCACCGACCCTGCCCGCTATATCGCGTCCGAAGCTGTAACCGCCCCTTAGACAAGGCGCGTATAGGCGAATTTTGACGCTCCTGCAAGGGCTATGGCGTGCTGGCCGGGGGATATGCGGGGTTCTGCCGGGCAAGGGTTCCGTAGCGCGCCAGAGGATAGAGGGCACCACAACGGATCAGGGCCATCGCGGCGCTGCAACCTTTTCCTAGCGATCTGCACGGCCTCCGCCGCGGTAAGCCTGCCGCTCACCCGCTCCAGCCCGCGCCCAGCCCCGGCGCGGGTTTCGGCGGATCGGCAAGATCGCCTTCGGCAAGGTCACTGCCCTGATAGCTGGCAAGATCCTCAACGAACTCCCAAAGGCGCAAGAAGGTGTAATCGACCTTTCCCAACGCCTCCGCCACGGCGGCGGGGTTCGACCGGTCCAAGGCGCATAGCGCGCGCATACTCTCATTCACCATCGGCTTGATATCCTGCGCGCATTCCTCGGTGAACCGCCGTAGAACGCTTTGCAGCTCAGACCGTTTTTGCTCCTGCGTGGCCACGCCCAGTTGCAGCGCGGTCTTGTGAAGCGCGTGAAAGGCAGAACGCCTGAGTGTGCTTTGCGAAAGCTCATCCTTGGCGATATAGTCACTACAACCGCCGCGCAGCGCTTCGATCGCGACGTCGCTCTGCTCCGTCCCGGTGACCATCACCGTGGCCACACCACCGTTGCGCGGGTGGGCGCGGATCATCTGCAAGCCGCGCAGGCCATCCCCATCGGGCAGGTTGTAGTCCAGCAAGATCAGGTCGAACGCCCCCTCATCCAACTGCTGAGCAAGGGCGGCGAGGCTCTCCGCCTCCGTCAGGGAGACAGGAAAGTCCAGCCCACCGCAGAGCCGTTTGATCCGCATCCGGTCAAAGCGCTGGTCATCTACGATCAAGATGCGCGCCGCCGCCAAAGGCTCAGCCGCGCCATCCGCCCTATCGCCTGCACCGCTTCCGCGCCTTGCCACGCTCATCAGCCGTCCCCCTGCTTTGCCTCGGCATTTAGACCCACGGAGTCTAACAAATGGTTAACCCGCCCCTATTCGCCGCCAGCCTTGCAGAGGAATGTTGCGGTGGCGCGGCGAGGCCGCTACATGAGCCGCCATGAGTGATACAACACGCCCCCGCCGCAACTTCTATGGCCGTCTCAAAGGCAAAGCGCTGAAGAAGTCGCAAAAGACCTATATCGACGAAGACCTCGACGCATTGTCGCCGGGGGCCGTCGATTGGGAGAGCAATCCCGACCGTAGGCCCCTTGACCTTGATACGCTGTTTGGCGGGCGCAAGGTCTGGCTGGAAATCGGCTTTGGCGGCGGTGAGCATCTGGTGCATCAGGCCGGGCAAAACCCGGATGTAGGCATCATCGGCTGCGAGCCTTACATCAACGGCGTCGCCATGTTGCTGGGCAAAATCCGGCGCGCGGGCGTGGACAACCTCGCCATTCACCCCGGTGACGTGCGCGATATGTTCGACGTGCTGCCCGAAGCCTCGATTGACCGGGCGTTCCTGCTCTATCCCGATCCTTGGCCGAAAACCCGTCACCACCGCCGCCGTTTTGTCACGCCCGAGCATCTGGAGCCGCTGGCCCGCGTGCTGAAACCCGGCGCGATCTTCCGCGTGGCGACGGATATCGAGGATTACGTCCGCCAGACGCTCGAACAGGTGCCGCAGCATGGGTTTGATTGGCTGGCCGAAGGGCCTGACGACTGGCGCGCGCCTTGGGATGACTGGATTTCGACCCGCTATGAGCAAAAGGCGCTGCGCGAAGGGCGCACCCCGCATTACCTGACCTTCCGCAAACGCTAAGTATTTGCGGCTGATACCACCCCGTCTACAATCCATCGCACGCGCGGCGATGGACGCTGCCGCCCGCCTGCGATAATAGGAACCTTGAGCAGATCAGAGGTACCTCATGTCCAGTCACGGCAGCCCCATTCCCATGTCATCGCGCGCCTGCGGGCCGCTTAGCGGCACCGCCGAAGTGCCCGGCGACAAGTCGATCTCGCACCGCAGCCTGATCTTTGGCGCTATGGCCGTGGGCGAGACCACGATCACCGGGCTTTTGGAGGGGCAAGACGTGCTCGACACCGCCAAAGCCATGCGCGCTTTCGGGGCCGAGGTGGTCGACCACGGCGGCGGCTCCTATTCCGTGCACGGCGTGGGCGTCGGCGGCTTTGCCGAGCCGGACAATGTGATCGACTGCGGCAATTCCGGCACCGGCGTGCGGCTGTTGATGGGGGCGATGGCGACCTCTCCGATCTCGGTTACCTTCACGGGCGATGCCAGCCTCAACAGCCGCCCCATGGCGCGGGTGACCGATCCGCTGGCGCTGTTCGGCACGCAATCCGTGGGCCGCGCCGGAGGCCGCTTGCCGATGACGCTGGTCGGCGCGGCCGAGCCTGTGCCCGTGCGCTACACCGTGCCCGTGCCATCGGCCCAGGTGAAATCCGCGGTGCTGCTGGCGGGGCTGAATGCACCGGGCAAAACCGTGGTGATCGAGGCCGAGGCCACCCGCGACCATACCGAGCGGATGCTGGCGGGCTTTGGCGCCGAGATCACGGTTGAAGAGACCGACGAGGGCCGGGTCATCACCCTGACCGGCCAGCCCGAGTTGAAGCCGCAGCATATCGATGTGCCGCGCGACCCCTCCTCCGCCGCCTTCCCCGTATGTGCCGCGCTGATCGTGCCCGGCTCGGACGTGCTGGTGCCGGGCATCGGGTTGAACCCGACCCGCGCCGGGCTGTTCACCACCCTGCGCGAGATGGGCGCGGTTCTGACTTATGAAAACGAACGTACCGAGGGCGGCGAGCCTGTGGCCGACCTGCGCGCAAAGTTCTCGCCCAACCTCAAGGGCATCGAAGTACCGCCCGAACGTGCGGCGAGCATGATCGACGAATACCCCGTGCTCTCGGTCGTGGCGGCCTGTGCGACGGGCGAGACCGTGATGCGCGGCGTCAAGGAACTCCGCGTCAAGGAAAGCGACCGGATTGAGGCCATGGCCAGCGGCCTGCGCGCCAATGGGGTCGCGGTCGAAGACGGGCCAGATTGGTGGACTGTCAAAGGGCTGGGCCATGGCAATATCCCCGGGGGTGCGACCTGTCAGAGCCATCTCGACCACCGTATCGCCATGTCGTTCCTGATCCTTGGCATGGTCGCGCAACAGCCGGTACAGGTGGACGATGGCGGGCCTATCGCAACCTCCTTCCCGATTTTCGAGCCGCTGATGGCCTCCTTGGGTGCGCAGGTCGAACGGTTGCCTGCGTGACAGGCGACCGGCTGATCTGGCTCAGCCTTTGCGCTGCACTGGCCTTTGCAGCCCTTGCGGGCTTTGCCGAGACACATCTGCGCGCGGCGGGCATGGGCGTCTTGGACGGGCGGCTTCTGGGCTATGATCTGCCCGAGGTGCGCGCCTATCTGTCAGCACTCAGCCCCGAGCAGACGGCGCTGTATCTGGGCCAGTTCCGGCTGGCCGACACCGCCTTCCCCGCCCTTTTGGCACTGGCCCTGCTGCTGTGGTTCCGGCGCTGGTCGTCGGGCGGGCTGCGGCTGGGGCTGACGCTGGCCGTGGCGCTGTATCTGGGGGCGGATTACACCGAAAACATGCTGATCGGGCGGCTGGTCGAATTGGGGCCGGACCGGATCACCGCACAGGCCGTCGCAACGGCGAGCCTGTTCACAAAGGCGAAATGGTTGATACTGGCGGGCTGTTTGACGGCCGCCCTGCTGCTTGGCCTGCGGGCCCGGAACAAAAGGAATTTGCGATGACGGATAACAAAACCAACGGCATCACCGTTGCCATCGACGGCCCCGCCGCGGCGGGCAAAGGCACCGTGGCCAAGGCGGTGGCGGCACATTTCGGCTTTGCGCATCTCGACACCGGGCTTTTGTACCGCGCGGTCGCGGCCAAGACCCTCACCGGGATGGACCCGGAAGAAGCGGCCCAGACCCTCGCCCCCGTCGATCTGGAAGACCCTACTCTGCGCAGCCCCGAGGTTGCCCAAGAGGCCAGCAAAGTGGCGGTGATCCCCGCGGTGCGTGCCGCCCTTGTGCGGTTCCAGCGCAGCTTTGCCACCCGCGCGGGCGGCGCGGTGCTGGACGGGCGCGACATCGGCACGGTGATCTGCCCCGACGCGCCGGTCAAACTCTTCATCACCGCCAGCCCCGAAGTGCGCGCACAGCGCCGTTTCGCCGAACTGTCGGGTAAGGGGATCGAGACCAGCTATGAAGACGTGTTGGAAGACGTCCGCCAGCGCGACCTGCGCGACATGAGCCGGGACCAAGCGCCGCTGAAACCCGCCGAGGATGCCAAGCAGATCGACACGACGGAAATGGCGATCGAAGATGCGGTGGCCGCCGCCGTGGCCTTGGTCGAGGCGAAACGGGGCTGACCCCCGCCGCGAAAGGGGGGGCGCTGTCGCCCACCCCCTCAATCCTTACACAGCCGCTTTCAACTGATCGACAAGATCGCGGCGTTCCCAGCTGAAACCGCCATCCGCATCGGGCGCGCGGCCAAAGTGGCCATAGGCCGCCGTGCGCTGGTAGATCGGCTTGTTCAATTGCAAATGCTCACGAATGCCCCGCGGGGTCAGGTCAATGATCTGGCGGATCGCTTTTTCGATCGCGGCGTCATGCACGTCACCGGTGCCATGGGTGTCGCAATAGATCGACAGCGGCTCGCTCACGCCAATTGCATAGCTCAGTTGGATGGTGCATTTGTTCGCCAGCCCTGCCGCTACGACGTTCTTGGCCAGATAGCGCGCCACATAGGCCGCCGAACGGTCGACCTTGGTCGGGTCTTTGCCCGAAAACGCGCCGCCGCCATGCGGTGCGGCGCCGCCATAGGTGTCGACGATGATCTTGCGGCCCGTGAGACCCGCGTCGCCATCCGGTCCGCCGATCACGAAAACGCCGGTGGGGTTCACATGCCAAACGGTGTCGGCGTCGATCCAGCCTTCGGGCAGCACCTCTCGGATATAGGGTTCCACGATCTCGCGGATATCGGCGCTGGTCTGGCTTTCGCTCTCATGCTGGGTCGACAGCACGATGGAGCTTACGCCCACCGGTTTGCCGTTCTCGTAACGCACCGAAAGTTGGCTTTTCGCATCGGGCCGCAGGGTCGGCTCGGTCCCGTCTTTGCGCACCTCGGCCAGACGGCGCAGGATCGCATGGGCGTAGTGGATCGGGGCGGGCATCAACTCGGGCGTCTCATCGGTGGCGAAACCGAACATGATACCCTGATCGCCTGCGCCCTCTTCCTTGCCATCGGCGGCATCGACGCCTTGGGCGATATGCGCCGACTGCGGGTGCAGCAGATTGGTGATCTCACATGTCGCGTGGTGGAACTCATCCTGCTCGTAACCGATGTCTTTGATGCAGGCGCGGGCGATATCCTCGACACCCGCCAGATATTCATCGAGCTTGGTCTTGTTGGCCAGCCCAACCTCGCCCCCGATCACGACGCGGTTGGTGGTGGCAAAGGTTTCGGCGGCGACCCGCGCTTCGGGTTCCTCGCTGATGAAAGCGTCGAGGATGGCATCGGAAATCCGGTCGCAGACCTTATCCGGGTGCCCCTCGGAAACGGATTCCGAAGTGAAAGTATAGTTCTGACGGGACATGTAGTGCTCCAATAAAAATTACGCACCACGTCAGGAAGCCGTTGTGGTGCTCTCCCAACGGCTTAGACAACCGCTGGTGGATGGTCAATCGGCATTCCCCGGGCTGCGACGGCGGGCCACGGCAAGCCCGCCAAGGCAGAGGGTCAGAAGCAGGATCAAAGGCAAATCACCGCTGCGGGTGTAGAGCGTGGGCGCCAGCGGCGCCGGCAGCGGCGCGTCGATGAAGCCAGCGGAATTAAGCGGCAGCGACGCGATCACCCGCCCCTGCGGGTCGATCATCGCCGAGATCCCGGTATTGGCCGCCCGGGCCATGGGCAACCCCTGCTCGATCGCGCGCATCCGCGCTTGGGCCAGATGCTGGCGCGGGCCTGCGGCCTTGCCGAACCATGCGTCATTGGTGACCTGCATCAGGAATGCGGGCCGCGCTGGCGCGGCGTTCACATCATGGGCAAAGACGGCCTCGTAGCAAATCAACGGCAATGCGGCGCCGAGCGGCCCCAGATCCAAAACCTGCGCCCCCGGCCCGCTGGAAAAGCCGTTCCCCTCCTGCGCGGCAAGCCCGTGGATCCCGAAACGCGCCATCAGATCGCCCAAAGGCATATATTCGCCAAAGGGCACGAGGTGATGTTTGTCATAAAGCTGATCGACCGCGCCGGTTTCGTCCAACACAACAAGCGAGTTGTAATAGCGCATGTTCGACCGGCGCTGCACGCCAAGCACCACCGGCACGTCCGAGGCCGCGCCGATCTCATCCAAGGCGCTGCCTGCCATGTCCAACGACCATGGGATCGCGGTCTCGGGCCAGATCACCAGATCGGGGGCGGCGCCTTCGTCTTGCGGCGCGGCGGCGGTGTAGTCGAGTTGGCGGGAGAAATAGAATTCAAAGGTATCGGGGTTCCACTTATCGCGTTGCGCGGCATTGGGCTGCACCAAACGCACCACGTTCTCGGTCAGCACCGTGGGCGGCGCTTGCGGGGACAGCAGCAACAGCAGCAAGGTCGACAGGGCCAGCGCCCCCTGCCCCAATCGCAGGCTCAAAGGGCCGCGCAGCAGCAAGATCGCGGCGATGGCGAATAGCCAGAGGTTCAGCGCATAGGGGCCGACCCAAGCAAGGCCCTGCCCCGCCATCACGCCGACCAGTCCTTGAGCGGGCATGGCCCATGGGAAGCCAGTGAAGATATAGGCACGCAGCAGCTCCACCGCCGCCCAAGTCAGCGCCAGCGCCAGCCCACGCTTCGGCGCGATCCAACGGGCGAAACCAAAGGCCAGCCCCCAGAACAGCGCCATGCCAGCGGCCAGCAGGATCAGCGCAAAAGGCGCCATCCACCCGTGCCGCGCCACATCGACCATGAAGGGCGAAACGATCCATTGCAGCGCATGCAGGAAGTAGCCAAAACCAAAGCCCCAGCCCAAAAGCGCCGCCCGCAGTGGCCCGCCGGATTGCGCGCGAAACAGCCAAAACGCCGCCACCAGCCCGGCAAAGAGCAAAACAGGCAGTTCATAAGGCGCTTGCCCGAAGGCTGCGATGGCCCCGGCGAGGGGGGCCAGCAGCAACCGGCCCCGCATCGCCAGCCATTGCCTCATCCCCCGGCCCCTTGGGTGCGGACCCGCAACCGTTTGATGCGGCGCGGGTCGGCGTCGATCACCTCGAACTCTGGCCCGTCGGGGTGCAAGACCACCTCGCCCCGCGCAGGCACGCGGCCCGACAGCATAAAGACCAAGCCGCCGAGCGTGTCGATCTCCTCTTCGTCGACGGTCTCATGGTCGGTCAGGGAATGACCAATCTCAGCCTCGAAATCCCCCAGCGGGGTCTTGGCGAGCGCGAGATAGGTGCCGGGCTTTTCGACCGTCCAATAGGTGCCCTCGTCGACGTCATGTTCGTCTTCGATCTCACCTATGACCTGTTCGATCAGATCTTCGATGGTCACCAGCCCGTCGACACCGCCATATTCGTCGATCACCAGCGCCATATGCCGCCGCTCGGCCTGCATCTTGGTCAGCAGCACGCCGATGGTCATCGACGGCGGCACATAGACCAAGGGTCGCAGCAGGGTGCGCAGATCAAACTTGGTGTTTTTGCCATTGAAACCGTGGTTTAGCGCAAGGTCTTTGAGGTGGACCATGCCCACGGGCGTATCGAGCGTGCCATCGTAGACCGGCAGGCGGGTCATCCCGCTTTCCTTGAAGACCGAGACCAGCTCATCCAGCGTGGCGCTGACCGGCACGGCGGTGATATCCGCCTTTGGGATCGCCACGTCATCGACCCGCATCCGGCGCAGGTTCATCATGCCATGGCCCGTGGGCCGCTCGGCCTCTGCCGAGGTCTCTGGCGTGTCGTCCTCGCTGTCCGATGGGCTTAGCGCCTCGAACACCCGAGAAAAGAAATTACCGGTGCGCATCGCGCCATCATCCGGCTGCTCATGTCTGTCTTCATCTATCAGCGCGCTCTGCGCCGCGTCAGATGATCCGTCTGTATCGCCCATTGGGTCCCGTCTGTGTTACAAAGCCCCTCAAGGCCCATTTTCCTTATATGGGTCATCATAACCCATTTTGCCAAGTATTTCGCGCTCCAACCGCTCCATCAACGTCGCGTCGGGGTCATTTTCATGGTCATAGCCCAGAAGATGCAACAGCCCGTGCACGATTAAATGGGTCACATGGGCATCTAATGGCTTCTCCGCCGCCGCGGCTTCGGCGGCGCATGTCTCATAAGCCAAGGCGATGTCGCCCAGTTCGAGCATCCCGTCAATGCCGGGGGCGACAGGCAGCGGATCGCCGCCCGGGGTGACCGCCCCGCGTTCCTCGGCAGGCCAACTTAGCACGTTGGTCGCCCGCGCTTTGCCGCGAAAGTCTTCGTTCAGCGCGGCGATGCGGCTGTCGTCGCAGGCCAGCAGGGTCATCTCAGCGGCTTCGGCATCAAGGCCGAGATGGCCCAGGGTAGCCCGTGCCGCGGCATGGGCGCGCGCTTCAAGGTCGACCGCCGCCCAGCGGTCGTCTTCGATCACGATGTCGAAATCTTCCAGCATCACGTCAAGCGGCACCGCTATCGGCCTCATAAGCCTCAATAATCGCGGCGACCAACGGATGGCGCACCACGTCTTTGGACGAGAAGTAGTTGAAGCTGATGCTGGGGATTTGCTTGAGCAAGCGCTCCGCATCCTGAAGCCCCGATTGCACGCCGCGCGGCAGGTCGATCTGGGTTCGGTCGCCGGTGATAACCATGCGCGAGTTCTGCCCCAGCCGGGTCAGGAACATCTTCATCTGCATCGAAGTGGCGTTTTGCGCCTCGTCCAGCACCACGAAAGCGTTCGACAGCGTGCGGCCCCGCATGAAAGCCAACGGCGCGATCTCAATGCGTTTTTCCTCCAGCAGTTTGGCCAGTTGCTTGCTCGGCAAAAAGTCGTTCAGCGCGTCATAAAGCGGCTGCATATAGGGGTCGACCTTGTCCTTCATGTCGCCGGGCAGGTAGCCCAGCTTCTCGCCCGCTTCGACCGCAGGGCGGCTGAGGATGATCCGGTCCACATGGCCGCCAATGAACATCGACACGCCCACTGCCACGGCCAGATAGGTCTTGCCAGTGCCCGCAGGGCCGATACCAAAGGCCAGCTCGTTGTCGAAGAGCGATTGCACATAGGCTTTCTGCGCATCGGTGCGCGGCTCCACCCGTTTCTTGCGGGTCTGGATTTCGATCGCATCCGAGATCGGCATTTCAAGCTGGTCACCCTGACGCACGCCGGTGCCTGCGCCGGAGTTGCCCATACGCAGCAGACCGTCCACATCCGCAGGTTCAACCGCGCGGCCACTTTCAAGCCGGACATAGAGTGCATTGAGCAGGCTCTCGGCCTTCTCCACGGCCTCGCCCTCGCCCAGAATTTGCAGGTGATTGCCGCGCCGGATGATCTGCACCTCAAGCGATTTCTCGATGGCAGCCAGATGCGCGTCATAGGCGCCGCAGAGGTCGATCAAAAGGCGGTTATCGGGAAATTCCACCACCCGTTCGGCCGCGGTTTCCGGTGTCATCAGATCAGTTGAAGGCAATGCGCGTATCCTTTGTGAAGCACTAAATGTTGAAATAGTCAGACCGGATCGATTTACCAACCCGTCGCGACAAAAAGGGCCGAAGCGCAACGCGCTCCGGCCCGGGGTCTGTGATATGGCCCGCCAAGGTCAATTCGGGTCTTTGATGTTGGAGCCACCTTTGAAGTGGCCTGCGGTATGTGTCGGTGGCGCCACGCCCGAGCAGACCGGCTTCCCGAATTTATCGAGCCGTGCCGAAAGATAGCCCTCGACCCCGTCGTCGATGATCCAGTGGTCGCAACCGTTGGGATCGACCCAGATGCCCGCCTGAAGGTTGCTCAGGTGCTTTTTGTCGATGCCCCGGTCAAAGGTCTTGTCCGAAGGGTAACCCCGGCCCAGACCGCCTTCGTAATCGGTACAGGCCGACAGGCCGACGGCACAGGCTGTGACCATGAGAAGTTTCGTCTTAATCACTTTTGTGGTCCCTTCAGCGAATGCAGATGATTTCGACACGGCGGTTCTTGGCCATGTTCGCAGCGGAATTGTTCGGCACGGCGGGCATCCGTTCGCCATAGCCCCGCACATCGGCAATCTTGGCACCCACTTGATTGGCGATGCGCGCGACCGAATTTGCGCGGTTGTAGGACAGGCGCATGTTATAGGCGTCCGACGCGCGGCTGTCGGTATGGCCGGTGATGATGTAGGACACCGCCCCGGTCGATTGGAAGAAGTTCGCCAGACGCGCCCGGCCCTGCGGCGAGATGCTGTATTTGTCGGTGGCAAAGAACTGGTCCGCCTCCATCACGCCGCAGACATCGCCACGGCGGCAGACCGGAATGCCCTGCCGGGTGACATGGGGGGTCATATAGCCCTCTGCCCCGTCATCCATAACCCAATGTTCACAGCCATCCGGGTCAACCCAGATGGTCGGCGTGTAAACGCCCTTGTCACGGCCCTGTTGCGAGGGTGTCTGCGCATCGGCCGAGGTGCTGGCCACGGTCAGCGCCGCTGCCATCGTCAGGCTGGCCATGGCGCGCAGTGCTTTGGAAATAGTGGGTCCCACAGCGTTTGTCCTATTCTAATTTCTGGTTCTTATCTTTGGCAAATGCGACCCCTCCCCGGACCCGCGCCTTTTGAGCATAGGGTCAGGTTAGGTAAAAACGGTCTCGCTGTGAAGCTGTGAAATCAACATTTTGTGGCCGAACCTTGGCGGCTTACAACGAATCCACCGCGGGGTAGCGGCAAAACGGCTTCGGAGCGCGGCCATTTCACCCTGCCCCGATCCGCCGAAAACAGGCCATTGACGACGGCTTGGCGACAATCCCGCGCAAGCCCTTGGGATTGTTCGCAAACACCGGCCCCTGCCATTGAATTTTCTTGAAAATCGCACCTTTAGACCTAAACCTCTTTCCATCGGATCGCGAGGGTGGGACTTCGCGCGGCTTTGCCGATCTTGATTGCTGCAATAAAAACTGGGGGACCAACTTATGATGAAAACGCTACTCGCCACCGCCGTCACCGGCCTGCTTGCCCTGCCCGCTTTCGCGGGGGGCGTGAAATACGCCTATCACAACCAAGGTGTGGCCCATCCCACGGGCAATGTGATCCACGTCAGCTGCTACCGCGGCCCGTGGAACGACGTGATCTGGGACCGGCCAAACTCGGTCTTCGTGGATAGCCTCGTGGCCGTGGGCTATGACTTTGCCACCGCCCATGCCGTGGCAGAACGGGTCTGCCGGGATCACACACTCGTCGGCAACCCCGAGGGGCTGAAAGCGACGATGAAGCGGATCTTTGCGGATGCCGCGTCGCACCGCAAACACAACTACTGATAAGCCAAGGGTGCGCGGCGACGCGCACCCGTTGCAGACCCCCCTTAGGGCTGCGGATCAGACCAGAACGGCGGCCAGAGAGTTCGTTTTGGCCTCGGTCACCCGCACGCGCTGGATGTCACCGATCTGCGCCGTGCTATTCTCGATATGCACCGCATGCAGATACTCCGACTTGCCCAGCATCTGACCGGGTAGACGGCCCTTCTTCTCAACCAGAACCGAGACTTCGCGCCCCACCATCGACTGCTGGATTTCCTGCTGGTGCTGGGTGATCAGCCCTTGCAGACGCTGCAAACGCTCATCGGCCACGGCTGGATCGACCAGCGGGCGTTCGGCGGCGGGCGTGCCGGGGCGGGTGGAGTATTTGAACGAATAGGCATAGCCGTAGCGCACCTGCCGGACGAGCTCCATCGTAGCCTCGAAATCCGCTTCGGTCTCTTCCGGGAAGCCGACGATGAAATCACCTGACAGCACGATGTCGGGCCGCGCTTCGCGGATGCGCTCAAGCAGTTTGAGGTAGCTCTCGGCGGTGTGGCTGCGGTTCATCCGTTTCAGGATATGGTCGCTGCCCGATTGCACCGGCAGATGCAGATAGGGCATCAGTTCAGGCACCTCGCCATGGGCCGCGATCAGATCGTCGCCCATGTCGTTGGGGTGGCTGGTGGTGTAGCGGATACGCTCCAGCCCGTCGATCTTGGCCAGTGTGCGGATCAACCCGGCCAGCGTCATGCCGCCGTGGTAGGCGTTGACGTTCTGGCCCAGCAAAGTGACCTCGCGCACGCCGCGCTCGACCAGATCGCGGGCCTCCCCCAACACCTTCTCGGCGGGGCGGGAGACTTCGGCGCCGCGGGTATAGGGCACCACGCAGAAGGCGCAGAACTTGTCGCACCCCTCTTGCACGGTCAGGAAAGCCGCGGGGGCGCGTTTCGCCTTGGGGCGTCCCTTGAGGTGGTCGAATTTGTCTTCCGCCGGGAAATCGGTGTCGAGCGCGCTTTGCCCGCCCTGCACCTTCGCCTCCATCTCCGGCAGGCGGTGATAGCTTTGCGGGCCGACCACCAGATCGACGGCGGGCTGGCGGCGCATGATCTCTTCGCCCTCGGCTTGGGCCACGCAGCCCGCCACGCCGATCTTCAGATCGGGCCGCGCGTCTTTCAGCGGCTTCAGACGGCCCAGTTCGGAATAGACCTTCTCCGCCGCCTTCTCGCGAATGTGGCAGGTGTTGAGCAGGATCATATCCGCGTCATCGGCGCGGTCGGTGGTGACATAGCCCTGCCCGCCCAGGCTCTCGGCCATGCGTTCACTGTCATAGACGTTCATCTGGCAACCATAGGTCTTGATGAACAGCTTTTTCGGTTGGGTCATGGCGGGCATCCAAGGGTTTTGACGGATTTCGGGCAGATGGCGTCGTCTAACAGCGGTGGCCGCGTCTTGCAATGCACCCGGAATTGGCCGACTTTACCGGCGGCAAATTCCAGCGGGGGCTTATGCGGTATCGCGATCTCAACCAGCTTATCCAAGAGGCCCGCACGGCGCTGAACACAGGCCCCATCGCCCTGATCTTGGTCGAGGATGAGGTTGAGGTCGACACCACCCTGCGCCACCACCAGCAGGCGGGGTTCGACAGCGTCGTGGCGCTGATGCCCCCCGGCTTCGAGTTGCCCCGCGACCTAGAGGAAAGCGTGCTGCGGGTCGACTATGACACCACTGCCGAAGCCGCGTTGGAACGGGCCGTGAACCGCATGATCGCGGCGATGCCGGGGCAATGGCTCTATTACTGCTACAACGCCGAATACCTGTTCCACCCTTTCAGCGAGACACGCAACGTCAAGGAATTGCTGGCCTTTCACAGCGAAGAGCGGCGCGATGCCATGCTGGGCTATGTGGTGGACCTCTATGCGCTGGACCTCAAGCAACACCCCAATGCCGTCTCACTCGATCAGGCGCATTTGGACCGGTCGGGCTATTACGCGCTGGCGCGCAAGGATGCGGCCCGACAGGGGCATCCCAAGGAACGGCAGCTTGATTTCTTTGGCGGGCTGCGCTGGCGGTTCGAGGAACATGTGCCGCCGCACAGCCGCAAGATCGACCGTATTCCGCTGTTTCGCGCCAAGCCGGGGCTGAAGCTGCGCGGCGACCACACGTTCAACGACGAGGAATACAACACCTACGCTTGCGAATGGCACCACAACGTCACGGCGGCGATCTGCTCGTTCCGCACGGCCAAGGCGCTGAAGCGCAATCCCGGCAGCCGCTATGACATCGCTACATTCCAGTGGCACAACTCCGAGCCGTTCGAGTGGCATTCCCGGCAGTTGATGGATCTGGGCTTGATGGAGCCGGGGCAGTGGTTTTGACAGGCTCCCCCTTTTAACTGACCCGCCCGGTGGCACACCGGGCATCGCCCTCCCTCCCCCCGGAGGGCGATCTTGCAACGTTTCGGCAGTCGGCCCAGCCACGGTCCAGAATGACCGCCCCACACCACGCAACCGCTCATCGCCCCCCAGGGAGGGCGACACCCTCAGCACATGGCGGCTAACCTTTTCGATGCCCGGACAAGACGCCGCCGGTATCCGCTACCCTCACCATTCAGCCCGCAACCGCCCAAAAAACGCGCCCACCTAAAACCTCCTTGCACTCACCCGCTATGCACCTATGACGGAAGACAGCCTGAACGGGAGGGTCCGATGGCCGTCAACTTGCTCGACACATTCATCAAACCAATGCACCGCGAGGGCATCAAATTCGTGGCGATCTTCGCCGCTGTCACGCTGGTGCTCTTCGCCATCGAAGAAGTCCTCGGCTGGATCGGCGTCGGCCTGACGATCTGGTGCTACTACTTCTTCCGCGATCCCGAGCGTGTCACCCCCGACCGGCCCGACCTGATCGTCAGCCCTGCCGACGGCATCGTCTCGCTCATCGAGCCTGCGGTGCCGCCCGCCGAACTGGGGATGCCGGATGTACCCCTGACCCGCGTCAGCGTTTTCATGAGCGTCTTTAACTGCCACATCAACCGCGCCCCCGTCGCGGGCAAGGTGCAGGCCGTCGCCTACCGTCCGGGCAAGTTCTTCAACGCCTCGCTCGACAAGGCCAGCGCCGACAACGAGCGCAACAGCCTGTGCATCCGCATGGACGACGGGCGGGACATCGCCGTGGTGCAGATCGCGGGCCTCGTGGCGCGGCGCATCGTCTGTTTCGTGAAATCCGGCGACGGGCTTGAGACCGGCGAACGCTTCGGCTTGATCCGCTTTGGCTCCCGGCTAGATGTTTACCTGCCCGAAGGCGTCGACCCGATGGTGCGCATCGGGCAGACCATGGTCGCCGGGGAAACCGTGCTGGCCGAGTTGAAACAGCCGGTCATAGAGACCGCCCCGCTTTAGGAAAGACCCCATGCGCCCCCCTTCTGAAAAGACCGGCGCGGACCTTGCGCTGATCCAGCTTCTGCCCAATGCGCTGACGATCACCGCGATTTGCGCAGGGCTTTCGGCGATCCGCTTTGGGGTGCAGGGCAACTACGTGCTGGCGGTGCAACTGATCCTTTTGGCCTGCGTACTGGATGGGTTGGACGGGCGGCTTGCGCGGCTCTTGCGGTCTTCCAGCCCGATGGGGGCGGAATTGGACTCCCTGGCCGATTTTTTGAACTTCGGCGTGGCCCCGCCGCTGATCCTCTATTTCTGGGCGCTGCAAGACATGCGCAGCGCGGCTTGGATTTCCGTGCTCGTCTACGCGGTCTGCTGCGTTGTGCGGCTGGCGCGGTTCAACGTCAACGACAAGGCCGAAGCGGCCAAGGCCAAGAACGGCGATGCGGTGGGGGAATCCGGCTCCTTCTTCACCGGCATCCCCTCGCCCGCAGGCGCGCTGCTGGTGCTCTTGCCGATGACGCTGTCCTTTGCCTTTCACAACCGGCCGATCCTGCCGGATTGGATGATCTGCCTCCATATGGTGCTGATTGGATTTCTGATGATCAGCCGCATCCCCACATGGTCTTTCAAAACCACCAAAGTCTCCCGACGCCATGTGAAATACCTGCTGGTGGGCGTGGCAATTTTCGCCGCCGCCTTGGCCACCTACGCTTGGACCACGCTCGTCGTGCTCTGCTTGGCCTATATCGGCATGGTGATCTGGGGGCTTTTGAGAGGACGGAAAACGAGTTTAACCAAAAGGAATTGAAATGGACATCAAGGCGGTCGAGACATCCTATGCCCGTTGGGCACCGATCTACGACAAGACCTTCGGCGCGTTGACCAGTGGCGGTCGCCGTCATGTCGTGGCCCATATCAACAAGGGCAGCGGCTCTGTCCTCGAAGTGGGTGTCGGCACCGGCCTATCCCTGCCCCACTACGCGCCACACCTCTCCGTCACGGGCATTGATTTCAGCGACGAGATGCTCGCCAAGGCCCGCCAGCGCGTCACCCGCGAAGGGCTGCAACATGTAGCTGACCTGCGCCAGATGGACGCGCGCGACCTCGACTTCCCCGATGCCAGTTTCGACACGGTTGCTGCGATGCATGTGCTGTCCGTGGTGCCCGAGCCCGAGCGGGTGATGGAGGAAATCGCCCGCGTGCTCAAACCCGGTGGTCAGGTGGTCATCGCCAACCATTTCATGCGCACCACGGGGGTTCTGGGCTTTCTGGAAAAAGTCTCGGCCCCCTTCGCAAATACGCTCGGCTGGCATTCTGATTTCGAGATGGAAACCGTGCTGCAACAAGACGCGCTGGAGGTCGAAGACGAACGCGCCCTGCCGCCCATGGGCATGATGACCTTCCTAGTGTTGCGCAAACGCGGCTGATCACGCAGGCGGCGGGGCCTGCCCCGCTGGTTCAGGTCTTCCGGCGCAGCCGGATCACCACATCGACCGAGGCAATCTCGGCCCCCTCGGGCGCGTCGGGAAGCTGCGCGATCACCAACTCTTCCGAGGGCGCATCGGTCAGCTTGCTGTCATCTTCCCAAAAGAAATGTGGGTGATCGTGGGTGTTGGTGTCGAAATAGCTTTTCGAGCCATCCACTGTCACCTCCTGCAACAGCCCGGCATCGCAGAACGCCCGCAGTGTGTTGTAGACCGTGGCCAGCGACACTGCCTCGCCCTGCCCCTTCGCAGCCTCAAACAGGCTTTCGGCGGTGACGTGGCGGTCTTGCCCATCGCCCACCAGAAGACTTGCCAGCGTGACACGTTGGCGCGTGGGGCGCAGCCCGGCCTGAGCCAACCAGCGCGTTCCGACCTCTTGTACCTCTGCGGACATCAGTTCCCTGCCTTTCAGGGTCATATAAAGGAGGAAATCCCCGGTTTTCAATTGAAAACCTTGCACCAATCGTCGCAGCGTCCCTGCCGCGCCCTTGCGGCACGCCGCAGCGGGGTGCTAAACGGAGCCGGATGTTATAACAGAGCAGCAGGAGAGCCGCAGGATGGCCGACTACCCCACGAGTTTCGACAAGGAAGATCTGCTGAAATGCGCCCGCGGTGAACTTTTTGGCCCCGGCAACGCACAGCTTCCCGCCCCGCCGATGCTCATGATGGACCGGATCACCGATGTCTCGGCCGATGGCGGCGCCCATGGCAAGGGCCATATCACCGCCGAGTTCGATATCACCCCGGACCTGTGGTTCTTTGAATGCCACTTCCCTGGCAATCCGATCATGCCCGGCTGCCTTGGCCTCGACGGTCTGTGGCAGCTCACCGGCTTCAACCTCGGCTGGCGCGGCTGGCAGGGGCGCGGCTATGCGCTTGGCGTGGGCGAGGTGAAGCTCACCGGCATGGTACGCCCGGACCGCAAGATGCTGACCTATAAGATTGATTTCACCAAGGCGATCCAAACCCGCCGCCTGACCATGGGCGTGGCCGACGGCATCGTCGAAGCCGATGGCGAGGTGATCTATCAGGTAAAAGACATGAAAGTCGCTCTTAGCGAGAGCTGAAGCGCTGCGACTTTACGGATATGAAAAGGGGGCCGCGCGGCCCCCTTTTGCATTGTCGCTCAAAGCGTCTGCATTTCCTGCACCTTACCGTCATGGCGCCCGGTAACCGCGGCCTCGGCCAGCACGGCTGCCACATCGGCACGATGCGCCTCGCCCTTTTGATCGACCCCCTCGCCCAGATTGACCGCATTGGTCTTAGGGTCATCGGTCAGCGCCACGGGCCGCAGGATCGAATGGGTCAAGCCAGAGGCCTGTAGATGTTCATCCGCCGCCTGTTTCGCCTTGAGGTAATGTGTCATCTCATGATCCTCAGGCGGGTTATCGGCGCCCACCGAACTCAGCATCACGAAGCGGTCGACATCTGCCTCGCGGGCCAGATCGACCAGACGCTGCGCGCCTTCGCGGTCGACCTTTTCGGTCATCTCCGGCCCCGTGCTGCCGCCCGAACCAGCGGCAAAAACAACGGCGTCGACACCGTCGCACACCCCCGCTTGCAGATTGGTCAGATCGCCCTTCCGCTCTTCGGTGCCCTCGGGCAGCACAGAGGTATCAGAACCGTCGCGCACCAGTGCGATGGGCTCGGCCCCGCGATCTTTCAATTCACTGACGAGCAGACGCCCGGTTTTGCCGGTCGCACCGGCGACAAGTACTTTCATGGTCATATGGAACCTCTTGAAATTTGGTGTCAGTCGGACGAGCAGCGCCTCATGCTGCCCGCCCTTAGCCGTTTACGACGGCAGGAAGATCGACTTGGCATTCACGAACTCTTTCATGCCAAAGCCACCATGTTCGCGCCCGTAGCCGGAATTTTTCACCCCGCCGAAAGGCATATTCGGATCGGCGGCGCCAAAGTTGTTGATCCGCACCATGCCGGTGTCGAACTCATCCCGCGCAAGGCGCAGGGCGTGCTCTTCATCCGTGCAGAAGATGCCGCCGCCCAGACCATAGCGGCTGTCATTGGCAATGCGCATCGCGTCTTCGTCATCCTTCGCCCGGATGACCGAGGCGACGGGGCCAAAGATTTCATCGTCATAGGCTGGCATGCCCGGCTTGATCTCGGCCAGAACGGTCGCGGGATAATAGGCACCCGTGCGGTCGGGCACTTCGCCACCGCAGAGCACCTTGGCGCCCTTCTCAACACTCTCTTTCACCTGATCGCGAACGGATTCGAACTGCTCTTGGCTCGACAGCGGCCCGAGCTTGGTGTCTTCGTCCATCGGATCGCCCATCGGGATCGCCTTCATCGCATCGACATAGGCGCTCACGAAAGCGTCGTAATTCTTCTCGGTCACGATGAAACGCTTGGCCGACACGCAGGTCTGACCGTTGTTATAAAGCCGCCCCATGGTCGAGAATTTCACCGCCGTTTCGATATCGGCGTCGTCAAGCACGAGGTAGGCGTCGTTCGAACCCAGTTCGAGGACGGATTTCTTGAGATGTTTCGCGGCCTCAGACCCGATATGGCTGCCCGCGCTGTCAGAGCCGGTCATGGTCACGCCGCGCACCAGCTTATGGCCGATTAGCTTGTCGGAGGTATCGTGGTCGATGATGATGACGTTGAACAGGTCTTTGGGCAGGCCCGCTTCTTCGCAAAGCTCTTTCAAACGCAAGCCGCTGCCGGTGCAGATTTCCGCGTGTTTCAGGACGCAGCCATTGCCGGTCATCAGGTTCGCGGCCAGCACGCGCACGGGCTGGTAGAGGGGAAAGTTCCACGGCTGAATTTGATAGATCACACCGATGGGCTGATAGGTCACCACACCGCGCTTCTTGCCGCCGGCGTGTTTACGCTCTTCATCCTTCAGCATGTCGGGGCCGTTCTCGGCGGTATATTCAAAGATCTGCGCGCAGAGTTCGACCTCGGTCAGCCCGTCTTTGTAGAGCTTGCCGACCTCGCGGGTCATCAGTTCCGACAGGCTTTCCTTATTCTCGCGCAGCTTCTCGGCGATCTTTTTCAGATAGGGCGCGCGTTCGGCATGGGTCAGCTTGCGCCATTCCTTAAAGGCTTCATGCGTGGCCTCGACCGCTTGGGTCGCTTCGGCCTCGGACATCACTTTATAGGTGTCGAGCACCTCTTCCGTGGCGGGATTTACCGTGTTGATCTCGGGCATTCTAATCTCCTTTATGTCTCGTGAAGCCAACACCGCCTGCCATTGCCCCGTTCCATCACAGAACCTTGACCGCGACCTTCGCGCGCAGAGGATCGGCAAACCGCTTGCGCCGTATGGGCGTGCTGGCATACACCGGGGCTGCCAAAACAAAGGAGTGCTGCGCATGCGCCGCGTCGTCGTCACAGGGTTGGGGATTGTCTCATCCATCGGAAATAACGCCGAAGAAGTGCTCGAAGCACTCAAAAACGGCACCTCCGGGATCGAAGCCAGCCCGGAGATGGCCGAACACGGGTTCCGCAGCCGCGTGGCCGGGACACTCAAGATCAATCTGGCCGATCACATCGACAAGCGGACCTTGCGTTTCATGGGGCCGGGCGCGGGCTATGCCTATGTCGCCATGGATCAGGCGATCAAGGATGCGGGCCTCGACGAGGCTCAGATCAGCAACCCGCGCACCGGTCTGGTGGCAGGCTCCGGCGGGCCGTCGACCTCGGCCATGTTCGCCGCGCATAACATCGTGAAAGACACCGGCGCGACCAAGCGCATCGGGCCATTCGCGGTGCCGAAATGCATGTCATCGACCGTGAGCGCGAACCTCTCGACCGCCTTCAAGATCAAAGGCATCAACTATTCGATCACCTCGGCCTGTTCTACCTCGCTGCATTGCATCGGCAACGCGGCCGAGCAGATCATGCTGGGCAAGCAAGACGTGATGTTCGCCGGTGGTGGTGAGGAGTTGGACTGGACGCTCAGCTGCCTCTTCGACGCGATGGGCGCGATGTCGTCAAAATACAACGACGCGCCCGAAACGGCGAGCCGCGCCTTCGACGCCGACCGCGACGGTTTCGTGATCTCCGGCGGCGGCGGTATGCTGGTGCTCGAAGACCTCGACCACGCGCTGGCGCGCGGTGCGAAAATCTACGCCGAGGTGACCGGCTATGCCGCCACCAGCGACGGCCACGACATGGTTGCCCCCTCCGGCGAGGGCGGCGAGCGCGCCATGCGTCTGGCGCTGGAGACCCTGCCCGAGGGCCGCAAGGTGGGCTACATCAACGCCCATGGCACCTCGACCCCGGTGGGCGACGTGGGCGAGATCGAGGCCGTGCGCCGCGTCTTCGGTCAAGGCAACACCCCGCCCGTAAGCTCGACGAAGTCGATGACCGGCCACGCACAGGGCGCTGCCGGCGCGCTGGAGGCGATCTTCTCGCTCTTGATGCTCGACAACGATTTCATCGCCAAGTCGATCAACGTGCAAAACCTCGACCCCGCGCTCGATCCCTCCGAGATCGCTTTGGAGCGGGTCGACAACGCGGGCCTCGACTCGGTGATGACGAACTCCTTCGGGTTCGGCGGCACCAACGGGTCGATGATCCTGTCGAAGTACCAAGGCTGAGGGCTGGGCATGTCTGGATTGCTTGCAGGAAAACGCGGCCTCGTCATGGGTGTGGCCAATGAACGCTCCATCGCCTGGGGCATCGCCAAGGCGATGGCCGAGGCCGGGGCGGAACTGGCCTTTACCTATCAAGGCGAAGCCTTTGGCAAGCGGCTGGAGCCGCTGGCGCAGAGCGTCGGCTCTGACTTCATGGTCGATGTCGACGTGACCGACGACGCCTCGCTCGACCGCGCCTTCGAGGAGCTGGGCGCGCGTTGGCCGACCATCGACTTCGTCGTCCATGCCATTGCCTTTTCGGACAAATCCGAACTGACGGGGCGGTTTTTGAACACCAGCCGGGCGAACTTCAAAAACTCCATGGATATCTCGGCCTATTCCTTCATCGACGTGGCGCGCCGCGCGCATCCGCTGATGAAGGAGAACGGTGGCACGCTGATGACGCTGACCTACATGGGCTCGAACCGGGTGACGCCGAATTACAACGTGATGGGCGTGGCCAAGGCGGCGCTGGAAAGTGCGACGCGCTATCTGGCCAATGATCTGGGGCCGGAAGGCATCCGCGTGAACGCGATCTCGCCGGGTCCGATGAAGACGCTGGCGGGGGCCGCGATTGGTGGGGCGCGCAAGACATACAAGCACACGGATCAGAACGCGCCGCTGCGGTCCAATGCGACGCTCGAGGCTGTGGGCGGCACGGCGGTCTATCTGGCATCCGACGCAGGCGCCTGCACGACCGGCGAGATCGTCCGTGTGGATGGCGGCTTCCACGTGCTGGGGATGCCGCAGGCGGAGCATCTTTAAGAGCGGTCTTTGACTGGCACGGCCCGGAATCAAGCCGCAGGCGCCGGGCCATCGCCTGCCCGTCCCGGCGGGGAGGCGATTTGGTGAGGCTTGGCGCGCCTTCGTGAGGGCGCACTCACGCTGCACCATAAAGTGGGACGGATCACCGTCAGGATCGCCACCCCACGGGCAGGCGATGGCCCTCCGTCGCTACCGCAGCGCCTCTGTCTGCCAGAGCCACACTTTCATCCCGCCATGCGCAATCGCCGGCCCCTGCCCTTTCCACGGCAGCCCGGTCGCCTTCGCAAGCGGCGGCTCCGAGGTCACCAGCCCCACGCGCCAGCCGCGGAACCGCGCCTTCAGCGTCTCGCCCAGCGTCCCGTAGAGCGGATAAAGCAACTTCTTGTTCCCGATCCGCCCTCCGTAGGGCGGGTTCACGATCACCAGCCCGGGCGGGCCTTCGGGCGGCTGCACCTCCCCTGCCCCATGGCAGGCAAAATCACACCAGCCCCCTACTCCGGCCCGGTCGGCATTGGCCGTGCTTATGCGGATCGCGCCCGCGTCCCGGTCGGATCCGTGGAACCGCACAGCAGGCTCGGCCTCCGCCCCCGCAGCGCGCATCTCTTCCCACGCCCCGGCATCGAAACTCGCCAAATCCTCGAAGGCGAAGCGCCGCGAGCGCCCGGGCTTCAGCCCCGCCGCGATCTCGGCGGCCTCGATCAGGAATGTGCCCGAGCCGCACATCGGGTCGACCACCGGCTCGCCGGGCGCATAGCCGCAGGACCGCAGCATCAGTGCCGCCATGTTCTCGCGCATTGGCGCCTTGCCCACGGCCTCCTTGTGGCCGCGCTTGTGCAGCGCCTCGCCGGAGGTATCGAGGCTGAAGGTCACCTGATTGTCGTGGATGCGGACCTTCAGCACCAGCGCCGCCTCGGCATCCACCGTGATGCCATGGCTTTCGCGCAGCGCCGTTTCGACCCGCTGCTGCGCCGCCCCGGCGTGGTAAATCTTGGATGCCTTCGTCGTCACCTGCACCTTCACCGGCACATCGGTGCGCAGCACATCGGTAAAGGGAAATTTACGACAGCGTTTGTCCAACTGCGCCAGATGGAAGGCCATGAAACCGCCGATCCGCGCCAGCACCCGTGCGGCGCCGCGCAGCTCCAGATTGGCGCGCCAGACCTCGGGCCAGCCGCCCTGCACGCTCACGCCACCGGGCTGGGCCTGCGCTGCTGCAAAACCTTTTTCCTGCGCTTCGGCGCAGAGCAAATCCTCAAGCCCGGGCGGGCAGACAAGGAAAATCTCGAATGTATCTGGGGTATCCATGGCCCCTGCATAAGCGCCAATGCGCGGGCGTGCGAGGGGAAAAGACGCTGGAGACGTCTTTGGGGCGTGCCGGGGGGAAGCCCCCCGGCCACCGATATCAGGCCGCCGAAGCGATCTTGACCAGTTCGATGTCGAACTGCAGGTCCTTGCCCGCCAGCGGGTGGTTGGCGTCGAGCGTCACGGTGGTCTCGTCAACCTCAACCACGGTCACCGGCAGCGCCTGACCCTCGGGGGTCTGCATCTGCAGCTGCGTGCCGGGATCGAGCGGGATGTCCGCCGGGATGCCCTCGCGCGGCACAGCCTGACGCATCTCGGGGTTCACGGGGCCATAGGCCTCTTCGCTGGGCACTTGAACGACCTTCTTGTCGCCCTCGGTCATGCCGGGCAGCGCGCTGTCGAGACCGGGGATGATTTGGCCCGAACCCACGACGAACTCAAGCGGGTCACGGCCCTCGGAGCTGTCGAATGTGGTGCCGTCTTTCAACGTGCCGGTATAGTGAATCTGTACTGTGTCGCCGGATTTGACCTCAGCCATCGGGTGTCTCCAATCTGTAGGGGGAAAAAGGGAGGAGGCCGCGTATCTGCGCGGGTGCTCCAAATTCCGCGACAGCATGAAGATTGTGACCCCGAGAGTAAACCCCCCGTCCGGGTCGATCGCGGAATTCGCCCCTTTTCGCCGCCGCGCCTGCGTGCCACTCTGCCGCGACACGGAAAGGGAAAGCCTGTCAGATGCCCATCACCACCTGCGTTTTCGACGCCTATGGAACCCTCTTCGACGTGGCCGCCGCCGCCCGTGAGGCCGCAGCCGAACCCGCTTTTGCCGCCATCGCCGAGACTTGGCCGGAACTGGCAGAACACTGGCGTCTCAAGCAGTTGCAGTATTCATGGCTGCGGGCCGTGACCGGGGCGCATGACGATTTCTGGCAAGTCACCCAAGAGGGGCTGGATTGGACGCTGGAGAAGATGAACCTCGCCAATGACCCCGCCCTGCGTGCGCGCCTGCTGGCGCTTTACTGGAAGCTTCGCGCCTATGACGAGGTGCCCGCCATGCTGCGCGCGCTGAAAGACGGGGGCCTGAACACCGCGATCCTCTCCAACGGCGCCCCGGCGATGCTGGACGGGGCGGTGCAATCGGCGGGAATCGGTGATCTTTTGGATGTCTCGCTTTCGGTCGAAAGCGTCGGCGTCTTCAAACCGCATGCGTCGGTTTATGACCTTGTCGGAGAACACTTCGGCTGCGCCAAGGACGAGGTGCTGTTCGTGTCCTCCAACGGCTGGGACGCGGCAGCGGCGACGGGCTATGGGTTCACCACCGCATGGGTAAACCGGGGCGGCGATCCGGTGGACCGGCTGCCGTGGAAACCCGCGCATCAGTTGCGCGATCTCAGCGGCATTCCCGCATTGGCGGGGCTCTGATGCCGCGTTTCACCACCTCCGACGGGCTGTCGCTGCATTACACGGATGAGGGCAGTGGCTTGCCGATCCTTTGCCTTGCCGGTCTCACCCGCACCGGCGCGGATTTCGACTACCTCGCCCCGCATTTGGCTGATCACCGGCTGATCCGCATGGACTACCGCGGGCGGGGCCGCTCGGATTTCGACTCGAATTGGCGGAACTACACGCTCTCGGTGGAATGCCGCGACGTGTTGGAATTGCTGGCGCATCTGGGGCTGGAACAGGTCGCCCTCATCGGCACCTCGCGTGGCGGGCTGAATGCCATGGCGCTGGCGATGGTCGCTCATGATCACCTTTTGGGCGTGGCGCTGAATGACGTGGGCCCCGAGCTTGACCCCAAGGGCGTTGAATTCATCATGGGCTATCTCGGTCGTAACCCCGCCGCCAAAACCTATGAAGAAGCCGCCGCCGCCATGGCCCGCGCCTTTCCCGAGTTTCACGGCGTGCCCGAAAGCCGCTGGCTTGAGGAGGTCAAACGCCATTACAGGGCGACCGAAGACGGGCTGAAAATCACCTATGATCCGCATCTGCGCGATGCCGTGGCCGCCGCAGGCCAGCAAGCTGTTGACCTGTGGCCATTCTTCGATGCGCTGCAAGGGTTGCCGCTGGTCACGATCCGCGGGGCCAATTCCACCTTGTTCAGCCGCGAGACGCTGATGCAAATGCAGGCCCGCCGCCCCGATATGATTGTGGCCGAAGTGCCGGATCGCGGCCATGTGCCCTTTCTCGACGAACCCCAAGCGCTTGCCGCGCTGCACGAATGGATAGGACAAATCAAATGAACATCGACATGATCCGCGCCGCCGCCGACCGCGCCAAGGGCCATGTGCGGCGCACGCCGCTCTTGAACTCCCCGTTTCTGGACGAGATCGCGGGCCGCCGGGTCTGGGTCAAACCCGAGTGTTTGCAGCATACCGGCAGCTTCAAGTTTCGTGGCGCGTGGTCGGCCCTTTCGGCCCTGCCAAGCGCGCAGCGCGCCAAGGGCGTCATCGCCTATTCCAGCGGCAACCATGCCCAAGGCGTGGCCCTGGCGGCCAAGATGCACGGCGCGCCTGCCGTGATCGTCATGCCCGAGGACAGCCCGCGGCTGAAGATCGCCAACACCCGCGCCTATGGCGCCGAGGTGGTGCTCTATGACCGCGCGAATGAGAGCCGCGAGGAGATCGGTGCCGTCTTGGCTGAGGAACGCGGGCTCACGCTGATCAAGCCCTATGACGAGCCGCAGGTGATCGCGGGCCAAGGCACCACGGGGCTGGAAATCGCACAGCAGGCCGCCGAGGCCGGGATCGAAGCGGCCGAGGTGATCGTCTGCTGCGGCGGCGGTGGCCTGACCTCTGGCATCGCGCTGGCGCTGGAGGCCGAGGCGCCGGGGTTCCGCGTGCGCCCGGCGGAACCGGAAGGCTTCGACGATGCCGCCCGCTCGCTGGTTTCCGGCCAGATCGAGCGGAATGCGAAGGCGCTCGGCTCGATCTGCGACGCCATCGTGACCCCCGCGCCGGGGGAGCTGACCTTCCCGATCATGCAGCGGCTTGTAGGGCCGGGACTGGTGGTGAGTGATGAGGAGGCGTTGCAGGCGATGGGTCATGCGTTCAACCGGTTGAAGGTTGTGGCTGAGCCGGGCGGTGCCGTGGCGCTTGCCGCGGCGTTGTTCCGGGGCGGAGAGATTGACGGGGACGATGTGATCGTCACCATCTCCGGCGGGAACGTTGACGCGGATATGTTTGCCCGCGCGCTGCAGACGCTGGGGTAACGATTAGGGCAGCGCCGACCCGCGGGGTGGTGCTGAAAGCGCCGCCCCAGGGGGGCGGGTCGGCGCTGCCCGGCCTACGGCCGGGCGGTCCTTAGCTGAAGCCCTGCACTTTGACCTCCCGCGTTCGCACGATATGCTGCACCCTCAACGCCGCCCAAAGGAGACCCCCATGCAGATTTTCGACACCGGCGAGGTGCAGCTGCACTACCGCGTCGACGGCCCCGAAGACGGCGCGCCCGTGGTCTTCGCCAATTCGCTCGGCACCGACATGCGCCTGTGGGACCCGATCCTGCCGCTGCTCGTGCCCGGTCTGCGCATCATCCGCTTTGACAAACGCGGCCACGGCCTGTCGTCCTGCCCGCCCGCGCCTTATTCTATGGGGTCGCTCATCACCGACACCGAACGCCTGCTCGACCACCTTCAGGTGCGCAACTGCGTCTTTGTCGGCCTGTCAATCGGCGGGATGATCGCGCAGGGCCTCGCAGTCAAACGGCTCGACATGATCCGCGCGCTGGTGCTGAGCAATACGGCGACCAAGATCGGCAACCGCGACATTTGGGATGCGCGGATCGCGGACGTCGAAAAAGGCGGTATCGAAAGCCTTGCCGACGCGGTGATGGAGCGTTGGTTCTCGACCGGGTTCCGCGCCACCTCGGAACTGGCGCTCTGGCGCAACATGCTAACGCGGCAGCCCGACGCGGGCTATGCGGGCTGTTCGGCGGCGATCTCGCATAGCGATTTCATGACCCCGACCTCCGGCCTGCGCCTGCCCGCGCTTGGCATCGCGGGGTCCGAAGACGGCTCCACCCCGCCCGATCTGGTGCGCGAATTGATGGGCCTGATCCCCGCCTCGAAGTTCAAACTGATCCGCCGCGCAGGCCATCTGCCCTGTGTCGAGCAGCCGCAGGAATACGCCGAAACGCTGAACGATTTCCTCGCCAGCGTCGGGCATATCCCGAAGGCGCAGGGCTGATCGTGGCCGCAGGTGTCTCGGGCGGCGGGCGGGCCATGCGCATGCCACGCGCGCCGCATTCGCGCCCTATCGTCCGCCCTTGCCTTTGGCCCCTGCGCGGACCACATCTGACCGAATGCCGCTGCCACTGATCTTTATCCTTGTGACGGTGATGATCGATGCCATGGGCGTCGGCCTGATCCTGCCCGTCATGCCCGACCTGATCCGCGAAGTGCGCGGCGGCGGGCTGAGCGATGCAGCCCTTTGGGGCGGCGTGCTGGCCACGGGCTTTGCCGCGATGCAATTCCTCTTCGGCCCGGTGCTGGGGGGGCTCTCCGACCGTTTTGGCCGCCGCCCGGTCCTGCTGCTGGCGCTGATCGTGATGACGCTGGACTATGGCGTGATGGCACTCGCGGGCAGCATTTGGCTGCTGCTGATCGGGCGGCTCGTGGGGGGCATCACGGCGGCGACCCATGCCACGGCCTCGGCCTATATGGCCGATATCTCTCCGGCGCAGGACCGCGCGGCGCGTTTCGGGCTGATCGGCGCGGCCTTTGGCGCGGGCTTTGTTCTGGGGCCGCTCATGGGCGGCGTCTTGGGCGAATATGGCACCCGCGCGCCCTTCTGGGCGGCGGCGGTGCTGGCGGCGGGCAATGCGGCGCTTGGCTGGGCCGTGCTGCGCGAAACCCTGCCCACGACGCAACGCCGCGCCTTCGACTGGCGGCGGGCCAATCCGCTGGGCGCGCTGCGCGCCCTTGGCCGCCTGCCCGAGGTTGGCAGGCTGCTCGCGGTCTATTTCATCTACCATGTGGGCTTTGCCGCCTATCCGGCGGTCTGGGCCTATTTCGGGGTCGAGCGTTTTGGCTGGTCGCCGACGATGATCGGCCTGTCATTGGGCCTTTTCGGCGTGCTGATGGCGCTTGTCCAAGGCGCCTTGATCGGCCCGGTGATCCGCCGCTTGGGCGCGCGCGCCACGGTGATTCTAGGCCATGTCTTTGCCCTTGCCGCCTTTGCCGCGCTGACCGTGCTGACCTCGGGCACTTGCGCGCTGATCATGACCCCGCTCGCCGCGCTTGCGGGGGTGATCCCGCCCGCGCTTCAAGGCATCATGTCAGCCCGCGTCAGCGCCGACGCCCAAGGGGAGTTGCACGGCGCGCTCAGTTCCTCCACCGCGCTGGCGATGATCATCTCGCCGCTGACGATGACCGCAGTCTTCGCCTATTTCACGGCCCCCGAAGCCGCGATCTACCTTCCCGGTGCGCCCTTCCTGCTGGCGCTTTTGCTGACCCTCGGCGGGCTGGTGATCTTTGCCAGCCCCCCTACCCCTACGTCACAAAACGACACTTCGCCGCATTAGGCCCATTCCCCGCCTTGCACCACCGGCCCAACCGCGTCAGGCTGGCGAAAACCAAGTGAAAGGGACAGGCCATTGCAAACCATCAAAGCCGCCGTCTGCCATGCCTTTGACACACCGCTGAGTGTCGAAGACATCCGCATCAGCGCACCGCAAACGGGCGAGGTCGAAGTGACCTTGGATGCCGTGGCGATCTGCCATTCCGACATCCTGTTTGCCGAAGGTGGCTGGGGCGGCACACTGCCTGCCGTCTATGGCCATGAGGCGGCAGGCCGCGTCAGCGCCGTGGGGCCGAATGTGCAGGGTCTGGCCGAGGGCGACAGCGTGATCGTCACCCTGATCCGCGCCTGTGGCAGCTGCCCCAACTGCGCCTCGGGCCAGCCGACGATCTGCGAAACCCCGCAAGCGCCCGAAGGGCCGCTGCAAACGGCCGAGGGCGCACCGCTCGTTCAGGCGATGAACACCGGCGGTTTCGCCGAGAAGGTCGTCGTAGACCGGTCGCAGGTGGTGAAAATCTCGCATGACATTCCCAAAGACGCCGCCTGCCTGATCGCCTGCGGCGTCATCACCGGTGTCGGCGCCGTGGTCAACGCAGCGGGCCTGCGCGCGGGTCAGGATGTGGTGGTGATCGGCGCGGGCGGGGTCGGCCTCAACGCGATTCAAGGGGCGCGCATCGCGGGCGCTCGGCGGATCGTGGCGGTCGACATGACCGAAGACAAACTCGCCATCGCCCGCGAATTCGGCGCGACCGACACTGTGCTCGCGACCGAGGCGAAACCGTGGCGCGCGGCCTTCAAGGCCATGGGGCGCGGGGCGGATGCCGTGATCGTCACCGTGGGCGCGATCCCCGCCTATGAAACCGCGCCGCGCTACCTCGCCGCCGGGGGCCGGGTGATCATGGTCGGCATGCCCCACAGCGGGGCCGAGGCCAGCTATGAACCGGTGGTCCTCGCCGCCCTGGGGCAAGGCATGGTCGGCTCCAAAATGGGCGATGTGGTGATCCAGCGCGACATTCCGTGGATGGTCGACCTCTATCTTCAGGGCCGCCTGCAACTCGACAGTCTGATCTCTGGCCGCTGGCAGCTGGATCAGATCAACGAGGCGATTGCCGACACCAAGACCGGCGCCGCGCGGCGCAATGTGATCGTCTTCGACCGCTCCTAGATCGGCCCTGAGGCGGGCGGACACTACGGCAGATCGCCGATCAAAAGGGCGCGAAAATCATTCACATTGGTCCCGGTGGGGCCGGTGTGAAACAGGGCGTCAATCGCCTTGAACGCGCCGTAAGCATCGTTGCGCTGCAAGGCGCCGCGCGGGTCCACAGCCGCCGCGCGCATCGTAGCCGCTGTGCCCGCCTCGACGAAGGCGCCCGCGTTATCCTCTGACCCGTCAATCCCGTCGGTATCTGCGGCCAAAGCGGTGATCCCCTCCCGCCCTTCGAGCGCCAGCGCAAGGGACAGCGCAAACTCACTGTTGCGTCCGCCGCGCCCCTCGTGGCGCAGGGTGACCGTCGTCTCCCCACCCGAGAGCAGCACCAGCGGTGCAGGATGGGGAAAACCGCTTTCCTGCGCCTGTCGGGCAAGGGCCGCATGGACCAGCGCCACCTCCCGCGCCTCGCCCTCAATCGCGTCCGACAGTATCCACGCGTTCACCCCCCGCGCCTGCGCGGCCTTGGCCGCGGCGGCAAGCGACAGACCGGCAGAGGCGATGACATGGGTCTGCGTCGTGCTTGGCGCGTCCTGCAACGGTTGCGCGGCGGCCTTTTCCAGAAACGTCATGCAGCGCTCCGGCAGCTCCAACCCCCGCGCGGCCACCTCCTCCAACACCGCCGCCGCAGTCCGCCGCCCCGGCACCGTGGGGCCAGAGGCCACGGCCCCCGGATCATCCCCCGGCACGTCCGAGACGACAAAGCTCACCACCTGCGCCGGATAGGCCAGTTCTGCCAGACGCCCGCCGTTGACCGTGCTGAACTGTTTGCGGATGTCGTTCATGACCGAGATCGGCGCGCCCGAGGCCAAGAGCGCCGCGTTCAAGGCCTGCAAATCCTCCAACGTCAGCCCCTCGGGCGGGGCGGGCAAAAGCGATGAGCCGCCGCCGCAGACCAGCGCGATCACCTGATCCTCCGGCCCCAAACCTTGCACCGCATCCTGCAAGGCGCGGGCAGCCTCGATCCCGGCCTGATCGGGCACCGGATGGGCGGCCTCCATCACCTTAATCCGCTGACAAGGCGCGCCATATCCGTAGCGGGTGACCACGACACCATCATAGGGGTGCGGCCAGATGGCCTCGAACGCTTGCGCCAACTGCGCCGCCCCCTTGCCCGCACCGATCACCACCGTGCGCCCTTTGGGCGGCGGCGGCAGCCGGTCTTTCAGGATCAAATGCGGATCGGCGGCGGCGACGGCGGTGTCGAACAGTTCGGCCAAGAACTGGCGTTTCGGGTCATTGAGGTTTGGCATAGGGCACTCCGACTGCTGCGGCGATCATGGCGGCCCGTTGCCTGCTGTCAATCCGGCAGGGGGCGTTCATGCTGAACAAACAGGCAGTTGCGCGCGCCCAGCAGGCCAAAGTCGGGGTCGCTGCACAGGCCCAAGGGCATCGCCGCGCGCCATTTGCTGTGCCGCCCCCCTGCGTTGAAGGCGGCGAGGAAGCTGTCATCCAGCATCCACGGGTTCTGCTGCGCCACGCCCCCCGTGATGAAGACCCCGCCGCGCGCGCCCATGACCAAGCCCAGATCCCCCGCGACCCCGCCAAGATACTGCACCATCAATGCAACTGCGCGACAGGCACTCGCGTCCTCCCCAGCCCTAGCCGCCGCGAAAATCGCCGCCGCCCCCTCCGAATGCGCCGCCTCGCCCCGTGCGGAGGCGATGGCACGATACCAATAGGGCATGCCGGTGCCCGACAGGATCGCCTCGGCCTCGACCGCCAGCGCCGCGCCCATCTGCACCTCGGGCCAAAGCGCGATCAGGGCTTCGAAATAGGCCACTTCCTCGGCGCTGTGGGGGGTGAGCCGCAGATGCCCGCCTTCGCCCGGCACCGCCGTTGGCCGCGCGCCCTGCCAGACCAGAGACCCAACGCCAAGGCCCGTCCCCGGACCGATGATCACCCGCGCCCCCGGTTGCGGGTCGGGCCCGCCCTGAAGATAGGTCACTTTCTCAGTATCCAGCGTGGCCAAGGACCAAGCCGCCGCCTCGAAATCATTAAGCAGCAGCACCTTGGCGGGGTCCAAACCGCAGGCCCGTGCCAGATCATCCCGCGAGATGCTGCGCGCCGCATTGGTCATCCGCACCTGCCCGTCGACAACCACCCCAGCCACCGCCATGGCGACCCCTTCGGGCGGGCGGCCCACCTCGGTGCAAAACGCCGCACAAGCGTCGGGCAAAGTGGTCAGCCCGTCGGTGGGGTGGGTGCGGCGTTCTACCACCGCCCCCGCCGGGTCCACCGCTGCGAGGCGCAGATTGGTGCCGCCGATGTCCCCTACCAAATACCACATGTGCCTGCCCCGCTGCCCTCGATACCGATGCAAGATGGCCCGCCCGCGCGGCCAAGGTCAAACAACAAAACCCGAAAGCCGAGGCTTCCGGGTTTTGTATTTGGTGCTGTCCGTTTGGATCAATCAGGGGCAATCGGCACCGATGCTTCATCGTCGCCCTCGATGACGTTTTCCTCGTCGACGATCACTTCTTCTTCCGTCTCGGGCGCGGTGGCGACTTCCTCGCCCGTCCAATAGACGATGATCCCGACGCCAAAGATTACCACAAGCGCCATGCCGATCAGGGGCCATTTGTGACGGCTTTCCTGTTTTTTGAGGTTCGTGTCTGGTGGACTCATGATCCGCTCCCTTTCACTGTCTTCGGGCTGTGCCGCGCAGCACTTCGCGCGGTCCTCGTTACCGGGCCAACCCGGCAGGCCGCGCCAAAGTTCCCGAAAAGGGAAGGTTTCACAAAAGCGCCATCACCTCTGCCATGGCGCGACGGTAACCCGCCACAATCCGATCCCGCTGCCGGTGCCGCCCGCCCGTCACCGCATGGCGGCCCGCCGACCACAGATCGGTCACCACCCGATCCTTGGCGGCAAAGGCCAGACCGTCGAGCAATTGGTCAGGCCGCAGCGCGCAGAGCGCCGGGTCTTGGCTGTCGATCGCCACAAGATCGGCCCACTCGCCCACGGCAATCTCGCCCCGGCCCCGGCCAAGCGCCTGCGCCCCGCCACGCGCCGCGCCCGTGTAAAGCGCCGCCCCGACCGAACCTTCGCCCGCCACCATCACATTGCGCGCCAAATCCCGCAGACGTTGCGAATATTCTAAAGTCCGCAACTCCTCGGTCAATGAAATCAGCACGTTGGAATCCGACCCGACGCCAAACCGCCCTCCGGCGGCGAGGTAGCGCGGCCCATTGAACGGCCCGTCGCCCAAGTTCGCCTCCGTCACCGGGCAAAGCCCCGCCACCGCGCCGGAGCGGGCCATGGCGGTGGTCTCCGCACCAGTCATATGGGTCGCGTGGATCAGGCACCAGTTCTCCGCCACATCGGCATTGGCCAGCAACCAGTCGACCGGACGCGCGCCAAGCCAAGCGGAGATATCCGCGACCTCTTTGGGCTGTTCGGCGATGTGGATATGGACCGGCACATCGGGATGGGCGGCCAGCACCTCGGCCAATTCCTCCGGAGCGGTGGCGCGCAGCGAATGGGGCGCGATGCCGACGCGGCAATCGGGGGGCAGGTCCCGCACCGCCCGCTGCGCTTGCTCAACCAGTGCGCCGAAGCGCGCCACCCCATTGCCAAAACGCGCCTGCCCCGCCTGCAAGGGCTGCTGCCCCGCACCGCCATAGGTATAGAGCACCGGCAGATGGGTCAGCCCGATCCCCGTCTGCGCCGCCGCCGCCGCGATCCGGGCCGATAGCTCCCCCAGATCATCATAGGGCGTGCCATCGGGCTGGTGGTGGAGGTAGTGAAACTCTCCCACGCTGGCGAAACCGGCCTCTTGCATCTGTAGGAAGACGAAGGCCGCGATGGCTTCGATATGCGCGGGCGTCAGATGGGCGGTGAAGCGATACATCAAATCGCGCCATGTCCAGAAACTGTCTTTCCCGGCCAAGCGCGTCTCGGTCATCCCGGCCATGGCGCGTTGGAAGCTGTGGCTGTGGAGATTGGCCAGCGCGGGCAGCAGGGTGTCGACACGGGTGTCATCGGCCTGCGGTGCCTGCCCGGTCTCCACCTGCGTCACCCGCCCATCGATAACCGTGATCCGAACGTCGCGCACCCATCCCTGCGGCAGTTTTGCATGTGTAGCGAAAATCATTTGACGGCCCTTTGCTTCTTTATGTATAGACATATAGCAAATAAAACCGATGTAGAAAAGCGAAACCTTCGGAGGAGGCGATAGGATGACAGCGCAGGATCGGGTCTTGGTCGACCTCACGGCGGCGACGATGGATGGCCCACAGCCCTATGGTTTGATCGAAGATGCGGCGATCGCGATTGCCGAGGGCCAGATCGCATGGGTCGGCCCGCGCGGTGATCTGCCGCAAGGCTACCGCGACCTGCCCGCCGAATCGCTGGGCCAGCGGCTTGTCACCCCCGGGCTGATCGATTGCCACACCCATATCGTGCACGGCGGCGACCGCGCGCGGGAGTTCGAGATGCGGCTGGAGGGCGCCAGCTATGAGGAAATCGCCCGCGCCGGGGGCGGCATCGTCTCAACCGTCACCGCTACCCGCGCCGCCGATGAGGCAGAGTTGCTGGCCGATGCCCTGCGCCGCGTCGACGTGCTGATCGCCGAAGGGGTCACGGCCATCGAAGTCAAATCCGGCTATGGTCTGGATATCGAGACCGAGCTGCGCATGCTGCGCACCGCCCGCGCCATTGGCCAGCAGCGCCCGATCCGCGTCTCCACCACCTTCCTCGGCGCCCATGCGGTGCCTGCCGAATACGCAGGCCGCGCGGATGCCTATATCGACGATGTTTGCCTCCCCGCCCTGCGTGCGGCTCATGCCGAAGGGCTGGTCGATGCGGTCGACGGGTTCTGTGAGGGCATCGCCTTTCAGCCCGCCCAGATCGCGCGTGTATTCGACGTGGCGCGGGAATTGGGCCTGCCGGTGAAACTCCATGCCGAGCAATTGTCGAACTTGGGCGGCGCGCGGCTCGCGGCCTCCTATGGCGCGCTCTCGGCGGATCATATCGAATATTTGGATGAGAGCGGCGTGATCGCGATGGCCGAGGCGGGCAGCGTCGCCGTTCTGCTGCCCGGTGCCTTCTATACCTTGCGCGAGACCCAAGCGCCGCCCATCGACCTGCTGCGCCGCCATGGCGTGCCGATGGCGCTGGCGACGGATATCAACCCCGGTTCCTCGCCACTGAACTCGCTGCTGCTCGCGCTCAACATGGGCTGCACCCTGTTCCGCCTGACGCCAGAAGAGGCGCTGCGCGGCGCCACGCAGCACGCGGCTCACGCGCTCGGGCTGGCGGATTGCGGCATGATCCGCCCCGGCCTGCGCGCCGACCTCGCTGTTTGGGACATCAAACACCCGGCCGAGCTTGCCTATCGCATCGGCTTCAACCCGCTTCATTCCCGCATTTTCGGAGGCCAATCGTGACCACCCTGACCCTCACCCCCGGCGCGGCCACTTTGGACGATCTGGTCCGCATCTACCGCGAAGAGGCATCGGTGCGGCTCGACCCCGCCTGCCGTCCCGCGATTGAGCTGGCCCATGCCCGCATCGCTCGGGCCGTGGCGGGCGAAGATGCCGTTTACGGCGTGAACACCGGTTTCGGAAAGCTCGCCTCGGTCAAGATCGCGGCAGAGGATACGGCGGCGCTGCAACGCAACCTGATCCTGTCGCATTGCTGCGGGGTCGGCCCCGCGATCCCGCGCGGCCATGCGCGGCTGCTGATGGCGCTGAAACTGCTGAGCCTCGGGCGCGGGGCCTCGGGCGTGCGGCTGGCGGTCGTGGACCTGATCGAAGCCATGCTTGAGCGGGGCGTGACCCCGGTGATCCCGGCGCAAGGCTCGGTCGGCGCCTCGGGCGATCTGGCCCCCTTGGCGCATATGGCCGCCGTGATGATGGGCCATGGCGAGGCGGAGTTCGAGGGCCGGGTGATGCCCGGCGGCGCGGCACTTACCGCCGCGGGCCTCACCCCGCTTGAGTTCGGCCCCAAGGAAGGGCTGGCGCTGATCAATGGCACGCAATTCTCCACCGCCTTCGCGCTGGCGGGGCTGTTCGACGGATGGCAGGCCGCGAACTCGGCGCTGGTGATCTCGGCCCTATCGACCGATGCAATCATGGGCTCCACCGCGCCGTTACAGCCCGAGATCCACGCCCTGCGCGGCCATCGCGGCCAGATCGAGGCGGGCGAGACCATGCGCGCCCTGCTTGCAGGTTCGGAAATACGCGAAAGCCATGTGGCGAATGATGCCCGCGTCCAAGACCCCTATTGCATCCGCTGCCAGCCGCAGGTGACCGGGGCCGCGATGGACGTGCTGCGCATGGCCGCCGCCACGCTGGAGGTCGAAGCCAATGCCGCCACCGACAACCCGCTGGTGCTGACGGGGGCGGACCTCATCGTCTCGGGCGGGAATTTCCATGCCGAGCCGGTGGGTTTCGCCGCCGATATGATCGCGCTGGCCGTGGCCGAGATCGGCGCCATCGCGCAGCGCCGGGTGGCGCTGATCGTGGACCCGGTGCTCAGCTTCAACCTGCCGCCCTTCCTGACGCCGACCCCCGGCCTCAACAGCGGCTATATGATCGCCGAAGTCACCACCGCCGCCCTGATGAGCGAGAACAAACATCTCGCCAACCCCTGCGTCACCGACAGCACGCCGACCTCGGCCAACCAAGAAGATCACGTCAGCATGGCCGCCCATGGCGCGCGACGGCTGGGGCAGATGGTCAAGAACCTGAACCGCATCCTTGGGGTGGAACTGCTCTGCGCTGCGCAGGGCATCGACTTCCGCGCGCCGCTGGCCACCAGCGAGACGTTGCAGCGGGTGGTCGCGCGGGTCCGCGAAGAGGTCGCCACGCTGGAGGAGGACCGCTACCTCGCCCCCGATCTGGAGCGCGCGGCACGGATGGTAGCGCGCGGTGAGATCACCCGCGCCGCCGCCTGCGAGATGCCGGGCCTTTCCACATGAGCCCCGCTGAGATCACCCCCGTCGAGATCACCCGCGGCGACAGCCCCATCGTGCTCGGCCTGCCCCACACCGGCACTGACCTGCCCGAGGCCATCCGGCGTGATCTGAACCCGCGCGGGCGGGAATTGGCGGATACCGATTGGCATATCGACCGGCTCTACGACGGGTTGCTGCCCGGCGCGACCACGGTGCGCGCGACCTTCCACCGCTATGTCATCGACGCCAACCGCGACCCTTCGGGCGCATCGCTCTATCCTGGCCAGAACACCACCGGGTTGGTACCGCTGACGGATTTCGACGGGCAAGACATCTGGACCACCCCGCCCGACGCAGCCGAGGTTGAGGCCCGCCGCGTGGCATACCACGCACCCTATCACGCAGCGCTTGAGGCCGAACTGGCCCGCGTCCGCGACCTGCATGGGGTCGCGATCCTCTATGACTGCCACTCGATCCGCTCGCTGATCCCCTTCCTCTTTGACGGCCCGCTGCCCGATTTCAACATCGGCACGAACCTCGGCGCCACCTGCGCGCCCAAGATCGAAGCCGCCGTCGCCGAGATCTGCGCCGCCGCACCCGGCTACACCGCCGTCACCAACGGGCGCTTCAAAGGCGGCTGGACCACACGCCACTACGGCCGCCCCGACGAAGGGGTCCACGCGATCCAGATGGAACTGGCGCAAAGCAGCTACCTCGGCGCCGAGGCGCCGCCTTGGCCCTATGACCCCGACAAGGCCGCGCGGCTGCGCGTCCATCTGACCGATATCCTGACAACTCTGGCCGCACTGGCCCCTACCCTGAAAGGCACAGCATGAGCGATCCGCGTAAGAACACCCGTGACGTCTATCCCGCCACCGGCACCGAGCTTTCGGCGAAAAGCTGGCTGACCGAAGCGCCGCTGCGGATGCTGATGAACAACCTGCACCCCGACGTGGCCGAGAACCCGCATGAGCTGGTCGTCTACGGCGGCATCGGGCGCGCGGCGCGGACGTGGGAGGACTATGACCAGATCGTCGCCTCGCTGCGCGCCTTGGAAGACGACCAGACGCTGCTGGTGCAATCGGGCAAGCCCGTGGGCGTCTTCCAAACCCATAAGGACGCTCCCCGCGTGCTGATCGCCAACTCCAACCTCGTGCCGCATTGGGCGAATTGGGACCATTTCAACGAGCTCGATAAGAAGGGTCTGGCGATGTACGGTCAGATGACCGCCGGATCGTGGATCTACATCGGCAGCCAAGGCATCGTGCAGGGCACCTATGAGACCTTCGTCGAGGCAGGCCGCCAGCACTATGGTGGTGACCTCAAAGGCAAATGGATCCTCACCGGGGGCTTGGGCGGCATGGGCGGCGCGCAGCCCTTGGCCGCGGTCATGGCCGGGGCCTGCTGTCTGGCGGTGGAGTGCAATCCCGACAGCATCGATTTCCGCCTGCGCACCCGCTATGTCGATGAAAAGACCGACAGCCTTGATGAGGCGCTGGCGATGATCGAACGCTGGACCGCCGCGGGCGAGGCGAAATCGGTTGCACTTCTGGGCAATGCCGCCGATGTCTTTCCCCAACTGGTGAAACGCGGGGTCCGCCCCGATATCGTGACCGACCAGACCTCGGCCCATGACCCGGTGAACGGCTACCTGCCGCAGGGCTGGACGATGGGCGAATGGCGCGAGAAACGTGAGAGCGATCCCAAAGCCGTCGAAAAAGCCGCCCGCGCCTCGATGAAGGTGCAGGTGCAGGCGATGGTCGATTTCCACGCCGCGGGCATCCCCACGGTCGACTATGGCAATAACATCCGCCAAATGGCGCTGGAGGAAGGCTTGCAGAACGCTTTCGACTTCCCCGGCTTCGTCCCGGCCTATATCCGCCCGCTGTTCTGCCGCGGCATCGGCCCCTTCCGCTGGGCGGCGCTGTCGGGCGATCCTGAGGATATCTACAAGACCGACGCCAAGGTGAAGGAAATCCTCTCTGAGGACACGCATCTGCACAACTGGCTCGACATGGCGCGGGAGCGTATCTCTTTCCAAGGGCTGCCTGCACGGATTTGTTGGGTGGGCTTAGGCGTGCGCCACAAGCTGGGGCTGGCCTTCAATGAGATGGTCCGCACGGGCGAGCTCAGCGCGCCAGTGGTGATTGGCCGCGATCACCTCGACAGCGGCTCCGTCGCCTCGCCCAACCGCGAGACGGAGGCGATGAAAGACGGCTCGGATGCCGTGTCGGATTGGCCGTTGCTGAACGCGCTTTTGAACACCGCCTCGGGGGCGACTTGGGTGTCGCTGCACCACGGCGGCGGGGTCGGCATGGGCTTCTCACAGCACTCTGGCATGGTGATCTGCTGTGACGGCTCCGAGGACGCCGACCGCCGGATCGAGCGGGTGCTCTGGAACGACCCGGCGACGGGCGTGATGCGCCATGCGGACGCGGGCTATGACGAAGCGCGCGATTGCGCGCGCGAACATGGGCTGGACCTGCCGGGTATCCTTTAAGCGCTGAGCGCTGCCGCCCACCCGCGGCGGCGGCAGCTTAATAGCGCGTGGTCAGGCGGTGGCCGGGGCGGTAGGACAGCCGCACATAGGTCACCGCCTGCCCCTCCCACCACGTCGACCGCTCCACCGTAAAGACCGGATCGCCCAAGCCGCAGGCGAGGTATTCGCTCAACCGCTGATCGGCCAGACCAGCGGAGAGGCTGATCTCCACATCCGAAAAGGGAATGGCCGAGATCAGCCATTCGTTCGGCCCGACATCGGTGAAACTCTCCTCCCGCGCCTGCGGCAGGGTGGCGAGGTTGATCCAACGGTCCTCAAATTGATAGGGGTCGCCATCGGCGTAATGCATGCAGACCAGATGCAACGCCTCGCACCCCGCGCCCATTTTTAGCCGGGCGCGCAGCCAGTCGGGCGCAGGCTCGACCCCGTGGCTCACCCGCGAATACCGGTAGTCGGCGCCCTTCTCTTCGATCTCGGCCCGGACCAGCGGAATGTCGAAACGGGCCTGCCGCAGCGGGGCCATGCGCACCCGCGTGCCCGCCTTGCGCCGCCTTTCGATGAACCCCTCTTCGGCCAATTCGCGCATGGCGCGGTTGACCGTCGCCCGGGCGCAGCCATAGGTCTCGGCCAGATCGACCTCATTGGGCACAAGGCTGCCCAACGGCCACTCGCCCTTGGTGATCTTTGACAGGATGTCGGTTTTCACATCCCGGTAGGTGACTTTCATAGGGCGGCCTGCTGCGATCATGACTGTTTTACCAAGCATTACACTAGATCAATCCCCAGCCCAAGCGCCCCCCGCGCGCCCCGCCCGGAGGGATACCGCCGGAGCCGGGCGCGGGTCTTGCCTCCCGCCGCGTTTGCTGAAAAATTACGCGCCACCTGCCTCCTTATCCAGAAAGGCCGCCCATGCGCGTTCAGCCCCCGAAAATCCGCACTGCCGCTTTGTTCTTGGGCCTTGGCCTGCTCGCCGCCTGCGGTGGCAAACAGACCGAAGTCGTCGCGGTTCCGGCGGATGAGGTGGAGTGTATGGCCCGCGCGATGTATTTCGAATCCAACCGTTCCAGCCGCGACGGAATGGCGGCCGTGGGGACGGTGGTGCTGAACCGCGTCCACTCCGACGCCTTCCCTGACACGGTCTGCGGCGTGGTCGGTCAGCCCAATCAATTCGCCCCCGGCGTGATGACGAAACCGATGACCGACCGCGGCGCCCCGCTGGCCCGCGCCACGGCACTTGCCGTGCTTCAGGGGGAGCGGCATCCGAAAGTCACCCGCGCAAAATTCTTCCACGCGGCGTGGTACAATGCGAACTACAACAACATGCATTATGTTGTGACGGCGGGGGGCAATGCCTTTTACGAAAAGCGCCGCGCCCATCTTGTGACCGCGCCCAACCCGCTGCCGCCGCTCGAAGGGATCACCCCGCACTAAGGGTCACAAAACCCCGCGGGCGATCAGAATCAGCACGAGGTAACGCCCGCCCTTGGCAAGGGTGACGATCAGCAAGAACCGCCAAAGCGGTTCGCGCAACATGCCCGCGGCCAAGGTCAGCGGATCGCCGATGATCGGCACCCAACTGGCCAGCAGGCTCCAATAACCCCAACGGCGATACCAGCCAGAGGCGCGGGCCATCTGCTTGGCCGAAAAGGGAAACCAGCGGTGATCGGCGAAATGGCTAAGGTAGCGGCCCAGCCACCAGTTCAGCAGCGATCCCAGCACATTCCCCAGCGTCGCCACCAGCCACAACAGCGCCGTGGCATGAGCGCCCGACCACATCAGCCCCAAAAGCACCGCTTCGGATTGCGCGGGGATCAGGGTGGCCGCCAGCAGCGCCGCGAAGAACAGGCTCAGCAGGGCCAGCATGTCAGCGGCAAAAGTGGGCAAAGACGGCAGGGCATGGCGCGTCAGTAAAGACGCCGCGCCCACAGGGCAAGCCGCGCTTTGGGAAAGCGCGCAGGCTTATTTGGTCAGGATCAACTTGCCCGCCCGCGTGATGCGCAGCGTATAGGTCTGGCCGTCCAAGACAATATTCGCGGTCGAGCCATTGGGCACCAAGGCGCGGGCATCATGCACGGCCTCTTGGGCCGGTTGAGCGGTGGGCGATGGATCGGGCAGCTTTTGCATCAGGCTCATGCCATCTCTCCCATTTGGCGGGCGCGTTGCAGATCGATGAGATGCTCCAGCCCGAAACCCTCGCAGGCTGCGGCATCGTTGCTGCCAAGCGCGATGTCGCGCCAGCTATTGTTGGATGGGGTCTGTAGCCGGGCATGGGCCATTGGCTCGGGCGTGGTCACGGGTGTCCTCACGGGGCGGGCTCCTTTCCATTGACATCCGGGCTTCCGACGCGCGGTGGCTTGGACGGTTTCGGCGTAAAGTCGTTCATACCCCGGCGAAACGCCCGGGTTCCTTTAACGGCTACTTAATCCGATTATTTTAGTCAAGTATAGAAACCCCGGCCCTTCCGCGTTATTCCGCGTCGATCTTCTGAATGGCGCTGAAGCCTTCGAACTGCGGTGCGCCCTCGTGCAGCTTGCGGGTCTGCCCCGCCCGCGCATGGGCGGCGCGAAAGGCATCGCTGGTCGTCCAAGCCCGAAAATGCGCCTCGCTCTCCCAAACAGTGTGAGAGGCATAGAGGATCGCCCCCTCCGTCTCCGGCCCTTTGAGCATATGGAAGGAGACGAACCCCTCGCTCTCCTTCAGGTGGCTTTCGCGGTTCAACCAAAGCGCTTCGAAAGCGGCGGCATTCTCGGGCAAGACGGTGAAACGGTTCATGGCAAGATACATGGGCCTGTCCTTTAGTTCTCGATCAGGGCGTTGCAGGGGTCGTCGCGCTCGGCGGGCGGGATGAGGCGGGTCTCATCGAAAGGCACCGCGGTCTCGGCCTCTACAAAGCCGATGGCATGGGTCGTCACCTCGGGAGCGGCTTGGGCGATGAGGGCGGGAATGCCCCAGTCGGTGCGGGCGTGGCCATTGCCGGTGATCACCGCCACGGGCGGGCCGTGGGCTTCGAGCGCGGCGAGCGCGGCGCGGGCGAAGGTGGCGTCGCGGTAGCGCTGCACGGCGACCATCCCGCCCATCATCTCGCGCGGCATGGCTTCGCAATGGGCGGCGAATTGCAACTCTTCCCGCGCGGCCTGCTGATCCTCCGGCAAGGGCTGGTCAAGGCCGAAGCGCGCTGCCTCAGGCCCGAAGAGCGCGGCTGCGCCTTCTTGGTACACGCGCCGCACCGCCGCGCGCGGTGCGGCGGCACCGATAATGCGGGCGTCTCCCAAAGCGTCGAAAATGGGGGCATAGATATCGAATTGCTGCCACCCGCTCGCCGCCCAAGCCTGCGCAATCTGGCTGCGATCGGCGTCGGCCTTTGCCGACTCTTCGGCGGTGAGCATTTCGAACACCACAGCCGTAGGACGCAGCGCCTTTAGGGCAGCGGCCTGTTCGAGATGGGCATGGGGATTATCGTGCACCTCGCCCAAGATCACGATCTCGGCGGGGGTGTCAGCCTGCGCGGGCAATGCCAGCGAAAGCAGCAGCGCGGCGCAAAGGCGCTTCGCGCTCACGATTTGCGCTCATCCGTGTCGGTTTTGATTTCGGGGTCGTTGTAATCGTTGGGGTCAAAGTCTTCGGGGTCGAACGGGTCTTCGTCTTCGGCGATGCCGCTGACATGGGTGGTGCCGCTTTCCTCGTCAAAGACCAACCCGTAGTTCGCCTTGCCCTCGCTTTTGTAGCGCCGAAACTCGTGGATGCCGGCGTAGACGAAAACCAGCGTGATCGGCAGCAGAATCAGAAATGCGATAACTTGGGCGTCCATGAACGCGCTCCTTTGAATGCTTGTCGGGGGCCTGTCTCACCATAGGGGGCGCGGGTGGAGGACACTGCGCGCGCGGTGATCCGGCCAAAGATCTTAACGGTCGCTGCGCCAATTGCGCGGCCTGACCAGATGCGGCCCTATCTGAACCGCCTTGTGAGAGAAAGCATTAATCCGTGCAGTTTGTTCCGCAAGCTCTATTTCGCAGGCCCTTATTTCATTGCGTAAAACCAGCCCTTAGGCCCTCGCAGCCCCGCTCGATTGCCCCATGCGCAGCAGCGGCGGCATCGCACAAGCGCCTATAAAACAAGCACAAACGCGCGGGCTTAGGCAGCCGTTCCGCAAAAAGGGACGCGTTACAAAAGCTTCGTCAAACTTAAACATTCGTGACATTCACCGCTGCGATAGCTCGCCCCGCAAACCCCGGGGGACTTATGCTCGTCATTTCTGAACTGACCAAAACATTCGGCGCGAACACAGCGGTGGCCCGCGCCAACCTAGAGGTCGACAAGCCGCAGATGATCGGAATCATCGGCCGCTCCGGCGCGGGGAAATCCACACTCCTGCGGATGCTCAACCGGCTGACCGATGCCTCCTCGGGGCAGATCCTGTTTCAGGGGCGCGACGTGACCGCCCTGCGCGGCGCGGCCCGGCGTGGCTGGCAGGCGGAATGCGCGATGATCTTTCAGCAGTTCAACCTCGTCCCGCGGATGGATGTGGTATCGAACGTCCTGCACGGCACGCTCAACCGCCGCTCGACGCTGAGCAGCATCTTCAACCTCTACCCCGATGCCGACATCACCCGCGCCATCGAAATCCTCGACCGGCTGGGCATCGCACAGCATGCGCCCAAACGGGCCGAGGCGCTTTCCGGCGGGCAGCAACAGCGCGTCGCCATCGCCCGCGCCCTTATGCAAGACCCGCAGATCATTCTGGCGGATGAACCCATCGCCAGCCTCGACCCGATGAACGCGCAGGTGGTGATGCAATCGCTGCGCCGCATTCACGAGGAAGACGGCCGCATGGTCATCGCCAACCTTCACACGCTGGATACCGCGCGCCGCTACTGCGACCGCGTGGTGGGGATGCGCGACGGCAAGATCGTCTTTGACGGCACGCCCGAGCAGCTGACCACCGGCATGGCCCGCGAAATCTACGGTGCGGACAGCAGCTTTTCCGAAGCCGCCACCTCAACCGAGATCGAAACGCTGGACAAAGTGCCAGCCTGACACGACCCGCCCCAAAGGGCATTTTTTGCAAACGGAGACGACACAATGAAAAAGCTCATCGCCGCCGCCTTGGCAACCACGGCCCTCACCGGCACCGCCATGGCCCAAAGTGCCGAGATCGACGAATTCCGCATCGGCATCCTCGGCGGGGAAAACGCGCAGGACCGGATGAACTCCTACGAATGTCTGCGCGGCTACACCGAAGAGCGCCTTGGCGTTCCGGCCAAACTCTTTGCCCCGGCCGACTATAACGGCGTGATCCAAGGCCTGCTGGGCGGCACGCTCGACATGGCATGGCTGGGCGCTTCGGCCTATGCCGCCGTGCATCTGCAAGACCCCGAAGCGGTCGAGCCGGTGCTGGTCAAGATCAACCTCGACGGCTCCTACGGCTATCACTCCATCGGTTTCGCGCGCAAAGACGCGGGCATCGAGAGCCTCGAAGACATGCAGGGCAAGGTCTTTGGCTTTGGCGATCCGAACTCCACCTCGGGCTACCTGATCCCCTCCATCGAAATCCCCCAGACCACTGGTGCCACGATGGAATCCGGCGACTACTTCGGCGAAGTGAAATTCACCGGCGGCCATGAGCAGACCATCGTCGCGGTCAACAACGGTGACGTCGACGGCGGCGTGACATGGGCTGACGGTCAGGGCAACTGGGAAGACGGCTACAACTCGGGCGCGCTGCGCAAAGCTGTGGACGCGGGCCTCGTCGACATGAACGATTTGGTGGAAATCTGGCGCTCCAAGCCGATCCCCGAAGGCCCGGTCGTGCTGCGCAAGGCCCTGCCTGAAGAGGTCAAGGCGACGATGACCCAACTGGTGGATGAGCTGCACGAGAAAGACGCCGATTGCGCCTATGGCGTGGCCGCGGGCGAGAGCCTCGGTTTCGATCCGATCGCGCATGACGCCTATGTCTCGATCGTCGAAGCGCGCAAGGCGAAATCCAACTGATCCGACAGAACGACAGACATCTGGCAGGTCCCGGCAACAATTGTCGGGGCCTGTCGTCATAGGGGGACGACAGATGCACCAGACCACCACCGCACCGCAGATCACGGCGGATTACCTTGCCCAGACCCGACAGAAACGGGTGATGAACATGATCCTGCTGGTCGTCTTCGTGGCCCTGCTGATCGGCGGTTTCGGCACCGCCAATGCCCGCAACGCGGGCGGGTTCTGGAACGGGCTGCCCAATGTCTTTGACTTCCCCGCCGATGTGCTGGGCGAGGCTTGGGAGCGCGTCCATCTGCTGCCCGGCTATTTCATGAAATACCTCCCCTCTCTGATCGAGACGGTGAACATCGCCGGGGCCGCCACGCTGATCGGCGCGCTGCTGGCTTTCTTCGCTGCCCTTCTGGCCACCCGCGGCCTTGCCCCCGCGCCGTGGCTCGTAGCGCCGCTGCGCCGCCTGCTGGACGTGCTGCGCGCGGTGCCTGAGATCGTCGTCGCGCTGGTGCTGATCTTCCTTCTGGGCGGCGGCCCGGTGCCCGCGATGATCGCCATCGCGCTGCATACCGTGGGCGCGCTCGGCAAGCTTTTTTCCGAGGTGAATGAGAACGCCTCTCTCAAACCTGTCGACGGCCTTGCCTCTGTCGGGGCGGGCTGGCTGCAACGCATGGTGTTGGGCGTCGTGCCGCAGGTCGCGCCCAACTACCTCTCCTACGCGCTGCTGCGGTTCGAGATCAACATCCGCGCCTCGGCCATCCTCGGCTTCGTCGGCGCAGGCGGCATCGGCTATGACCTGCGCAACACGATGTCTTGGGGCCAAGGCAAATTCGACGAGGCGGCGGCAATCTTTCTGCTGCTCTTCGGCACCATCATCATCGTCGACCAAGTCTCAAGCCATTTCCGCGATCGGCTGACCCATGGCCGCGCCTATAAGGACAAGGGAGCCATCCTGTGACCGACCTTATCGCTTCCACCCTCCCCGCTCAGCAGGTCGCCAGCCGCAGCTTCCGGCGCAAACGCATGGCGAGCCTTGCCGCCCCGGTGCTGATCCTTGCCTATCTCACTTACGTCTTCTTTGCCTTCGACGTGGCCGGGCTGGGTGACCGCATCAACGTGTCGAACATGAAGACACTGGTGGCCGACAGCTATAGCTACAAAACCCATGTCGCCCGCGACAACCGCAACGGCGAGATGGAGATCGCCATCGAAGGCGAGCGCAAGGGCCGCTATGCGCCCGGCACCGCCCCCGATTGGGTCACCTTGGGCGAGACTTCTATCGTCGAGTTGGGCAACGGCCATACCGTCGAACTGGGGCCAGAGGTGCGCTATGACGTGCCGGGCTACGGGCTGATCACCGCCACGCCGGGGCGCAGCGGCGTCAACGCCACCCTGCCCGACGGCCCCCTGCCTGCGTGGATCAACGCATCGAAAAACCGTCTTGCCGTGACCACGGAGGCAGGCCGCCTGACGATCACCCGCAACCGCGCCGAGGTGTTCCGCTATTTCAACGGGTGGGAGCTGTTCTTCTTCACGCTCGACAGCCCCTACTACGGCATGTCCCCGCTTGAGCTGTTGCGCAGCGGTGAATATGGCGCGATCTGGCAGGACTTCTGGACCAACAAGATGTGGCGTCACGGCGATGTGGCTTGGGCGCTGGTCGAGACCGTTCTCATGGCCTTCCTCGGCACCTTTGGCGCGGCGATGATTGCCCTGCCGCTGGGGTTTCTTGCGGCCAAGAACTTCTCTCCGCTTGGCGCGCTGCGCTTTGCCGCGCGGCGGCTCTTCGACTTCCTGCGCGGGGTCGACGGGCTGATCTGGACCATCGTGCTGTCCCGCGCTTTTGGCCCCGGCCCGCTGACCGGATCGCTCGCAATCCTGCTGACAGACACCGGCACCTTCGGCAAAATCTTTTCCGAGGCGCTTGAGAATGTGGATGACAAACAGATCGAAGGCATCGCCTCCACCGGGGCCACCCCCGTGCAGCGCTACCGCTTTGGCGTGATCCCGCAGATCACCCCGGTTCTGCTGAGCCAAGTGCTTTACTATCTGGAGTCGAACACCCGCTCTGCCACCATCATCGGCGCGATCACCGGGGGCGGCATCGGTCTTTTGCTGACCCAAGCGATCATCACCCAGAAAGACTGGGAAGAGGTGAGCTATTACATCGTGCTGATCATTCTGATGGTCGTGGCGATGGACAGCTTCTCGGGCTGGCTGCGCCGCAAGCTGATCGCGGGCAATGGGGCGGGCCACTGATGGCGCGTCTCAAAGCGGATGCGCCCTTCCTTCACCCGGACTGCGAAGTGACTGACACGCAGTTCGGGCGCTATGTCGAGATCGGGCGCGCCACGCGCCTCGCCCATTCCGAGATCGGCGATTACTCCTACTGCGACCGCTGGTGCGACATCGCCAACACGCAAGTCGGCAAGTTCAGCAATATCGCCGCCAGCGTGCGCATCGGGGCCACGGATCACCCGATGGAAAAGGCCAGCCTGCACCACTTCCACTACCGCGCCGGGGACTACTTTGACGGGGCCGAGGATGACGCCGACTGGTTTGCCCTGCGCCGCAGCCGCCGCACGGTGATTGGCCATGACACATGGCTGGGCCACGGCGCGCAGGTCCGGCCCGAGGTAACCATCGGCCACGGCGCGGTGGTGGCAGGCGGGGCCATCGTCACCCGCGATGTCGCCCCCTATATGATCGTCGCCGGCATCCCCGCCAAACCGCTGCGCCGCCGCTTTTCCGAAAGCATCGCCGCGCGGATGGAGGAATTGGCGTGGTGGGATTGGCCCCATGACCGCTTGCACGCGTCATTGAAGGATTTCCAAACCCTGCCCGCCGAAGCGTTTCTTGAGAAATACGGCTAGTCGCCGGGGTTGAGCGTCAGCGTCACCCGGTCACCCGCGAACCAAGTCACCCCGTATTCCACCGGCACGCCTTCGGGGTCCACGTTGATCCCCGCCGAGCGCAGGATCGGCGCGCCTTCGGACAGCCGCAGATGCAGCGCCTGCGTGGCAGTGGCCAGCTTCGCCGTCAGCCGGGTCGAGGCGCGGGTGTAGTCCGCCACCCCGCCCTGCGCCAAGGCCGTGGTGACCGAGCGGCTGGCCTCAAGCGCCGCCAACAGGTCAGGAAACCGCGCGGCGGGAAAGATGCTGCGAAAGATCGCGATGGGCTGCTCATCGGCCAGCGACAGCCCCTCATAGACATGCACCAGCGCATCCCCAACCTGCCCCAACTGCTCGGCCTCATGGGCCGAAGCCGCCCGTGTCTCTAACGTCAAAACCTCCTTCGCCGGCACCCGCCCTGCCGCCGCCAGGTTCTTGTGAAAGCGCACCCGTTTGCCGATGGGATAATCCGTGGGCCGCTGCGCCACGAAGACCCCCGCCCCCCGGCGGCTATAGGTCAGCCCGCTCTCGTTCATGTCGCTGATCGCGCGGCGCACCGTGTGGCGATTGACCCCAAAGCGCGCCGCCAACTGCGCCTCGGTCGGGAGCCGGTCGCCGGGGGTGTATTTCCCCGCGGCGATGTCATGGGTCAGGGCGGCGGTGATGGTTTTCCAGATCGCAGTACGGGCCATGTCGCAGAAGTTTCACATATCCAAGCTTGCGCCAGCGGAAGGCCAGCGGCTAATACTTGTCTAGTTGTATAGTAAATTAGACAAATGCACAAGGTGTCTAGATGACGGTTGAAACCAAGGAAAAGTCCCGCGACAGGCAGGCGTGGATGGGCCTGCTCGCACGGGCCGAGGCCCGCGATCTCGCCCGGCTTTGGGAGGGCTTCGGCCCCCTGCCCGCCCATGAGGTGCTCCGCGCGCCTGAGATCGGCGGCGTCATGCTGCGGGGCCGAATGGGGGCTGTGGGCGACGCCTTCAACATGGGCGAGATGTCGGTCACGCGCTGTTCGGTCCGGCTGTCGGATGGGCCAGACGGCCACGCCTATGTGCAGGGCCGCAGCCGCGACAAGGCGCTGCAAGCGGCCCTTACCGACGCGCTGATGCAGGGCGATGCGGCGGATGAGGTCCGCGCCAAACTGCTCGACCCGCTGGCCGAGATCGAGGGCCAGCGCCGCGCCAGCCGGGCCGCCAAGGCCGCCGCCACCAAGGTCGACTTTTTCACCATGGTCAGAGGAGAAGACTGATGCAGACCCTATCGCTGACAGGTGGGTTTCGCGACGCGCCCAAAGACGCCGCTTTTGCCTTTCGCGCAGTGATGAACGCCATGGCCAAACCGGGGGAGATCAACAGCGTGACCGGGGCCGAACCGCCCGTGGGTCTCTCCACCGCCGCAGGGGTTGTCCTACTGACGCTCTGCGACCCCGAAACGCCGCTCTACCTCGCGCCCGGTTTCGACCGGCCCGAATTGCGCGACTGGATCACATTCCACACCGGCGCGCCCTTCGCCCCCGCAACTGCGGCGGAATTTGCCTTGGGCGCCTGGGACGACCTGCCGCGCGGCAACTTCCCCCTCGGGACCGCCGCCTACCCCGACCGCTCTGCCACGTTGATCGTCGAGGTGGATGAGCTACGCGCCGGGGGCGCGGCCCTCTCCGGCCCCGGCATCAAAGACAGCGCGGAATTGTCGCTGCCCGAGCGCGCCGCCTTCCAACAAAACGCGGCGCTCTTCCCGCGTGGGTTGGATTTCATTTTCACCTGCGGCGACCGTCTGGCGGCGCTGCCCCGAAGCACAAAGGTGTCCTGATGTATGTAGCGGTAAAAGGCGGCGAGCGGGCGATCGACAACGCCCACGCATGGCTCGCCGAAGAGCGGCGCGGTGACGCAAAGGTGCCCGAACTCACCGTCGCGCAGATTCGCGAGCAGATGACGCTGGCGGTGAACCGGGTGATGGCCGAAGGCTCGCTCTATGATCCTGACCTCGCTGCGCTGGCGATCAAACAGGCGCGGGGCGATCTGATCGAAGCGGTGTTTCTGATCCGCGCCTATCGCACCACCCTGCCGCGTTTCGGGGCCTCGCGCCCGATGGACACGGGCAGCATGGCCTGCGACCGCCGCGTCTCGGCCACCTTCAAGGATGCGCCGGGCGGGCAGGTCTTGGGGCCGACCTTCGACTACACGCACCGGCTGCTGGATTTCAAACTCGCCGCCGATGGTGAGGTGCCCCCGGCCCCCGAAGCGCCCGAGGGCGAGCCGCCCGCGGAGACGCCGCACATCATGGAATTCCTCGACCGCGAAGGGCTGATGCAGCGCGACACGGACAGCAAGACCCCGCCGCGCGACCTGACCCGCGAGCCGCTGGAACTCCCCGCCACCCGCGACCTGCGCCTGCAAGCGTTGACCCGCGGTGACGAGGGCTTCGTCCTCGGCATGGCCTATTCCACGCAACGCGGCTATGCGCGCAATCACGCTTTCGTCGCGGAGCTGCGCATCGGCAAAGTCGCGGTCGAAATGGACATTCCCGAACTCGGCTTCGCCATTGAGATCGGCGAGGTCGAGCTGACCGAATGTGAGACGGTGAACCAATTTGCAGGCTCCAAGACCGAGCCGCCGCAGTTCACCCGTGGCTATGGGCTGGTCTTTGGCATGTCCGAGCGCAAGGCGATCTCCATGGCGCTGGTGGACCGGGCATTGCGTTGGGAGGAGTTGGGTGAAGACAACCTCGGCGCGCCGGCGCAGGACGCGGAATTCGTGCTCTATCACGCTGACAACATTCAGGCGACGGGGTTCTTGGAGCATATCAAACTGCCCCATTACGTCGATTTCCAATCCGAACTCGAACTGATCCGCAAACTGCGCCGCGAGGCGACAGCCGCGGCGCAAGACGCACCACGGGAGGCCGCGGAATGAACCCTGCCATGACACAGAGTGACCAAGACAGGCATGAGGACCGGGGCATGAACGACTACAACTTTGCCTATCTGGACGAGCAGACAAAACGGATGATCCGACGCGCGATCCTTAAAGGGCTGGCGATCCCGGGCTATCAGGTGCCCTTTGCCAGCCGCGAGATGCCGATGCCTTACGGCTGGGGCACTGGCGGGGTGCAAGTCTCTGCCGCGGTGCTGACGCCCGAGGATACTTTTAAAGTGATCGACCAAGGCGCGGATGACACGACCAACGCCGTCTCGATCCGCCGCTTTTTCCAAAAGACCGCAGGCGTCGCGGTGACCGAAGCCACGGCCGAGGCCAGCGTCATCCAAACCCGCCACCGCATCCCCGAAGCCGCGCTGAGCGAGGATCAGGTGCTGGTCTATCAGGTGCCGATCCCCGAACCGCTGCGCTTTCTTGAGCCTTCGGAGGTCGAGACCCGCAAAATGCACGAGCTGGAGGAATACGGGCTGATGCATGTGAAACTTTACGAAGACATCGCCCAGCACGGCGCGATTGCCACGGCCTATGCCTATCCGGTCAAGGTCGAGGGGCGCTATGTGATGGACCCTTCGCCGATCCCGAAATTCGACAATCCGAAACTTGAAATGGCCGCGATCCAACTCTTTGGCGCGGGGCGCGAGCAGCGGATCTATGCGCTGCCGCCCTATACGCAAGTCGTGTCGCTGGATTTCGAGGACCACCCCTTTGAGGCGAGCAAGGCCGACCATCCCTGCGGCCTCTGCGGGGCCGAAGACAGCTATCTGGACGAGTTGATCGTCGATGACGCAGGCGGGCGTCTGTTCATGTGTTCCGACACCGATTATTGCGCGGCGCGTCAGACTGCCGGGCATCGCGGCGCGGATGCAGCACCTGTGGTGGAGGGCATGGCATGACCCCCTTGTTGCAAGTTGAAAACATCGCGAAATTCTATGGCGCGCGGATCGGCTGCACCGATGTTAGCTTTGATCTCTACCCCGGTGAGGTGATGGGCATCGTCGGCGAAAGCGGCTCGGGCAAGTCGACGCTGCTCAACACGCTAGCCGGGCATCTGACCCCGGATCGCGGGGCCGTGCGTTTCGACACCCGCGCCGATGGGCTGCGCGACACGGTAACGATGAGCGAGCCGGAGCGCCGGATGCTGTCGCGCACTGATTGGGCCTTTGTCCACCAGCACGCCCGCGACGGGCTGCGCATGAACGTCAGCGCAGGCGGCAATGTGGGCGAGCGGCTGATGGCCGTGGGCACGCGGCACTACGGTGACATCCGCGCCAGCGCCACCGATTGGCTGGGCCGGGTTGAGATCAACGAGGATCGGATCGACGACCGGCCTTCGGCCTTCTCTGGCGGGATGCAGCAGCGTTTGCAGATCGCCCGCAACCTTGTGACCGGACCGCGGCTGGTCTTCATGGATGAACCCACGGGCGGGCTGGACGTGAGCGTTCAGGCGCGGCTGCTCGACCTGCTGCGCGGGCTTGTGCGTGAGATGGGGCTGAGCGCCATCATCGTGACCCATGATCTGGCGGTGGTGCGGCTCTTGGCGGATCGGTTGATGGTGATGAAAGACGGCCATGTGGTGGAAACCGGCCTGACCGATCAGGTGCTCGACGACCCGCAGCACGGCTATACGCAGCTTTTGGTCTCTAGCGTGCTACAGGTGTGAACATGCAAAGAAAACCATTCAATTTTAGAATTATACCGAGCAAGGCTAAACCATGATACGCGTGGAAAATGTAAGCAAATCCTTCACCCTGCACAATCAGGGCGCTGCGGTGATCCCGGTGATGCGCGGCGGTGAGTTGACCGTGGCGCGGGGCGAATGCGTGGCGCTGACCGGCGCTTCGGGCGCCGGGAAATCGACGCTGATGCGGATGATCTATGGCAATTACCTGACCGCCTCGGGCCGGATCATGGTGGGCGATCTGGATGTCGCCCAAGCCGCCCCGCGCGAGATACTGGAGCTGCGCCGTCATGTGCTGGGCTATGTCAGCCAGTTCCTACGCGTCGTGCCACGGGTGGCAACGCTGGATGTCGTGGCCGAGCCGCTGCGCGCGGTGGGCAGCAGCGAGGGCGAGGCACGGGCGCGGGCCGGAGAATTGCTCGCACAACTCAACATCCCCGAACGGCTTTGGCAGCTCAGCCCCACGACCTTTTCCGGCGGGGAGCAGCAGCGGGTGAACATCGCGCGCGGCTTTGCGCATCCCTACCCCGTCTTGCTGCTGGACGAGCCGACGGCGAGCCTTGACGCCACCAACCGCGCCACGGTGCTGGCGCTGATCGAAGAGGCCAAGGCCCGCGGCACGGCGATCTTGGGAATCTTCCATGACGAAGCCGCCCGCGACCAAATCTGCAACCGCGAAGTGGACGTGACCCGCTTCACCCCCGGATTGGCGGCATGAGCGGGCGTTTCATCGCGGTGGTGGGGCCGTCGGGCGTGGGCAAGGACAGCGTTATGGAAGCGCTGGCGGAAGCGCAGCCCGACCTCTTCCTCGCCCGCCGCGCCATCACCCGGCCCAGCGAAGCGGGCGGCGAAGACTTCGACGGGATCGACGAGGACACGTTCCTGCGGCTGGAGGCGGAGGGCGCCTTTGCCCTCAGCTGGGCCGCGCATGGGCTGCGCTATGGCATCCCCATCGCGGTCGATATGGCGCTGGCCGAGGGGCGCGACGTGCTGGCCAACCTCTCGCGCGCGGTGCTGACCGAAGCGAAGCTTAGGTTTGACCGGTTCGAGGTGCTGTCGCTCACCGCCGCGCCCGAAGTGCTGGCCGCGCGGCTGCGGGGCCGTGGGCGCGAAACTGACGCAGAGATCACCGCCCGGCTGGCGCGGGCCGAACGCGCCCTGCCCGACCATATCGCTGCGATCGAGATCGACAACTCCGGCCCGCTTACGCAGACCGTGACACAGGCGCTGACGGCGTTTTATCCCGAAAGGGCCGCGCGGTGAACCTCATGGAACATACCGTCTTCGGCCTGCCCCACCAGCGTCAGGCTGTTCAGCACGAAGGGCCGTGGCAGATGCGGCGTGATATAGGGGGCGAGCGCTGCGGTGACCTGCGGCAGATCGCCCTTGGGCAGCTTGCCGGTCAGGGTGATGTGAAAGCGGAACGCCTCCATCACATAAGGGTAGCCCCATTGGCTGAGGTTGGCCTCTTGCACCGGGGTCAGATTGGCCTGACGCCTGCGGGCCAGATCGGCCTCGGTCGGCGGCGCGCGGAAAGTATCAAGGCCGCGCACCACCTCGGCGGCCATGGCGTTGAGCGCGGCGGTGTCCCCCGCGGGCGTCAGCGCCAGAAACCGGCCCAGCGGGGTGAGCGCCAGCCCATCCAGCGTGACGGGCGCAAGCCGCTTGCAAAGCGTCTTGAACTCGGTCAGCACCCCGTCAGCCGATGCGCCTTCGGCCAGCACGAACGGCGGTTTGATCGTCGCATGCAGCCCGTATTTGCGCGGCGTTTCGGTCAGGGCGGCCACGTCCAGCCCCGTGACCTCAGGATGCGCCACGGCACGCCCGCGCGCCAAATCCCACCCCAGCCAAGCGGCCCCAGCCTCGGCCAATGCGCCCTTGGGCGTGTAATAGATCGCGTAGCGGTCGAACTTCATTCATCTTCTCCCTGCATCCATAGATGCGCAACAAGCGTGACCTTCACATGACAAAAGAAACCATTCTCGCCAATGCTAAAATCATCCTGCCCGATGCGGTGATCCCCGGCAGCGTGGTGCTGCGCGACGGGGTGATCGCCGATATCGCCGAAGGCACCGCCCTGCCCAAGGGGGCGATCGATTGCGAGGGCCGCTACGTCGCCCCCGGGCTGGTGGAGCTGCATACCGACAACCTAGAGCGCCACATGAAGCCGCGGCCCAAGGTCGACTGGCCGCACCGTGCCGCAATCATTGCCCATGACCGCGAACTGGCGGGCACCGGGATCACCACGGTTTTCGACGCGATCCGGGTGGGATCGATCCTGTCGGACGAAGGGCGCAAACGCTACGGGAAATACGCCCGCGACATGGCCGATGAGATCCTGATGATGCGTGACAGCGGGGCGCTGGCGATCAGCCACCACATCCACCTGCGCGCCGAGATCTGTTCCGAAACGCTGGAGGAGGAACTGGCCGAGTTTGGCCCCGACGATAAGGTCGGCATCGTCAGCCTGATGGATCACACCCCCGGCCAGCGGCAATTCCGCGACGTGCAAAAGTTCGAGGATTACGTCTGCGGCAAGAACGGCCTGCCGCGGGAGGATTTCGGCGATTACGTCACCTTTCTGCATGGGTTGCAGGACCGGCTTGGGGCGAAACATGAAGCGGCAGCGGTGGCAGCGGCGGCGCGCTATGGTGCGGCGCTGGCAAGCCATGATGACACCACCGCCGAACAGGTCGCGACCAGCCATGCCCATGGCGTGCGGCTGGCCGAATTCCCCACCACCCGCGAAGCGGCAGAGGCGTGCCATGCCCAAGACATCGCCACGATCATGGGTGCGCCCAACCTCGTGCGCGGCGGCTCGCATTCGGGCAATGTCGCGGCCAAGGAACTGGCGGAACTGGACCTGCTCGACATCCTGTCGTCCGACTATGTGCCCGCAGCCCTTTTGCTGGGCGCGGTGCAACTGGGCAACCTATGGGGCGACATGGCACGTGGGCTCGCCACCGTGACCCGCACGCCCGCGCATCATGCAGGGCTGACCGACCGGGGCGAGATCGCTCTGGGCGCGCGGGCCGATCTGATCCTCTTTGACATCATGAAAGACGCGCCGATCCTGGCTTCGGTCTATGCCATGGGCAACCGCGTGGCCTGACCGCGCCCTGCCCCCTGCGCATCCGCCGGTCCCGGCGGGTGCGCCTCCCTTTGATCTGCGCAAAAACCCGCCCCTTATACGAATGTGGCTTTTTGCCCTCGTCTTGTCCCTCCATAAGGCTAGGTTAAACAAACCTGCATCTTGCAGAATAATTTAGCCGGTCATCATGGCCGACAAGTTTGAGGAAAATGGTGCGAGAAGCATTCAGATTGGCGAGTGATCGCCTTGGCCAGATCGTCGAAGATGCGGCCAGCGAAGTTTACCTGTTTTCAGTCGAAGATTTCACCTTCACCCTCGCCAATCGCGGCGCGCGGGAGAACCTTGGCTATTCGATGGATGAGCTGCGCGGCATGGCGGCTTGGGACATCAAGCCCGAACTCTCGCGCGAGGCGTTTCTGGATCTCGTCCAACCGCTGCTGAGCGGTGAGAAGACGACGCTGGAATATGAGACGATCCACCAACGCAAGGACGGGTCGCGCTATAACGTGCTGACCCATCTGCAATTGATCGTGACTGAGAATGACACGGTCCTCTACGCGGCCATTCAGGACATCACGAAACAGAAAGAGGCCAACGCGGCGCTGACCAAAGTCTCGGCCCGGCTGGACGCCATCCTGAGCAACACGACGATGGCCATCTTCATGATGGACGACAAGCAGCAATGCGTTTTCATGAACCGCGCCGCCGAAGAGCTGACCGGCTATCGGTTCGAGGAAACCGCAGGCCGACCGCTGCATGATGTGATCCACCACACCCATCCCGACGGGCGGCACTTTCCCATCGAAGACTGCGCCATCGACCGCGCCTTTCCCGAGAACCACCAGACTCAAGGGGAAGAGACCTTTGTCCATAAGGACGGCAGCTTCTACCCCGTGGGCTTCACCGCCTCCCCGATGAAGGACGAGACCGGCAAAACCGTGGGCACGGTGATCGAGGTGCGCGACCTGCGCGAAGAACTGCGCGCCCGCAATGCCGAGATCGAGTTCAACAACGCGCTGAAAACCAAGATCGAAGAGGCCATGGCCGAGCGGGACCGGCTTGAGGCGCAATTGGTGCAGGCGCAAAAGATGGAAGCCGTGGGCCAGTTGACCGGCGGCATCGCGCATGACTTCAACAACCTGTTGCAAGTGGTGGGCAGTAACCTGCAACTCTTGTCGAAAGAACTGCCCGAGGGCGACGCCAAGCGGCGGTTCGTCGACAATGCCATGGCGGGCGTGTCGCGCGGGGCCAAGCTCACCGCGCAGTTGCTGGCCTTTGGGCGGCAGCAGCCCTTGGAGCCGAAACCGCAGAACCTTGGCCGATTGGTGCGGGGCATGGACGACATGCTGCGCCGCACGCTTGGCGAAGGGATCGAGGTCGAGACGGTGATCTCGGGGGGCCTGTGGAACTGTCTTGTCGATCCGGCGCAGTTGGAGAACGTGATCCTGAACCTCGCCATCAACGCGCGCGATGCAATGGCCCATCACGGCAAGCTGACGATCGAAGTGGGCAATGCCGCGCTGGATGATGCCTATACGCAGAACCATCCGAACGTGGCGCCGGGCCAATATGTCATGCTGGCGATCACCGATACCGGCGCGGGCATCCCGCCCGAGATCATGGAGAAGGTCTTTGACCCCTTCTTCACCACCAAGGAGACCGGAGAGGGCACGGGGCTGGGCCTCAGCATGGTCTACGGTTTCGTCAAACAATCCGGCGGGCACATCAAGCTCTACAGCGAAGAGAAGCAAGGCACGACCGTGCGGGTCTACCTGCCACGCACACAGCGCAAGGAGGAAAGCGCCCCGCTGCCCGCCACCACCGACACGCCCACCGGCAGTGGCGAGGTGATCCTTGTGGTCGAAGACGATGCCGCCGTGCGCGAGACTGCCGTCGATCAACTGCGCGATCTTGGCTATGGCGTGCTTACTGCCGAGAATGCGGACAGCGCGCTGGCGATCATCAAAAGCGGGGTGCAGATCAACCTGCTGTTCACCGATGTGGTCATGCCCGGCAAAATCCGCAGCCCCGAGCTTGCCCGCGAGGCCAAGGCGCATCTGCCGAATGTCGGCGTGCTCTTTACCTCGGGCTATACGCAGAACGCCATCGTTCATGCCGGGCGGCTCGACGAAGGGGTCGATCTGCTGAGCAAACCCTACACCCGCGAACGGCTGGCGCTGAAAATCCATGAGATCCTCTCGCGCCAAACCAGCGCCGAGACCGCCCCGCCAGCGGCAGAGACCGCGCCGAGCGCCGATGACGCGCCCAAGGTGCTGTTGGTCGAAGACGATGCGCTGATCTGCATGGCCACGGCGGATATGCTCTCTGATCTGGGCTATGCGGTAACCGAGGCCGACAGCGTCGCCGCCGCGGAGCGCAGCCTTCAGGCAGAGCGGTTCGATGTCATGTTCACCGACCTTGGCCTGCCCGATGGCTCTGGCATGGAACTGGTGGAGCATGTGACGCAGCTGCGCCCCGAAATCGCCGTGATCATCGCCTCGGGTGCCGATCCGCGGGAATATGCCGAAGGCGATGCAGAGGCGGCGCGCTATGTCAGCTTGATGAAACCCTATGACGAACATTCGTTGAAACGGGCGTTGGAGCAGTGCAAGGCGGCGGCGGAATAAGGCGGCTAGGATCAGCCCGGTTTTCGATCTATGAGAAAGAAAACAAAAGAGAGGCAGATCATGCGCAGCATTACATTCGCAGCCGTTTCCACCGCTATGTTCATCGCTGGTTGCGCGGGCGTGGCCAGTGACCGCGTCATGGTCCACCGCACCGGGCCGGATGAGCTTTTGAAACTGCGGTCCGGGCCGGGTTTGGATTTCGGGATCATCATGGGGTTGCCCGACGGCACCGTCCTGAACCGCCGCGACTGCGTGACCGAGATCGGACAATTGTGGTGCCGCGTCTCCTTGGCCGATGCGCCTGAGGTGCAGGGCTATGTCTCGGCGGATTATATCTCTGACATTTGATTTATGACCTCGGGTGGCCCGTTTGCCGGGCCGCCCCCCCGACGGGCGCGGCGCTAGGGCCGCGCTGCCGCGTCCTAAGTCGATTTTCGCGCGCCTTGCTCTATCTCAGCCCTTCACACCCTTCTTCGAAGTCGCTGAAATATCTCAAGAGTAAGGAAAACCATGTGCCGCTTCCTCGCCTATATCGGACCTGAATTGCCAATCGAGTCGCTGCTCCTTGCGCCTGAGAACAGCCTGCTGAACCAAAGCCTTGATCCGGAACTGCACCCCAGCTTGCAACTGGCCGGATGGGGTTTCGCCGCGTGGAGCGAGCATCTGCTGCATCCCGAAGCGCCGCTGCGCTACCACCGGCCCAAGGCCGCCTTTCACGACGACAACGCCAAATCGGTGATCCCTAGCCTTCAGGCCCATACCCTGCTGTCGCATATCCGCGCGGCCTCTTATGACGCCAGCGTGGTGCAGGCCGATGAGAACTGCCACCCATTCTCCTTTGACCATACGCCGTGGATCATCGCCCAGAACGGCGCCCTGCCCCACTGGCGGCAGTTGCAGCGTGAACTCCTGCCCCATTGCAAAGACCAATACCTCACCCAGATGCGCGGCACGACGGATACGGAATTCCTCTATGTGCTGCTGCTCTCCCTGCTGGAGGGCGACAGCGACGAAGACGTGCAGCGCGGGTTCGAAAAGCTGTTGCAGGTGATCTGCAAAGCCGCCCGCGACCTTGACCTCGCGGCGCTCACCAAACTCAAGATCGCGCTGGTCAGCAAGGGGCGGATCATCGGTGTCAACTTCGGCTGCGGCCATGAGGGTGAGACGGATGTCACAGGCGATTGGCAAAAGCTGCGGGATGAGGACCTGCCCCTGTCGATGCTGCTTGAACCGATCTACCTGCTTACTGGGGCGAATTTTCAGGACTATGCGAACACCTATGACATCGACGCCTGCCCCGAGGGGGAGGCGACCTCTGCCATTCTCGCGTCGGAGCCGCTGACCGAAAACGCGGAGGAATGGCTGAAGATCGAATTTGGCGAGATCGTGTTTCTGGAGCGGAAGGACGGGCTGATCCGCAAAACGGTCCGCAAACTCGACGTGTAACCGCCATTTAACAGGAGCCTTTATGGCAGATCGCTTCCAGAATTTTGCCGACCTCTCCGCCGAGATGGTCGCGGGCGTCGATTACCGCATCCGGGCCGAGGACCGCGGCAGCGCGGTCGTCATTCTGGCCCCGCATGGCGGCACGATCGAACCCGAGACGGGCCTAATCGCCGGGGCCATCGCGGGGCGCGACCTGTCGTTCTGTGTCTTCGAGGCGCTAAAGCCGGGGGCGCATGGGGATTTTCACATCACCTCGCACCGTTTCGATGAGCCGCAGGCGCTGGCGCTTGTCGGCAGCGCCGAGGGGGCCGTCGCCGTACATGGCCGCAAGGACGATGGCACCCAAACCGTATGGCTCGGCGGACGGGACAAGGCGATGCGCGGGGCCATTGGCTCCGCCCTGCGCAGGGCGGGCTTCGGGGCGGAGGTGAACACCACCCTGCCCGGCCTGCATGAGACGAATATCTGCAACCGCACCCGCAACGGCACGGGGGTCCAGCTTGAACTGCCCCGGTCACTGAGGCGCCATCTGGCGGAGGATTCGGTTTTACTTGACAGGTTCAGCCGCGCGTTGCGTGCCGCGCTTTAGCCGGAAGTGGCAGGCCCGATTGGCGGGCCTGCCGAAGGGCGCTTAGCCCTTTTTCTGGAACAGGATCACCAGCAGCGCCAAAAGCGACGAGCCCAGCATCAAGAGCAGCGACACGGCGTTCAGCAGCGGGGTCGACCCTTCTTTCAGCCGGTCGAACATGGCGATGGTCAGCGGCGCGTCGGAGCCCACAAGCATCAGCGTGGTGTTAAAGTTCTCAAAGCTCATCAAAAACGCCACCACCACGGCCCCGACCATCGCAGGCGCAAGGAACGGCAGCGTGATCGTGCGCACCGCCGTCAGCCGGTCCGCGCCAAGGTTCAGCGCCGCCTCCTCCAAGGTCCGGTCGAATTTCTGCAACCGGGCCGAGATCACCAGCGTGGCGATGGTGGTGATAAAGCTGAACTGCCCGAGGATCACCAAAAGCAGACCGGGGCGCAGCGCCTGAATGTCGATCTGCGCCAAGTCCCAGACGCCATTGGCCAGTGTTGAGGAGAACACCAGCACCGAGATGCCCAGCACGATGCCGGGGATCACCAGCGGCAGCAGCATCAGCACATAGAGGAACCCCTTGCCACGGAACTCATAACGGTTGAACAAAAAGGCGTTGGTCGTGCCCACGCAGACGGAAAGCACCGCCACGCAAAGCGCCACGAAGGCCGAGGTGCCGACCGCGCGCAGAATGCCGCGTTCGTGAAAGACGCCGATCTGCGGGCGCTCCTCGCCAAAGAACCAGTTCCATGTGAACCCCTCCCACGGGAGAGAGGGGAACTGGCTGTCGTTGAAGGCGAAGACCGCCACCACGGTCAGCGGCAGGGCCAGATAGAGAAAGAACAGCGCCACATAGCCACCATAGACAATGCGAAAGCTGCGCGATTGCGGGATTGTCGGGATCATTGGATCACCCCATCGTTTCCTTGAGGGTCCGGCCCGTGAGCCAGAGCATCCCCCAGACGATCACCGAAGACAGCACCAACAGCATAAAGCCAAAGGCGGCGCCCAGCTCCCAATTGGAGCGTACGATGAACTGGTTATAGATCATTTCGGTGAACCACAGGCTGTCCTTGCCGCCCAGCATGGTCGGCGTTAGGTAGTTGCCCAAGCTCAGCATGAAGACCACGATACAGCCCGACACGATACCGGGCATGGCATGGGGGATGATGATCTCACGCAGGACGGAAAGCCCGCTGCCGCCCAGATCATAGCCCGCCTCGATCACGCTGTCGTCGAGACTTTCCAGCGTGGTGACAAGCGGCACCACCATGAAGAGCATAGAGGTATAGACCAGCCCCACCATCATCGTGGCATCCGTATAAAGCAACTCGACCGGACGGTCGGCCAGCCCCACCCATTGCAACAGGTTCGAGACGAGACCGGTCTCGCGCAGCAGGATCATCCAGCCAAAGGTGCGCACCAGTTCGGAGACGTAAAACGGGATCAGGCAGAGCAGGAACAACACCTGCTGCAAGCGCCCCTTCGCCATTTTGGCGATGTAATAGGCCACCGGGAAGGCGATCAGCAGCGTCAGCGCGGTGGCCAGCACCGACATCACCGCCGTGCGCCAGAAGGTGCGCAAATACAGCGGTTCGGTCAGCGCCTTTTCATATTGCGCCAGACTGGTTTCATAGACGCCAAAGCTGATCCGCTCGCGCAGCGAAATCAGCAGCATGTCGATATGCGGGATGATGATCAAAAGCCCCAGCCACAGCACCAAGGGCGTCAGCAGCAGGTAGAATGTCAGTCGGGATTGGCTGCGCATCACGCGACCCCAAAGCAGGTCGCCTGCCCCGCGCCCCAGCCGATATGCACCACGTCGCCGCGTTTCAGGCTTGAGAACTCCCCCGATTGCGGCAGCGTGACTTCGAGCGTTTCACCCACGTCATCCTGCACCAAGACGCGGGAAGCCGCGCCGTTGAACAACAGGCTGGTGACGGTGCCCTTTAGCTGATTGTCGAAACCCGACAGCGCATCGGCACTGGCAGCCAGCCGAATGGATTCGGGCCGCACGAAAATCTCGGCCTTTGCCCCTTGGACAAGGCCCGCGCCGGTGGCGCGCATGGCAAGCCCGCTGTCGGTGCGCAATTGCAGGGCGTCGCCCTCCACCCGTTCGATCCGGCCTTTCCAGCGGTTCGATTCACCGATGAAACCGGCGACGAAGGGCGTTTCGGGGCGGTAGTAGAGATCTTGCCCCCGGCCCACCTGCTCGAACTGGCCGTTGCTCATCACCGCGATCTGGTCGGACATCACCAGCGCTTCGGATTGGTCGTGGGTGATATAGACGAATGTCGTGTCAAAGGCGGCTTGCAGGGCCTTTAGCTCAACCTTCATATGTTCGCGCAGCTTGAGGTCCAGCGCCCCCAGCGGCTCATCCAGCAGCAGCACGTCAGGTTCTAACACCATGCAGCGCGCGATGGCGACCCGTTGTTTCTGCCCGCCCGAAAGCTCATCCGCCTTGCGCGCGCCGATGCCCGGCAGGCCGATCCGGTCAAGCGCCTCATCGACTTTGCGCGCGATCTCGGCCTTGGGCATGCCGCGACGGCGCAGCCCGTAGCCGATATTCTCGGCGATCGTCATCATCGGGAAAAGCGCCAGATGCTGAAACACCATGTTCACCGGGCGCTTGTTCGGCGGCGTATCGAGCACCGAGCCGCCCTTGATCCGAATGTCACCAGAAGTAGGGTCAAGAAACCCCGCGATCATCCGCATGATTGTTGTTTTGCCGCAGCCCGAAGGCCCGAGGATGGAGAAGAAACTGCCGGGCGGCACCGTGAAGGAGACGTTGTTAACAGCGGTGGTATCGCCGAACCGCTTAACGAGGTCGACGCATTCCAGATCTGGGGTCATGTGAATTCCGTATAAAGATGCGACACCCCCGAAATGAGGGTGCCGCTCGTAGGGTCAGTTATCAGTTGGCAGCTTGGACGCGGTCCAGCACTTCGCCTTCGATGGTTTCCAGACCGGCGGGCACCGGCGGATACCATTTGATATTGTCGACGGCTTCTTGCGGGAAGCTGTTCTGATACTTGGCTTTCAGGCTGTCTTCGGCAAACTCATCCGCGCCTGCGGAGGCCGTGAAGTTGCCCGCCGCTGCGGTAATCATCGCCGCGACTTCGGGCTGCATGACGAAGTTGATCCACTCATAGGCCACATCGTCGGCCTGCCCTTTGGCGGGCAGAACGAAGGTGTCGATCCAGCCCAGCGCACCCGAGGCCGGGGCCACGAAGGTGATGTCGGCGTTGTCGTCGTTCAGCTTCCAGCCGCCGGTATCCCATGCCATCGACGCGGTCACTTCGCCCGAGCGCAGCAGGTTCATCAACTCATCGCCGCCGCCCCAGTAGGTTTTGACGTTCTCTTTGCATTCGATCAGCTTCTCTTCGACCTTGCCCATGATCTCAGCATATTTCGCCTCGTCATCGTAGGCGGCAAAGGGGTCTTCACCCATGGCGAAGGCGAAACCGATGAGCGTCGGACGCTTCAGGCGGTAGGACACTTTGCCCGCCACTTCGGGCGCGCAGAGGTCGGTATAATCCTTGACCGTGTCGCCCGCTTCGGCGGTGTTCATCACCAGACCGGAGGTGCCCCAGACGTGCGGCACGCCATAGACATCGCCGTTCACGGTGGTGTTGGCCATGGTCGCGTCGAGCATGGAGGGGATGAAAAGCTCTTTGTTCAGCTTGGAGACGTCGATCGGCTTGTAGATGCCGAATTCCATCTGCGGCCCCATGATGCGGTCTTGCGACGGCTGGGCGAGATCGAAACCACCGCCGCCTGTGGCGCGCAGCTTGGCGATCATCTCTTCGTTGTTGGATTTTGTGACTTCGACCGTATGGCCCGTCTCTTCTTCGAATTTCGCGACCACGTCCTCAGGTGCGTAGCCGCCCCATGTCAAAAGGCGCAGCGTGTCGGCTTGGGCCACGGAGCCGAGCCCCGCCAGCATGGTGCCGGCCAGCAGAATGGTTTTTGTCATGGGAAATCCTCTTTCTAGTGTACTCATTGTCGGCAGAATGCGCGCGTTAGACCAGTTGGTCAATTTATACTTCGGCGCATCGCGGCTCCTTGTGGCCTGAGAATGCAAAAGATTTGTGACAGAGGCAGAAAATGCCGTTTGTTTTGGCAGGGTTGCTTTGGGCGGCTGCGGCCATGGGTCGGGTGGCTGACGAAGCCGCCTGTGCTTTTTGGGCCTGCGGGGGCAAGCCCCCTTCGCAGTCATAGCCGCCCGCTCTTCCCCACTTTCTATGGGGAATACGCGGCCCCGCCCGCGTCCTGCACTCCCTCAAATTTACCCAAAAGACACAGGTCATCCCACGCTCAAACCAAGCCCCTTGAGATTCCTGACGGTTTCTATAAGGAATCGCCGCAAAGCCGTCTGAGGGGTCATTTTCTGGTTCCGGGCATTTTGAGTAAAGGGAACTTTAATGAAGCCGACACATGCATTTGCTTGCCTCGCCGCGGGGATGATTCCCGCCGCAGGCCATGCGCAGAGCAATAACGACGAAGCATTCTTGGGCACCATCGTCCTTGAGATGCCAGCCGTTCCGGGGATGGAAGACGATGACATCTCAATTTCCAGCGAAGGGCTGGCGCTGAGCAATCCCGCCGATCTGTCCGAGCTTTTCGTGGCCGAGCCCACCATTGCGGTCGGCAGTTCGATCCCGATGTCGCAAAAGGTCTATGTGAACGGGATCGAGGAGAACAACCTCGCCATTTCTATCGACGGCGCGCGGCAGAACAACAAGGTGTTCCACCACAACACCACCACGCTGATCGATCCCGCGCTGCTGAAAGCCGCCCGCGTCGACCCCGGCGTGGCTCCGGCCGATGCCGGCCCCGGCGCCTTGGGCGGCGCGCTGGCCTATGAGACCAAAGACGCGAGCGACCTGCTGGCCCCGGGTGAGACCTTTGGCGGGCGCTACAAGCTGGAATACGACAGCAACGGCGACATCTTCTCGAACAGCCTGTCGGTCTATGGCCGCGAGGGCGGGTTTGAATACCTCGGCTTTGCAAAGGTCGCCGATGGCGGGCTGCGCGAAGATGGCAATGGGGACGAGATCATCGGCTCGGGCACCGACCTGCTCAGCGGGCTGGGCAAACTGGCCTATGAGGCGCAAAGCGGCGACCGGGTCGAGCTGTCTTACGAACGGGTGGTCGACGATGAAATCCGGCCCTACCGGGCAAACCTCGGTGCCATCGTCGGGGGCCGCCCGCTTCCCGCAGACCGCCCCTATGATCTGGAACGCACCAATATCGTCCTGAGCTACAGCGACACCACGCCGACGGCGATGTGGAACCCCACCGCGCGGCTGGCCTATAGCGGGACCAAACTGGTCAACGACGAGTCCGAGCTTTCGACCAATTCGATCACCAGCGGTGAGACGGTGAGCCTGAGCGGCGAGTTCTCCAACCGTTTCGCGCTGAGCTGGGGTGAGTTGAACGCAGGTCTCGACTTCTACTCCGACGAAGCCGATCTGGACTATCTCGCCCTGTCCTCCGGCGCGCGTGAGGCGGCGACAGAGAAACTCAGCAACATCGGTCTGTTCGCCCAAGCGCGGATGGAGCCCACAAGCAACGCGCGTCTGTCCTTCGGGGCGCGGGCCGATTTTCAGGATTTCGAGGGCACCGATGGTTCCTCGCAGTCTGAATCGGGCCTCTCGGGTAATATCTCGGGCGAATATGACGTCTCGGACGACCTGACGATCAGCGCGGGCTATTCCCACGTCTGGGGCGGTCTGGAACTGGCCGAGAACTATATCCTCAACCCCGCGTGGGACTATAGCTCCGGCATCGAGGAAGTCACTGCCGACAACCTCTACCTCGCCGCGAATTACACCATGGGCGCATGGGTCGTCGACGGCAAGCTGTTCGCCACCAACATCGACAATGCCCGCGCTGCCAGCTATCGCGCTGGCCCGGCCTTCACGGCGGATGTGCAATCGCGCGGCTTTGAACTGGGTCTTGGCACCGCATGGGAAGATGGTTTCTTCCGCGCTGGCTTTGCCCGTATCGACACCGAGATCAATGGCCGGTCTGCCGATTCCTACTACGGCAACTATCTGACCATGCCGATGGGCGATTTCCTGACCTTCCAAGTGGCGCATCGTTTGAACAACGGCGTTCTCTTGGGTGGCGATGTGCAGGTGGCCTTCGACTTTGACGATACCTATGACGCCGCCACAGGCGGCAGCGGGCCGGAGTTGGACGGCTACACGATCGCCAATGTCTTTGCCGAATACACGCCCAAGCGGATGGACAACCTGACCCTGCGCGCCGAGGTGAACAACCTCTTTGATGAGCAATACAGCAGCCGCGCCACCTATGGCCAAGAGTTCGTGGGCGAAGTGGAGCCGCTGACCGAGCCGGGCCGCTCTATCCGCCTCAGCGCCGAGATCGTCTTCTGATCAAAGGCAAAGCTTGGTCGAGCCCCGGTTCGGCCTTTTACCCGGCGCCCATTGCGGCGCCGGGATTTTCTGTGAAGGGGCGGCCTATTCGACCGTCCAAACCATGTTCTTCTCTGCTTCCCGGAAGGCGAAAGTTTCAAGATGCCGGTCGATGACATTATGCAGCGCAGGCACCATCTCGGGATCGTCGAGCGTCGCCGTGACGGTGAGGCCTTTGCTGTCCGCCGTCATATAGGCCGTGCCCATCTCGAAAGCGGCCCAGCCCTTCTCACTGTCGTAAGATGTCTCGATCTTATGGCCGAAATGTTTGCACAGCTGCTGCAAGTATTTCGAGCCGTTCTCGGTCTGGTAAAATCCTGTGGTCGTCGGCATGGCGCTCTCTCCGGATGCATTTTCTGCCTTAGTCCTAAGCCGGACCTTTGGAATGGTAAACACCGGCCCGGTTTCCCCTCCTCCCTGATGAAAGAGTTACCGCTATGATCAAACCCCTTGCCCTTCTGGCCCTGCTTCTCGCCACACCCACGCTGGCCGAGACCGTGACCGTCGACACCGCTCGCGGCCCTGCCGAAGCGCCGCTTACCCCCGCGACAGTCGCGGTTTACGATCTGGCGGCCTTCGACAGCCTCACCGCGCTTGGCGTTGCGCCGCAGGGTTTGGTGCGCCCGGTCTATCTGTCCTATCTTGAAGAGGCGGCAGAAGGGACCGAGGTCATCGGCTCTCTTTTCGAGCCGGATTACGAAGCGCTTTTCGCCCTGAACCCCGACCTGATCATCGCCGGGGGGCGCAGCACCGAACAGGTACCGGAGCTGGCGCGGATCGCGCCCACCTTGGACATGACCATTTGGCAAGACACCATCGGCGAAGGGCTGGCCCGGCTGGAGGCCTACGGCAAGGTTTTCGACAAAGAGGAAGAGGCCGCAGCCCTGACGGCGGCCTTCGAGGACAAACTCGCCCAGACGAAAGACGCGCTGGCGGGCAAAGGCCGCGCACTGATCGTGATGACCAATGGCCCCAAGATCAGCGCCTATGGGGCCGGCGGGCGCTTTGGCTGGCTGCATGAGGCGCTTGGCCTGCCCGAAGCGGTGCAGGATGTCGAGATGGCCAACCACGGTGAGGCGATCAGCTTTGAGTTCATCCGCGAGGCCAACCCCGACATCCTGCTGGTGATCGACCGGATGGCGGCCATCGGTCAGGAAAGCGAAGGCGCGCGGGCCACGCTCGACAACGCATTGGTGCATGAGACGACCGCATGGGAAACCGGCCAAGTCGTGCATCTAAGCGCCGCGCCCATCTACATCGCAGGCGGCGGCATCCAGTCGATGACTCGCACGCTGGATGAGATCAACGCCGCTCTGACGGAGCAGTAAACCCGTGGCGCTTGCCCTTGCCTGTCTCCTCGTGATCCTGTCGGTCGCCTCGCTTTTCGTCGGGGTGATCGACCTGTCTTGGGCGGCGCTCTGGTCTGATCCGGCGGCCTTGGAACTGCTGGTGGTCAGCCGCGCGCCGCGCACCATCGCCGTGGTGATCTCGGGCGGGGCCTTGGCGGTGAGCGGGGCCATCATGCAGATGCTGGTGCGCAACCGTTTCGTCGAACCGATGACCGCGGGCACGGGCCAAGGCGCGGCGCTTGGCATCCTTTTGGTCACCCTCTTCGCGCCGGGGGCCTCCATCTTCGTCAAGATGGTCCTCGCCTCCCTCACCGCCCTTGCGGCGGGCGCGGGGTTTCTGGCCATCGTGCAACGCCTGCCCCCGACCCAGCCCCTGCTGGTGGCGCTGGTGGGGCTGATCTACGGCGGCATCCTTGGGGCGGCGGTCACCTTCATCGCCTATCAGGCGGACCTGCTGCAATATGTCGAGATCTGGATGAACGGTGAGTTCTCCGGCGTGTTGCAGGGCCGGTATGAACTGCTTTGGCTGGTGGCGCTGGTGGCGGCGCTGACCTATCTCGCCGCCGATCAATTCGCGATCATCGGCATGGGCCGCACGGCCAGCATCAACCTTGGCCTGAACTACGGGCAGACGATGGTGCTCGGGCTGCTGGCCATTTCCATCGTCACCGCCCTAACCGTAGTGACAGTGGGTCTGATCCCCTTTGTCGGGCTGGTCGTGCCCAATATCGTGGCCCGGCTGGCAGGCGACAACCTACGGCGGAGCCTGCCGCTCACCGCGATGACCGGCGCGGGCCTCGTGCTGCTGTGCGACATTCTCGGGCGGCTGATCCGCTATCCTTATGAGATCCCCGTGGGCACGGTATTCGGCGTGGTGGGCGCCCTGCTGTTCCTGTGGTTGCTGCATGGGCCGAAACGCCATGTATCCTAAGCGTCTTTGGTGGCTTCTGGCGCTGCTGGGCCTTTGCATCGCGCTCTATCTCGGGCTCGGCGCGCGGGGGAACTGGGGCTTTGTCCTATCGTTTCGCGCCAATAAACTGATCGCCCTGCTGCTGGTCGCCGTCTCGGTCTCGACCGCCACGGTGCTGTTCCAGACCATCACCCGCAATCACATTCTGACCCCTTCGGTCATGGGGTTCGATGCGCTCTATCTGCTGACGCTGACGGTGCTGATCTTCGTGCTCGGCGGCCAGACTTTTACCCAACTGCCCGAAATCGCGCAGTTTCTGGTGAACAGCCTCCTGCTGATGGGGGCCGCACTGGCGCTTTTCGGCACGCTCTTGCGCCGCGGCGGGCATGATCTTTTTCGCATGATCCTGACGGGCATCATCTTTGCCGGGCTGTTCCGGTCGGTCTCAAGCTTTCTGCAACGGGTCATCGACCCCAATGAATTCATGGTCGTGCAGGCCAACGCCTTTGCCCGTTTTGGCCGGGTCGATACCCCGCTTCTCACCCTCACCGCCCTCTTGACCGGCGGCGCGCTGATCGCCGCTTGGCGGATGCGCCACCGGCTCGACGTGCTGTCGCTGGGCGATGAAAGCGCCGTCAACCTCGGCGAAGACCCGAAGCGCGGCATGTTCCAAGTGCTGGTCCTCGTGTCGATCCTTGTCTCGGTCTCGACCGCGCTGGTGGGGCCGATGGCCTTTCTCGGCCTCTTGGTGGTCAGCGTGGCGCGACAGATCACCCCGGTGATGTTTCATAGCGTCATGCTACCCTCGGCGGGACTGGTATCGGCCATCACGCTGGTCGGCGGGCAGATGGTGCTGGAGCGCGCCCTGCGCTCTTCGACCCCGCTTGTCGTCATCGTCGATGTGCTTGGCGGCCTTATCTTTCTAATCCTGCTGCTGCGGAGGAAACCCAGATGATCACCATCCGTGACCTGAACCACGATCGGGACGGCAAGCCGACCCTGCGCGAGATCGATCTTACCTTGCAGAGCGGCGGGATCACGGCGCTGATCGGCCCCAACGGCGCGGGGAAATCGACGCTTCTGTCGCTGATCGCCCGGCTGATCCCGCTTCAGCACGGGCAGATCATGGTCGATGACCTGCAAATCGGCGCCTGCGCGAACGACGCATTGGCCCGACGCTTGGCCATCCTGCCCCAAACCAGCGATGCGGCCCCCCTGCTGACGGTCCGCGAGTTGGTGAGCTTTGGCCGCTACCCCTACCACAAGGGCCGCCCGACCGCAGAGGACCGCGAAAAGGTAGAGGCGGCACTGGCGACCTTCAACCTTGCCCCCCTCGCCGAGCGCCGCCTCGACACGCTGTCAGGCGGTCAACGCCAGCGCGCGCAGGTGGCCATGACCTTCGCGCAGGAGACCGATTATATCCTGCTCGACGAGCCGCTTAACAACCTCGACATCGCGGCCTCGCGCGGCCTGATGCACACATTACAAGACCTCGCCCGCTCCCATGGCCGGACCATCGTGATCGTGCTGCACGATATCAATTACGCCGCCGCCTATGCCGATCAAATCGTGGCGATGAAGGACGGACGGATCACGCATCACGGTGCAGCGCGAGAGGTCGTGACGGATGCGATGCTTTCGGAGGTTTACGGGACTTCGGCCCGGGTGCATCGTATTGGGGATACGGTTGTGGTGGCTGTTTGAGGGGGGGGTGTATGGGGCAATTGGCTAAGGTCGCATCCCATTTTTGCGCTACAGGAGAAGAGCGTTCCATCCCCTCCTGAGAACGAGAAAAGCCGCCTACTGAGGCGGCTTTATCTAATTGATCTCTAGGAGAGATTGGCTCCGGCGGTAGGGACGGAAGCCAACCAGTGAAATCAACAACTTAGGAAGCGACTTTCCTGCGTATAATGGAAAGGTGCCACAGACGGGGCACACATGCAAGTGCCAACATGTGTCAGCCATTTTGCTTGCGCATGCTGAGACCAGTTTCGCTATTCAGGGCGGAGCCTGACTGGATTCCGGTAATTTCTTAAGGAGAATATTGCGTCTTAAATCAGACATCAGCAGGTGACCTCGAAGTAAGGTAGGGCCGTTCGCGGTTTCCGGATCTTGCGCGGACCTGTTCGTAAGGCCGCGCAGAACCGGGAACCTCAGACAGGCCAGTAGTAAACCAAATAGAAACTTTGCCGGGCCGATGGATCGTGCTGCTGCTACAGCCATTACGGTCTGGCCACTACGCCCAACTTGAAAGGAGGAAAGCGGGCCTCTTGAAGCTGCCGAATTGGAGCAGCGCCACCACGGGACGAACCCCATGACCTATCACCAAGCCATCCGAGCCAACCACTGCCCAACACTGGACTACGTACGTAGCTTTTTGCGAGATAACGGCGTCAAGTTAGCTAAATCCGTAGAACAGCTTGGCGGCCCAGGGGCACGCACAAAGGTGGTTCTATTATGTGAGGCCGTGAACCACTGCCGCCACCTCACTCAGGCGCAGTCCGCCGATCTGATGGAATTCCATCGGATCCTGACCCTCTTTTATGTAGGCGATCCGGACCGGATTGAGTCCGCGTTGTTCGCGACCATCGATCTGGAGTCACCTTTTGTCGATGACTGTTGCCTGCTTTCAGAGGGTCTCTGGTCGCTTCTGCGCCTCATCGCAGAAAATGATCCGTTCACGCAGGCGCTGTGCCAAGAAGATGATGTCCTCTGCGATTTCGCATGACCTCCTCCCAGGATCGGCCCCGATTGGGCCGGCCCTCTTGAAGGAGCCCCGAGATGGCGGCTCCGAGATAGCATCGAGCTATGGAGTACCGAAGAAATGCAGACAAACACGAGCATGAAAAACCTGGATGATCTGGCGGCAGAGGTCATAGGACTGGGTCGTCAGGCGGCAGACCGCGCCCTCGCCCTTACCGCTGGAGATACCACTCAGGATGCAGCATTCGTTAAACGTTGCTTGGCAACATTAAAAGATCGACAGCCCTTCGACGCGAAAGACGAAGGCGGATTTGATACAGTTCTGAGAATTCTCGAATGCAGCATCGCGTCGGAATGTCTGGGAATGGAGGAAAAGTTTCAGCAAACGGGACATGACGAATACGGCCCACAAGGCGAAATGCAGGAAGTGCCGGTATATTCCGAACGCGGGGCTGAACTTGTGGAGCTACAGAACCTATTAAAAGCCTTTCTCGAAAAGCGCGATACAGTGCTCGATCTCGTTGCAGCACAGCAATTTCTGTTGAAGATCATGATGTGACCTCGCAGCCATAAACACCCGAGCGGTATGGCCGCCCGGGTGGTCTATGGCCTCCATCTCTACCAAGTTACCCAAACTGGGGTCTCAATGCCTGAGGTCTGTCGGTTCTGCACATTGAACGTTATTTTTTTTAGGTTATTCGCTTGGCGCCCTGGTTCCTCGCAGACATCAAACCGCGGAGGTGTGCGCCCAGATACGACCCAACTTCCAAGCCCTTGGTCAAGGTTAATGCGCGCTTTCCGGCCATCTACCCATTCAAGTGAAAAGCTTCGTGGATGAGGGCAATCGCGCCTATGCAGGATCCGGATCTTTGCACCGGGAAGCAGTGCCTGCATCGTTTCCAGTCGTAGTTTGTCGTCAGTCCAATTGTCCTCAAGATCGTGGTTCAGCCAGCGTTCACCGCGATCCAGACGTGCAGAAAGGATTTCTATCCGGGTATCCTGTGAGAGACCCGGCATGGTGCGTAGAACCTCATATAGCAACCGAACTGGCAATGGCGCTCGCAAATAACGGTCGGAATAGCTCACCGAGGCGAGAGGAACATCTCTGAAGGCCTGTGGACGCATTTCTTTAATTAACTTCCAGAACCTGCTCCCAAAACGTCCTGAGGAGCCATCGAGAGCATCGCCGGCGTCGCGATGAACTGAATTGCCCTCTTTGAATAGCGCCAGCTTTTCAGTCGATAACGCCGGCCCCAGCTCCATAGGATCACAAGGCCCGAGGATCACGGGCCCCTCTTCCGGACGCCCCCAATTACCGTCGGGCAATGCGGTTCCCTGTGCAAACGCGCCGATAGCATAGGGCCGGTCTTCGTAGATAATCTGACACAGCACTGGCTTATCCGACTGAGCAGGTAGATCGCTCACCGCATGCAATGTCGCTCCGCATTCGGCGAGAAAGCGGACGAGGTCGATTTTCTCGGAAGCTTCAAGCTTTGGGATTAAACCTGTGGGCAAGATTACCTTGGAAAGACCCGCGCTATCGGAGCACCGCAATTTTGCAGCGAGATCGCGAAGATCCCAGAGATTAGCCGCACCATGCATGAAGATTGCTAAATCAGTCACGTGCCCGCTCCGCATGCGCGGCCCCAGCCAATCCGGCAGAGATTGCTGCAGTGCGCGGCTGGAGGGGCCAAAGATTTGCAGTTCTGACGGGAGGGCAAGGCGTTCCTTGATCCCCAAGAGTAGGGTTCGGGCCCCTGGGCGATCCATTAACGCCTGATCATACTGCGTATCGCCTCGCAAGATACACTCAGGGCATCCTGATCCGCATTCAGCTGGACAAGCCAGAATAGCCAATGCGCGTTCGACCAAGCTTTCGAGTTTATCCAGGGACAGTGGCGAAAAACCCGAGCCGCCAGAGGCTCGATCGAAGAGAAAGAGGGACATAGTACGATTACCATCCTCCAGAAGACTTGGTGCAGCGGAGATGCCCATGTCTTCCGCTTCCACGCCGAGCGTTTTTGCCAAAGCCTCCCGCAATGCTGCCGCCAATGTCAGCGCCTTGGCGCGGTCAGAAGCGGTACTACCGAGCTCGCGCAACTGCCACTCGAACACATCGGTCGTGATGCCGTTTCCCAAGATAACATTGCGGCGGATCTTCCGAGAACTATCGTCCCCACCCGGGCACTTTCCATCTGCGCGGGGATTATTCTTAACAGGTTGCAGCGGAAAATGCTGTTTCATGGTCTTCGACAAAGGCGTATCCTCTGCCGAGCCGGTTTCTGGTTCGGAATGTCCGCAGGCAAGACAGATGGCATAGCCATGTTTATGCACGCCAGATGCCGTGAACAGAACCTGACCCTGTCGAGACACGCGCACACGGCCTACAGATGGGTCTGCCAAACTTACCCAAGGGGCTTCGTTGCTGGACACGCGAGGACGATCTGGCGCAACAAAACTGATCTGCTCATAGCCCGCATGCGGCTTTCGTCGGCCCAGAAACCCTGAGGGCCGTAAAAGCTCACCGTTTCGCACCGGATCGCCGCAATCGGGACATTCTTGAACCGTGCTGCGGGAGAGGCCGAACGCGGCACAGTTCTTGCATGTCCAGTGAGTGCGCAAATCGTCAAGACTGTCCGGATCGGCGGAGTTGCTCCACGCCGGAAGAACCCCGTCTGAGCGGTGCACCAACCCGTCGATGACGATTTCGGAACCTGGCGCATAGTCTCGAATGGCAATATCGAGTTGTCTTGAAGGGCCATTGCCATTGTCCCTGCCGATGTGATCGAAACTGACAACATCCACCGGGAAACCATAGGCCGGGGTGAAACCGCGTTTCGCCAGCTCAGTCATCAGGAATTCGCTCCGCATCCGCTTGGCGCGGTTGGCATAGAAAGCCTTCTCGGGCTCCTTGTCCGGTGCAGCCCGCCAGCCTTCCACGAGCTTGGCATATTCCGCCCGCCAACGTTTGTGCAGCTCAGAAAATGCCGATGCTGTTGCAGCCGCAAGGTTGGTCTTACCTTCAAGCGCGGTTCCTCGGACGAGTAGAGCGATGGCTTCGGCAATCTCAGGATCATTCGCCCAGCCTCTGTCCAACTCGTCCAGAAATTGATCGCTCATTGCGCCTTCAACCCAAGTATCAGGCAATTCATCGCCCAGCCGGAATTCCTTGGCACCAAAGAAAGACCCGATGGAGGTCTTGATACTCAGCCCGCCTTCTCGACGCAAAAACATGCCCAATAGCAGCGCATTGACGTGGCGCGACACCATGACTGCACTGTCCAGCCGCACGGCAGGTGCTGGAATTTCTGCGCGCAGCAACGTCTCAGGCGAGCGAAAGACCTGCCAGTCAAGCGGTTTGTCTTTACAGAAAGTGAATGACAAGGCCCAAGGTTCCCCCCGTCGGCCTGCCCGCCCGACCCGTTGACGGTAGTTCGAAGACGCCGGCGGCACGTTGGTGTTCACGACCGTGCCGACATTCGGGATATCAACACCCATTTCCATGGTAGTTGAGCAGTTAAGGATATTGATCCGCCCAGCGCGGAAAGCGTCTTCGTAGCCTTTCAAACTGTTTCGATCGATTTGTGCCGAATGCTCCTGCGCCCTGAGAAAAGGCGCGAACATAGCGGCGCGATCTTGCAGGTTTGTCCAAAGCCCGCGGGAGCGCAATGAAGCCACCGTTGGATCAGTATCAAGCCATTCACGCATTCTCTGACGGCCGTCAGCGGTGAAACCATTTACACTGACCTCCGGCAAACGTGGCAAATCAACTACGATTACTTGTTCAGCCTTGTCAGGACTATTCGGTGTGGTCCCCGCGAGGTGATAGGGCAGAAGCTTGCCCGTGATCGGACAGGTCCATGCGCGCTCTAATCCCATGACCGCCGATTTACCGAAGTCAAGTTGCCAGCAACCCGGATCCGCTCTTACGAGCACCTTGGAGCGCAAAAGTTCGGTCCATAAGGCATCCAATACGTCCTGGCATCGCTCTCGGTCGGTCACGGAGTCCTTTGTTCCACCAATCAGGCGATAGATGATTTGGACCAGCCCCGCCCGATCGGAAAACGCAGTCCACCATTTGTGGGTTCGCCGATCGGTGCTCGTGTCGTCAAAATCAGAGCCAGGTTCAGCAACCTGAGTGCTGGCTTGCCGGGGCGAGATCCAATGCGCGAGATCGACTGGTTCTCTTTGCATCTGCACTGCCAAACGGTTCCGAAATGCCAGATCAATTGCTGCAAGACCAAGTGCCACCCATGTGGAATTATCCAGACCAGCTTCAGCCAAAGGCGAAGGAAGCGCTCCCTCCTTCATTCGCCGTTCCAACTCAGGCCAGGCCACGCGCGCAAATCCCATGGTCTCCACGTTGTTTTGCAATCTCGGCCTGCGGAATATTTCTCGCAACAATAGGAGTTTCGCCAGTTCGACCGGATCTTTGGCAAGGGTAAGACCACCGTAAGAGTGACTGGCGGTGCGGCCTTGCCAGACCTCGCCTGCGAAATTGCGCAGGTCCGGCGTTTCCGCCAAAATATTGATCATTTTAGTCCAAAGTACGGGGGCAAACCCGCCCTCAGCTTGCGCAAGGCGCTCCTTCTCTTCTGCGACGAGGCTTTCCATCCCTGGGATACCCTCCAGCTTTTCGATACGAAGGCGATGTTCTGCGGCTTTTTCCTTGTCACCCGCAGCAGCAGCCTGAACCGCATGCCAAATGGCAGCGCGGGTCAGATTGCGTTCCGCTTCCTGTTGTAGCTTTGCCGCAAAACGCGCAGTGCCTTGGCGGCTGTCTGTGAAGGATAAAAGTCGCCTGCCGCCCATCGGCGCGGGCCCGGTGACACCTTCTGGCCGAGGCATTGCTGCAAGCAGCAGTGGGATAGCATTGCCAAGCAAGAAAGGGGAGCCGAACCGCTGCAGGCCGATCCTGCTGTGCTTATGATGCGCCTGCGCGCAGCAACCCCGCTCATCCGTGTCGCACAACCGGATGTCACTATGACCAGCCTCATCCGTCAGAACGTCGCGAATAGCCGCATCCGAATGACGCACTTGTGTGCTGGGTGTATTTTCCAGGGGCGGACCAATCAGGCGCTCTTCATGAATTGAGGCCGTGTCGCCACCATCGTCTGGTTCTACATCAAGCCGGAAATCATCTTCTTCAGTGTCTTGCGCGGCCTGTCGCAAGTAGCGCGTAGCCCCAATCTCTTCTCGAGAAAGAAGCCATGGAGTTCCACAGTTCGAACATGAGCCGATCTCGAAAACTGGTGCCTCGCAGGTACAACGCTCCCGCTGTAGAAGGTGAATTTCTCCAAAGGGCCAATCACTGCATTCTTCCGACAATTCCGGTGATTTGTGAGGACAGTTGGAGTCAATGCAAGCCCAAAGACCTGCTTGGGATCGCGCGAATGCATTAAGGCGCCAAGCAGCCAGGGGTTGTGCGTCGTCCGAGCTGCGCGCCTGGGCCATCGCGTCAAGAACGGTTTCGGCCGCTGCGTCGGCTGTTTCCCCATGCTCCGGCGCAAGCACGGCGCCGAGTTCTGAGAGCCGAGCGCCGCCGGAGCGGATCATCATCCGCGCTTTTTGAACACGCGGATGAGGTGCCAAGTGGCTCCAGAGTGTCTCGGCGTCGGCCTCTCGCAAACTTTCCAGATCAATTGGCAGGTCTGCTTTTGGCTTAGGCAATATCAAGGGCTCTTCGCGGCCCATGATAATGTCGACCTGATCCTCCTTTACACCGCCAAGATTGGCCACGAAGCGCCGCAACGCTTCAACGGTTTCAGCCCCATCGCCGATCGTGGCCGAGGTTGCGACAAGGCGCACGTCTTCGGGCTTTACGCCGAAGGCTTGCCGAACCCTGCGCAAAAGTAAGGCCATCTCTGCTGCTTGTGCACCGACATAGCTGTGCGCTTCATCCAAAACAATCCAACGTAGTTGACGTTGAGATTGCTCCAGTATCGAGCGATCCTGCGACCGAGTTAGCATGTATTCGAGCATGGTAACGTTCGTAACCAGCAGGTTTGCTGGCGTCTTTCGCAGGGTTTTGCGGTCAGCAACCTCCGCGGGTCCCGGACGAACATTCAGGTTGCGAGTTTCAGGTGTGTCGCCGTTATAGAGACCATATGATATGCGCCCGTGAAATGGCGCAATCCAAGAACTGAGTCTTTCACGCTGCGAGTCGATCAAAGCGTTAAGCGGGTAAAGGATCAGCCCACGCACCCCATGGCGCGCCCCGGTTTCGGCAGCGTTCAGCAAGTCGTTTAGCATTGGCACCATGAAACATTCGGTTTTACCCGAACCAGTGCCACTGGTGACCATGTAGCTACGCCCTGCGTCGGCCGACTGCCAAGCAGCGTGTTGATGCCAATAAGGGCGGCGGTCTTTCGGGATGGCCTCCGCGCCCGCGGCGGCCAAAGCCTCCACCAAATCAGCACGCAGTAGGTTTCCTGCAAGGCCTTGCATGTCTGTATCAGCAGACTGCCAAATACGTGCAGCTTCATAAACCGGCGGTGCGATGAGGCTCTCAGGCATGCCCGGCGGTGCGGACAAGCGGCGCATCAGCAGGCTCCGCGCGGCGTCTGAACGAATGTTGCCACGAGCGACGATCGCTGATGCTGCACGATTTGCTATGTCGGAAAGAGTTGCGCCGTAGTTGGAGTTCTTCATGGTCTTTACTGTATCTCTTTATGAATATACGCGAGCGCTGGCGGCATCGCCGTCTCGAAATAATCGGGGTCGTGCAGCCGGTAATGAAGCAGCGCAATCGCCGTCTCAGCATTGGGAGGCGAAGGTCGGATGCCCAAGACGCATTCAGCTGCGACTAAAGGGGCATCCAAGAGACCACGCATCGGACCGTAGAAACTTTCAAAGGCAATTGGCGCAAATTTCGAACGCAGCGCAAAAGGCTGTTTCTGCGCATCATGTTTTTTGATCGCATCCCGTGCTAATTTGACTAATACGTCTTCCGCCTTTCCAAGGCCGCTGGGCGGAGTGAAAACTTTCAGCAATGCTTCAGCCACTCCACATTCGCTTGCTGAAAAGATAATTTGGCCGCCTAACTCAGGTCGCCTGTCGCATATCTGGCGGAGGCGGTGGGCAATTGCTTGTGTCGCGTATTTTTTTGATTCCTTCTCCGTCAGACCACTCGCCACAAGCTTAGAAAATAAAGCTGCTGCATGCGCCTTGATTGCCTTGGTCCAAGCTTTCAACGGCAATGTCGTCCATGAAAAAGGGCTTACGCTCTCCAGCTCCAGTCGCATGGGGAAACTATCGGAACTCGCACGCAGCAAGAGCAGAGCCGCGAATTCTGGTGCCTGGGAAAGCGCAACGACAGAATCAAGACTGGATAGCGCCTCTCCATGGCCAAGGTCTTCGAGCTGTTGTTCGTAAAGTCCCAGATCACCGGATGCCATCGGATCAAGCAGCCCCTGTAACAGCTTGCCAAACGCAGCAATCCTGTCAGAACGGCGTGAAAAGCGCCCTCCGGAAAAAAAGGCTTCAGAAAATCGCGGCGCGACGACCGGTGCCATACCGATCTCCTTAACAAGTGGACGAGGTGGTCTTACGAGCCCTTCACTATCCTGGGCAAAAACCATCCAAGGACCGGCATGTTCTGGGAGCTGCGCCATGAACTCATCACCAGGATAAAGCCCTTTGATATCAGTATTGAGATCTGGCGCCCTGAGGTTCACGATCTGTGCCGAAAGCCCATCTTTGTCGACATTCTCATTATCATTACCAAGGGTGAGTGCGGTGCCGTTCCATGCACCGTCCCGTAAATACCTCCGCAATTTGATACGACGGCTTTGCGACGCGCCGACCATCACGCGCATACGCAGTTCGCTATCAGGCCCCCCGATCGCCAAAAGCCCGCGCAGTCGAGGTAGAAGTTGGGACAGTGACGTTTCATTGGCCACCTCGAAGACGATAGGCTGTCTCGGCGCGTCATCCGCTTGTAGTCGCAGACGTAGTTCAGCGCGTTGATCTGTCGGCGTCAAAATGCGCCATCCATGGAGGCTGCCGAGATCGAGAACGATATCCTCGAGGAGCAAATGATCGTTAGCATCGACGAAATAGCCCTGATGACCCGGACGCGGCAATGACGCCTCAAATGACCGCGCAGCACCCTCAGGAGAACGAATACTAAAATGCACTGTCCCGCTATTCATTCTGCTTTCATGAAGCTCCAAGGTCAGTGCGCCACTTTGTGACACGAGACCTGAGGTTCCATGCCCAAGGCTGATGAGAGTTCCCTTGGGTAGACCGTTAGCACGAAATTCGAAGCGCCCGTCGCGGCAAGCCGCAATAGATACAGAAGCATTAGCTGGGATGAGGAGCGCAGTCGCGAATGCCCGAAGTGCACCAGCGTCATCCTTCCAACCAAACTGGTACTGCCCGAGACACGTGTCAGGGTTTGGCACCCCACTCTTCCAGTCTCTCTGCCCAGCTGGGCGCCAGCACAGGGATTTCGCAGTCAGGCGACGACCAGTCCCATCAACGTAGTGAGCGTGAAATGAAGGCACGCCTTTGTAAAATTCCGAGCGATTCCTATCCCGCAACCCGGGCACCGTAGCACCGCTAACCAAAAGGCTCTCAGACCCTTCCTCCTCCGCACTGGTCGAAATGGAAAGGCTCCAACCGTTCCCATAGACCCGGCCACGCCCGGACACCTTCCAAAGCGTAAAATCTCCGGCTGCGCCGTCTTGTTCGGCTTCCAGGTCTTCGAACGTTACATTGTCATTTCCAACAAGCACCCAAAGGTACTGAGATCGCGTTCGAAGCGAGCTTGAACCGAGCTTACGCAAGGCGGAAGCGGTGCCGTTTTCGTCGATTTGATCTCCTGCCCAGACGGTAGGAATGTCTTCTGAGGTTATCGCATGCCCGCCCGCTGGCAGATGTAGTCCGGATGCCTTCCCTTCCGCCATGATGCGGAAGGCAATGGGCCGGTCCAACGGCAGCGGGAAAAATGCGTTCCTTGCGTTGCCTTCCCGACGAATCTCCCATATTTGGGAGCCCGCCTCACGGTATGCCGAAAGTATGAGCCCCGGGGCGTACTGCGCGAGCTCAGCATCCGGCAAGAAACGAAGTGAACGAAGGCCGGCATCGTCAAAGTTCATCATCCAGTTTGGCACTTCGGCAAACCGTTCCACAGCAACCTTCGAGACCCAATGATTACCCATTCGCACCAGCAGACGGTTCGCAATAGTGTCCCGCCCGGCTCCGGTCTCGCTGCGCACTGCATCCTGCAATAGGCTCTGCGCTGCAGCGGAATCGACGCGAAGAGGCAGTGCGTCTTTCCAACCGGGGCGATTGGTATCCAACCACGCCTGGCGGGCGTCTGCGGGAATAGCTGACGGGATCTCAGCTCGGCGTTCCAACAGTGCGAGGCAGAAATCACGCAAAATCTCGCGGAATTCATCCGTGCGGAAACCCAAGGTAAGAAGCCGGGCCCGTTGGGCAGTGAGTTGATCAAGAACCTCTTGCGGCGCACCGCGTCCAATTTTGTCGATGTCTGAAAGCAGGCCACGGACCAGACGCCTCGTATGGCCACCAGGGTCTGATAGAAGCGCTTCTGGCAATCCGCCTTCCGCGGCAAGTGTCTTAAGATAATAAGTCGCCCCATGATCCGCCTTCGCCAGTCGACGTCCGAACCAAGACAAGCCGCGGCGCGTGATCAGATAGAGGTCTTGTGTATCAAGTTGCGCATTGATGGGATCGGTCAAGAAAGCCCAAGTGTATTGTCCCCCGTCATATTCGCGTCGAAATCTCTCTGCGGCCCAGAGAGCAAAGGGAGCAGCGAAGTCTGGAAGGCGCCGATATTGGGCTGCATCCTTCAGATGATGATGAAGGCAAACGAAAGCTTCTTCGGTCAAGCGATACCCATGCAAAGGCATACCGCATCGATAGGCGAGGCCAATTCTCTCAAAAATATAGCGGGTGCTGCTCGTTGTGCCTGACGGATATTCTGAAAACTCAGCGTCTTTCATTTATCGGTACGCTCCAACGCAACTTTTGGAAAAATAGTCATCTAAATAGGAATGATCTCAGTTCATTTCGAAGCGAGACGCAAGCTAATGTTTCGCGTGACCCGAGAAATCGTGCGGCCGCTCCTGCGCGCTGGCTCCACCTCAAAGGAACCGTTGCGTTGCCGACATCGCTTTGCTTAAGTGCCCTAAAATAAACTTCAGAGCATTTAATGACATTTTTTGAACAGCCCATTCTGAACTCGCCGTACCGCATTCCCGGCAAACACTGGGAATTAGATGAAGACGGACGCCCGACCGACACTGTAATCGAGAAAAGGCGACGATCCGACCTCATCTCCGCCATGCCTAAGCCCAAAAGCATCAAGGGCGGCAAGCAATCGGAGATGGAGTTGAGCTCCGTAGGGCTCGAAGGTCAGGACATGACCTATAACGTGACCGAGTTCGTCAATGAAATGAGATCCCAAGTCGACGCTTGGCGACAGCTTCCCAACCCGAACGACTGGCAGGTCTCTCCGATCACCCAGCGCTTGCTTCAGCATTGGCGTGCTATTCAGAAAGACGAGACCCAGGTCATTCGCCCTTTCTTTTGCCAGTTGGAAGCGGTCGAGACCGCTATCTGGATGACCGAAGTTGCTCCCAAGATGGGGGAGCGAGGCCGTCGCGTCAGACGCAGACTGGAGGCTGCAAATGTAGAAGCGAACCCAGACCTTTTCCGGGTCGCCATGAAACTGGCCACCGGCGCAGGCAAAACCACTGTAATGGCAATGTTGATCGCGTGGCAGACGCTCAACTCTGTCAGAAGTCCTAATTCGAAAACCTTTTCGCGTGGTTTTCTCATCGTCACACCAGGCATTACGATCCGGGATCGGCTGCGGGTGCTCATGCCCAACGATGCCGACAGCTACTACAAGAAGCTGAACTTGGTCCCGGGCGACCTTATGCAGGATATGCAGCGCGCAAAAATTGTTCTGACAAACTACCATGCCTTCAAACTACGCGAGCGGATACAGCTCGCTAAGGGAACGCGTTCTGCCCTTGAGGGTCATGGTGACGCTTTGACCACATTGGAAACTGAAGGTCAGATGCTTCAGCGGGTTATGCCGGAACTGATGGGCCTTGGTCGTATCAATGTAATCAATGACGAAGCGCACCATTGCTATCGTGAGCGCGCCAATGCCGATGGCCCGAAGTTGACGGGGGATGCCCGCAAGGAAGCGGAAGAGAACGCCGAAGCCGCCCGCCTTTGGATTTCGGGGATCGAAGCCGCAAAGCGAAAGTTAGGCGTTCAGATTGTCTATGACCTCTCCGCGACACCTTTTTTTCTTTCCGGGTCTGGCTGGGTCGAAGGTACGCTCTTCCCATGGGTGATCTCCGACTTCTCACTGATGGATGCGATCGAATGTGGGATCGTGAAACTGCCCCGGGTCCCCGTTGCAGACAATTTACCAGGGGAACCTGAGCCGCTTTACCGCAAGCTATGGGATGCTATCGGGAAGAAGATGCCGAAGAAATCCCGCGGCGCAAAACCTGATCCGCAAAGTTTGCCGATCCCGCTGAAGACTGCGATCGATGCGCTCTATGGACACTACGAGAAGACATTCAAACTTTGGGAAGCCGAAGGAGTGGGCATTCCTCCAGTGTTCATCGTCGTCTGCAACAATACGACTAATTCGGAACTCTTGCGCGATTATATGGCTGGCTATGAGCGCGAAAACACTGACGGCACGATCGAGACCATTCCGGGCAAATGCGATTTGTTTTCGAACTTCTCGTCCGATGGTGATCGCTTGCCACGGCCTCGGAGCGTATTGATCGACAGTGCCACGTTGGAGGCTGGTGGCGACGTGGACAAATCGTTCCGCGATGCTCACGCAGAAGAGATCGAAGCCTTCCGCCGGGAACAGGCTGAACGAGACAAAGCAGACGAATTAACGGATGCTGACATTCTGCGTGAGGTGATGAACACCGTTGGCAAGAAAGGGCGCTTAGGCGAACAGGTCCGCTGTGTTGTGTCAGTCTCTATGCTTACCGAAGGCTGGGACGCCAACAATGTCACCCACATTCTCGGGCTGCGGGCGTTTGGCACTCAATTGATCTGTGAACAGGTCATCGGCCGCGCCCTCCGCCGACTGTCCTATGATGCCGATCCTGAAACAGGCCTATTCCAAACCGAATATGCAGACATCATGGGGATCGATGGACTAAATTTCTCAGATCAGCCTCGGGTCGCTCCACCACAGCAGCCCCGCGATGTCATCAATGTGCGCGCCATTTCGCCTCAACGAGACCATCTGGAGATCACCTTCCCCCGAGTGACGGGCTATGTCGCTGACTTGCCATCGGACCGGCTCGACGTCGATTTTTCTGAGATGGAGCCCTATGTACTCACTCCGGAAAAAACCTCGGCCGCCGAAGTCACAATGCAAGGGATCGTTGGCGAGAGTGAAAAGCTTACTTTGGAGCACCTTCGCACGACGCGCCAATCCACTATCGCTTATCATGTTGCTAAACACATGGTTTTTGAGAAACTTCGGGATGCGAACCAGAAGCCGCGCATGCACTTAATTCCTGCGGCCAAACGCATCGTCAACCAATGGCTTTCCGAAGAGCACCTGCGCTGCATTGGTGGCACCGTCCCTGCCCAGCTTCTATACCGCGAGATCGCAGACGAGGTCTGCGATATGATTTTCGGTGCCCTGATCGATAAGCCAGGCGGTGACAGCATTCTGCGCGCGGTTCTTGATCCCTACAACCCGACGGGAACCACCCTTGGTGTCAACTTTAACACCTCAAAGGCGACGCGCTATCAGCCGCACCCTGATAGGAGCCATCTTAATTGGATCATTACAGACAGTGACTGGGAAGACAAACTGGCCGCCTGCATTGAGGACCACCAAAAGGTTCTCGCCTATGCCAAGAACCATAATCTCGGATTGGACGTACCCTATCTTGTCGAAGGAGAGCCGCGCCATTATCGGCCGGACTTTCTGATCCGGTTAGATACGCCCGAGCCGGCAACGCTGGTGATCGAAGTAAAAGGCTACCGCGGGCATGACGCGATGCTGAAGGCTGAAACCATGCGCGGCAAATGGATTCCCGCCGTGAACAGGCTTGGCACCTATGGGCGTTGGGGCTTTGCCGAGCTGCGCGAAGTTCATGACTTCGGACCTTCACTGGACGCGGCCATTGAAGGCATGCTGGGCAAGGTGACAGCATGACAGACATTCAATTTGGCCGCCTCGAAGATTTACCTTTGCGCGAAGCCTGGAAGCATGAAGCACTTCAATTCACGCCTTGGCTTGCAGAGAATATCGATCATCTCTCTGAAGCCATCGGCATTACGCTGGAGCTGACAGGCACTGAAGTTGCAGTGGATACTTTTTCTGCCGACATTCTTGCCCGTGACGATGAAGACAACGTCGTTCTGATCGAAAACCAGTTGGAACAAACCGACCACACGCACTTAGGACAGATCATGACCTATCTGGCTGGTCTGGACGCGCAAACAGTCGTTTGGATCGCCCCGGCATTCCGCGAGCCGCATCTCTCTGCCATCCGCTGGCTTAATGAACACACAGCCGACGGTTTTTCGTTTTTCGCAGTCAAGGCAAGGGTGGTAAGGATTGGCGATAGCCCTTTCGCACCAATTTTCGAAGTAGTTAGAAAACCAGATGATTGGTCTCGCAAGCTGACTAAGAAAGCTGAGAGTGCGAAGAGCGAGCTTTCTACATCCCGAGAAAGTTTTTGGCAGCTCTATCTGGACCGCCATCCTGAAGCTGCGATGCAAGGGATTAGGGCTTCGGGCGCATCAAGCCAGTGGTTAGAGATCATTCCCGGAAAGCTTATTCTTGGTCGCTACGTCGCCAGTAAGTCGTCAGGTGTTTATCTACGCGGACCGACTGGACAGAACGTTGAAGAGATCACACAGCTTCTTCTTCCTTTCAAAGAGCAGATTGAGGCTCGCCTCGGTGGGACGTTCTTTGATGGCGGTGGCTGGCACGCAGTAAACAGCACGCCGCATCCCTTAGGACAACGGGATGATTGGCCAAAAGCTGTCGACTTCATGCAGCGCAAGACAGAAACTTACCTGACACTCCTGCGGGAGATTTTCCCGGAGATTACACAATGACCGACAAGACCACCTCCATCGAACCGATCACCCATGAGGATGAGCGGGTGAACATCCCCACTCCTGAACTCGCCCCCATGATGGACCCGGCGGATGCTGCGCCGATCAAGGTGGCGTATGAGACCCGTAACCCGGACCTTGACCCGCAATTGATCTGGCGCGGCAAAGATATCGACCAAGAGGCGCTTACCGTAGACGCGCCGCCGATCTATCTTCAGGAGCAGGTCCATCCCAAGGCAATTATCGAAGACCTCCGCGCCGGGGGCAAACGCAATGGCGAGGGCAGTGGCGTCGACCTTTTTGATCACTTTGGGCTGAGCGAGGAAGACCGCGAGGCCGAGATCGAGTTCTACCGTCACCACCGCAAGTGGTCGAACCGGATGATCCTGGGCGACGGGCTGCAGGTCATGGCGAGCCTCGCCGAGCGCGAGGGGCTTAAAGGCCAAGTGCAGGCGATCTATATCGACCCGCCCTATGGCATCAAGTTCAACTCCAACTTCCAATGGTCCACGACATCGCGCGATGTGAAGGACGGCAAGCTGGAGCATCTGACACGCGAGCCCGAGCAGGTGAAGGCCTTCCGCGATACCTGGCGCGACGGCATCCATTCCTATCTGCAATACCTGCGCGACCGTCTGGTGGTGGCGCGGGAATTGCTGACCGAGAGCGGATCCTGCTTCGTCCAGATCGGAGACGAGAACGTCCACCGGGTGCGGGCGCTGATGGATGAGGTGTTCGGGGAGGAGAATTTTGTCGGTCAGATCGCATTCGTCAAGACCAGTGGCTTGGGCTCGAACTTCTTGAGCAGCCGATTTGACTATCTCCTTTGGTTCGGTAAGGACGCGAAACAGACGAAATTTCGTCGTCCCTACATAGCGAAGACGAGAGAAGACGGGACAGCTTCGACATATTCATGGATTAAAGATGCGACAGGCGACTATCGCGGCTTGTCAAAGGCTGAAAGAGATAGCGGTGATGTTCCGGAAGACTACGAACTTTATAAGCCTGACAATATTACGTCCCAAGGCAACCCTATTGTCTCGACCAAATTTCAAGGTCGGATATTCAGCCTCAAGTCCAAGACAACGGTTAGGGGGCTCGAACAGCTGAACAAGGCTGATCGACTTCATGGCGCGAAGAACAGTATTCAGTATGTCCGGAAGCTATCTGATTTTGGCGTAATCCAAGTCTCTGAGCTTTGGGCCGATACCGGCACCGGGAGCTTCACAGACGACAAACTGTATGTTGTTCAAACTGGCACAAAGACTATTGAGCGCTGCCTCCTCATGACCACCGACCCCGGCGACCTCGTGCTCGATCCCACCTGCGGCTCCGGCACCACCGCCCATGTCGCCGAGCAATGGGGTCGGCGCTGGATCACCATCGACACCTCCCGCGTGGCCCTGGCACTCGCCCGCGCACGGGTCATGGGCGCGAAATACCCCTGGTATCTGCTCAATGACAGCGAGGCCGGGCAGAAGAAGGAGGCCGAGGTCACGCGGCGAAGCCCCGCCACCGCCGCCACTTACAACGACATACGCCACGGCTTCGTCTACCAGCGCGTCCCGCACATCACGCTCAAATCCATCGCCAACAACACCGAAATCGACGAAATATGGGCCGACAAGCAACCCGCCGTCGACGTCGCCCGCGCGGCCCTCAACGCCGCGCTCAAGGGCAACCCCACGCCCTTCACCGTCGAGACCGGCGGGCGCAAGGGCGAAAAGATCGATTTCACCGCCGAGGGCGAGGTCACCCTGCCCAGCGGTGATCCCGCCCCGGCGGGTGGCTTCATGGAATGGGAAATCCCGCGCGAAGCCCCCGAAGGCTGGCCTGAGACGGCCAAGACTGCGCTCGCCAACTTCTGGACCGCGCGCATCGAAAGACAGACAGAAATCGACGCCTCGATCGCCGCCAAAGCCAGTCATGAATACCTCTATGACAAGCCCTATGAGGACAAGAAGCGCGTCCGCGTCGCCGGGCCGTTCACCGTCGAAAGCCTCTCGCCCCACCGCACCCAGGCGGTTAACGAACATGGCGAGATCATAGAAGAACACGATGCCGCCACCGGCAAACGCAACTCTGGCGCGCAGGAGGCCGATAACTACCGCACCGCGATCCTCGAAAACCTAAAGAAGGCCGGCGTGCAACAGGCCGACAAGGCTGACCGGATCACCTTCACCTTACTCACCCCCTGGCCCGGCGAATGGCTCGCAGCCGAAGGGCGTTATATGGAAGGCGACACCGAGCGTAAGGCAGGCATCCTGATCGGTCCTGAATACGGCACCTTGCAACGCGCCGACCTCATGGCCGCCGCGCGTGAGGCGGCGGATGCAGGCTTCGACATCCTGATTACATGCGCCTTCAATTATGATGCGCACACAGCAGAGACGCGCAAGCTGGGCCGCTTGCTCATCTTACAAGCCCGGATGAACCCGGACCTCCACATGGCCGACGACCTTCGCGCCGGCGGCGGCAACCTCTTCGTCGTGTTTGGCGAGCCGGACATTGTGGTGAAGGAAGAAGGCGATAAGCTACGCATTGAATTGCTTGGGGTCGATATCTTCAAACCCGCCACGGGCGAAGTGGTGTCGAGCGAGCCCGACGACATCGCCTGCTGGTTCATTGACACCGATTATAACGAGGAAAGTTTCTTCGTACGCCACGCTTATTTCCCGGGCGCCGAGGTTCCTTACAAGCAGTTGAAGACGACCCTCAAGGGGGAAGTAGACGAAGAGGCATGGGAGTCGCTGAAGCGCACTGTCTCGAGGCCCTTTACGCGGCCAAAATCAGGCAGAGTAGCGGTCAAAGTGATTAACCATCTGGGGGATGAGGTAATGAAGGTGCTGGGAGTTTAGCATGGCTGGGAAAGGATCTTACCTCGGCGGCAGTTCGATCATCAGGCCGACAGCGAAACCGAGTATAAGCTGGGCTGAGGAACACGATTTCGTTCAAGGGAGGCATGATATTCTCAGCAACGCTCAGATCGTAATCAACACCCGCGGTTTTGAAAGAAGGCTACTCGCCAAGCCCAATAGAAGCTTGGTAAAGGCTGCAACGTCGCAGTCTCGGCAGTTGGTAAACCAGTGTTCGTTTCCAGCCCAACATGATCCAACACGAGCCAAACTCGTGACTAACCTCATCATGACTGAATTGGCCGCGCTGTTCATCGAGATGACCATAGATTTGAAAGGGCCATTCTTTGAAGAGCGTAGGCAGAGGTGGTTGAAAATCGCGAAAAATAGAGCTCGATTGCTCTGGAAGCAACAAATCGTTGAATCCGCATGACACACCGCATCGCCGACACCTTCTACGACGCCCTTGAGAAACTCCATCCGCAAGAGCAGAAAGCGGTCAAGCAATCCGCCTTCGATTTCCAAATGGACCCCAGCCTACCCGGCTTCTCCATGCACCGCGTCGATCGCGCTCGTGATCCTAACTTTTGGACCGCAAGGGTAAACCGCGACATCCGAATGGTGATCCATAAGGCAAAGGGTGATACCTTACTCGCTTGGGTTGGACATCACGACGACGCTTACCGCTGGGCCGAGACACGGCGGATTGAGAACCACCCCCGCACTGGCGCCGTCCAAATCGTGGAGTCCCGTGAGACCATTGAGGATGTTGTGGTTCAGCGGATCGTCGAAGAAGCCGTCCGCTTGCCGCGCATCTTTGCCGAAGAAACAAATGATACGCTTCTCTCGTGGGGCGTGCCCGAAGATTGGCTCGATACCATTCGCGACGCTACCGTAGACACGGTCGTCGATATTGCTGTGCGTCTACCCTCCGAGGCAGGTGACGCAATTCTGGCCGCGGCTACCGGTGAGAGGCCGCAGCCCGCGCCGGTTGTGGCCGCTGGGGAGGACCCGTGGACCCATCCTGACGCCCTCCGCCGCTTCCGCGTGGTCGAAGATGTAGAAGAGCTCAAGGCAGCTCTGAATGAACCATGGGAAAAATGGACCGTCTTTCTCCACCCCGCGCAGAGAGAGTTTGTAGAGCGTGATTTTAACGGTCCGGCCCGCGTGATCGGTTCTGCAGGTACTGGCAAAACCATCGTAGCATTGCACCGCGCTGTACGCCTGGCGGCTGAGCCAGGGGCATGTGTACTACTTACCACATTTAACCGGAGACTTGCCGAGCTCCTGCGCGCCAAACTGCCACTGATTGCGCGGCAAGAAGAGCGCAGCCGGATTGTCGTTGATGACCTGGGGTCGGTCATCCAGCGGCGCCATGCGGAACGATTTGGCTCTATCGAGATTGTGGATGAGACAACACTGCGGCACTTTCTGACAGACGCAGCAGCCAGCATGGAACTATCTGTCGATCCGGACTTCCTATTCGATGAGTGGTCATTGATCGTAGATGCCTGGAATGTCATGGATGCTGATGCCTATCGGGAGCTACCGCGCCTCGGACGCAAGCAGCGGATGGCCGCGAACCGGCGAGATGCACTCTGGGAGGTATTCTCACAAGTTCGCGAAAGGCTTCAGCGAGAGACGCTGACGACCGAAGCCGCTTGCGCCCATGCTTTGCGCGAAGTTGGACAGTTGCCGTACACCCATATAATCGTCGACGAAGCGCAGGACATTTCTGTAGCGGAGCTAATGCTGCTTGGCGCATTGTACGGAGACCAGCCAAATGGCCTGTTCTTTGCCGGTGATATCGGCCAGCGAATTTTTCGCGCGCCGTTTCCCTGGTCTGCTGCCGGGGTAGACGTTCGCGGCAGATCACGCAGTTTGAAGGTCAACTACCGCACTTCTCACCAGATCCGAAAGCGCAGCGAGACCTTGTTACCGGAAACGCTGGTGGAAGCAGATGGTGCGGAAGAAAACCGGCTGGGCGTAACCTCTGTTTTTGATGGACCAGTACCCAAAATACGCGTTTTCGACAATTCTGAGACGGAGACAGAGGAGCTTCGCACTTGGGTAGAGAGCCTGCTCAAGTCGGGTGTAGAGAGCAATGAAATTGCCATCCTTGTACGTAAAGAACTTCAACAGCCCCTTTATGATGCATTTAATGCCCAAGTGATGACAATGCATGACGCCAAAGGCGCCGAGTTTAGAGCCGTAGCAGTGCCAGGGCTTGGACATGACACGGTACCCGACGAAACGCGTTTGCGCGCTGCGCGGGACGAGTCTCATCTCGACGAAATCATGACCACCGAACGTCACCTCCTATATGTGGCCGCGACCCGGGCCAGAGATTTTCTATGGATGTCTGGCGTCGCCCCGGTCTCGGAATTTTTGGCCGACTTAGCAAAACTGGAACCCTAAATGATCAATACCTTTGCGATCGAAGGCTATGGACAGATCGCATCGTAGCACTGAAGTTCATGAAAACGCCTCGCTACCAACTCAGTCGCGAGACGATAATCGAGCGAACGCCTTCAAAAGCGAATGGCTGGCGACCTGGACCGTTGGGTTTCAGACAGGCTCAGCATCCCAAGCAAAAGTTTTTCAGTTTTCAAACGCTTTAGATGGGCACTCAGGTTGCAATGGTCACCGCCTGAAAACCAGAAGCGTTTACGACGATAGTCTGCTAATCGGGCTAACCCGGGCCGGATTTCGCAGTATTAGCAGATCAGCTCCTACTGCACATAATCAGCTTGTCATTAAGCCTCTTAAAAAGATGTGGGTCCGGGTTTGGGTGTCAGTCGGCCGGGGCGTAGTTCCTTCTCGTTGAAAAGAGGAGGCACTGTTGAGCGAAGATCAGAACCAAGAAACATACCTAACAACGGCGGAGGTCGCGACAAAGCTCCGGCGGCATCCGCGTACCATCCGTGACTGGATCGTAAAGGGGGTTGTGACCGAACGCGGTAGGGTTTTTCTGGACGCTACGAAACCAGGTAAGAGCTGGCTTGTGCACCCGGACTGGCTGGCGCTCTTCGAGCATCAGATCCGCCCTTTGAGGAGGGCGCATCTCGATCTCGAGTGAGCGCCAAGCCAGGCACAGGAGGGCGAAATGACGGTTCAAGATTATATTCGTGACTATCTCGAGGCTACAGGAACCGGCAAGCGTGCGCTGGCTCTGCAGGCAGGGCTGAACCCGCGCGCCGTAAGGGACATTCTTGAGTTACCCGGGATCAGGTCGGACAGAAAAACACTCGACGCGCTCGGAAACGTCATGGGCATCCATCTGCCGTCTCCAGTTGATCAAATGACCTATTCGAGCCTGATCAATGACCTGTCTCGCCCTACTGGAGAGATGAATACTGATCGCCGAAACCGTGTACTGATCTCACGCTTAAGAGCGTTTCTTAGAGCCGCAGGTTGGATTGCCCAGACAACAATTGTGGATCGCCGACGGGCGGTCGAAAAACTGGCTAAATGGACACCGGCAACACTCGGCCTTTCTGTGACGAGTTTTAACACCTATAAGTCCGATATATTGTCGGCCATTTCGCGCCATGGCGGGCGGAACCGTCCGCTTGGAATTCGGGATGTCACGGGTATCTATCGAGATGTTCACGACTTGTTGGCCAATTCGGATTTACCGGTTGATTTGAAGCTGATTTCTGGGACCTTCTTCCAATATCTGGATCAACAAGAAATCCAGCCGAGCTGCGTTACCGAAAAGGTCCTCAAGGCATACTATTTTCACCGGCTCAGAAATAGCCCGAAATGCGAAGCCCAATGCAAGAAGCACGTCCGACGGATATCAGCTCTCTGCACGCGGCGGTGGTGTAACTTCAGGTCTGGAAATTCATTTGATGCTGGCGCCATGAGCTTCTGCCGGGGCGCGCCCCCGCAGAAGCTGCCCATTCTGGTATTCCATGGAAGTGCAAACTCATCATGGAGACGGAC